>Ga0214917_10001984_pt1 | contig 25595 bp, 23 predicted proteins | sample LL_1208_BB_MetaG_FD_177983 | JGI IMG/M metagenome (GOLD analysis project Ga0214917, IMG submission 177983) | Freshwater microbial communities from Lake Lanier, Atlanta, Georgia, United States - LL_1208_BB | ecosystem: Environmental > Aquatic > Freshwater > Lake | place: USA: Georgia | collected...
TATTTCCGTTATCAATCTGGTAAAGGTATGCAGTTTTCAACAGCCTTTACATTTAAACCAAATTATGATATAACTAGTTTAAGTATAGCTGGTCAGGTATGTACGATAACTTGTGATCAGGATCATGGTCTTAAACCAGGAGCTATTGTAAGATTTACTGGTCTTACAGCAACAAACGTTGTGGACCAATCTGTGTATAATAATACGTTTGTAGTAAGGGCAGATCAACCTATTACCGCAAAAACTTTTGCTGTAAATCTGTCAAGTTCTGTAACAGATACTAATCCAGGAGGCGTAAATCCTACAGTTGAAGTAGTAGAAGCTAAAGGGTATGCAGCTCGAGCAGGACTGTTTGATGACCAAAATGGAATGTTTTGGGAATATGATGGATCAACACTTAACGTAATACGTAGAACTGGAACTGCGATTTTACGAGGTTCTTTAATCAATGTACTAACAGCTAGCAATCTTGTTTTAGGAGACAGGCTATCTAGATTTACAAAGCAGCTTGTTCCCTACGATAGAATCATTATTAGAGGACAGACCTACACAGTAATGAGTATATTGAGTGATTATCAAATAACTATAAATCCTCCTTATCGTGCTGCCACTCCTAGTACCGCTAGTGGAACCAGTGGATTGCCTTACAGTACCTTAACATCTGCTAGTTCACAAATTCAAACAATAAATATTTCTGTAAACATTAATGCTAGTCAGATAAGCTCGGCAGCATCAAGCGGTGGTGGAGTTAGCTTTTACAATTTAGTTAATACGTTCTCAAGAGTTGCTAATCCAACAGCAACAGGTGGCGGTGGTACTGGTACGCGAAGTTTTACTGTTAATAGTGCTGCGAGTATTATTCCAGGAATGTTAGTAATAGGTACAAATATTAGAGCAAATACCTATGTAGACACTAGTTATGTCACAGGCAGTACAACTATTCCATTGACATTAACAATGTTAGGAAGTGCTACTGGTAGTTATGATTTTTATACAGTGCCTAGTCCAGGTATGGTAATTTCAGGAACTGGTATCGCTGCTGCTACAGATCAACAGGCAACAACAGTTGCTTCTATAGCATTTACAACAACAGGCGGCGCAACAACATCTGGAACAGTTTATGTTACACAGCCTATGACAGCAGCCGCTAGCGGAACATATACTTACGGCGCAATTACTGCTAATACTCCGACGCAGGTTATTGCTCTAGCAACTACTTATGGTATTAGCCCTGGTATGGTGCTGACTGGAACAGCTGGCGGAGTTATTCCTGGAAACTGTATCGTATCATTTGTTCAAAATCAAGGTTCAGGGGTCGTTTTAAATGCTCCTATAACATTGACTACAACATTTACTAATAACAGTGCTATTACATTTGCTACAGCAACTAGTTTATATGCTATCACTGCTGCTACTACAGGATCAACTACTTCAGCTGGAGTAAGCAGCATTACAATGGTAAGCGCAACTGCTGTATCAGGTGTTCAGATTGGAAGTTATATAACTACTAGCACACCTGCTCAATATATGCCTATTGGCACATATGTAACTGGAATCAGCGGTGCGGTAATTACACTAAATCAAGTGACTACAGCTTCTATTCCAGCAAGTACAAACTTAGTATTCGGCAGTCGCATCAACGTAATTAATAGCACCAATGCTAATATTAACGGTACATGGCCTGTAGCAAGTGTGTCAGCATCTACAATAACTTTTCAAACAACAGTAAGTTCAGGTGTTACAGCAACAGTAAGTACTTTTGGTACTACTAGAATTTTTGGTGAAGACTTTGTTGCTCGTAAAAGCATAGTTCGTGATAGAAGAATGCCGCAAACTGAATTCAATCTTGATACTCTAGATGGTCGAGGACCAAGCGGGTTTAATTTAGATCCTACTAAGGCTCAGATGATTTTCATGGATTATACTTGGTATGGAGAAGGTTTTGCTCGTTGGGGTGTTCGTGCTGTACATGGTGATGTTATATACTGTCATAAGCTACAACACGGTAACGTTCAATATCAAGCCTACATGCGCTCAGGTAACCTTCCTGGACGTTTTGAACTTACAAATTTAGGCAATAATCCTATTATCACTCAAAATATTGCTAACACAGGATTTACTATTACTCCAAGTAATCCAGGTACAATTACAGTATTTGACGCTAGTAAAAACTTTGTGCCATTCACTGATACAGTAAGCGGCACAGGTAAAAATGGAGAAGTTTTAGTTGAAAATGAATATTTCTTCTATACAGGACTAGCTACTACTACAGGTCAAGCTCCATGGGCTTCAGGTGACAACGGAGTTACCAGTGTCGCAACTATTGGAACTGTAACAGTTAGCGGCGGATCTGTAATAACTATACCGATTGTAAGTGGTGGATCTGGATATACCAGCCCTCCTCCAATAGTTATTAGTGGCCCAGGTGCTGGTGCTCGTGCTGTTGCTAATGTGGTAGGAGGATCTATTGTAAGCATCGCTGTTACGAACGGAGGTACTGGATACAGTACAGTTCCTAACGTTTATATTGGACCTAATCAATTAACTGGTGTTGTACGTGAACCTAATGCTGTTACACTAACAGCTATCAGCGGTACAGCTACGACTGGTCAAACTTCAATTACCAGTGTGGCGAATGCTGCGAGTTACTATATTGGTATGAGATTAGGAGCTATTAGTGCTTTTAATAATTTACCAACTACTATAACAGGTATTTTAGGAACTACAATATTTGTTGATCAAGTGGCAACTACAAGTGGAGCAATAACACTTACTGCCTTAGCGAAAGGTGTAGCAACTGCTCAAAATCACTATGCTGCCAATACTTCAGGATTACCAGTAGCAACAGCTCTTAATACAAATCAACAGGTTACACCAGCTGCTCAACATTGGGGGGTCAGTGTAATGATGGATGGTAGATTTGACAATGACAAATCATATATCTTTACCACTCCAAGACAGACTGCTGCTGTTGTACAACCTAACGCTACATCACCCTTGGTAAGCATTCGTGTAAGTCCTAGTGTTTCATTAGGATTTGCTCGTAACTTTGGTGTACGTGACATTATAAATCGTATGCAGTTAAACTTATATCAGATGGACGTTTATACATCTGGACAGTTTCTAATTACTGTACGATATAATTGTTCAAGTAACGTATTTGTTCCTTCACTATGGACAGCTAACTTAGTTGGTTCAGGATCTCTTGCTCAAGTAATTTATCACAACAGTCAAGACATTGTAACAGGAGGTGACGTAGTTGTTGCTTTCTATGCTACTAACGCAGGTTCTGGCGTATTTGCGGTGACCCAGCAAGATCTGTCAATTGTTAAAGACTTAGGTAACAGTATATTAGGAGGAGATGCAGTTTATCCAGACGGTCCTGATGTAATTACTGTGTTTGCTACAAATCTTTCAACAACAACAGCAAGTCCAATTTATTCACGTTTAAGCTGGACTGAAGCTCAAGCTTAATTTTTAAGCTAACAATTAAAAAAGCACCGTAAGGTGCTTTTTTAATCTGTAAAAAAGCCAATAAAGGTCTTTTTAAATTTAGATATAATTTTAGGTAGAAATTATTGTGGCATAAACATCAACATTTGTTCCGCCTATAGCACTTCCGCCTGCTTGATTATAGGCATTACTAGTGGAAAGCACAACAAATTCATAACGACCAACTCTTCCACTTGTTAAACTAGGGTTGTTAGCTCCTGTGCTACTATTGGCTGCTACTAAATTAGCAAAAGTTAATGTAATGCCGCCTGTAGCTTTGACATATAATGTAATCTTTCGTCCAATTGGAAATCCTTTTGTATAAGGTTGATTACCTGTATTATTTCTATTGTCAAAATAAAATGTTGAACTACTGCTTGTAGTTAAAAACACAGTATTATGCCCACTCATTCCGAAATCTAATGTATAAGTATTATCATTACTTACAGGCATAGTACTTACTATAGGTTTATCACCAGGATGGCCTATAACCGCAGTGGCCATTCCTCCAGACCCAATACCATTAGATGCTGATATAAATACTCTGGGTGGTGTAAGATATCCTGATCCAGGATCCGTTACATTGATAAATTGTATAGATCCTCCAGAGATAGTACATACTGCCTGAGCGGTTCTACCTCCAGGAGTTTCTGGAGCAGTAAATGTTAGTGTTGGGGATAGTGTGTATCCTGTACCAGCAACCTGTAATACACAATTTACTACAGAACCAACTTGATGAGTAGCACCTTGGGCTATTAGCCCACTATAACCTAAACTGCTTATACCGGAAGCAATTGTTCCTACATAACGCAAGGTACAATTACCACTTCCAAAATCCGCTGAAGTGAAAGTAGGAGCACTATTACCTGCTAGATAATCTATCCCAGTAGAACCAGCTCTAATTACTCTATAAACATTCGTAACACCATTGGAAGTATTAAGCACTCTTATATAAGAATTAATTGAAACAAATTGTCCTACGGCTACACCCGTAGCTACATAGTCTATAGTAACAGGCGTAGGGCTTGGATCTTGAAATGTTATACGAGGTGATAAAAAGTACCCAGTACCAGGATTAGTTATACTTGTTGAGATAATAGAAGCACCATGAATTATTCCTGAATTAGCGGTTCCTAAAGCAGTGGTTGTACCATTAAGGTAGGATACAGTTGTTGTCGTGCAGCCAGTAACCGTATATATACCGTTATACCCACCGGGATTTACATTCCTTACATTGATTAAACTGCCCAATGGAAAGGGTGGAGCAGGTTGAGCATTAAAAGTTAAGGTTGCAGTTGAGCCATTACCGGTGCAGGCTGTAACTACAACTATATAATTCATAGCAGAAGAAACGGCCTGAGCTTGTACTCCACCTGCTAATTGCGGAGTTGTTACATTAATTGTAGGCAGGTAGGTAGGAAAAATGGCACTGCTTACAGCCGGATTAGTGGGCTGTGGCAAATATGAACCATAAAGATTATGGTTAGCAATTATACCCGCAGTGATCAGGCTACCTGTTGCTGAACTTGGAATAATTATATCTGTTGTTGTACAGTTTATAGGCTGATAAGTACCGTTATAGGCTGTAGGAACACAGCCAGTAATAGTAACCCATTCGCCTACACTGCTGATCGTTCCGTTAGCTGTTATAGTTCCTGTAGCAGAACATTGGATTGTTACACTAGTACTAGTTGCGGCTAATACTGTATATGTTCCATTATAGGCGGCAGGAAAAGCACCTGATATAGTGATTTGTTGACCCGTAACAGGTACACTGTTACCGTTAACTCCCCACCCACCAGAAAATCCCACAGTCGCAAAGCCGCCACTTACTGAAAAAGTTGTGATGTTTTGACTAGCACTTATAACAAACGGAGTAGTGTTTTGACCGGAATAACTTATGGTAGCTCTAGAACCAGTTCCACTTAAGTTCATTGTGCCCATAACATATTCTATCTGTGGGTAATGTCCGCCTTGACCAGGATTTACAATAATATTACCTAAACTCAGTCCTAAAGGATTATGAATATAAGCGCCACCTGAACTAAAGTTATGTAATGCTCCTACACCACCAAATACTTGTAAAGCACCGCTATTAGGTGAATAACTTTGGGTAGTTTCATCGAGAATCACAGCACCTTTTGTCACATTACTTGTAGATCTTAGTATTAAATTACCACCTACAGAATCACCTCCGTTTATAGGAAGTCCAGGTGATAAAAGGCTAGTATCATTACTAACGCCAGATGTTAACTGAATGGTCATGTAGAAACTCCAATAATTATTATTTAGCTATTTTCAGTGTGTATATTAGGTACGTGTTGTGCTACCCATTGTTCTAGTGCAGTTTTAGTTTCATATACTTTTTGTTGGGCTGTGGCATGATCTAATTTTGAACCTGACAAATGAACTAGGTCCTCCATTACATTATCAAACCCATTTACAGCTTCATTCAATTCTATCAAAAGTTGTTGACCTTGTTTTTTTACATCACCTTCAACGCTATCTATTGCCAGCCTAAATCTTTTTTGATCCTGCTTGTATCTGTCTAGATCTTTAATCTTGCTAAACATAAATTATCCTAGTGTAAAGTTCTATATTCGGTACTTACATAATCTTCGTCTCTTTCTGAAACATCTTCATCATCAAACTCTACATCTATATGACCATCATTATCAACTATAGACAACCATCTATTGAAAAAATCCACTATTTCTTCTAGATCTTTATCTGTAATATCTTCTTTGATATAGGAAGCAAGCAGTTCTTGAACACTAGAATTCACTATAGCTTGATCAATTTCTTTGTAGGATAGGACAAATTCTTCTTGAAATTTATATTGTACAGTCATAAAAACAGTCTCACCATCTTGATTTTCATCTATAAACCATTCACATGCCCATACACTTTCTTTACCATCATCTAAATCGCCCCATTGTGGGAAAATTTCATCTTTCATAATTGTTCCTTATACGTTATTTTCTTTTAATTTTTTAAAAATCTCTTTTCTTATTTTAGAAATCGTTAGTTTTATTTCATTGATAGAGCTTGATAATTTATTATTTAAAGATAATTCAGCATGTGCTTGATCAAGAAGTTTAACTTGATTTTGTAAATTTTTACATAAGGCTAAAACATGAGAGCTAACAGCAGGGTCTTTTATACTATGCGCTCTATTTGTAAAATCCTTATATTCGTTTTGAAATGTATCGCTTTTTTCTAGTGATAATAACATTATAGATTCTCGATTATTTCTATCAAAACAGTAAGCTTAGTTTGAAAAGTTTTATTTTTTAAACTAGATTCGAGCCCTTTATGTGTAGGCTTAGGTAGGTAATCCAGATTAAACCAACCCCAAGCTCTGTGTTCCTGTGTCAAAATGGGAATAAATTCTTTATCAACCACACAAAAATAAGTTCTAAAATTAAACAAGCTATCGTTGCTAACAAAACGTTCTAACGGTATTGTTTTAGAAATGTCGGGCATAAAACCTAATTCTTCTGTGATTTCTCTTTGTAATCCTTGCCAAGCAGTTTCTCCTAGATTGTGCGTACCTCCAGCCAGACCCCATTTTCCATTATGTTTACCATTATTTTTTTGAAGTAACAAAAAACGATGCGTATTTCTAGCACATATTAGCGCACCTGAACAATCTATTACAGAACTAGTCTCCATTTGCCTTTTTTATACTCGCCTTCAAAGCTTTTTTTCCATTCAATACCATTCCATTTGTATTGAGTCCCGGTATAGTAATTAGTTTGATAAACAATTATATCGGTACGATAATGAGCATTAAAAATCGTTCTCCATTCAGACCCGGTCCACAAAATTATATCATTAGCAAAGGCTAATGGATCGCTATCGTCATCATTTTTCCATGCGTCGGGCCCATCTTCATTAAATTTTAAAATATATGTAACTAGACTTCCTATTTGTATGTAACTAGCTGTTTGTATAAGAAATTTTCCATTTAAATTTGTAGAAGTGAATGTGACAGATACATTATCTATATATAAAACACAATCATATACATTATCGTACAAGATACCTGTATTAATTTTTTTTATCTTATTTGTTGTTACAAAGGTTTCTCTCGTGCCTGCTCCTAAATTATCAACTAACAAATATCGTATACCAGTTTGTATAGGTTGATCAATATTTTCGTTATTAGGACGTCTGGGACGGAAATTTAAAGGACTTATGATAGCATCAAATGTACCTTTACCAGTAGCAGAGTTATATGATTCGTCAACATTTTCTATATAGCTTAAATTATCTATATATGTATTACTATGATAACTGTCTTGGTCCCAATTAGCAATTAGACTATTAGGCACTAAAGGGTTATAGCTAAGTAGACCGATTACTTCTGTACCATCTTCCTGTTCAAGATGTATTCTGCTTAATCCTGGTTGAAACGGTGAAGGATATTGCTCAATAAGAATCTGCCAATTCTGATCAGTGCTAGAACCTGTAATACTTGAAAAAAGTGTTACCTCATTTCCTTCTACAAATATATCAAAATCTCCTGGGGCTTCATACTGTGTGTACATGTAGTTAGATGGAGCTCTATCAGTGGCTTGAGGGTCAGTGCCTAGTCCATCAATATAGTCTCCAGGACCTGGATCTATTCCTCCATAAACATTGGCAATTATTTTTGTCACTACTCCTAGTTTTTTCACTTTGACAGGAGGACTTAGATAAACAGGAGTTTTTAATGTAATAGTTGCTATATCTATACTACTGTTCGCCCCTACTGGAATACTTCTTCCTGAAAAATTTACGTCCTCCAATTCAACCACTGTAAGACTGGTCCAATCTACAAAATTGTCTGTAGTTTGAATTTCGAGACTCGGATTAAAAAGCACTAAAATTTGTTCTAATAATTGTAGTTTTTGATCAGTGCTAGAACTCCAAATATCTACCTTAACTGTCAAATTAAAAGGTGTTGGCATTAATCTTTCTACAGTATGACGTTTACCTTGTTCACTTGTATAGTATTCATTACCATTTTCGTCTACTTCAATAGCTCTTTCTCGTAAATGAATTTTGCTGACAAATGTACTATCTCCTAGTCTTGAACGATCGAGATCTAAGTCTGTAATATAAACACCAATTCTAGGACAACTTTGTAGGGTATTTTCACTGTTTTGGTTGACAATATTTGCTGCTTGTCTATCAGGATCTCCGTACATTACTGGTACGCGGACTAACGTACCATCTCCATATCTTACAACAAAGTTACTAAGCATTCTTATTATCTGTATAAGATATCTGCGTAATTGGCCGTCGTAGAAATACTGCATTAAAAATCTGCCTTAGGTTTCATAGCTCTACTGATAGCCTGTCTTTCTTCAACAATATCTCCATCTATGTTTGTAGAAGTCGTATTGTTTATAAATCCTGTACGTAGAGTCTTTCTATTGTCAGTATTTGTCAATGTATGACGTACAGCATCTTCTCGCTTCAACCATCTTTTTCCTGTATATCTAAATAATCTATTTGGCATATAGTCTGTTCTTAAAAAATAGTCACCCTCGATAGCATTAGATGGAAATGAGATACCATGTCCAAATACTACACCATTATCTGGAATTCCGTCCCCTAATAGATATCCTACATAGCCACTGCGAAGAGGTCTTTCAGCTATTCTGCTGGCATCCAATCTCATAGAACTAGCATCTATGTCCGTTTCGTCAGCGGTTTTTAAAGCAGGGTTTCCATTTTCGTCTACTGCTAGGGTGTAAAATTGCTGTGTTTCATAACCACTTTTAGCCGTATCTGCTTCTGCCTGCGCTATGATAGCGTCATTAATTTCTAAATTCTTGGCCTGAGTACTGAGCACACTTTGAATAGTATTTCCGCTATACAACGAAAAATAAGAATTATTAGGAGGTTCATTGCCTGTTGTAGTGTTTGTAACTGTGTAAAGTTTACCCTGAAACCTCAGAATTTGACCCGCAGTATAGGTCATTGAACTATCATAATCGCCTATAAAATAAGCATCTTTATCTGTAGGTTTGGTAAGTATATCTGCGTACTGTTGACTGTCGTTGATTTTCCTTAGTTTTAATCTATATAAATGTGGATACCAAGTTCTGCTGAATCCTTCTGCTGCTCTCCCTACATCCTCTATAACATAAAACCTAGGAAGACTAACATCTTTATCATTCAAAGCAAACTCGTCTTTAAGATGTGGTAGTTCTATAACATCTCCGCTAAGAGGTTTTCTACCGATATTAGTAACTGTGTCGTTTATATGTACAGTCATGAAGACTGTTTCATTGTCTATCATAAGACCAAATTGACTTAAATTAAAATCTAGGTCACTGACATTATAAATTCCTCTTAGAACATAGATACTCGAATCATATTTTCTATCTCTATTTTCTAAAAGCAGTAAATCCTGTATATTAGTTTCATTTTGACTAAGATAATGCGGCTGATCAGCAGTGGCTACAGCGGGATCTGGATTCAAAGGACCTATATACTTATGGAAAAATACATCAGTACCGCCTACTTGGAACATCTCACTGATATTTCTATCTAGAAATTTGTAGTCATTTCCTTTTTCTGGACGATATAAACTTAAACGTGGCATAGTATAATATTTAGCAGCTAAATATTATTGGAGAAAAGTATGAACGATAACCCGCAAGAAGAGAGGCAAAAAGTCTACGATTATTGTCGTACAATGCTGGCTGATGGCATGATTGATGTAGAACTAGATCCTATTCACTATGAAACCGCTTTAAATAGAACTCTAGCTAAATTTCGTCAGCGTAGCAGTAACAGCGTGGAAGAAAGTTATGCTTTTTTGACCTTAGAAAAAGATAAGAATGACTATAAATTAGGTGAAGAGATTATCAATGTACAATCTGTATTTCGCAGAACACTGGGTTCAAGAACTGGAGGAGGTACTGGCACTAATTTTGAACCATTTAATTTAGCCTACACTAATACCTATCTTTTAAACAGCACTATGCTGGGTGGTCTAGCAACTTATTATTTGTTTGCTAGTTATCAAGAAATGGTAGGTAAAATATTTGGTAGCTATATAGAATTCCAATGGATACCATATTCAAGAACATTAAGAATTCTACAACGTCCCTTTACTGAAGGTGAAGTGATTATGCTACGTTGTCAAAATTTTAGACCAGATTTTGTACTGTTAAATGACCTCTATGCTAAACAATGGATATTAGATTATACATTGGCCAATTGTAAAATAATTTTAGGTGAAGCACGTAGTAAATTTGCTAATATTGCTGGACCTCAAGGTGGCGGCCAACTTAACGGTGGTGATCTTAAATCTGCGGGGAAAGAAGAAATAGAAAAATTGGAAAAAGAATTATTTGATCTTATTCCTGGCGGCACCGGTTATACATTTATCATAGGTTGATCATGAAAGCACACGAAATACTCACTGAAAAATCTGAAAAGAAGTTAAGTAAAAATCTTAAACGTAGCGGCTCACATGCTAAACAATATCAAGATATAGATCAATACTATGGAATGTATAGATTTGGCCTTGCTATGGCCTCAGCACCCGATGGGGATACACCTAAAGAAGGCCCTGCGAAAGATGTACCTGCTGTCTGGATGTATTCAAAGGGTGAAGAAGATATAGTTAATAAAGCAGCCAAAAACCAAGGAATTTCAGGAAGCACCATAATTTCTAAAGGCCCTAGCGAAGAATTAAAGAGCACAAATAAACAAAGTCCTGTAGCCAAGCCAAAACCTAACAGATATGGTGTATAAAGTCTTGACACTCTAGCGAAAATAATATAAAATATAGTATTACTAAGGAGATACTATGATCATTGGCTTTGTTGGATTTATAGGATCTGGTAAAGATACCGCAGCAGATTACCTTGTTAATTTTCATGAATTTAGGCGAGACAGTTTCGCTAACACCTTAAAAGACGCTGTAGCAGCAGTATTCGGTTGGGATAGAACCTTATTAGAAGGACGTACAGCAGAAAGTCGTGCTTGGCGTGATCAAGTAGATTTTTGGTGGTCAAATCGTTTAGGTAAACAAATTACACCACGTTGGATTTTACAGTATTGGGGAACTGAAGTATGTCGGCAAGGATTTCATGATGATATCTGGATTGCCAGTTTAGAAAATAAACTAAGAAAAACTAAGGATAATGTTGTTATCAGCGACGTAAGATTTCCAAATGAGATTCAAGCTATTCACAATGCCAAAGGTATTGTCGTTAGAGTTCGTAGAGGTCCTGACCCTGACTGGTATGATGATGCTGTTAACATGAACAAAGGTCCTACTAATATGAGCTGGGCAATTAGTAAACAACGTATGTCAGAATTAAACATTCATTCAAGCGAAACGAGCTGGGTAGGTGGAAATATTGATTATATTATAGATAACAATGGTAGCATGGATCATTTATTTGGGCAACTCAGAAGTCTGGTGGAAGTTCACCTCGCCTCCAATGATAGTTCTCTACATGAAGAATTCGTTGACAGTTCGCGCATACTGACTTTAAGTTAGGTAATCGATTATTATCTAGATTGCCATCTACATGATAGACATTAAACTGTTCTTTATATTTGCTTTTAAATCCACACTTATCACAAGTTAGTCTAAGTCTATAACCTTCTTGGTACCACTTAGGATTTCCTTTGCCTATGCCTCCATAGCGTAAGCATATTTCGCAACGGCGACGATAATAGGCCTTACCGTTTTTATAGTAATTTATAGCAGCAGGTCGTTGTTTACAAATACATAAAGGGCGCATTCAAACTATTTAGCTGCCCTTTTCTTTCCCTTTTCTTTAGGTTATAACTGATTATTTTTGGCTGAATACTATAAATACATTTAGAACAGAAACCTTAGGAGAATCCAAGATGGCATTAAGTTCACCAGGCGTAGAAGTCAAAGTAATTGACGAATCATTTTACACACCAGCTGAGCCTGGCACCGTTCCTCTGATCGTTGTTGCCACAGCTGAAAATAAGTCTAATGGAGCAGGAACCGGTACCGCCCCGGGAACTCTTGCTGCTAATGCTGGAGAAGTTTATTTAATGACCAGCCAGCGTGATCTTGTAGACAACTTCGGAGATCCAATATTTAAAACAGATGTGATAGGTAATCCTATTCATGCTGGAGAACAAAATGAGTATGGCTTACAGGCAGCATATAGTTTACTAGGTGTAAGTAATCGAGCCTATGTTGTTCGTGCAGATATAGACCTAAGTGAATTAGATGCTACAGCAGATGCTCCTACTAGTGAAGCTGCCAGTGGAACACATTGGTTAGATACAAAAAACACTGTTTGGGGTATATTTGAATGGAATGGTAATGGCATTACAACAACTAACGGTCAAACCTTTATTAAGAAAACACCACTAGTTGTTACAGATGAAACCAGAGTAGACACACTTACTGGTGGTCCAAAAACATCTGTAGGAGCCATTGGTGATTATGCTATAGTAACCACAGATACCAGTGCTACAACAAAAGCACTAACAACCAAACATGGTGATACCACAGAAAATCAACTTTGGTATAAGAGTAAAGGCAATCTAGCAGCAAGCCCAGCTGTCACAGCCGGAACATGGGTTAAAGTAGGTAGTAGCGAATGGAGAAATAGTCATCCTACAGTATCAGGACAGACTGCTGTTACTGGCTCCACTCTAACAGGAACTCTTATTATTAATGGGACAACTATCAATGTTTCGAGCTCATCGATGGCTAATCTCGTCAGTCAGATTAACAGTGCAGGACTTGATGGAATTTCTGCTGCTGTAGTGAATGGTAAATTAGAAATTTATAGTGAAGGAGAAAGTGCTGTTGATGAAAGCACTGCGGCAAATCCTGTTCTAATAGCAGGAACATTAACTAATTCTAATATATCACTAAGTTCTATTGGAGTCAAAACAGGAACATATTATGGTCCTTCCTTAGCCGTACAAAAACACACACAGGTTCCAGAGTGGAAAACCAGTAATGCTTATCCAAGACCAACAGGTAGTGTGTGGGTAAAGACAACAGAACCAAACGGTGGTTCACGTATTAGATTAAAGCGCTGGAATAGTGCAACTAAGGAATGGGAAGCTGTAGAAGCGCCTATCTATGAGAATGGCCATGATGCCTTATATAACTTAGATGCCAGTGGTGGTGGCGCTAACTTAGCAGTTGGTACATGTTTCTCACAATTTAATCATACAGAAGACAAAGGTATTGATAGCACTCCACGTCTTTATAATTTACAAATTTGGAGAAAAGGTTCCGCTGCTCCTACTACTGTAACAAGTAAAAAGATTATAGCAGGAACAATTTCATCAGGCGCAAGGTCGATGACCATGGCCGAAAGTGATTCAGGTCAGGCTAGCTTAAGTACAGCTAAAACAGTTTCTTGGACTGCTACAGGAACAACCAGTGATGCTGAGTTATTAGCAACCGCAATTAATGCTGCTGGATTTGAACATGTTACTGCTGAGGTAGATAGCAGTAATAGAGTACTAATTAAACATGCTCTAGGCGGGGAAATTAGAATAGTAGACGGTACAGGAACTCCAGTTCTAGATTATTTTGAAAATCCATATACCTATGAGCCTAGCAGTACTAATTTTGGTCTAGGTACAAGATTCTTACATGCTGCTCCAGCAGGAGATTCCACTTATGATTTCATCGTAAGTGCGTGGGAACCTCTAGTGTATGCTGCGTCTGATATAGCACCTAATCAAATTCCATTAGAAGGACAACTGTGGTATAGCAGTGTGACAGATGAAATAGATATCATGATTCATGATGGAACTACTTGGGTAGGGTATTTAAACGAATTGCCTAGTACAGATCCAAATGGGCCTTTAGTAAGAGCTTCTGAACCAGAAAGACAAAGTGATGGAACAAGCTTAGAAACAGGTGATTTATGGATAGACACAGCAGATCTAGAAAATTTCCCAACTATCTACAGATACAACAAGGATCTTTTAAAATGGATACTACTAGATAAAACTGATCAAACAACTGAAAATGGAGTTTTGTTCGGTGACGCTCGTTACAATGACACAGGTGAAAACAGTGATAAATTGGGTGACATTGTAGATCTACTAGAAAGTGATTTTCTAGATCCAGATGCCCCAGATCCTAGCTTATATCCAAAAGGTATGCTTTTGTATAATACACGTCGCAGTGGTTTTAACGTAAAAGCCTTCAGAAGAAATTATATAGATACTACATCTGATAATGTTCGTTTACCCTTCCAACCATCTATGTTAAACTTTTATCCACATCGTTGGGTCACTGTTAGCAGCAATCAAGACGATGGTTCAGGTAGCTTTGGACGTAAAGCTCAACGTAAAGTAGTTGTTCAAGCGTTACAAGCAGTGGTTAATTCAAGTGAAGGCTTAAGAGACGAAGAACGCAGAGTGTTTAATTTAATTGCCTGCCCAGGATATCCTGAACTGATTGGCGAATTAATTACTCTAAACTACGACAGAGGACTTACATCTTTTGTGGTTGGTGATACTCCTGCTAGATTAAGTAGTGATGCTACAAGTTTACTTGCATGGGCAAGTAATGAAAGATTAGCTAACGAAGATAATGATTTTGGAGCAACAAGTTTTGATGAGTATATGGGTATGTTCTATCCATGGGGCTTTAGTAGTGACAATTTTGGTAACAATATTGTAGTTCCTCCAAGTCATATGATTTTAAGAACAATCGCTCTAAACGATCAAGTTGCTTACCCTTGGTTCGCTCCTGCAGGTGTACGTCGTGGTGGCATTACAAATGCTACAGCAGTAGGATATATCACAGCAGAAGGTGAATTCGCAAGTGTTGCTCTAAATACCGGACAACGTGATACATTATACGAACAAAAGATAAACCCAATTACATTCCTAACAGGAACAGGTTTAGTAAACTATGGACAAAAAACTCGTGCTCGTTCAACCAGTGCGTTAGATCGTATAAATGTAGCAAGATTGGTTGTTTATCTACGTAGACAACTAAACCAATTAGCTAAACCGTATATCTTTGAACCTAATGATAAAGTTACAAGAGATCAAATTAGATCTGCTGTAGAATCTTTACTAGTTGAATTAGTAGGTTTAAGAGCGATATATGACTATCTAGTTGTGTGTGACGATTCTAATAATACACCTAGTAGAATCGATCGTAATGAATTATGGATTGACATTGCTATTGAGCCAATCAAAGCAGTTGAATTTATCTATATTCCGTTAAGATTGAAGAATACAGGTGAAATAGCGAGCTTAGGCTAAAATAGGAGATTTTAAATGTCAATTGCTTCTTTAACTAAATTTACAGTACCTTTAGCAACTAACCAAAGTGCTAGTACTCAAGGTATGCTGATGCCTAAGCTAAGGTACAGATTTAGAACTACGTTCGAAAATTTTGGTGCTGCTGCTGGCGTTTCAACTACTACAGAAATGACAAAACAGGTTATGACTGTGACTAGACCTAATGTTCAATTTGCTAATCAGGTCATTGAAGTCTATAACAGTAAGGTTAACTATGCTGGTAAACATACATGGCAGGCTATAACAGTTAGCCTGCGTGATGATGCTACTGGCAACATTAACAAACTTGTTGGACAACAACTACAGAAACAGTTCGATTTTATGGAACAGAGTTCTGCTGCTGCTGCTATTGATTATAAATTTATATTAAAAATTGAAATGCTAGATGGTGGTAATGGTTTAGATCAGGCTAATATTTTAGAAACATGGGAATGTTATGGTTGTTATCTTACACAGGTTAACTATCAAAATCTTTCATATGCTGAATCTACCCCTGTTCAAATAGACCTTACTATACAACCTGATAACTGTCTACAGAAACCAGATGGTTCTGGAGTCGGTGTTGTAATTGCGAGATCCTTAGGAACAATGGCTACTGGCTAAAGATTAAACAGCCTCAAATAGAGGCTGTTTTTTTGTGATAATTTAATATGTGCGTAGTTTATAGTTGTCATAAATATTATTATGGCAAGTAGAAGCGGAAGTTGGTTTATCAATAACCTGACCAGTCCGAAAGGAACAATGGCAGATTATTTTCATGCGACTAGACTTTTTGTCGATGACGACATGCGTCTTGCTCCAAAGTTAAAATTTCAGTTTCATGTTTATTTTAGTATTGATCCTAGGGCTTTAAAAAGTGTTAATTTCAAAGAAAGACACCTCAACGAAATTAATATGTTAGTAAAAACAGCTGAACTTCCAAAATTTAATATTCAAACTGAAACACTAAATCAATATAACAGAAAAAAAGTAGTACAAGTTAAATTAGATTATCAGCCTATTAACATAGTTTTCCACGAAGACAATTTTGGTGTAGTAAGGCAATTATGGGAAAATTATTTTGCATACTACTATGCAGATAATGATGCTAGTAAATTAGAAACAAACTATCATAGAACTTCAATGTTAGGACCCGGATTAATTCGTTCTGCCTACGGGTTAGATAACAATGTATCTGTGCCATTTTTTAAACAAATCACTATATACCAATTCGCTAGAAGATATTGGAGTAGTGCTACCTTAATGAGACCAGTTATAACATCGTGGACTCATGATACATTAAATTACGCAGATAGCTCGCCTGCTCAAAATAGTATGACTATAGCTTATGAGGCAGTAAACTATAATTATGGTCAGGTTAAAACAGGAGTTCCTCCAGGATTTGCTGTAGAACACTATGATAAAACACCAAGTCCTCTAAGCTTGGCAGGAGGAGGAACAGAAACCTTATTTGGGGCAGGAGGAGTAATTGCTGGAATTGAAACTGTATTTGGTCGACTGGCTGATCCTGGATCATTTAATAGTCCTGCTGATTTCTTAAACACCGCAATTGTTGCTATTAATACATATCAAAATGCTAAAAATCTAAGTGCTACGAAAATAACTGGAGAACTATCAGGTGTAGCTATAAATGCCCTGAGAAATCTTGGAATATCTGGATTTGGCTCACCGGGGGGCACAACATTTAGCATCAATGATACAGCTAATCAATCTACTCAAGCTAATCCTAGTAATGTAACAGGATCTGGTAATGGTTAGTAGATATCAGAATTATCCTATTGAAACTACAGACTCGTCAGAAGCTGTTAAAAGCTTCTTTGATAATTATTTCCAAAAACAAGTTGTATTTCCTTCGAATCAAGTTGATGCTGTTGTAGGATATTTTCTAAAAAGAGGTTTCGATGACCAGTCGGCTAAGAGTGTAGCTATAGTTTTGTTGAATCAAGCTAAAATTGATAAAATATCACCATTTCAACTAATTGATACCTTAGAAGGAATTACAGATTCACAACTGACCGCGGTAGTAGCAGAAGTTTTAAATGCTTATAGAGATAAAACAAGCAGTTTAGGTTTCAAAAGTTTACAAATAGAACCAACTTTTGAGAGCCGAAATATTAGACCATGACTAGATATGCTAAAGGCAAATATACTGTACAAAACCCAGACAAGTATGTAGGTAATCATCAACCCACTTATAGAAGTAGTTGGGAATGGAGTTTTATGAGGTTTTGTGATACTAATCCTCATATAATGAAATGGGCCAGCGAGGCAATAAAAATTCCTTATCGTGATCCTTTCACAAATAGACAGACAATCTATGTTCCTGATTTTTTTATACAATATGTAGATAAGAACAGCAGGATTAACACAGAACTGATTGAAATTAAACCAGCTAGTCAAACTATTAAAGAACGAGTAGGAAAAAGTAAAAATAATCAATTTCAATATGCTAAAAATCAGTACAAATGGAGAGCAGCATATGAATGGTGTAGCAGACAAGGAATTAAATTTAGAATATTAAATGAAAATGATTTATTTACAAATGGTCGTCCTTGATAAGTAATAATATGAAAAAACTTGAAGAAATACTTAATCTACCTGAAACTAAGAAAACAATAAAAAAAGCTGAAAAAGAAGAAGCTAGACAATTAGCGCAGCCTTTTTTGAGAGACATAAGCGAATTTGACAAAATTTCTGCTGCGCTTCCACAAGTAAAAGGACTAGGAGATTCTAGTGATCAGGAATTTGATAGTCTAGCGCAAAGAGCCACAGATGCCTTTGACGACCTTATGGATCTCGGCATGAATGTGGAGGCAAGATACAGCGGCAGAGTGTTTGAAGTTGCCAGCACTATGCTAAAAAATGCTATAGATGCTAAAGCTGCTAAAATTGATAAAAAACTTAAAATGATAGAACTTCAAATTAAGAAAGAAAAATTAGACAAAGATACACCTAATGAAAGTATTGATGTAAGCAGCTCAGGTGTTATAGTTACCGATCGTAACAGTCTAATTGAAAAACTAAAAAACATGGATAAATAATCTGTCAGGATCGTGTTATGAAAACATTCAAAGAATATTTAACTGAAAGCGTAGAAGAGAAAATCTATGGCTTTAAGATAAAAATAGCAGGAGATCTTCCGGATAATTGTGAAGATGTCATGGAGACTTGTCTTAAAAAATATGAAGTTTCTAAATTTTCTAAAAGTCAGACAACTCCTATTCAAGAAAAGTTACCAGATTTTCCACAGTTAAGCAATTCTAGTGTAACAATTTTTGATGTGGAATTAAAATACCCTACAACCAGCGCAGTTTTAAGTCATTATGTGGCAGAACAATGCGGACTAGATCCTGCCAAAATTAAAATAAGAAGTTTAAAAGAAGAGGCAGAAGCAGAGATTAATGTAACTAATGCTAATGAAGAAACTAAAACTGGTAAGCCCTTAATCGGCCAATGTGATCCTCCTCCTAGTAATCATCAAAAAATGGCAGGAGACAAATACGTAGCTAGTTTCTTGAAAGAATTATCAAAAAATCGCAAAGAACTAGAACAATACAAGGGAGTAAATGATCAATTACTAGCGAAAAAACCTCCCAAAGAAAAATTACATAATGATCAAAAAAATCTCTCGTCAAAGAGTCCAATAGCAGGAAAAGGAAAAACTAAATGAATTTTCAAGAATTATTATCTCGTATGAGAGAATTTGATCAACCTATGATCGAAGAGCCAAATGAAGGCAATGCCTACGGTCAAGCCGTACAAAATACCCCTCCTGGTGAGGAAATTAAAATTAATGGCAAAGGAACAGGGGATATTAAACGAGAAGATTCTTTAGCAAATGAATGTGGACCAGATATGGGTTCAAGTTCATCTCAACCAGACAATGTAAGCATGAATGTTAATATGAGTGGAAGCGGTTCAGGAGGTATTAAAGATCTACTGGATATTCTACGAAATTTAGAATCAGGAGAAGATGATCTTGGAAAAATGATAGGCGCTATGGATCATCCACATAAAGAACCATTAGTAGGAGCAGAACTGGGCATAGACGAATATGCTAATAGTCCTGAAGGAACTGCTATGGCTCAACCTGTAAAAGCACCTATGAATACTATGATAGCGAGTGGAGACGATCTTCATAGATCACATGGCAGTTATAGTGATAGACCATATAGGGGTGACAATCCTATGGCGACCGAAAGTATTCGCACAAGGTTAAATAATTTATACAACAAAATGAAAACAAACTAATAGATATAATCTAACTCAAAGGCGGGGCTTACCCGCCTTTTTTATTGTAAATACATTATGGCTGGAAAAAGTTTAGATGGTGTGCTAATAAAAAAGGCACACAAACAAATAAAATATACAGAAAAACAAATCGATGATTTGTTAAATTGTAGTGCTGATAATGGCTATCATTATTTTTGCGAAAAGTTTTTCTACATTCAACATCCAGTAAAAGGCAAATTATTATTCAAGCCATTCAGCTATCAGACAAGATTGTTAGATGCTTATCATTATCATAGATTCAACGTAAATCTATTACCTCGACAGATGGGTAAAACTACCTGTGCCGCTGGATATTTGTTGTGGTATGCTATGTTTCATCCTGATCAAACCATATTGATTTCAGCACACAAATACACTGGTTCTCAAGAAATCATGCAGCGTATAAGATATGCTTATGAATTATGCCCTGATCATATTCGCTGCGGTGTAACAAACTATAATAAAGGCAGTATAGAATTTGATAATAATAGTCGTATAGTTAGTACAACCACAACAGAAAACACAGGTCGCGGTATGAGTATTTCCTTATTGTATTGTGATGAGTTTGCCTTTGTGCCACCTAATATTGCTGCGGAATTTTGGACTTCTATAAGCCCAACATTGGCAACTGGTGGTAAGTGTATAATAACCAGCACACCCAACAGTGATGAAGATACATTTGCCGCAATATGGAAAGAGGCAAATAAAAAATTTGACGAATTCGGTAACGAAAGAGAAGTCGGAGTAAATGGTTTTTATCCATTTACCTGTAATTGGGATGAACATCCGGATAGAGATGAAGTCTGGGCAACAGAAGAACGAGGTCGTATTGGTGAAGAAAGATTTCGTCGTGAATATAACTGTGAATTTTTAGTATATGATGAAACATTAATTAATAGTATTCATCTTGCTGGTATGGAAGGTAAAGTACCTATCGCTATGACTGGACAAGTAAGATGGTACAAAAAAGTAAGTAGTGAAAATATCTATGCTATAGCTCTAGATCCTAGCTTAGGAACTGGCGGGAATAGCGCAGGAATTGAAGTATTTGAACTGCCTAGTTTTACTCAGGTAGCAGAATGGCAACATAATCTAACGCCTATACAAGGGCAAATTAAAATATTAAGAGAAATATTGATTTATATAAGAGATACTATTGGCGAAGAAAATGTTAACAATATATACTGGAGCATAGAAAATAATAATATAGGAGAGGCAGGTTTAATCTGTATTCGAGACCTTGGGGAAGAACAATTTCCAGGTCTTTTTGTCAGCGAACCTATTAGAAAAGGCCATGTAAGAAAATTCCGTAAAGGATTTAATACTACACATAAGACAAAAATAAGTGCCTGTGCTAGACTAAAATATCTTATAGAATCAAACAAAATGAAAATCAACAGTAAACCTTTAATAAGCGAATTAAAAAACTTTATAGCAAGCGGTATAACATTTAAAGGAAAATTAGAGGAAGAAGACGATCTGGTAAGTGCCTGTCTGTTAATTGTAAGGATGAGTCAAGTCTTAGCGGATTGGGACAGCAGGGTATTTGAATCCTACAGTAGTAATGAAGCTTTCGATGAAGAAGATTTTGAACCACCTATGCCTATTTTTGTTTCCTCGGTGCTTGGATAAATATCATTATGGATAAAAATCTAGATAAAATAGCCACAGAATTATTTGGCAAATTAAGAACACAATTTCCAAATGTGAAACTACGAGATGAGAATGATGACCCTACAGATTCTCATGCTGATGCTAGATTTTTTCAATTTGATTTTGTAAAAAACGGAAATAATTTAGGCAGCATAAACGTCAGTATTGATGATAATCCTGATGGTGACAGTGACGGACTGGTAGTCATGTACAGCAAAGACATAGTAGAAAGTCAACCAAGTCATATTAGAAAACAATGGTATAATTTTTTAGAATCTCTAAGCGATTTTGCCAGTAGAAATTTTATGGAATACACTGCTAGAGATATTACCAAGTCAAATTTAGATAAACGAGATAGAGCACAATTAATTAATAATTCTCGCGGAGATAGCGCAATGAGTGAAAGTAAATTATGGGGCACATCCAAAACAAGTTTTCAGAAGATGGGTGAAGCCACGCTTATAGTTAAGCATAGTAAACCAGTTAATTATGATTTGCCAGCAGGCAGAACCATGCATATTGAAAACATCTTCGTTGAGAATCAAGATGGAGAACGATTTCGTTATCCATTTAAACATTTAAACGGCGCTCGTGCTTTAGCTACTCATGTAGCACATGGCGGCACAAGCTATGATTCTATTGGACAACATATTATAGGACTTAGTGAAGAATTAAACAAGTTAAGAATGTTTAAAAATTATGTTGATCGTAATCCTGTAATAAGTGAAGCCATGGGAGCAATTAATACTAAGGTTTATGAAAGAATTGATTCCGTCAAAAAAGAAATAATGAGCCTTCAAAATTCAAATTATTATCAGAGTTTTGCTGAATCATTTACGACTAATGAAGAAATCAATATACCTGAAGATATAGTAAATGATTGGATAGATCGCTTAACTATCCGCAGTTTTAATGAAGAATTAAAAAATGTTTTTCCTTACATTTATAAGTTAGTTGGAGAAGAAGTAGCTCCTATAAAAACTATAGAGCTAGAAGATATCTTAGATGAAAATGATGATTCAGGAATAACATATAATCATTCTAATAATTTTAAAGAACTAGACGAATTTACAGATTATATCAACAACATAGATGAAGAAAATGCATTAATGAATGTTAATGATAGTCAGGCAGAAGCCATTAAAAAATTAAATGAATTAATGAGTAATGAAATGCCTGTAGGAACAGATGGTATCAATGCTATCGAAAGTCTAAAAGGTATAATAGATGACGATGATCTAAATGATGTTTTTAAGGAACTCGGTCAAATAAATCCTGAAGAGGACGCTCGTCCTATCATAAAAAGCTTTTTAGAAACTTTCGATAGAAAAAATGGTACAGATATAAACAGTAAAATTGCCTATACTGCTCAACCTCAACCAGCATCTCAACCTCAACCAGCATCTCAACCTGTAGCAGAAACTCAAGCTCAATATACACCAGATGAAATAGTCCAAATTCTGTCCGGTCAAAAAACACAAGCACAAGTAGATGCTGAAAAAAAGGCAAAATCGCAAAGTTCTCAGCAAGCGCCAGTACCTGATCCTAAGCAAGCGAAAACTCAAACTAAAGAGTCTGAAGAGCCGTGGGATCCTAAGAATCCTAATCACCCACCATTTGAACCAGATCCTCCTAAGAAAAAGAAACCTGCTGGTGATGGTGCAGAACACGGTGGGCATAGTCAAGCCAAACATCTTGCTAAGGCAGCAATGGAAAAGGCTAGAAAAGCCGGAGCTAAGAAAGAAACAGTTATTAATATAGCAGGTAAGGATATGACACTTGGTGAAGCAGCAGCAATGATTGGACTTGATGCTGACGAGTTCTTTACAGAAGGAAAAAGTAACAGTGAAATAGTTGAATTTATTAGAAGTATGTTCGATGAAAATACCGGACAATTCCCCAAGGGAGAAGAAGGTGTTAAGATTGCAGTAGAAAAAGAATTCGGTGAAGGCGCTGGACAGTTAGCTGAAAAAGTTATAGCAGAACTTGGACAAGTATTCGAATCGCAAAGAATAATGCGTCTTGCTGGTTTGGCATAATAAATCACATTTAGGCGATCTTTGAGGTTGCAATGATAAATAAAAACGCATATACTTGTATATGCGTTTTTTGTTTGACAGGTGTTGAACAATATAGGCAAAATATAGAGGCTAACAATAGGAGAAACATTATGGCATCTTTAGCAGAAATTCGCGCAAAATTAAAAGAACAAGAAGCTCGTTCAACAGGCGGCGAGCGCACAGGCGGTGATAATTCAATTTATCCATTCTGGAATCTTAAGGAAGGTACAGAATCAACAGTCCGTTTTCTTCCTGACGGAAATCAAGACAATACATTTTTCTGGGTAGAACGAGCAATGATAAAATTGCCATTTCCAGGAATTAAAGATTCTACAGACACAAGAACTGTTACAGTAAATGTTCCTTGTATGGAAATGTACGGTGAAACTTGTCCAATTCTTTCAGAAGTCCGCCCTTGGTTCAAAGATCCAAGTCTAGAAGATATGGGTCGTAAGTATTGGAAAAAACGCAGCTATATCTTTCAAGGATTTGTTGTAGAAGATGGATTAAAAGAAGATTCAAGACCAGAAAATCCTATTCGTAGATTTATCATAGGTCCTCAAATCTTTCAACTCATTCGTGGAGCATTATTAGATCCTGAGATGGACGATCTTCCTACAGACGTTGTGAATGGTGTAGATTTTAAACTTATCAAAGGCACTAAAGGTGGATATGCTGATTATAGTACCAGTAAATGGAGCCGTCGTAGTCGTCCATTAAGTGATATAGAAAACGAAGCTGTTAAAAAACATGGACTTTTCAGTTTGAAAGATTATTTGCCCAAAAAACCCGGTGAAGTCGAACTTAAAGTAATCAAGGAAATGTTTGAAGCAAGCGTAGACGGAGAGCCATTTGACATGGAACGCTGGGGTCAATATTTTAAACCTGCTGGTATGGGAGCAGCAACAGGTGACCCTGCTGTCAGAAGTACTAAGGCAGTTAGTGATGAAGAGTATGATGAAGAATCTGTGCCTACAGTACAATCAAGGCCAGAACCTACTGTTAAGGTAGAAGCATCTAAGCCTTCAAGTACTACTGGTAGCAAAGCAGAAGAAATTCTAGCTATTATTAAAAATCGCAACAAGCAGTAATAGTATGACTCGGGCCCAGCGCCCGAGATCTCATCTTGGAGAATAATCATGAAGATTAAAAAATTACATACAGTAAGCGAAAGCATTACCCTATATCGCTACGACAATGGCTGGATGGTAGAAGTTAGCGGTCGTGGCACTAATGAATACAAGACATCTAAGATTATGTGTGCTACACTGGAAGAACTAATCGACGTTGTTAAAGAATGGAATAGCATGGAATTGGACAACTAATATGGCAACAAAACCTTTTGATTTAAGCAAATTTAGAAAAACTCTTACTAAGAGTATTGAAGGATTAGGTGTTGGGTTTAACGATCCTACTGATTGGGTTAGCACAGGTAACTATGCCTTAAACTATCTTATCAGTGGAGACTTTCACAAAGGTATTCCATTAGGCAAGGTCACAGTGTTTGCCGGAGAAAGTGGAGCAGGTAAAAGTTATATCTGCTCAGGTAACGTTATAAAACACGCACAAGAACAAGGTATCTATGTGGTTCTTGTTGACAGTGAAAATGCCTTAGATAAAGATTGGTTAGATAGACTTGGTGTTGACACAGACGAATCAAAACTACTCAAGCTCAATATGGCCATGATTGATGACGTAGCCAAAACTATCAACGAGTTTATGAAAGAGTTTAAGGCTATGACTGAAGAAACTCGTCCTAAGGTATTATTTGTTATTGATAGTTTAGGAATGTTGTTAACGCCGACAGATGTCAACCAATTTGAA
>Ga0214917_10001985_pt1 | contig 25593 bp, 23 predicted proteins | sample LL_1208_BB_MetaG_FD_177983 | JGI IMG/M metagenome (GOLD analysis project Ga0214917, IMG submission 177983) | Freshwater microbial communities from Lake Lanier, Atlanta, Georgia, United States - LL_1208_BB | ecosystem: Environmental > Aquatic > Freshwater > Lake | place: USA: Georgia | collected...
TTGCTTAAAGCATTATGAATAATTCTATCAAAAAGCAACGGCTGGATAAGCTTTTACAAGAAAAATATCCTCATTTGAGTCGTAATCAGATTCAAAGTTTTATTATGCAGGGTAAAGTCAAAGTTGACGGTAAAGTTCATACTAAATCGGGAGAATTGGTTAGTCCTTTGCTGGTAATTATCCTTGAAGATGATACTCCCAAATATGTTTGTCGTGCTGGTTTTAAACTTGAAAAAGCTTTAGAACATTTTGGTATTTCTGTTGTTGATAAAGTTATTTTAGATGCTGGGCTTTCAACGGGTGGATTTACCGACTGTTTGTTGCAATATGGTGCGAAAAAAGTTTATGGAGTTGATGTAGGCTATGGGCAAGTTCATGAGAAGATAAAGGCAAACTCTCGTGTTTTGATTATGGAAAGAACTAACCTTAGACATGTCAAAACGATTGGAGAATTGGTTGATTTGGTAACGCTTGATCTTTCTTTTATTTCGGTGTTAAAAGTTATGGAAGCGGTTACATCAGTTTTAAAGCAAGGGGGCTTTATGATTGTTTTAATCAAGCCGCAATTTGAAGCACAAAAAGAACAAGTTGGTAGAGGTGGCATTATTAAAGATGAAAAAGTTCATGAACAAGTAATTGAAAAAGTTGTTTCGGGAATTCTGCAACATGGTTTTGCATTATGTGGCGTTACTGATTCTCCAATTACCGGTTCATCAGGTAATAAAGAGTTTTTAGCGTTTTTTGAAAAACAGTAAATAGGTATTGAGGGATTTTTTTCTATGCAGAAATTACGAGTAATTGGTTTATTTGGTTGTCTCATTATAAACAATTATGCCATCGAGCAAAGTGAGCCGCCAACATACCTTTTTGAAGAGCCAAAAAGCCCAGATTTAAGAGCGTTTAAAGAACTGAGCAATTTGCCTATTGGATATACTCTAGAGGGTCTTCCTGCTTATCATTTTTTACCACAAGATCAGTTTGAGCAGGAGATGGCAGATGGAGCTGAGATGGAAAAGCAAGAAAGTTTTAAAATAGCTCCAGATAAGTCTCCTGATTGGTTAGATGTGGCAAGTCTTTTTGTTGCTCAACAAGGTGATTTTTCTCAAGGAGATTCAAGTCAAAGAGTAGTACCAGCGAATTTTGCAGAAATTACAGCTTCTGGAGCTCAGGGGCAACCAGAACATTCACGTTTTGCAGATTTTTTTAAAGCATTAGAAGATAAAAGAAAAGTGGAGGCTATGGCAGCTTTTTATCAACAATCAAATACTCTTGCACATCAAACTTCTGCAACTGATCCACAGCGTGAACAATCACGTTTTTCAGATTTTTTTAGACAAAATAACCAGCAAGGACCTTTCCAAACTATAGAAGCAGCAGCTTCTTTACTTCCTGGTTTAAACCCAGAAGCTCAAGTATTTAGACCAAATGCAAACAGAGGGGGCGATAAGAGACCACTGGAAGATCAAAAAGGAAAAGTAGCTTTATTTTCACCACAACAAACACCTGGTCCTCTTCATAAAAGAAGACGTATTACTATTGAACCACTTGTTTTGCAACCTCCGTCTATTCCTCTATGGTATATTCCTTTACCAGTAGTTTATCCAGGATTGTTACCTGTACCAATAGTTGATCAACAAATTTTATCAAGAAATGCAGAGATGGAAAATATGAGAAGAGCTTATTATCATGAGAAAAATTTTCATAATAATGGGCAAATCCATTGTTGTAGACCTGACTGTACTCAAGGAGATCAAGTTTATGGCCATGCTTTAATACTTCATTATGAAGGTCTTTCAAAGTATCTCGATCGTCATGGATTACCATATTAATTTTCTAAGTACAGAAGCAATTGTAGGTTGTGGTCAATACCCTCAAATACTGTTTTTGAAATTCTGTGTTCAATAATTCTTCCAGTTATTTCATTTAACAGGTCGGTTAAAGTAATTTCTAATTTATGTGTTAAAGCAAGCATTTTTCTTTCAATCACTTGGTTGTATATAGTTTCAGAAAGTTCTGTTGAAGGTTCTTTTTGTAAAAGTTGTTCAAGGTGATCTGCTTGAGTGATAATTTCTTTAAAACGAGCCAGTAAGAGATTTTTTTCATGATCTTGCGTTATGTCTTCTTTTTGTAAATGGCGATGTGCTTTTTGTGCATACTCTTTTAATTGCAAAATCAATTCATGCTTTGTCCGTGAATCTTGGTATTCAAAAATTTTTTCTGGCGCTTTTTCTACTGCTGCTTCTTTGATAACAATTGGCTCTCTTTGCATTGTTTCTTTTTGTAATGGTTGCGTTACTGCTTCTTGCTGCATAAATTGTTGTTGCGGTTTTGGTGCAACTTTTTTTGCTAGTGGTTTTTCAACGGTAAATTGTACTTTTTTGGTAATATTACCCAAACCAATTAATCCATTACCAACTGTTGTGATAACAGTGTTAGAACTATTTTTTGCAACATCAATAACTTTTTTTGAGCTATTTTTAGCTGTATCAATAACGTTCTCTAAAGCTGTTGGTTCAGGTTTTTGAGCATTATAATTGGTGTAATACCAGTGATACGCATAATCACATGAAAGCGCTATGCCGATTAAGCATAAAATATTTTTAATGAGTTTAAAAACCATAATAGACCTCTCATTTTAAGGTTTCAAAGCTTATTTAAGTATACGGGTATTCTAGAAAAAGCGCAAAAGCATAAAAATTTGGCCTTAAGTCAAATTCCTGGTATGCTTAATTCAAGCTTATAATGCGCCTGTAGCTCAACTGGATAGAGTGCCGGACTTCGAATCCGTAGGTTGCAGGTTCGACTCCTGCCAGGCGCACCATTTTATATTCGTACTGTGCCCGTAGCTCAGTAGGATAGAGCGACAGATTCCTAATCTGTAGGTCGTAGGTTCGATTCCTATCGGGCACATTTTTTAGGAACTATTTGTGAATAATCGATACGTTATTATCGGAGCATCAGCGGCAGGAATTGCTGCAGCCACAAAATTAAGACAACTAGATCAAGAGGCTGAAATTGTCGTAGTTTCGCAAGAAACAGACCTGCCTTACAATAAATGTTTTTTAGCAGATTATCTATCCGAAAAAAAAACTCAATCAGCTCTTTTGTTAAAACAAGCAGATTTTTTCAAAGCGCAGCACATAACGCTCAAGCTAGGCGTTCGTGTTACTGCTCTTGCCCCTTCAGATAAAAAAATTATTTTGCAAGATGGTACTCATTTAGACTATTCAAAATTATTGCTGGCAATGGGTGGTTCAATTGTAATGCCTGAAATTCAAGGTGTAGAAAATGTTCAGGGTATTTTCCAATTTTATACTTTACAAGACACGCAAAATATTCTTGATGCAGTTGCAACAAAAAAAGCGCAACGTGTTGTTATTATTGGTGCAGGATTAAGTGGCCTTGAATGTGCCGATTCGCTTCATGGAAAAGTTGGTTCAATTACCGTAATTGAACGAGCGGCACATGTTTTATTTACACATATTGCAGATGATGCTGCAGATTTTATTCATACTGTCCTTGAAAAATCTGGAATTAATGTAAGGCTCAATCAAACGGTTGTAAAAGTTTTTTCAGAACAAGGCAAACTACAAGCAGTACAGCTTGCTGATGGGTCAGTTATAGAAACTGATCTTCTTATTTGTGCTCTAGGGGCAAGGCCTAATAGTTGGTTGGCAGAAACAGCAGGGATTGCAGTGATGGGTGGTGCAATAGTAACCGATTCCTTTTTAAAAACGAGTGATGACGCTATTTATGCCGCAGGCGATGTTGCACAAATTACTAATAAAATCACGGGAGGGAAAGTTAAAAGTTGTTCATGGCCCGATGCCTTACAGCAGGGTGCAGTTGCGGCATCAAATATGGCAGGTTTTTCAAAAGAATATGGTGGGTCAGTATTAATAGTTTCATCATCTTTTTTTGGAATCAAATTTTTTTCATGCGGTGATGTCAAAGCAGAACGTATGTCGGATAATGCAAGTTTACGTAAAACAAATGAAAGTTTTCGATTAATTTTTCATAAAAATCGCGTAGTTAAAGGTTTTTTATTAGTTGGTCAAACGCATAACATCTTAAACTTAAAACAATCGGTACTTACAGGTTCTCAATACGACTTTTCAGAGCTTATTTAAAGTTTGACAAACTTATGTGACTCGCTACGCTTATGCACAACAAACATGTTTGCATTATTCATTACTTAAAAAATAAGAAAAGGGTTTCTATGAAAAAAGCTTTATTATTAGCTTTTGTTTGCATGACAATTGATGGTCTTTCTGCAACTGATCAAGCATCTAAGGGACAACAAGTTGGAGCATGGTCTCGATTAAAAAGAACAACTTACACTCTTGCAAGAATGCCATTTGATGCAACTTCATGGTGTGTTTCAAAGACAAAACAGACAATCGTTTTTGTCTATAAAACAGCTGATAAGATGGTTTATGTGGTAGGGCTAACAACAACCGGTTTTTTAATTTATTGCTACTGTAACGGAAAATTAGAGCAAGTTATTACGGTTGACGCTGAACATAATCAATATTGGTGGCATGTTATAGGAGTTCCATTGTTTAATGAAATTAAAATAGGATTACCAAAAGCATTTGTTGATTTTTGTTCAATCAGTCAAGAAAAAATTGAATCTTTGACTAGAAATATAGGAGTAGCAGCTCGAGTTCTTCATGAAGAAGCAAAGCGATTTAAAGAACAGGCTTTTCAGGCAAAAGAAGCAGCTGAAAATGCAATTTCTGGAGCTACTCGTACAGCATTGACTGAGACAAGCAAAGCGCTTGAAGGTGCTTCTGATGCATTCGAAAAAGCTGCTCAAGGATTGCCACAATAAGGATTAAGTTTCCTAATTTTTTCATTTTCAAATTTTAGCAGTATACTTTCTTTGCACACTATTTTTTAATGTGAAAGGTCAAGTATGCTGCTTTTTTTTACACGCAATCTTTTGTGGACAGAAGGTCTAGTAATTATTGGGGCTTTAGCGCTTGTAGGTTTGATTGGTCTGTACTGTCGGCCATTGCTTTATACTTCTTTTTTAGGATTTATATTTTGTCTGTTTTTCTTTCGCAATCCAGAAAGATTTTGTCCAGAAGCACTGCAAGATAAGTCAGTTTTAATTTGTCCCAGTGATGGTAAAGTTCTTGCCATTGAAAAACTAGAAAATAATGAGCAATTTGCATACAAAGTTGCTATCTTTTTATCCCCGCTTGATGTTCATGTTAATTGGCTTCCAACATTAGGAATTATCAAAGAAGTTGTGTATCATCAAGGTGCTTTTGCAATGGCATTTTTACCTAAAAGTTCTGAGCTTAATGAGCGAAACGATGTACTTTTGCAAACTCAAACAGGTAAACTTATTCTTGTACGTCAAATTGCAGGCACTATTGCTCGCACTATTGTGTGTTGGGTAAAGCCTGGCGACATAATCAATCAAACAGGAAAACTGTTTGGAATGATTAAATTTGGGTCTCGGATTGAGATTTTTTTACCACAGGATGCTGTAATTGACGTAACAGAAGGACAAAGGGTTTACGGGGGACAAACTGTTTTAGGAAGACTGCAATGAGCATTTTGTTGCAGTATGTCAGGAGGCGCATGAAAATTTCAAAAAGCTCTGTAAAAGAGCTGATTCCTTTTCTATTTACCTTTGCAAACGTATCATTTGGTTTTTTGTCTATTATTAAAACCATTGAAGGTGATTTTATAGCAGCGGCTTTATCTATTATGGCTGCAGCTTTAATGGATTCGATTGATGGCAGGCTGGCTCGTTTTTTTGGAACAGCAGGAGACTTAGGTTCAGAGCTTGATTCATTATGTGATGCAATTTCATTTTGTTTAGCGCCAGCAGTTTTATTATATAGCTGGTATCTTCATGGTTTTGGTAACCCAGGTTTATTTGTTCCTGCTTTGGTATTATATCTTTGTGCGGGACTTTTAAGGCTTGCACGGTTTAATCTTACGGCAAATGATCAAAGCCTCTTTTTTTTAGGATTACCTACAACGGTTGCAGCATTCTTTTTTGCGCAAATTGTTTTGTACCATGAACTTGTTTTGGATAGCACGCTTGGTCGATTGCTTAATGAAAATGTACTGGTTGGCCTTGTAGCATCAATCGCATTTTTAATGGTTTCAACCGTTCGTTTTCCTGCTTTTAAGAAAAACAATCTTTCCTTGAAACGCGCAGCAACTTATTTAAAAATTGCATTGATAACTGGGTTGGCAATCTGGTGCCTTTTGCACAGTTATCCATTTTTTTTAATGATAGTCAGTACCTATATTTTAGGCGGTCTATTTTTCCATGGCTTTTTACGAGTTAAAAAAGTTCTTAAACAATAAACTTTAATTGACTGACCAATTAAAAAGATTTCGTGGGCTTCTCCAGATATATGGATCGAAAATGCTATTAAATTTTAAAATAGTAAATGGTAGCGTTAAAATTCCATTTCCATTCTTATCAGTTAAGGTTAATGAATCTTTTGCAAGATACTTATTCAATAATTCTTGATAAGTGTTAACTCCTGAAAAAGTATTTTTTAATGAGGTAATCCGAATAGTACCATCATGAAAGGTATTGCTGCGAGCTTCTACAATTAATTTTTTTTCAATATCAACAATCATACCAAGGTATCCTTTGGTCATAATCATATCGCCAACTTCCAGTGAATCTTGTGACTCATTAAAAGGGCGTAAATATCGAAGCGTAGTTACGGTGTTTTTAGCACAAAATGGAACATGGAAAATCTGGCAGGCAGACATTATTAATCCTGGAGCATCAAAACCTGAATAAGGCGCACTCACCTGTTGATTGCAATACGCTTTAAAAGCGATTTGATCTGTGCAGGTATATTCAGTGATAGCAGCTTGCCCTGGTTTTATGATTGTTGTGCCACTACAGCCACCTAATAAGGTTGCAAACATTTCTTTTTTTTGCGCCCAATTTTTTAAAAGCCCAACTACTGCTTGCGCGGCTTTTTCTGGAGTAAGTTGTTGGTTAGTAACACCATATTTTGTAGGGATTTCGAGTTGTTCAAGAGTATTGGTTTGTTGGTTGTAACGTGCAACTGTAACGATTTCTTCTGTTGCATTAAGCATTACAAACCGAGTTCTGACTGAATAGGTTTCGTTTGTCAGTAGGTCTTTAAAAGGTTCTGTTAACGTGAAGATTGATTTTTCTTGTGGTTCAAATGTTTCAAGATTGGTGTAATCAAATTGAATGGGTAAAAGGTGTGCGTTTTCTATGCTTTCTACAGGAATTAAATATTCTTTTAAGGTCCAATAGGTTGATTGTTTGCCATCCCAAAAATTATTGTCATGAAAAATATTATGAATTTGAATACAAACTTCGTTTTCTAATTCTTTCGTAACGGTAACTGTTTCGTGAAATAATAATTGGTGAATACGTAAACAATCACTATTGTTAACTGGGGCTTGCGTGAAGGTATAAAGCTCTGCAATAGCCTTAGAAGAAAGTATTGGATATTTCTGATGCATTGCCTCGCCAAAAAGGTTAGCAATAGGTACAATACATACTGCTTTATAATTCGTATCCTCAGCTGCAAGTTGGCTGGTAAATAAGCTTATTGTCAAAAATAATAATTTATAATTCATAAATATCTCCGGAATAAAATTACATTAATAATTAAGTATTAAATCGGAAGTTTCATAATTTGTAAATCAGTAATTGTTTGAACAATCTTGCCTCTTTTATCAAGTCGGTTGATCTGAGTTTTATGCAAATAAGCATCCTTAAGGTCTTGCATTGAAAAAATGTTTTGAAATTGCTCAGAAAAAGGGATTTCTTGTAAGATGCCGTATCCATGATTATAGCCTCGAGCTTCAATCAGCAACCCTTTTTGAATATCACTGATTACGACTGTATGCCCTTGCCAAACAATAATATCTCCATTTTCAATAGTATCTTGAGCTTTAAGGGGCGTAAGTTCTTGCTTAAACGTTGTGGTGTTTTTAATAAATAAGGGAATTTGTGCAATATGGGCAGCTCGTGCAATGGTATGCGCGCAATCAGCACCATATTTGTATTCAGTTTTTGTTGAACGTTTATAATAGCTTATTTTTTTATTGTTATGCTTTATGTTTTTTTCTTTAAATCGGTTTTGATCAAATGGCATACCAATACTTGCTCCACCAAAAACGTAGGGAATAAAGCCTTTTTGATTAGACCATTCTTTTAAAACTTGAACAAAAAGTTTACGTTTTTCTATTGGATTATTCAGAATGTTTTCAAGGCAGATTTTTTTGGGAATATTGAGAACAGAAAAGCTTTTTGTTGTGGGGTTAAAAGCAAATACAGAGCAGTATTTTTTTTGATTTTGTTCTTTTGCTTTTACAAAACGAGTTCCGGCAGAATAAACCAGGTTCGATTTTTTATCATGGAAAAAATTTTTAAGAGTTACTATGTCATCTACTTTAAAATTTTGCTCCAAAAAAGAAATTTGCCCAGGGATTTTTGAAAGGTCAAGGGGTGATAAGGTATCAAAACGGGTAATATTATTTTTATGTGTCCAATAGGTTGTCTGTTTTTTTGGTGGATTACCAGCAATATGATACCAATGTAAAATTTCCACATAAAGCTCATCACCAACTTCTTTGAGAATTTTTACCGACTCGTTAAACAATAATTGAGAAAGTCGAGTGCAAACGGATGCATTGCTAGCATTTGCATATGGTTGATCCTTATACTGTTGAATAGGCAGATTTTGTTGTTGGGCTACATGCATTGGGGTTCCGATTAAATCTGCAACTGGAACAGAGCAAAACCCATCAGCATCTGCTGATAAAGAAGATAATTTTATCAGAAGTAATACGTAAGAAAAAAAGGTAAGGTAAAACATGGCTAATCCTTTTTGTAATTTTTGAACTTTTTTATTTAAGTAACAAGAAGGTTTATAAATCAATGGTTGCAAAATAAAAGGGTATAAAGGTATCATTAATAATAAATAAATAAGACTAAAAGGGGTTTATGTGAACTATCTTTTATATTGGGCACCTTTTTTTTGTATGTCATTGCATGCTGTTATTCAGATCAATGAAGATTTTGACTGGACTAAAGTATATAAGCAAGTTTTTACACAGCAAGAAATGCATGAAAATAGAAATAAGCATGAACTTGTTTATACGCAAACTCATTTAGCTCCTTTTACGCAATTGATTTTTGCATGGAATGCACAACGTCCTGAAAAAGGCCATTTTTCTTTTTATGTACAAGTGCAAGATGCTCATACTGGTAAGTGGTATGATTATCATCATCTAGTTGATTGGGGAAATCAGATACAACAGTCTTATTTTAATCGATCAGGTGGTTCTACTTTTCATCATGCTCGTTTAGAACTTGAGGGGGGAAGAAAAGCGAGTGCTTTTCGTGTAAAAGTGGTAGCATCACATAAACATGATTTAGTTTTAATGAAAGCACTTATTATTTCAGCATCTGATTTTACACAATTTAAAACAGAGCCTTGGATAGAGCAAGGTAGAGGGTTGTCCTCTTTTGTTATTAATGCTGTCCCTGCAGTTTCTCAATTTCTAGTCAATCACCCTCAAGCACCTGTTTTATGTTCGCCAACATCAGTCAGTATGGTTGTTGGAGCTTTAAAAGGAAGAATTTTAGATCCTTTATTATTTGCTGATCATGTGTATGATTCAGGACTTAAAGCATTTGGAAACTGGGCATTTAATACCGCTTATGCTTATGAATTATGTAATGAGAAAGTTTTATTTTATCCAGTAAGGCTCTCTTCATTTAAAGATTTGCATGAATTACTACAACAAAGAATCCCTGTTGTAGTAAGTGTTAGAGGTCCACTGATCGGTTCGGCAAAACCTTATGAGCATGGCCATCTTATGGTAGTAATTGGATATGATGCTGAAAAAAAAGAAGTTATTTGTCATGACCCTGCTTTTGAGACAGATGAAAAAGTTTTATCATTTTATGGTCTTCATGAATTTATTCAAGCTTGGGAACGTTCCAAAAGAATGACTTATAAACCTCAACTAATTTATTAACTTTTAAGAGTAAAATTCTTGAAGGTCTTATTTTTTTAAGATCAATATAATTTTTTCTATTGACAATTAGTAAATCATTTATTTACACTGCAAGTATAAAGGTGGATACGTGTAAATATTGGGGGGTACTATGAAGGTTTATGGAAAAAGTATGGTAAAACTAACAATCGGTAGTTTGTTATTTATCAGTAGTTTGTTGTTTTTTTTGCCAACTATTGTGTTGGCGCGTTCTCATGGAACATGTGAAATGACTAAAGTATTTGAGCATATAGATGGGCTTCTTGGAGTAAAATATGTTTTTTTATTCAAAGGTAATCCTATTTGTAGCTATGATCAACCTGCAATCGACCAATCACTCATTGATTCTGAAGTACCTATTACGTTAAATTTTTTTGTTCCGTGCACAAACATGAGCGATAAAAGTAAACAAGCAGTGCATGAAATAAACAGAAAAGAATGTCATAAGGATTATTGTATAAGAGTGCGTTCGGTTGAAACGCCTGTTAAGGGGTTAAGGTATGAGCTTACCTTTATACCAAAAAAACGAGGACTTGAATTTCAAACATTTACTTCAATAACCGGTGAACAAGGGATAATGTTTGTTTTTTGCGATAATCAAGCGCTTAATAAAGTAAATACGGTTACCGCTGAAAATAAAATTAGAAGAGTGGCCTCACTTGAAAAACCAACCATTATTCTTGATTTTGGCCATGGGGGGCAAGATACAGGTTTTATGCGCGGTGATTTAAAAGAAAAAGATATTAATCTTGCAATTGGATTAGAAGTTGAAAAACTTCTAAAAAAAAAAGGATTTAAGGTTTGTTTAACACGAGAAGGGGATGAGCATTTAACATTAGACCAAAGAACTACTTTGGCTCAACAGTGTAAGAATGCTCATGCTCTTATTTCTATCCATACTAATGCTGCTGCAAATAGTAATGCTTCAGGTATCGAAACATTTTGTCATAAAGACGGAATGTTTACTACACAATTACAAATCAATCAAGCGTATCAAAAAGTAGGTGATCAAAATATAAGCGCTCGAAGCCAGCAACTTGCGCAGATAATTCATAAAAATGTTTTAAAGCATGCAAGAAAAGATAATCCAGCAATTGTTGACAGAAAAGTAAAAGACGACGGAGTGTTACAAATTTCATTGGGTTATTCACAAGCCCCATCAGTACTTTTAGAACTTGGTTTTTTAACCCATGCGGTAGAATCAAAATTATTACAAAAAGCTTCCTATCAAAGGCGTCTTGCTCAGGGGATTTATAAAGGAGTTGCCGAGTTTTTTAATGTCATGTAGACTCTTTTTATAATAAAATTAAAGTTAAAAATAAGTTAGCTTTACAACACAATCAATCTATTTCGGGAAACATAACGGTGCTGTCTGATATCTGGCAAGATTTTTTAAAAATTGTAAAAGAAGAGGTAGGAAGCCGTGTTGTTGAAACATGGCTTAAAGCTGTTTCTTTAGAGCAATGGGACATTGATTGCAAGACTATCTACGTTAAAGCGCCTAACTTGTTTGTTAAAGAATGGATTGCAAGCAAGTATACAGCTCTTTTTCAATTGCATTTAAGTAGATTGCTCAATACTTCAGAAGTTAAAGTTATTTTTTTATGTCAAACAGAAGAAAAGTCTGAAAAAAAACAGTCGCTGACTACTATTATTCCGGCACAAAAAAGTGTTGAAATGGACCAGCCACAGTTTCAAGTTGCTAAAAAAAGCTATCATTATCAGTATGGAAAACTTAATCCTTCTTATCGATTTGATACGTTTGTTGTTGGACCTAATAATTCTTTATCATATGCTGCGGCCTATGCAGTCACAGAAGCATCAGGAACGCTTTACAATCCACTTTATATTTATGGCGGCTCAGGGTTAGGTAAAACACATTTGTTGCATGCTATTGGCAATGCATTGCAAGAAAGAGAAGAGAAATTAGTAGTACTGTATCAAACAGCAGACAGATTTGTTAATGAGTTTATTAATTCAATTCGTTTTAATAAATATCATCAGTTTCAGCAAAAATATCGTGATTTAGATGTATTATTGATTGACGATATTCAATTTCTTTCTGGTAAAGAACAAACACAAGAAGCTTTTTTCCATATCTTTAATGCATTTTATGATGCTCATAAGCAAATTGTATTTTCCAGTGATATTTTTCCACGTCAAATTGAAGGGCTAGCTGAGCGTTTACGTTCTCGTCTTGAATGGGGTTTGGTAACTGATATTCATAAGCCTCCTTTGGAGACAAAAATAGCAATCTTAAAAAAGAAAGCTGCAATTCATGGCGAAACGCTTAATGATGAAATTGCAGAGTATGTTGCTCATAAGGCTGATTCAAATGTTAGAGAGCTTGAAGGGTCATTGATTCGTATTTTAGCGTACGCTTCACTAACAAAGCAACCGCTTTCGCTTGAGCTTGCTCAGAAAGTTCTAGCCGGTCAACAAGCAAAAAAAGAAGAAATTTCAATTGATTTTAATAAGATCACACACCTAGTCTGTAAGCGCTATTCATACCGTCTTTCTGATCTTCGTTCTACTTCACGAGCAAAAGAGTTGTCTTTAGTTCGTCAGATTGCTATGTATTTAATGAAGAAGATGACAGATAAATCATTGCGTGAAATAGGAATATTTCTTGGGCGAAAAGATCATTCTACGGTGATACATGCATTTGAAAAAATTGAACAAACAGTTAAAAAAGATGCTTTGTTCGGTTCTACTTTAAAAGCTCTAGAGGAAGATATTTTGCGCTAAACCTTGGAGAGTAAGGAATGAGCGTTTTATATAATCACAAAAAAATACTAGGTATTGCACTACTCATGATAAGTTCAATCGGAGCTTATTCAATTTTGGATGATTCATTAGATTCTTTTTTAGAGTTTGTTGTTCCTCAGCAAGAGCAAGAAGCATTTACTTCTTTTTATAGTCAGTTTCTTGAAAAAACAAGTAGGAAACGTAAAAACAGCAAAAAACGATATTTACGCCGTTTACGCTTTAGCGCTTTTGAACAATTAAGGAAAGAAAAAAAGGATTGGTACAAAGAAATTGAACCGTACATTTTTGACCTTGATGATTCAACCGAGCAAGCTCGCAAGGTTCGTCTTTTTTTAACACGATTTGCCCTTTTAGAGAACTATTACGATTATAAAAAATCAGAAGAAATTACATGGATGCACACTGCAAAAAGATATGCTCAAAAGGCAGGCGATAAACTTAAAGGACTTAAAAATAAAGTCTTAGCCTTAAGGCATTGAAAAAGGAGCGGTTGGGTAGCGCTGTAAGTCGTATCGAGCTTGTTTTGAGCGGCAAAAATAATTTTTAATAAATTTAGTAAAAAGATGTAAGTACCAAGAAGTATAACTGGTAATTCTTGGTCGTTCTTTAAAGCCTACTAATGACGGGAAATGCTCCGTATCAATTAAAAGTATTTTATCAGTTTCTTTTTCTATTAAAAAATTTTCAATATGCGGATCAATACGGCATAATAAGTAGTTACTTAAATCAATAGCAGTTGCTCTGTCTTCTGAAGAAAAAATAGAAAATTTTCTTGATGCTTTAATTTCATCAGTAACAATTGCATAAATCCCTGGAAATTCAAGTTCAATTTTTTCATGTCCGCCAATATTATAACCAGTTAGGAGGATATTTTTTTCTTCTTTTGGTAACCAGAACCATTTGCGTGGAGTGTCAACTCGCTTTGACCAGTGACTATTTTTTTTAATTCTTTCATTAATTGTTAACAGATTTTTAATGCGAGTAAATCCAATAAAATGGCGCGTAGCTCCTCCGCCAATAATAAAAAAGCAAATCGGTTCAAACCCTTTATTATAGGGCCGAATAAAACTGCGAGGTGTTTCCATGAAAAGTTTTACTACAAAAGGGTAATCTTTACATTTTACAACAAGTAGTCCCGCTTGTTTTTTTACATTGAAGTCTCTATTTTTCAAGATATGAAAATTTTTATACTGTTTTTTGCCTTTTTTAACTTCCGCAAGTAGTTCTTCAATCAGCCCTGAAAGAATGGTGCCTTGTATTGATTGATCATGGTGATTGCGAAAATGTATCGTATCAGTAGGTAAAAGATTTTCTATAAAATGTTTTTTATCATATAAGTGAAAGAGCGCATTAATTTCAAGGTGCCAGTCAGTTAACTGGAACTGTTGGCTATTTCCTGCCCATTGGGTTGTTATGCGTGGGCATAATGGATTAGGATTTCGTAACGGACTTCTGCAAGAAGTTTCATGCAGGCCAAAAAAATTCAAAAGAAGCATAAAAAACAAACCTATATTCAACACAAAAAACTCCTTGGAAAGCCTATTTTTTTTAATGTCTATAAAAAAATTTATAAAAAATAAGAAAAAAAAGTAAACAGTTATTCCAGTTAACTCTTGATTTATTCTTAAGTGAATTATTACAATTACTCTTAATAAGCTACCAAAAAAGCTAACGCGTATCTTGTATATTTTAACAGGAAAGAAGTAAAATGAAAAAAAAAGATAACCAACAACGTAAAAATGAGCTGTTACGTTGTATTTGTAGTCTTCCTAATAAAATGACAAAAATACACGGAGCAGACAATATGACAGAATTTTTATTACAACATTTAGCTCGCCCACACTGCTTTAATCTTTCAAAAGCAGCTTATTTTGTTGATAATCCAGATTTTGACATCTTAAGAGGCCTTGCGGGATTTCATCATAAAGAAACGTTTCATCATCCAGAACACTGGAATACTCAAGATGAATTTACACAGCACATGAAAAATTCACCTTTCAATCGCAAGGTACGGTCAATTGGCAAAAGAAGCCATAAAAAATTAGGCGCATCAGAACATACCCTTATTTCCCATCTAGCTGGTGAATTAGAATTTGAAAAGCCATTGCACAAAATTTTAACGATCAAACATGATAACCATGGCTTATTTCTTTTTGAGTTAGCTGATCAAGAAGAGCGTGAAATTATTGAAGAGGTTTTAGAAGACACACTTTATCTTTTTGGATTTTGTCCTATTTTTTAAATCAAAGATTTCACTTTCCCTTCTAGATCAGCATTTACTAAAGTAAAAAATCAAGACAATGTAGTATCAAAAATTTTGAAACTACATAAGACTATTGCAATTAGAAATATTTCAATGATACTCTTTTGAGTAAGAAGGAATTGTTATATAAAAAAGTTTTATGGAGGCAGGGGTGATGAATAAAAAAATTATAGCTTTTATCGCTCTATTTTTATTAGTTGATAGATTTCTTTACTACAAATTAGATCAGGCACGTTATTACGCTCGCATTGAATTTTTAAAAAAGAAAAAAATAGCACGTAAATCTGGGCTACCTGAAAAGCGATTAGCGCAAAGCAAGCAACCCGGGAAGAACTTGGCCACTCAAGAAAGCAAGAGTGGAACCACCACCTGTTAAAAAAGTTGCGGTCATTTGATTAAAACCGAGTTCTTGAGCAAGTGCAACGGTATCGCCTCCTGAAATAATTTTGGTTGCATTACTATTTTGTAAAGCTTGCATTACAATACGCATACCTTCTAATGTTTCAGGGTAATAAGCATTGCCAGACATACCATTTAAAAAGATAGTGTGCCCTGTTTTTAAAGATTGTTTAAACAATTGTGCAGTTTCAGGTCCAAAAGCTATTCCAACCTGACTATCTTCGATTACTTTGGTAACAAAGCAGCCAGATGGTTTTTCAAAGGTATTGGTCGTTACTAAGTAATCAATTGGCCATATGATAGATAGATTATTTTTATGCGCTTTTATTAAGAATGATTCAGCTGCTTTTACAGCAGCATCACTAATTTGTGTTTTGCCAATTGGTTTATTCAGTACTTTGAGTAAGGCAAAGACAAGCGCAGGGCATGGTAAAAACGCACTCATTTTATCAATTAAGTGTTCTATCATGGGTAATTTAGTTTCTGGTTTGTTGCCTCCTGCAATCATAATAAACGGTTTTTTAGGATTATGTAAATTACGTAAAGTTTTGAGTTCTTTTTCAACCAAAAGCCCAATAGTGCGGTTTTCAGGAGCAAACTGTTGAGCTAGTAATGTCATAGACGTGTGATTGCGATGCAAATTTGCAAAAGCATCTTGCACATAATAGGTTCCTAATTGAGCAAGCAATTGTGCAAATGATTGATTCAGTTCAGTTTCTTCTTTAAAAAAACGTAGATTTTCAAGCAGTATTATATCACTTTTTAGTGTTTTTAAACGTGTTAAACCTTCTGCAGCAGTATGCACAAATGTTGTAGTAAATCCATTACATTCAAACCATGCAACCATCGCTTCAAGTGATAGATTTTCTTCTTGTGCTTTTGGCCTTCCGCAATGGCCAAGTAATACAATAATGCCACCTTTTTTTTTGATTAATTGGAGTGTTGGTAAAATTGCTTTGAGCTTGAAGTCATTACGAATTGCACCATCTTGATTACGTGTAACATTTAAATCAACTCGCACAAGGACATGTTGCTTATGTAAGTTAAGGTTAGGTAATTCAGAAACATAATCAGATGCAAGATTATTTGTTTGTTTCATAATTTTATCCTTCAAAACGGAGCGTATCGGTAATTTTAAGTAATCGAGCAGAACGTGCAGAAAACCATGAAGCAATTGTTCCGATGCTGATAACAGTGCCAAGTACTAAAAAAATTGATCTCAATTCAATTTCAACAGGTAAGTGGGTGCAAAAATATGCATCAGGTAGTTCAATAAAGGGATACCATTGTAAAAATTTTCCAATCAGTACTGCAAAGGTAATACCACACAATGCGGCAGCTGTTACGATGATAGTTCCGCTGAGTGTAAAGAGTAATGTTAATGTTTGATCGTCCATTCCTAAAAGCTTAAGTAGTGCAATATCCCGTTTTTTTTGTGTAATTTGCATAAAAATAAGAGCAATGATATTGGTGCTTGCAATACTAATCATTAAAGCAAGCAATAAGAACATTACATATTTTTCAAGATTACTTGCCGAAACAAGCGCAGGATAGAGTGTTTTCCATGACGAAACTTCAACTTGTAGTTCTTGTTCAAGTTTTTCTATTAAAGGAGCTTCTTGAGTCTTAGTAGCTAATTTTACACCAATCTGTGTAAGGGCAGGCTCATCTAAAGACTCATTCATTGTTTGTAAAGAACATATAATCGTATATTTGTCGTATTGTATAATACCAGTTTGCATGATAGCTCCAATAGTTACTTTCAGAGACTGAAAAGATTCTGTAGAAGTCTTAAGTTCATCATCTTGTGTGAAAAGTAAGGTACAAGAATCACCAATAGTAAATCCATAAAAAGCTGCTAATTCTTTTCCAATGATAATACAATCGTCTTGTAACGCTTGGCGTAAATCTTTTTTATCTAACAGTTTTTCTTGTAATGAAGAAACTAAAGACTCTGTTGCAGGATCAATTGCTTTGAGTATCACTGCTGATGGAATTTGTGAATCAGGAGCAGTTAAAATTATTTTTTTAGTGTGGCAAGGGCTGGTTGCAATAATTTTTTTATCAAACTGGGACAGTAATTTTTTTTTAATAGTGGGGTAATCAAACGATTTACCTTGAGGGCTTTCTAGTAAAAGTTCAGGGTAGATACTTTGCATTTTTTCGGTTAAAGCTTTATCAAAACCTTGAGCTACAAAAATTTGTAAAGCAAAGCAGGTTGTTGCAATAAAAATAGAAAAAAAACAGATTTTACTCACGGTACTTATGCGTAGACTATCATGTACTCCAACGATAAAACGCCATGCTAAAAAACATGAAATTTTAAAACTCATTTTATTTACCTTGTAAAGTGCCGCCATTTTTTTTAGTCTAAAGTATTATCATTGAATATTAGTATATAACAAAGAGGTATAGGTATGAAGTTACCACTTCGATCTTTTTTTGTCTTGTCATTTTTAATACTTTCTGGATGTGGTCGAGTAAAAGATTGGGCTGATAAAACGTTTGATCAAGGTAAAACGCATCAAGAAGAACGTTCCTTGATTAATCATTATTTACGTTCTCTTAAGATTTATGATGAATTTACAACCATTGCTTTGTTTGATGTACTTTGGCTTTCAGACGCTATTAGGACATTGTACGCAGACACATATATAAAAATGCATGGACGATCTGAAGAAGTTAGGCAAACTTTTTTACGTCGTCAATTAAAAGCAAATTCGCATTTCATAACTTTCTATGTTTTAAGTACGCACGAAATTCAACTGAATATAAAGCCAGCACAATGGATAGCTTATTTAAAGATAGGTGATACAACTTATCTACCACTTGAAACAAAGTCAGTTGAATTAACTCCTGAATATTTACATTTCTTTGGCAAAAAACTTTCAAAACATAAACAGCCTTATGAAATCCGTTTTGAACGAAAAGATCAAGAAGGTAAAGATATTTTAGAAGGTGCCAAAGTAATTGAACTTTACTTAAGTGGTCCGAAGCATTACGGTTCAATTGTTTGGAATATTGATGAAGAAACTACTCAAAGAGCAATAGGGCATGATGATGAAGAAGATAGCGATAGGCTCTGATCATCGAGGATTACTCTACAAGCAAACAATTAAAAAGTTACTAAAGCTCTATCAATGGACTGATGTTGGAACGTATCAGGCAGAACGGACCGATTTTCCTGGATATGCAAATAAAGTAGTACAATTGATTCAAAGTAAAGAAGTAGCTGAAGGGGTGCTTTTGTGCGGCAGTGGTAATGGAATGGCAATTACTGCAAATAGACACAAAGGAATTTATGCAGCATTAGCTTTTAATAGTGAAATAGCAGTGTTAAGCCGGCAACATAATAACGCAAATATTTTAGTAATTCCCTCTGATTTTGTTTCACTTGAAATGGCTTTAGCAATGATTACCGCTTGGCAAGAAGCAAAATTTTTAGATGGGCGTTATCAAGAGCGTATTGATATGATTGATGCATTGTAATAAATTACTACCAACCTTGAGCTCTTGCAAAAGCAATCTGTAAGGCTCGTGCCGCATCTTGTTCAATTTGTTTAAGTTGATTGTGGAGCACTATAATTTCTGGCTGTTGATTGTTGAGCAATTCTTTTAATAAAGTACTTATGATTCTGACAAAATTTTCTAATTTTTGTAGAGCAGCTGTAGTTTTACCTTGCGTTGCTGTTTGTTTACTTTGTTCTTTAGAAACCATATTGGCAAGCTCTTCATGAAATTTAGCGCTGTATGATTCTGCCAAAGTAATAATATCATTTTTTAATACTTTTATAACAGTCGGTACGTTCTTTTGCGCAGACGCTGCTTTAAGATTATTTAAAGCAGTTTCTTCTTTTTTAATAAGCTCAATTTCTTGCGTATTGTTTGTTTCTGCTTGTAATTGGTGAATGCTTTGCAATCCAACTAAGACAAAAAAACTGACTAAGTATGTATAATTTTTCATACAATAACCTTCCATAAAAAATACTACCCTTACTTTTTAAAGATACGGTAATGCACCTCTAAAAGGCAAGAGTAGTTTTATTTCAGGCTTATTTATAAAAAATTAAGCATACTCAGTTTCTGATTCAGTTTGACTGCTGGCTTTAACTTGATTGTCTTGTAAAAATTTATAATGAGCTGCTTGCGCTTGTTCAAGTTCTTTCTGTTCTTGCAGCGCTTGCTCTTCGTCATCATTATCATCTTCATCAATTTCTATTGTTTGTGTTGATAATGGCTCTTGAGTCAATATCAATGGCACTTGCATAGCGGTATAACTAGCTTTAATTAAGGGTAGATCTTTGCCAAAGCATTCTTTGATTGCATCAATTCTAATTGTTTTTCGGCGCTCCAGTAACGTTACCAGTTTATTATAAGCAGCTTTATGCTCAGTTAACAGTTTGCGCATTTCTTGCTTACAATCTTGCACTAAGGTGTACGCTTGCATGTACTTTTCTTGTAATACTTTTTTTGGTAAGTATTTTTCATCAATTCCGTCTAAAACAATTTTACGAGCAAGCATTAAAGCTTCTTGTTCATCTTCTGCATAAGCTGTGTAATCAAGCCCTAAAACTTTTTGTCCTTCAATGCCTGCAACAGCGATTTTACAAGCATTGAGTAACTCTTTTTGTGAAATTAAATTATAGGTATCATTTTTATGATAACAAAAGATTTTTCCAAAACGAATTCCAGCTTTTTCTTTTTTATCTGCGCTTGCAAAGTGGTTAATAATAGGCTTTTCTTTAATGTCTTCAGTGATTTTTAAAATAGTAGCGCAGGTAAATTCTTGATTAGAATCAAGTACTACGCTTACAAATGCTTTTGCTGCAAACCGTGCGGCAAGAATCGTAGTAGCTTGAGCGCTTATGTCATCATCATAGTGAATAATTTTTTTGACAATAGCATCAATTGCGTAATCAGCATGAACTTGAGTTGGAAGCATATTATTTGTCTGAGCTGATCTTAAAATTTCATCAGCGATGACTTTTAATGTTCCATACGAGCAGTTTTCTGTTTCCTGTGCCATACGATCTAAATTAAACATTTTGACGTCAATAACTTTATTCTTAAAGTATTTTTCAAAATAGTCTTTTCTATCTTTAAAATATGGATTTTCAAAATAAAGTTTTTTACCAAATCTTCCATCGTTAATCAGTGCATAATCAATATTTTCTGGGCAGTTGGTAGCGATCACAAAAAGCACTAATTCTTGCAGGTCAGATGATGTAGCGTAGCCACTTAAAGCTTGTAATGATTCAGCTAAGAAGTTGATGTTTCTATCTCGTTGTGCACCCGTTAAATCAAATTCATCACAGAAAAGAATACAAGGAGCTTGTGATTTAAGAATATCAATATAGGCTTGAAGGCCGTATTTAATTAAATCATGTACTTGAATAGAAAACAACTTAACATCTCTATTTATACCTTGTTCATTTTTGATAGTTTTTGAAAGTTCTCCAGCAAGTGCTCTAACCATAAGTGTTTTACCGGTTTGTGGTTCTCCTGAAAAAAGCCAGCCACGAGGAAGTTCTATACCAGTTTGAATAAACGCATCAGGAGAGCTTACAAAATCAATTAATGGTTGCAATGCTTTCTTATGTGCTTCTCTGCCAACAATGTCATCAAATGTTTGAGTTGGAGTGTCAACATCACTTGGTAAATTATGTTCACCGCGCATTTTTTTATGTAATTTTGTACCAAGATGAGGAAGGATTTTTCCTGCGTTTTGTATGTCCTCATGAATAGCAGCGCATACATAAGCAGCTATTGGAATTTGAAAACTGATTTTAGCCATTTCTAATGATGTCAACCAGTTAAAGTTTCCAATTATTTTACTGAAAAAACCTTCTGAATTAATTTGATCGCTCGTTTTTGTTGTACTCGTTGCTATAGCAATTCCTTGTTTATTTTTATCGATGATAAGTTCTTCAGGAACTGGAATATGATCATAAGAGAAAGGGCTTTTTTTATCAAAATATACTATTTCTTCAGCTCCTTGAAATATATCTTCTGTAGGTATTATGGTGTGTTTAGTTGAGAAATCAATAAATTTTCCAGGTGCAATTTCTTGAATAGCCCCACCTTGAGGTAAAGCAAAAATTTTCCCATTATTAATAACTTTTTTAAGATCGAGAGGTGTGATTTCTAATTTTGAACCATTCTGTAGTAGCAGATATAGATTTTCAAAATTCTTTTTATCTTTGTTATCAAGAAAATTAATATCTATACCATAACTTCCATTGTTCCAGACTACTGGCAACGGACTACCATTAAGAGCAGTGACAATAGGTAATCCTTGAGTATCTTTTTTAAGTATTTGGTTAAAATTTCCAATACTTCCAAAGTATAAATTTCCATCAGCTTTTATTGGTGTTACGGGAATACTTTTGTCTTCTGTTGTCACTTGTGTTGTGAACGAGAATCCACCAACTCTATCTTTTATTGGTTGGACTATCCAATTTTTTATAAAGTCACTTGGAATAGCATTAATATGATGTTGTGGTAAATTTCGTACAATCAGTCCTAATCCTGTTCCATAAATAACAAATCGTTTTAAAATTGAACTGAAGTAAATATTTTGGCTATCTCGCGCAGAAAGTCCTGAAAATGAGTACAGAGGGGTATTCCATTTATCAGAAACCAACGTGTAAAAGCGATTAAAGGTAGTTTTACTCATATTGTTAATGAGTTTATCAAAACCTTTAAGTCTTGATTCGGTTTGAGCTAATAAAATTTCAATTTCATCTGGAGTAACTTCTTGTATTGATCGCTTAACTACTGAATGATTAATTTCAGGAGAAGCTTTTAGTGATTGCTTGAGTGATTCTTCAACTCCTTTAACAACTTCTGATAACATGAGGGTTGCTTGAATCAGTTGTTTTGATTGAAATTGTAAAGATTGTTTCGATTTAAGAATTTTTAGATTTTCTTTCATCTGAGTAATCCATTCTTTAACAACATCACGTTCTTGAGCTGAAAGTTTTAAACTCATTACTCTTGTACCAATTTTATGAAGAAAAATAGAAAAAGAGTCAAGAATTGTTATGACTCGAATTTGTAGTGCTTTATCTTCAGAGCTTACTGCGTTGGTTTGTGTTTGAGTAAGCAAAGAAGGCATACTTGCTGCGATAGAACTATGCTGCAAAGAAAATAGTCCAGTACATAGTAAAACTTTTTTTAAAAAAGAGAGTTTTTGCGCTATATTTTTAATCATGAATAATTGACCTTATTGTAAACAAAATTATACCTCACACTTTAAGAGTCTTTATTCTACTTTATCGACAAGTCCATGTCAAAGCAGCTTTTGAAGAAATTTTAAGAGAATATCACCTTTCTTTTTTCTTTCTGTTATACTAGCCAACGATATTTTAAAATTCTTTTTATGCAACAGATTAGAGAGCATGGGAGCAAGATTTATGGACATTTTTAAAAAGCGCCTTGCAAGAACTGTCGGTGGATTTTTTTTTCTAGGGATATTTTTAATAGGACTAGTTTTTTTCTTGTACGGTAATTATAAGGATGTTTATAAGATAATAAGCTTAGGCAGGCCTTTCAAAGCGGCTGAGGTTAACATTGAAAATGCTTATAATAAAGGTAATATAGTTCCATTTTTAGTATTAGGTTCAGGTCCAGCTTCTCTGGCAGCGGCACTGTATGGAGCCCGAACTAAAATTAGAACAGTTGTTCTTAAAGGTGCAAAACCAGGTGGGCAATTGACCGAAACTTCTTATATTGAAAACTGGCCAGGAATTAGAAAAATTAGAGGGTCAGAGGTTGTTAAAGATTGTGAAGAGCAAGCAGCACGTTTTGGAGCTTTAATGGTTTCTGAATCAGCTGAATCTGTAGATCTGAGTGAATGGCCTTATAAAGTAGTAACATCAGACGGTACAACATTACAAGCTATGGCTATTTTTATTGGAACGGGCGCTAATGCTCGCTTTTTAGGAATTCCAGGTGAGCGGACCTACTGGGGAAAAGGTGTTACTAACTGTGCAATCTGTGATGCACCGTATCATAAAGGTGATGTTGTAGTGGTTATTGGAGCAGGAGATTCTGCAGTTGAAGAATCACTGGAGCTTTCTTCTTATGCTCGCGAAGTAAGAATGTTGGTCAGAAGTGAAACATTAAAGGCTTCGCCAAGTATGCTGGAACGTCTTGAAGATTGTGATAACGTTAAAATTATTTTTAATACTTCTTTAACAGAAATTAAAGGAGCAGAAGGCAAAGTTTCTTCTGTTGTTACGATTAATAATAAAACAAAAGTAAAAGAAGAGTGGCCAGAGGTTAAAGGGGTCTTCTTAGCTATTGGCCATACCCCTAATACCGCTCTTTTTAAAGATCAGATTAAACTTGATGGTAATGGATATATTGAGCTTAAAGAGCGTAATCAATATACTTCTGCACCAGGTGTTTTTGCCGCAGGAGATGTTTCTGACCCTCGTTATAAACAAGCAGGGGTAGCAGCAGGCGATGGCATAAAAGGGGGTCTTGATGCTGTTTGGTGGTTAAGTGAGATTGGATATAATGGAAACATTGAAAAAAAATTAGAACCTTTTTTGTATGAGCCATACTTGCAAAACATGATCAAGGTTAAACAAGCTAATTCTGAAGTTGAGCTTAATACGATTATCAAAGAGTCAGATCATGAGCTTATTGTACTTGATTTTTTCACTTTATTTTGTCCAGCTTGTATGCATATGATGCCTGTTGCAGAATGGGTTGGTACAAAGCTTAAAGATAAGGTTTTATTTGTTAAAATCGATGCTTCAATTGCCTTTGATTTGGTTAAAAAATATGAAGCTCCTAAGGTCCCTCATTTTGTGGTGATTAAAAACAAACAAATTATAGCTCGTTCAGATGATGTTATGGATAGAGCTCAAATGCTTGCTTTTGTAAATCAATACCTTTGAGCTTGAATTTCATTTTGAAAATATTTTTTTAAAAAGTATTGAAAATAACTTTATTGATGCGGTATCCTATAGTTAAGTAAGATCTTAATTAAAAGGGGGCCGCCATGAAGTTGGGGTTATTTCAAAAATTTATTCTTTTTTTAACACTCGTATGTTCTACAGAGTTATTATTTATTAATGGTTTGCAATCAGCTGAATTTGAAGCCTTAGAAGGCGAAGTATCACGTTTATCTGGTTTAGTGGGTAAAGCTGGTCAAGAAGTTGACCTTGCAACTACAAGAGCAGCCGAAGCTGGTTTAAATGAAACTAAGGTAGAAGAAATCAATACCGAAATTGAAGGCAAAAGTCCTGAAGAAGCTGAAAAAATTATTGAAGAAAAATTGCCTAATCAAGCACAACGTGAGGCTTACCAAAACCTAGAAAAAGTTAAAGCTGAGCTCAGCGAAGCTCAAGTTCAACTGAAAGAAGCTCAAGTAAAAGCTGATGCAGCTTCTCAAGAGTTAGTTAACCCAACTGATCCAGTTAATCCTGATGTTATAAATCCAGGAACTGACCCAGTTAATCCATCACAATCAGAGATTGAGACTGCGCCAAAAACAGAAGAAATGAGCGCTGGCGCTGCCAAAGATGCACAAAAAAATCCAACTGAGCCAAAAGAGGCTGCAGAAGATCAACTTAAAACAGTAAAAACAGAGCGAGATGAGTTTCAGCAAGCTTTAGATAAAAAAGTTACGAGTGCTAAAACCGTAGAAGACACTAACAAAGGTATTCAAACTAAGCTTGATGATTTTAATAGTAAATTAAAAACACATACTAATATTAAACCAGAAATTACTTCGGTAACTTCAAGTTTAAAAGATCCGTTGTTAAGAGATACCGATGTTTTATCGCAAAGGCTGGACAATTTGATGTCAGATGCAAGCACAGATTTAGAGAATGCAACTCGAGCAAAAGACAAAGCGCAAGCGGATTTAGAAATTAAAAAACAAAACTTTGCAAATAACAATACTGGCCCACGTGGTGAAATTAACAAACAAGAGCTTGAAGCTGCTCAAACACGATTTGATAATGCTGATGCAGAGTTGACAAGAGCAAATGATCAACTTAAGGATGTTCAAGATTATTACGCAACAGCAAAAACAGATTTAGCTAAAAATAAAGCTGCATACAAAAAAGCAAAAACTGAGTATTATGCAAAAGTTTCTACAGAAGATG
>Ga0214917_10001986_pt1 | contig 25592 bp, 32 predicted proteins | sample LL_1208_BB_MetaG_FD_177983 | JGI IMG/M metagenome (GOLD analysis project Ga0214917, IMG submission 177983) | Freshwater microbial communities from Lake Lanier, Atlanta, Georgia, United States - LL_1208_BB | ecosystem: Environmental > Aquatic > Freshwater > Lake | place: USA: Georgia | collected...
ACCAGGATTTATTCTTGCTTTGGTCAGGGCTTCGGCGTAGAACCTAGCACAGTCGGATTAACAATTTTCACTTAGGAGGCAGCAATGTCTGACCAAACAAACTTGTCGGTGGATCGTAACCGTCTTAGCGAGGATCTTGAAACACTCCCGCAGGACATCCTGCTATGGAATCGCGCTGCGACCGAGGACGCAACAGCGGCCCTCGTTGCCGAAAACCACCTGAAACTCGTCGAAGCTAAACTCAGCATCGACATCAGGCAAAACCCCATCAACTATGGCGTTACAAAGACGACTGAGGATACGATCAAGGCATTGATCCTCATTCAGCCGAGTTACACCGAAGCCCAGCAGGCAGTAGTTGCCGCTAAGGCTAAGCTGTCCGAGAGCCGCGCGGTTTGCGATGCTCTCGACGCAAAGCGTTCGAGTTTGAAGTATCTGACCGAGTTGTCCATCGCTGGCTTCCTCGGTTCCACCACCATCCAACCAAAGGGAGTGAAGAACTAACATGGCGTTGTCATCAAAGAAAACCCGAGATAAAGCAGCAGAAGGTCGTGGCGGCGGTGTCCTGAGGATTCCTCAGGGCGAAAAGCCGCTCAAGATCGACAAGGCAGGTACGATCAAGATGGTGATCTTGCCGTACACTGTGCCTCAGGGTGCGAAGCACCCTGTCGCAAAGGACGGCGAGTTGCACTATGCTCGCGACTACTACGTCCACAACAACATGGGTTCAGACGGCAAAGGTTATGCCATCTGCCCTAAGTTGACCAAGGGCGGTAAATGCCCAATCTGTGACGGCATCAGTGCCGCCATTGATTCGGGGGAACTGACCAAGGAGACGGCCAAGAAGTTCTGCGCCAAGCAACGCACACTGTACACAGTGTGGTTGCCTGAGCAGAACCAAGTCGTGCTGTTTGACCACAGCTATCACCTGTTCTCCAAGCAGTTGAACATGACCGTCTCGGCCAAGGTCGCGATCCCCGGTCGCGAGTGGATTGACTACTTCGCTGATCCAGTCGAAGGTGCGTATATCTACGTCACCTTCGCCGAGAAGCCGCTTCCTGGCAATAAGTGCTACGAAGCCGTATCGTTCGATTTCGACCGACACGGCGGCGTTCCCGATGCGATCTTGGCCCAAGCTCGGCAACTCGATAACCTGTTGGTTATCGAGAGTGCAGAAACCTTGAAGGCCAAGTTCGACGACGAAGATCCGGATGATCTTTCGGCTGTCCCTGCTGAAACCGAGGCTCCCGCCACGGTTTCGGCTGAGATGAAACCAGTTCCGGCTCCAAAGCCGTTGGATATTCCGAAACCTGCTGTTCCTGAGTCAAAGGTGCAAAGACCCACGGTCACGACGACCCAACCACCAGCACCGGCGACTACGACGGCAGATTCCTGGCCTGCCAAGGGTTCGGTGGTTTACCACCGAACCTTGGGCCAAGTGACAGTCCACAAGAACGCCGGAGGGGTCATCAGCGTCTTTGACAAAGAGGATGAACCCCACAAGGTAAACTTGGCAGACTTGTCGCGAGAGCCTGTGGCACAAGCGACAGAAACCACGCCTGCGGCATCGCCGGAACCAGTACCAGCTTCCGCTGGTTCGGGTGATAGCGAAGCGTGGGATTCGGATTGGCCTGAGTAAAACTCAGGCCCAGGATCGGCGGCGTGGTGGGACACGCAACCCCGTCTATTGGTTGGCAACTCACTGGCGAAATGCGTGACGGCGATGATGGTGATGTATGCTGACGCAGGTTCAAATCCTGCCCGATCCTTTTGTCGGGACTTGTAAACAAGTCCCGACGTTTTCGCTACAATAGGGTTTTGGCCCGTTTTGCAACACTAGGCAATAGGAGAAACCCATGCCACTGAAAAAAGGTTACAGTCAAAAGACGATCTCGGAAAATATCCGCAGAGAGAAGAAAAAGCATCCAGAAATGAGCAACAAGCAGGCGGCTGCGATTGCTTACTCGGTTGCTGAAAAAGCCAAGGCGAAAGCCAAGGGCAAGAAGAAATAACGGTTGGCCTGCCGCGCGGATTCTGATTTCTCCGCAAGATAGGCTGGTGCGAGGTAAGTGCCGGGCTTCATCTGTCCCATAACTACCTAGTTCGTGTGGCAAGTGACCCAAAACCTCCAACTTGCGCACCGGACAAATACACCACCCACCGCTTACTGAGTCAGGCGGTGGGTGGTTTTTTCATGTTTTTACAAGGGCAAAATGATGGTTGTTTACGTTGATTGCGATGGAGTTTTGGGTGATTGGGTTAAGCAGGTGCATCTATGGGCCGATAAGCCTCTCAAGCCTTGGAAGGCTTGGGACGGCTTCTCGGAATACGGTATAACCCAAGACCAGCTTGACGACATGATGTCGTTCGTATCGTTTTGGGATTCGATGGAACTCTTGCCAGGGGCCAAGAAGCTCTGGGCCGAAGTCGGCAAACTTGCCGACTCGGTATACATCTGCACTCGACCGTTCCCACATCCGAATTGCTTGTACGGCAGGGCCGTATGGTTACAAAGGGAGTTGGGCATCAGCATCCGGCAGACGATCTACATGCACGACAAGTACGAACTGGCTCGCCCAGGGGCGATCCTGATCGACGATAATGTCGATAATTGTCGGCTTTTTGAGGCGGAAGGCGGTCGCGCAATCTTGTATCCTCAATCGTACAACAGTACGATTGAGATGAAAGACAAAACAGAGTTCGTCCTCGGTCAACTTCGTACCATCAAGGAGATCCTCAATGGCTAAAAAGAAACCACTCGAAATCCTCGAAGAAGCAGCAACCACCAAGCGAAAGGAACAGAAGTTCCTTTCGCTTGGATGCCCCTTGCTGAACCTCGCCGTATCCGGCGATTGGCGTAAGGGAATCATGACAGGAACCTACGTTTTCTACGTCGGCGATTCGTCCAGCGGCAAGACGCTGGCGACCTTGACGTTGTTGGCCGAAGCGGCCAACAACCCTGATTTCGACGATTACGAACTGTGGCATATCGATGCCGAAGTGGGCAACCACTTCGACTTCGAGAAGTTCTTCGGGTCGAAGGCGGCCAAGCGGATTCAAGTTCGTAGACCGTCACCAGGAAAGCCGATGCTATTAGAGGAAGTCTACGATTGGCTAGAGTCTTTGAGTAAGGCTGGGAAGAAGTACGTCGCAGTAATCGACTCGATGGACTCCCTTTCCACAGAAGCCAAAGAGAAACAAATCGCAGACAACGCCAAACTACGAGCCGAAGGCAAAGAAACCAAAGGTAGCTACGGCGATGCTAAAGCTAAGCTCAATAGCCAATACTTGTCGCGAGTCCTGGCGCAGATCGCTGATTCCGGCTCCATTCTTCTGAGCATCTCGCAGACTCGGGACAACATCAATGCAAGCCCCTACGAACCCCAACAAACGCGAGGCGGCGGCCACGCGATCAAATTCAACGGCTCTGTTGAAATTTGGACGTATCCAGGGAGTGCCATGACGAAAGAGGTCAATGGAACCAAACGGAACATCGGAATGATTCCGATATTCAAAGTGGAGAAGAATCGAGTGAACGGCAGGAAGCGAGTTGTTCGCATCCCAATCATGCCGGACTTTGGTATTGATGCCACAGGCGCGGCGGTAGACTTTTTGGTGACAGAGAAGGCGTGGACAGCCGACAACGGTAGGATCACTTCCACACTGTACGACAAGACCTACAACCGAGAGCAACTCATTCGCAAGATCGAAGATGATGGCCGAGAACAAGAGTTGTTCGAGGCGATGCAGGCTTGTTGGGACTCTATCGAGTCCCAACTGACAGTAACCCGTAAGAAAAGGTACGAATAAGATGGACGAACTGATTGAGCAGATCCGATCTGCGGCAATGAACGTAGAGCAAAAGGTCTTAGTTGGGGATGCCCTGACAGCCGACGAAAAGACTGAGTTGTTGGTCAAGGTCAAGACTGATCTCGCAAACCTGCGAGATCAGTTCTATGAGATCGGACATCAACTCGAAGGCATCGCCATCACCCGCGCAGCGTTGGCAGAAGCTCGGAGGCAATGATGACCCAAACACCATACAAACTAACCGACGAGTACCGCAAATTGCTCGGTCGGTTCGTGGCTAAGTTGGTGGAATACCTTGAAGCCAACATCGCTTACGACAAGAACGAATACTATGAGATTCACCCGCGATACCTTGGTGGTCATGCTGTGCGTGTCAGTTTATTTGTCGTTGGTCTTAAAGGTCTGTATCGTCTTGACGTAGCCTTTGCAATGGAAGATTGTGTTTCAGAGGATGAAGCCAGAGCCGAAATCGGAATCAAGGTCATGTTGGAAAAAGCCTTGTACGGCCTTAGGAAACGACCGCTGCCCACTCCGGAGACTATGCGATGACCGACGATGCTCGCTACGCGATCATCGACGTAAGCAACCTCGCTTACGCTCGGTGGCACACCATCCCGCCTCAGTTTTGGCGGGATGATCCAGGTACGCTGTTCAAGGCGTTGCATCAGTCCTGCAACAAGTTGCAGGACGATCTGTGCGTAGACACCCTGATTTTCTGCTTTGACGGCGGGTACGATTTTCGCAAGAAAATCGACCCTGCGTACAAGCAACCTCGCAAAGAGGCGAGGTTGCAAGCACCCGAGGATGAAAAGGAACTCAGGCAGATCCTATTTGACCAGATTGCAGCGTTTCGTGAGATTCACCTACCAACCATCGGGGCCAGGAATATCTTCTGGGCCAAGGGGTTCGAGGCTGACGATCTGATTGCATCCTGCGTATTAAATCTGCCAAAGGCTCGAAAGGTCTACATCGTCAGCAATGACGAGGATCTCTACCAGATGATCGAGGGCAGTCGGGTGGTAGTCTACCGCCCGACTTCCAAAACGATTGTCAACGAGGAGGATTTCCGAAGGAAACACTCCGAGATGCCTCCATGCCTGTACGCTTCCGCAAAGGCGTGGGCAGGCTGTTCGTCCGACAATGTTGTCGGACTAACAGGCATCGGTATGGCTAAGGCCGCAAAATTTTTAATGGGAAAAGGCAACCCAGAGTTCCGAAAACGCTTCACCGACAGCGTAGAAGTGTACAACAAGAACATTCAGCTTACGAAACTCCCAGCACCGCAAACCCCAGCGTGCCGTCCTGTTCCACAGGACGTTCCGCTGGATTGGTCAGTGATGGGCCGAGTGTTCGACAGCATCCCTCAACGAACCCCGAAAGGCATAAAGAAATGAGCATCCGATTCACCAGGAAACAGTGGCTAGACTCCAACGAAAAGCCGGAAGATCGGCGAACCGCCGAGGAGAAAAAGGCTGACAAGCAGAAGAACAGGACAACCCAACTGCGTAAGCACCCTCGACGAGTTCGCTTCCGCGAACTCGTCCAGGCCGTCGAGAATAAGTGGCCTGGATATCAACACATCAAGGACGAGCGAGTGCTGCAAGCAGTCGCGAGGAGGGCAGGCAATAATGGATAGCACAACACCTGCCTTCATCACGGGGAGTAAGGCTTTGGCATCGGATTCGGGAGAATCCGATGTTGATTTGGTTGTCCTCGTAGATCAAGAAACCAAAGAAAAGTTGATCGGACTATCCGACCTCGGAAAACTTCCATGTAGGTACGGTGGAAAGACTGGCTTGAATCTGATACTCTGCACCAGCAGTTTTGAATACGTTGTTTGGAGGGGGGCCTTGCGAGTGTGTGCAGACACACAGAACGACCTTGGCAGGAAACTAACCAAGCTTGAACGACTTGCGATTTATGTCAAAGTCTTTGCTGATTTTGGATTCCAAGACTACTTTGAGGGGCCAGAACCCTCATGCAAACCATAGGAGGTCGAATAATGGATAGTAATGAACTCACGACGGATGCCGTCATATTGTTTTTGGAGCGAGAGATTGCCCAAGTTGAGAATTCTCGGTACGGTGAGGACGAGCGGCGATCCCCAGGGATTACGGCTTATTTATACCAAGCACTCGAAAGAAGAAAAAAAGAAATCGCACACCAACCGGTTCCATCGGAGGCGAACAATGCCTAAGAAATCAACCGCACCTATTACCCCTAAAAAGAAACGCAAGGGCGATCCGAAGAAAGGCTCCGCTTTCGAGCGAGAGTTCGCTCGAAAGCTATCCTTGTGGTGGAGTGAAGGAAAAGCCGACGATTGGTTCTGGCGGCTTGGTGGCTCGGGTGGCCGAGCCACCAACCGGGCCAAGTCGGGTAGGAACACAGCCAACGGCTATGGGGACATTGCAGCGCAATGTCCCGAAGCGCAGAAGTTGTTGAACATCGTCACTTTTGAACTTAAACGAGGGTATTCAAGCACGACCATCCAAGACCTGCTTGATAAGCCCAAAGGGCCGAATCAGATGCGGGACTTCATCGAGCAAGCGAAGCGTTCCGCTTCGCTTGCGGGTACTCCGTATTGGATTCTGGTTCTCAAGCGAGACAAGCGGGAAGAACTGATCGTAACCAATATGACTGGGAGTTATGACGCTTCGCGTTGTTGCCTTATGCGGTACGAAGGTTGCGATGGGTTAGTTCTAGCCCGAACCGGATCGGAGTTTTGGAGTGATGATCGACGAAAAGCATTACAGGATTCGGTGAGACAATATGAAAATCCAGCGTAAAGAATTCCTTCGTCACCTAGAGTCCTGCGCCCCTGGCTTGTCCTCTACCGAGAACATTGAGCAGTCTGACTGCTTTCTGTTCTCCAACGGGAAGGTCTACACCTTCAACGACGAGGTACTCTGCCAACAGGATACCATTGTCAATTTCCGCTGCGCGGCTCCTGCGAAGCCGCTTTTGGAAACCCTGCGTAAGCTCACCGAGGATGAGATCGACGTTGAGTACAAAGACGACCGATTGGTAATCAAGTGTGCCAACGTCCGTCAGATCAAACTCAATGTTCACCCCGAAGTCATCCCCCACTATGAAGCGGTGGATGCCGCAGGCGAGTGGGCAGACGTTCCACCGGTGTTCGCAGACGCATTGGCGATGGCCGCCGATTCGGCGGCCAAAGACTCCGAAGCATGGGAACTGACCTGCGTTGAACTCAGCCCCCGTGGCCTACAGGCCACGGATGCGTTCCAGGCAATCCGCTACAAGCTGGATTGCCCAATCAGCAAGCCGACGCTTATCAAGCGTTCGGCTTGCGGTGCGGTAAACGGCCTGGGCGTTGCCGCCCTGGCCGAATCGGAAGGTTGGTTGCATTTCAAAACGTATACCGGACTGCAAGTTGCAGTCCGGACGTACAACGGATCGTTGCCGGATCTTTCGGATGCGTTTCGATCAGAATCGGAGGCTAGCGTTAGGCTACCCTCTTGCCTACTCGACGCATTGCAGAAGGCAACTGCGTTCCTCGCTGACACCGGAACTGGGAAGCAAGCCCAGTTCCGGCTCAAGCCTGGGAAAATTATGGTGCGTGGACAGAACGAAAGTGGGATTTATGAGGAAGTCCGAGACGTACAATACGATGGGCCTGCCAGAGCGTTTGGGATCAACCCAAAGTATGTCCAAACGCTTCTCAAGCATGACTATCCGGTTTCGCTGACGCAGACTGCTTTGCGTATTCGTGGCGAATCCTTTGTGTTCCTTACTTCGATGGAGACGGTGGTATGAGCGAGTTCAAAGTTGGCGACGAGGTTTGGGTTAAATGCAAGGTAACAGAAGGTTGGTCAGGTATGGTTCCGCTTATTTACGGAGCCGTGGCCTTTCGGGCTGATCCGGACGACTGCAAGCTCGTCGAGCCCGAGGCGGTTGAGCAACCCGTAAAGAAAGAACCGACTGAGGCGCAGAAGATCGCAGAGCGAACCCTGAAAGCGATTTGGGCAACTCAAGATCAGCCGAAGCCCGAGCCAGATCCGCAGAGGCCATTTCAGGTCGGTGACTTAGTAGAAGTGTGCAACCCCCATTTAGGCACACACGGCCACCGTGGGGTCGTTACAGAGGTTCTGGCCGGATTAGAGGGCGTTAAAGTAAATATCAATAATTGCTGGTTCGTATTATCGCACAAGAGCCTTCGGCTAGCCAAACCTGAACCAGATCCAGTTGTCGAGCAACCCTCGACAACTGAACCCGAAGCCAAGCGACCCGAGACTACCACCACACACTACGGCCCAGACATCAGCAAAGTCAGTTTTGAGTTTACCCAAGAACCCAATACCCTCGGCACGACCGATGCCTCGGGTTGCGGATCTGAGGATCTGACCGTCGAGTGCGAATACCAACTCCCCGGAGAGGAGCCGTTCTTCGTCATCCGATCCACTTCGGGTTGGTCTTTCGACGAACCCGAAACATTACTTGCCCTACTGAACTCTGTAAAGGATGCTGAGAAGAAATGCCGCTGTTCGCTTCCGCAAAGCTAACCAAGTCTTTGCCCGTCGTCCCGCTTTGCGGGACGTGCAAGGCAGACCGAAATTGCCAGCATCCAAAGCAGACTTGGCCGGGTAAACCGGCCAAAGTCGTCTTTGTGGTCGATAAAGCCGGTGACGACGCGCCGGATGCCCTCCTAAACGGCCAATTTGGCCGTTTAGGGACAGTTTGCAGTCGGGTTGGCGTAACTCTCGATGCTTACCCTAAAGTGCCCGCAGCGGCCTGCCCAGGGGCCTCAAACGAGGCGTGGAGGCATTGCCAACCGCTTGTGGCGAGCGAACTCGCTCGCCTCAACCCCGAAATCGTCATTCCCTACGGGCCAAGAGCCACGCAGTCGGTCATTGGCCGGTATTGGCAACAGCCTGCCGAGCTTTACGACCGGTGGTACGGCGCGGTGATCCCTTGCAGGGATCTCAACGCCTGGATCTGCCCGGTGGGCCTAATGGGCGAACACAAACGGATGCTCGACGTGTCGAGCATGTTTGAGTACAAGTACCTACGGGATGCGATGCGAATATCGGGCCGCCCGTGGCCCGATGGGTGCGTACCGCTAGACAGTCGAATTCGGCAGGTCTACCACGCCCAAGAGATCATCGCCGAACTGGACAAGATCACCAAGACGGCCAAGATTGCGGCGTTCGACTACGAAACCACCGGGCTAAAGCCTGAGTGGGACAACCAGTTAATCGTGTCGATGGCGGTGGCATACGTCGCCGAAGGCGACGTACATTGTATATCATTCCCGGTATTCGCCGATACGCAGGATGCGATTCGGCGATTCCTGGTATCAGACATCCAAAAGATTGCTGCGAACATGAAGTTCGAGGATCGGTGGAGCCGATCCAAGCTGGGGGTTCAGGTTCGCCGGTGGTGGTGGGATACGATGCAGGCCGCGCATTGGGAGAATCCCAATAGCGGCATCACGGGCTTGGAGTTTCAGGCGTTTGCGAAGTTGGGCGTGCCCTACTTCGCTGATGACGTAGATTCGTTCTTCGAGTCCGAGGAAAATTCTCAGCGAAACAAGATATTCTCGATTCCCACGCCAAAGCTCCTGACGTATAACGGGATGGATGCCATAGTCGAATTACTGCTGGCTTCGATGCAGATGGTCGAGAATGGCATCATCAAGGAACACTTCGTACCTAGTAAGTACCTACCAGCAAAATGCTCACAGAAATCCACCTGACCAATTTCCAGGCCCACCGCGACCGACACTTGACGTTCGTTCCGAACGTCAATGTCATTGTTGGCCCCACAAACGCAGGTAAGTCGTCCGTCTTTCGTGCAATCCGGTGGCTTGTGGAACACAAGCCGATCACCGGATTGCAGACGTTTGACGAGCCTCATACCGAAGTGACCATCGCCTCCGAGAGAGGCGAGGCCACTCGATTCAAGCACCCGTCCGAAGGGTATGGCTACAAGGTTGGAGACGCAATCTTCGTGGCGTGCGCCACGAAGCAACCATCCGAAGTCCAAGCTACGCTTGGACTCTCGGAAATAAACCTGCAAGGCCAACACGATGCTCCGTTTCTGCTGACGCTATCCCCCGGCCAGATGGCAAAGGAACTCAATCGCATTGTGGACTTGTCGATCATCGACAAGGCTAATTCTATAGCCGCGAGCAATGCCACCAGAACCAAGGGCGAACTCTCGGCGATGGAAACCATCGCCGAGAAACAGAAAGCCGAACTTGACCAGATCGCCTGGATTCCAGGCGTTCTGGCTCAGCATGAATCATTAGTAGTATTTATGCAAGAGTTGCAGTATAAGCAAAATCGATACACGCAGTTATCTGACAAGTCGCAGGTAATCGACGATCTATCCAAATCTCTGCTAGCATTAGAAAGCCTGATACTAGGCTTGCAAGCCTTGGCCGATCAGGCCAAGGCTCTCGCCGACAAGCAGAATCGCCGCAAGGCGATTCTGACGACAGTTGCACCTTTGGCCGACGTGTCGGCCAAAATCAGTTTAGTTAATACTGTTGGATCAGGATTAGCAAAACTGAAAAAGCAGGGCGAGCAGATTGCCGCTAAGCAATCCCGATTCGTTGTATTGCAATCTGCAATACAACGCCTCGCATCGACTAAAGAGATCCACGGCGACGTGGATCTCCTGCTAGAAGCAAGCAAGCGACTCGCAGAGTCGCGAGCGAAGCAAACAAAGCTGATGCGATTGTTGGAGAGCATAGCAGATTGGCAGGGGACTTACAGAGTAGCTTGTCAATCTGTCACCGAGTTAGAAACCAAAATCAAATTAGTGAGAGAAGTATGTCCGACGTGCAAAAGGCCCCTTTAGCCATCCTGTGTTCGGATCTCCACTTGCGGGAGACTACTCCGAGTGCCAGGGCCGAAAAGGACTGGTACGAGGTCATGGAGAACCATCTCAACGCCTTAGGGCAGGCATCTTGTCGATGGAGTTCCCCGATCATCTGCGCAGGTGACGTGTTCGACCGATGGAATCCATCGAGCGAACTCGTCCGATTCGCCATCCAGAAGCTACCCCGAATGGCGGCTATTCCAGGCCAACACGACCTTCGTTACCACGACTATGAAAGTAGGCTCCGAGGAGCCTACGGATGTTTGGTTGCCGCTGAGGTCATATACGATCTACCCGCAGGCCAATGGGACGGAGTTCCTGCCGAGGGCTTGCAAGTGTGGGCAATGCCTTGGGGTCGGTGGGAACCGCCGACCGAGGCTGACAATCTCCCCTTCTATGGAATCAAGCTGGGAGTCCTGCACAAATACGCATGGAGCAACCAGTTCAACTGCCACGCCAAAGCCGACGAGTCGTCTCGTTTCGAGCGACTCTACCCCAACCTCGATGCCATGATTATCGGGGACAACCACATCCCTTGGATGCTACCCAACGTGATGAACCACGGTGGGTTCATCCCGCAAAACGCCGATCAGAAATCCCTAGTGCCCCACTACGGAGTCCTGATGTCAGACGGCTCCATTGAGAAGCATCCCTACGACGTGCCTGAGCCTGTTTGGGCAGAATCATGGCAACCTGAGATCGAGGATGCCAAGGTGGCATCCGAGGTCATCCAAGAGTTGCTGGATCTCCAACACACCGGCGATTCATTCCTAGAAACCTTGGAGCGTTCCGTAGATGCCGTTCCGCCACGGACTGCTCACATCCTTAGGCAAATGCTTGCGGATCTGAAACAAGATGGCTGATTTTGTTTGCGTAATCTGCAAAAACTTGGTCTATCGTATTCCAGAAGTACCTAGCCCAGACGTACAATACATCGCCTGCCCCTATGGTGGGGCAGGCGATAAACCATGCACACTCAAAGCCAGGAGAACTGATTGTGGACTATGCGGAAATTCAAAAGAGATTAGAGTCAGCCAAGACTCAGCGAACGAGATTGGAGGGACAGAAGGAGCAACTACTTCGCAACCTCAAGGATCTCGGACACGAGACGATTGAGTCAGCGCAGGCGGAAATCAAGGAACTCGAACAGTACATTGAAACCCATGAACCATCTTTCAACCAACAGTGTGACGAATTTTTTGCTGCTAACCAAGATGCAATCAACGCTCTCGGCAGCCTCAAATAAATTTGAGGTTGCCTTGAAATCTGTCGAGAACAGCAAGTCGTCCATAGACGACTTGCGAGATCAGTATGAGGCCGCCTTGGCGGCCAAAGAGATTGTCCAACAGATCAGCATGGAGTGCCAAGAGGCTTGCCAGAAACGCATCGGGTACGTTGTTACCCGATGCTTGCAGGCAGTCTTTGGCGACCAAGCATTGAAGTTTCTGCTCGTTTTCGAGCGGAAACGGGGACAGACAGAAGTGCGCGGCGTACTTGTCGATGCGGAAGGTCACGAGCTTGACCCCCTCCAATCGTGCGGCGGCGGAATTTTAGACGTAGCAGCTTTCGGCTTGCGGCTCGCTTGCCTCATGCTGCAACGTCCTCAACCTGCCAGGGTTTTGATTCTGGACGAACCGTTCCGGTTCGTCTCGTCGCACTACCGCAGCAACGTCCGGGCACTTCTGTCTGAGCTTTCACAAGAGATGGGTGTGCAGATTATCATGGTGACGCACATCGAGGAATTTATGGACTTTGAAAACAGATTGGAGATCGAGTGATGAACGGTGATGATTTAGCGCATCCGGTAAAATACTTGCGAGACGAGGATTTTTTCTTCCTTGGTGGCTTTACCAAACGCGAGAAGATTGCGGCAATGATGTTGCAGGGGATCTTGGCCAAACCCGAAGAAGGAAGGCAATTCCCGATTCATATCAACGTAGCAGAAGCAATTGAATACGCAGACGAATTGATTCGGCAATTATCGAAGAAGGTTCAAGATGCCAACTAAAGAACCAGTTCCACCACCACCACCAACCGGCGACGTAATCCCACCCTTAACCGACGACCAACGGCTCGAACTTGCGGCCTGTTATGCCGAACTGTGCGGTGTAGATCCCGAGGATAGGGAAGATTGGCGAACTGAAATGGTTTCCGCTAAAGAGTGGGTTCGAGACTTGATGGCGGTTTGGGCTAGGCGAGCTAGAAAAAGAAAAACAAGCAACATACCGACATCACCGCCACCGCCACGAAAGCGATAAAAATGACCAGTGACCGATTCGAGTATGTCCTAAGGTACGGCAACACCCCAATCGACGACGACGTGGCACAAGCCATGTTCGTCGGAACGGACGCGCCTGCTGGGTCTGCTGAAAAAATCGAAGTGATGCGCAAACGTGCAGAACTCGGCCAACCCATTTTCCATGAAAACGACCGATCCGATTGGCAAGGGATTGGCCTTACCTTTATCAAACCGAACCATGAGCAAGAATTGTAAGAACCGACCGCATTTTCTGTGCTTGATGCCGGTGTGGAACCACCGGCACGAAACGATCCAAAACGCACTCAAATGCTTTTTGGATCAAACCTATATGAACGCTACGTTGGCGATCATTGATGATCGCCCGAAAGATGCGAGATGCTCGCCGACCCAAGAACAGTGGCAAGAATGGAAAAGTCGTAACGTCTATCTACTTAGGCCACAAAACGGCGAGAAGTTCCGCAGCATTGCGGCGAAGTACAACTTCGCCTTGGAGTACATGGGGCCTCACTTCACCCACGTCGCTATCTGGGATGACGACGATGGGTTCACCGAGAATCACCTGGAACATGCAGCATGGCACTATGGGACTGGGGCCTTGTGGACGTATCCCGACAAGGTGTTCAGCACCTTCGGCGGATCTCTCAACATAGAACCGACCGAAGGTCGGTTCTGGTCAAGCATCACGTTTGATCGACGATGCCTAGATCCTTGGGGCGGTCTGTTCCCAGACCGCAAGAACGTAGGCCAGGATCAGATGTTCCTCGGTGAACTCAAGACTCGTTTCGCAGATAGCAGAGCCACCCCAACGCTCCCCACCTATGTCTATAGGTGGGGGCGAGAAGGCGAGCAACATTGGTCAGGGATCTCGCAGGGATTCAACTGCGAATCGTCCTGGGATGCTTGCCCGTACAGCGTGTCGAGCAAGCCTTTAGAAGCTGTCTATGACGAGTTCTACCTACAGACTCGGCAAGAGATCGAGGCGTACTACAGGAATAACATATCTGCTACTACGCCTCCACCACCGAGGCTTACAGCCTCGGTGGATTAACCACACAGGCCATTCGCCTCGTCTTTCTCGGCTTTGGCAATTGCTCTTTGGACGACCAGCTTGACAGCCGGTCGGAAGAACAAGCTACCAAGACTTCTCTTGGTAGCTTCTTCGTTTAGCCAGTCCAAGATCGTCTCGATATTGTCCTTATTCCATTGCACGCCCATGCTGTCCATCACCTTTGCTCTTGCGTTGCAAGAGCAATTCGGAGTCGCTTCGATACCGATTTTCTTGAGCCAAGCCTTGAGGTTGGTTCCACAACCGCAAGGCTTGCCTTCCTTGTCAGTCTTAGGCCAAGGCTTCGTCTCGTCCTTGGGACGATCCTCAGGAACACGACTCAGTACGGTCATACCGTACTGAGCATCGTTGTGTTCGGCTACGAACCATTCTAAATTCTCGGCCAAGAATGACTTGATGGCCCACCAGAGTCCCTTGGTGTTACCGTCACCTATAACCCCATATAATGCCGTGTCGTGTACCATGATCCGCTTGCGGATCATGGGCGAATACAGGTTCAATTCGGTGAGCAATCGCTCACCGGTATGGCGAGTATCGAGGAACAGGAAATCCGCTTCGGGGATTTCCTGAACAGGCTCGGTCAAATCCGCCATCGTAACGGTGTAGGACAGTGGACGACCTTCATGGATCTTGACATGCTCCTGCAAAATACCAAGGAGCGTATCTCCTTCTTCCTGCCAAGAGTACAGTTCGGCAGTCTGCTTGCACTGCGACTTGTCGCAGGATTCTCTGTTGCACTTGCCTTGGCACGCCTTGCGGCCAAGAGCAGCGAGCAAGAAAGCGGTGCTTTCTCGCCTCTTGGTGATCTCGACTGCGGTATCGCAGTCGAGAGTCCATCGCATGAAGGCGTTGATATGCTGATCCAAGTCTCGGGGATTCTTGAGCAGAAACTCGGCCACTTGGCCGAGGTTCTGCGCCGATACCGGCAAAGGATGTCCGAGGTTTGAGGTTCCGATGGCATCGACTTGTGGTTGCTTCGGCGCGACGTAGGGGGTGAAGTTGACCGGATCGGCAGCGATCATGTCGTACCGCTGTTGCGGTACTTTGATCTCGTCTACGAAGTGCTTGCGGATAGGCTCAGGATCGAGCCCTAATTCCCTGTACCCGAGAATGTAGTTCCGGACTTTGCCTTCCATCGTCAGAGGGTATTTAGGCCCACCGACTCTGCCGAATCGGTGTACCCACTTCAAAAACGGCAGGCAAAGTGCCTGCCGTCCTGCGGCGCGGTACTTGCGGTGGATGTAACACTCCTCGCCCCCGAACATTCGGAAGTCTGGATTAAAGCCCAACCAGTGTTCCTTGGACGAGCAGAAAAGCCCGAGTCCTTGAGCTGGGATCTCGAACGGCGGGTCGTTCGAGTCCATCCCGGCCACCTTGTAGCCGCGATCCATCAGAGCCTTTTCGTGGCCCGGCCACGAAATGTCGGTAGCCACCCAATCCCCTAGCCCCTCAGGATGTAGAGGACGCATCTGGACGGTTCCTTGGGGAGATTGGGATGTAACTACCAGCGTACCGTCTGGATGCTTCCAGGCGGTCGCCCAGGCCCCTTCCATTTGATCTCGGAATAAGCACTCGAAGTGTGTGGCGACGTAGTTCATACCGTCGTAGAGCAGAGGGCCAGTGAACAGATTCTTCTGCATTTCGGGGTCGGAGTTCCGTAGGAACTCCTTGAGTCGGTGCAAGCCGTTGGCTTGCACCAGGACGTGCGGATCTGTGACCAGGACGTACTGGCCTTCGGCTTCCTTGAAAAGCCGTTCTCGGGTCTGGGTAGTACCCTTGGATTCGGTAAATGGAATGTACCGAATCCGTTCATTGTGTGCGATTCCTTGGATGAACTCTCGGGTGGTCTTGCCGTGTTCGCTGTCTGGGTTGTTATCCAAGACGATGAACTCGCAGTCGGAACTGTCCTGCAAAAGTCGGTGGGCTTGGATCGAAAAGTAAACGCCGTCGAAGTCGTCGTAGGTCGCCATTGCGACCGTCAGAAATGGTTTGGTCATTGTTTCCCCGCTAGAAAAAGAGACACCCTGATTCTACAGGGTGTCTCTTTGGGTGCAAATTTTAGAAGCTAGCTAACACAATTGAGGGTGATTTCATCGCCCTCAAATGCGGGTGGTCTTGACGGACTCGGACAATTACAAGGCGACAAGCAAGCAGATACTAGCGTCCATATTATTCCAAATGCTGAATCTTGAGCTATATAAGAACAAGTAGATCCAGAACAAGGAGAAGAAGTGGTTGGGGCCACCGTGACTGTAGTTGTCGTGGTGGTCGTCGTGGTCGTGGTTGGACAACCTGCGGAGCAGGTTTGTCCTTGTGCCCATTCAGCCGACCAACCTGCACCAAAACCAGTAGCACTACACGAAGCCTGAGTGATGCTATCGGCACACCATTGGAATATGCCGTTGAAGTAGAAGCAGCATCGCCCCACAGGCGATGCTGTGGTCGTCGGAATACAATTGGCTTGGGCACAAGTCTGACCTGAGTGCCAAGTTCTAGGGCCATCACTTTGAACGTAATCACACCAAGACCTAGATACGCCCGGTTGGCAGAACGCCTGTCCGTTCAGGCTGTAGCAACACGCTCCGTACTGCTGAGTCGTAGTTGGGGCAGGTGTAGTTGGGCACGATACGGAGGCGCAGGTTACACCTGCGCCTTGGAACGTACCACCAAAGTTCTGACACCATTGGTAGGGGATGAACTCGCATCCACCGCCGAAGCAGCAAGCCCCAGGGCCAGGGGTTGTCGTTGTCGTCGAGGTTGTTGGGCTTGCGGTTGTGGTCGGAACGACCGAACCGCAAGCGTAGCGACGAAGATCGCAATCCGATTGGCTAGCCGTAGGTGGGTAGGCTGGACATGGGCAGGTAGTTGGACAAGGATCGTCGATCTTTGTCCAACCGCCGGTTCCGTTGCCTTTGAACGAACAATACTTATCGCAGGCTTGTGTTGTGCAGCATTGACACTCAGTTGGAGATTTGTAGATACAAGGAGTCTCAGTCAAATCACAAATGCTTCGTGGGGGAGTATCCGGAGCTTTACAGCCGCAGCAGCATCTTTCAAAATCATTACTTTGGCAATAATACAAACTATCACCCAGCCCCGTACCCCAATTAAAGGTTCCAGCAGGGCATTGACATTGGGTACTCCCATCGGCTTTTGTAGGTTTGCAGGCTGATGTCCCGCTAACGTCAAACCATTTGTAACCACCAGTAGCAGAGTCGTATGTACTGGCCCATTTACAAGTACCTCGGCATGACGTACATGGAGGACTGGTAGTACCAGACACATTAGGTTTGCAAGTACCTTGTTGAATAGTTCCGCAAGAGGGCACAAACCCCAAAGATGGTGTGGTAGTAGTAGGATATTCACAAAAGCAAGACGGCCCGCAAGTTGTTACTCCGTAAGCAGGATCTTCTCTCCATCCACCTAGATTCGGTAGGTAGATCCGACTACACCCGCCGCCGTTGCACGACGGCGTGGTGGTAGGAGCCGCCGTTGTGGTAGTCGTACTACCACAAACGCATATTTTGAGGTTAGCGGCATCCCAACATTGGTTTGGCCCAGTAGTCGTCGTTGGGCACGCAGGCGTGCCCAACGCCGCCCCTCCGGGTCGGCATTGAGTGCGAACGCACTCATTTGCCACGCTTGGGCAAAACGTAGGAGGCTCGCAACCGCAGGGCGGTTGCGTAGTTGTTGGCCGAGGCGTAGGCGAAGCCGTCGTACTTGTTGTCGTGCCTAACAAATCCCCGACGTGTGCGAGTTCGCACACGTCGCAAGGTGGCCCGGCAACGCAGGATGTTTCATACAGATACATCCCGTCAGTCTGACTCAACGAAACGCCGTTTTGATTCTCCGAAGAATCGTAGAACAACCACGGAGAAGGCGGGTTTGCGGGACGCAAACCCGGCCCGCATTGCTGGCAAACTCGCCAGTTTGCTAGCCATTTTTCATCATCGTACTGGATGATCTGATCCGAATCAGTCTTATTGCCCCAGAACCATTGTTGGTCTGACAGCGAGAACGCCCGGTAGATCGCCTTGCCTTGGGTGTAGACCGTGGAATTCATCCCACAGGGATCTCTACCGCAAGGGCTATCGTGGACTACAACCTGTCCATTAGGATCGGGATCAATCGAGTCGATTGACCCACGAGGGAACAATGGGAAATCTCCATTGGGGCAGTCTTGGCAGATGATCCAACCCGCCGCATAGCCTTTGACAGTCGCAGTACGGTAAGTTCCCGCAGCGGGAACTCCGAGTAGGTTGTTGGCGATGTTGCACGTTTGCGGGCCGTCAATCGGCCCGCCTGTGGTCGTAGTGGTCGTCGGCCCTGGTGTCGTCGTTACTGTGTAAACGCACCGACTTTCGATTTCCCCGTTTAGCAGGTAGCAAGGATCTCCTGCTCCGAAGCAGTTGCAAGGAGCGTTGCAAGCCGTTCCGATTACTTGGTAGATGTATCCTGTACTCGGAGCAGGGGGCCACGATGTCGTCCCCCCTGGGGGCGATGTCGTGGTCGCGGCCACGCATCGAAGCATACACTTTGTCGATTCACACGGCGCAGCCGTTGTGGTAGTTGTGGATGTTGTAGTAGAGGTTGTGGTTGTAGTAGTGGATGTAACCGTAGTCGTAGTAGTTGTGGTTGTGTTCGCACAACCACCAACTACGGGCTTCCAAGCGACTCCGCCCGCAACTATACCACCAATCCAAATACACTCCCCTTGGCATCGAGGGTTGACAGTCGAGATGCTATCGGGCGAGGCTGTGGTGGTAGTCGCCGTGGATTCGGCGACTACCTCGGGGCGTTCGTTTGTCCAAGTACCATTCTTGTGTCGCCATACCTGAACGTAGTCGTTTGCGACTCGGAAATAGTGGTTCCGAACTTCAATACGAAACGGTATGCCAGAAGGGTCTAAGACAGGAACGAGTTTGTCCAAATCGTCATCCGATCTGTACAAACAACACCGGGCAACGCCCGGTCGAACAGACCCGTCCGATAGACGGGTTGCCGCAGGCAACCCGGTTTCGCAAGGAGGCAATGCCCAGTACACATCCGGCGCAGACAGATACGTCCCCAAAGCCGGAGGGAGCATGGCAGGCGGTGGTGCGGATTTGTCCTCTGAGTGGAGCTTATCGAGAACCCGGCGATCTCGTTCCGAGAGGACGTAATGTTTGCTGTCCATTAGATAGGGGCCACTGTGATGTGTAAAAGGGCTGTAGTTCTAGTACATTGCGCGAACAATGGGCCTTTGAATTGGCCGAACATCATTCTATCGGGGCCGATGATTCCTATCTGCTTTTCAGAATCCCATATTTCGATCTCGTTGAGTTTCTGCTCCTTCGCCAAGGTTTCTGCTAGCTCGGCATTGGACGTAAGCTGGGGCATTTTATGCCCCAGCACGATTTCGCATTTATCGACATCCGTATTCGGGATCTGGATGGCGATCTTATTTCCTGGTTGGACTCGAATCGTATTCTGGTAACTAGATCCCTTGCCAGTAGGAATTAGCCGGTCGTAGGCCCATCGGATGTCGGTTGTCGCGCCGGTGTCCCATTCTAGATAGTGCGTATGCAAGACGACCGTGAAACGGTCGTCTGCTTTAGGCGAGCCTACGGTACGGAATACTTGTTCTTCGTGTTTGTTGCCCATGTTAGTTGATTGAGGTTGGAATACCGAGTAGTAACAAATTCGCTTCCTCAGCGATTTCCCGCTTCTGGATCAGAGGCCCATCGAGGCTACCTTGGCCTGGATTTAGATTGTTGCCTTCGCCATCTATGATATACGGCGGTTTGTTTGGGTCAGCTTTTGCACCAATTCGATTGAGTACGACTGGCCCTTCGTTCTCACCGAGTACGTCTTTTTGAACGGCGTAACTACCAGGGAGAAACGGCATGGATCTAGGCAACAGGGTTTTTGTGCCGACTGCCGGTATAAACTTGTCGAAGGTTTCAAGGTTCGTCTCAAACGAATAGGTGAGTTTGTAATAGTAGAAACACACCCCATACAAAACCCGTTCCCACTTAGCATCTGTGAACCGAACGCATCGCTTTGGGAATCCCCAAAGCGGTGCGTCGTTGACCTTGTTGAGTACCATCGTAATGAGACTCAGTGGCAATATCGAGGAGTTGAAAGAGATGGATACTGTTGGGTAACTGATCTTTTCCTCGACTTCGGGGCCGAGCATTTGTTCAAAGTTGACATGCAAAAGCGGCTTGCCGAACCGGTCGGTTTTCATCTCTCGACTGACGTGTGTGAAATCGCCAGAGATGTTGTACGGCTCTAAAAGCGGGTTGTCTATCTGAACGGTATTGCACCTAAACATAGGCTTGGTTGTGAACTTATTGGTCACAATCCAATGCTGACAAGGCTCGCCTTCTTCTAGGTCTTGGTGGACTGATATGGACATATCAGGCGTGCAAAATGCCCACGGATCGTAGTCGTTGTCCAAGGCGTAGGCAGAGCCTACGGGAAAGAGCAGATTGACAGTCTGCAAGACTGTCTCAGGGCCGTCTAGGTGACTATCCGTTCTGAGTAGCCAAGACAGATTGTATGTACGATGACCCTCCTCGTCTCGGGTCATCGACTGACTTCGTAAACCAACGAGTGTAGTTGCCATTACGGTACTGCTCCTTGTCCTGCTACGCCTGCTGGCTGTAGATTAACTTGGGGTGCGCCCTTGAGGGCGTTGTAAATCAAACCAAGAAGGTTGTTGGTTTGTTGCTGTGCAGCTAGTTGTGGGTTGGCTTTCGATGTAGCCATGCGAGCAGACTGCTCTGCGAGCAGTTTGTTGTAGTCTGCTCCTGTTGCAGACATAGCTTCTGTGGCTTTGAAAGCCTTGTCGCCGCCTGCGCCTAGACCTGCGAATCCAGGGCCAGTATACTTACCAGCGTCAGGCAATTCTGGTGCTTTTGGCGGGGGAGGCATGGTAGGTATATCAAACTTCAAGCCAGTCAGTTCTGGCGTACTGGCTTGGAAGCCTTCCAAGCCGGTAGATAGATTACCGTATTCGCTTTCGATTACGCCTTTGATCCCCTCAAACAACCCTTTATCAAGGGTTGTTTGGATGTCCTGTGTCATCTTATTGGCAGTGGCATCAATCCCCATACCTTCACTAAGTATGTCGTAGAGTGCGCCTGGGTCGAACAAGTTCTCCCAGACCTTCGACATAAAATTCGCAAAGGCTTTCCACTTGTCCTCAAGCCAAGTAAAAATCTTGATGAAGCCTGAAACCATAGCTTCATAAACGCGACCATCAAACAGCGAATACCAAGTATCGACGAGCCATGTCGTGAATACAACCATAAGCCTAGCCACAGTCCGGAATCCAACCTGTGCGTTGTTAATCATCGCGCCGAAGAACCGCATAGTCAGATCCATCATGTCGGGGATGATGGTAGCCCAGTTGTCCAGCAACCACTTGCTGATGACCGTCCAGTTGTGTCCGAAGTTGTACAAGAATCCCGTGGTAGAGCTAAAGAACCACAAGACAGTGTTGTACAAATTCAGGAAAGCATCATAAACAGAGTTCGGCCCCCAAATTTGAGAAGCGACATAAGCAACTGCAAGCCCTGCTGCGATTGCTCCGGCTACGATCAATGCGAATGGGCTAGTGACTATGCTGACCAAAAGCGAGATCCCCGTAGCTAACGCTCGAAATACGAATACGATTCTATTCAGCATGGAGAACACGGATTGGCTCCACCACATCAGACTAGCCATCGCAAAGCCTATGGCGTGGAAAGCAACCGCCGCAATAAATACGTTCTTGGCGATCTCAACCATTCGGATAGCCATTGCTTTTCCAGCAGGCGTTTGTAAATACTGCTCGAACAATTTGAGGTAGCCAATCACTGTTTTCATGGCATATACGAGATCCTTCTCAATAGCCGCAATGAATCCCATCTTGAGGTTCTGTGCAGTTTCTTTGAGTTGGTTCCTAACACCCGGTAGGGTTTGAGCCATTTGCTTTTGCATGTTGGCGAATCTTCCGCCTGCGGAAGTTTCGATCTTCAAAGCCTCTGTGACGTGATCGGCTGAGATGGCTCCGGCTTCCATCATCTTACGCAGTTCGAGCATAGACCTGCCCGTGACGCGACTCATGGTTTCCAAAGGATTGAAGCCTTGCTCGGTAAGCTGGCGCAGTTCATTTCCTTGTAGCCTGCCGTTGGCTGTGATCTGAGACATAGCAAACGACAGTCGCTCGAAGCGAAGTTCACTACCACCTGCAACGTCACCTAACATCTTCATGTGTTCTAGGGCGTTTTTGGCAGACAAGCCGTAGGACATCATGTTTCGAGTCGCCTCGGCTAGTCCGAGGCGAGTGAATGATGTTTTCTCCGCATGGTCTTTTATGTCTGCCATTACAACAGATGCGGCTTGCGCACTTCCGGTAAACGCTCGTATGCCAGACTCAGCGAGTTGTAGATTGCCGTACATATCCAGCAAACCCTGACCGGACGAGATTAACGCCCGCATCGCATTTGCGTGCATGTAAATATCTGCACGAGCCGTCAATCCACCACCAAGACCGCCACCTACACCCGCAAACATCGGAGAAGGCGCAGCGGTTCGGGCCACTCTCTGCGGCGCAGGTGGTTGCGTCGTATAGAACCTACTACGCATACGCTTTTGGTGGATCTCATCTTCTATGCGTAATTTCTGCCTGTGGGCTTCTTCATCTCTCGCCATTTCCCATCGCAGCTTGCGTTCCTTGAGCAAGTGCATAGATGCGTCTTGATTGGCCTTGCGTTGCATGTCAACAAGCTGTTGCTGCATTTTCAGCAAGTCTTGAGCGTGCTTGGCCGCCTTTTGTTGTCCTGCTGCTTGCACATTGCTCGCTCTGGAATACGAAGCGATCAACTGTTGATCCATAATCAACATTCTCTGAGCATGGATAGCAGCAGCATTGTTCATCTGCTGCTTTATTTTCCCCAGCTTTGCCGCCTCTTGTAGCTGCTTTTGTGCAAAGAGTTGGTTGTCGTTGTTTATCTTGTTGTAGATTCTCTGTAAATCCGCAGTTCCTTTGTTCTGTAGATTGATTACTCGCTGAGCAGAGAGAGCGTTTTGATTTTTGATGGTGTTCTGCGCGCGTAGTCGATCTAAGTCGGCTTTTCCTTGTATCCTCCTAATCTCTGCATTGGCCTTGCGAGAATCGTCATTGATCGCCGTATTCAGTCGTCTTTGTTCCAGCTTCGCTAACTTATCGTCGTTAGCGATTTTGTTCTGTACTCGCTGGTATTCGGCTTGGCTCCGCTTATCAATAGCATCCATCTCTTTTCGAGCTTTGGATACTAGAGCTTTGTTGGCTAAAGCGTTTTGTTGCTCAAGCCCCTGCATACGGATTTTATGCTTTTCATCGGCCCGCCTTTGCGCAGCCTTTGCGTTTTCCTCGGCTCTTGCCGAAGTGTCAACAGCGGTAGATGTGGCGGTCTTGATCTTCTTTTGCAGATCCGCTAGTTTTGCAGAGATGGTGTCAAGTGCTTTGTCGAACTCGTCCGTAATTCCGACGATGCGAACACGGATTGGTGGTAGTTCTCTTTCGGCCATCACTCTGTCTCCTGCTTAACACCCAATGCCCGAAGCCAAAGGCTTCGGGAATCCTGATCTTCGTCTTGGTCTGGTTTTTTGAAGTCCAACAAAAAGTCGTTTATGTTTCGGGACACTTTCGCTCCCTGGGAAGCGAAAATGGCCCGTATCGTCGCCGCAGCGTAGTAATCCGATTTGTCGTTGTACGACATGCGTTGTTCAAAATACGCTTGCCATTCATCGAACTCGGACACCGTGGTAAACTGCTTAACCAGCGATACGGGCCATCCAATTTCATGCGCCAGTTTGTACCAAAGGTACTGTTCTGGCGTTAGGGTCAGTTTTTTTCGTCGTCTCCCTTATCTCCCTTGAGCCCGTTGAGATCGCGAGCGATCTCAAACAGTGCCTTCTGGGCCGTATCGGGCCATTCCTGAATCTTGGATTCTGGAATGGGTTTGCCGTCTGCGTCGTAGACGCAGAACGACAGCAAAGTGCTGTACAGTCCCTTATAGTCCTTCATCCCAATCACTTCACCATTCGCATCGCGAGTAGTTCGTTGGGCTGTCTTGTTGAAGTATTCATCCCGCTGCGCGCCGGTCATTTCCTTGACGGCATATCGAACGACATCGCCTTCGGCGACTTCGAGTTCGACTGGTTGGGACTTACGGAGAACCGAAATTCGTACTGCGTCTGACATAATCTTTTCACCCTTCTGCTACAAAAAAGGCGAACACAAGTGTTCGCCTGGAAACTGACAAGTGCTTGATAACGCTTACGGAGCAAGCGTTGTGGTGGTCGTGGTTGCCGTGGTTCCAGTCGCAAACACTGGTGCGACTTCGACTGGGGTTGCGGCGGTGGACAGGTTGCTTGGAATGAGTTCCAAAGTAGCCTGAGGACGCTCGCCTTCCTTGAGGGCATCCGGCGTGAACTTGTTCACGACGGCGTAGAAGCTCAAAGTGGCTCCGTCTGGGAAAGTAATGACAATGTGGCGGTTTTGGCCGAGGATGTTGTGCATTTGGCCGATGACCGCAGGGTCATAGGCCACGACGACCGAGACTGGCCCAAGGGTAATGAGTTTCTTACCGAGGTTGGTTCGATAACGACCGTTTCGCATCGTGGTCTGGTCGATAACGCCGTTTGCATCCAACTCGGGTGGCGTTACTTCGATTTCCTCGAAAAGCGCGGTAATCCCGGTGATCGCAATGAGTGTCTTGAATCCGTCAGGTAGTTTTGGCATCGTCTACTCCGAAATGGTGAGCAGGAATTGTTGTGCGTAGTGGTATCGCCGGGTCTGTTGCTCTTGCCCTGCGAATCCTATTGTATTAGATTTGGTAATGACTAGCAATTTTTGGCCGCTGGTCAACGGGAAGCCGTAAACGGCTTCCGTCATGTCCGAAATTTGCCTCAGGATTCCGCCTGTGGCGGAATCCACGCCCCGAACCCGAACTTCAACGCGAGGATGCTCCTCGCGTTTGCCGGATCGGTGGTTCCTGGGTTCGAGTCGGCCCCTGCCGATCTCGTAAACCAGGATGGCATTGTCTGGCTCGTCGGGGACGTGGTCGATGAAAATCGAGTACCCCAGATTGGGGAGATTCGTTTCTATTACTTCTGCTAATGCTTCTGCACCGGTCATACTCTGGACATCTCCTCGACAATTAGGCCGACCATGATGCTCTGGAACATATCAACCCCGTGTTCCATCCACTTCCATCGGGTTCCTGCGGTTCTGGCCCCCTCAATGTCGTCATGCTGCCTTGCAGCATACTTTTCCGGCTCCTGCGGTTCGTTTCGGTATGACCCATCGGGATTTTGCCGATAGAATGGGAACTCTGGGGTTGCTCCGTACCCAATGATGGTTTCCGTCCGGAAACCATTATTTTCCTGAAACCAAATCCCAGAGGCTCGCAGAGCCCCGGTTTCATACTTGACGAATACATCGGTACTGTGCAGGAAAGTGTCGGCAGCATCCTCGCAGCCTTTTGCAAAGGCTGCCCCGAGAGCCTTGACATACCTGCCAAGGGCCTTGTCGAGTTCCTTGATGCCTTCTACCTTGACCTTCATCAGCCGCACGCCTCGTACAGAGTCTCGGTG
>Ga0214917_10001987_pt1 | contig 25591 bp, 13 predicted proteins | sample LL_1208_BB_MetaG_FD_177983 | JGI IMG/M metagenome (GOLD analysis project Ga0214917, IMG submission 177983) | Freshwater microbial communities from Lake Lanier, Atlanta, Georgia, United States - LL_1208_BB | ecosystem: Environmental > Aquatic > Freshwater > Lake | place: USA: Georgia | collected...
CCACCGCCGCGATCTCCTCCTCGTCCGCCCCGCCCTCCCCCCCGCGGCCGGTGGCCGGCGACCCGCCCCAGGCCCCGCCGACGATGCCCATGACACAGAGAAGCCTGAACATGCGATCCCTGGGCATTTCGTACCGCCGAATCATCGCCCCTCCCTTCATCCCCATGCCCACCCGCACACGAGGTGTCCCCGCGTGCCTCGCGGCCGCCTCAACCAGGTGTCTGCATCCACCGGGGATCCCCGTGAACCAGGTGTCTGGCCGGTCGAACGGCGGCTGACCGCACTCTTCTTCATTCGGCCCGCACGAGCCCGCGCTGGCTCCGGAACAGGGCCGCCGGCACCAAGTGTCCAGTCGGAAAAACGGCTTTTTTCACGGGAATCCAAAATGTCCTCGCCGGCGTACGAGAAAAGCCGTGCCGCGGTAAACTGAGGCCTGGAAACGGCTTGCGTCCCACCCGCTCGGCACCGGGCATGCCGACGGCAACGGTTCCCGCGAAATTCCTCAAGAACCCCCGCCGACCGTGAACCATCGCGCCGGCACCGGCGTATAAGTGTCAACGAACTCTGCCAGAGGGCGAGGGTTGAAGGACGACCCGGAGTTCCCCTTTCAACGCCCGGCAAGGACCGCCGGGAACGGAGGTGACCGATGCGGTCGAATTTCTACGATTCCGATCCTGCCGACGACGTGGCACCGCTGCGGCTGTTCGACGATGCCGGTCGAGATTCCGGTCGTGATGCGGCCGATGGCCGGTCGCCCACGGGGCTCGGCAGCGCCGCAGCGCCGCAGGTCCACGACGAGGTGCTCTCGATAGAGGATCTCGCGACCCGCTTCAACGTGTCGACGAAGACGATCTCGCGGTGGCGCGACCACGGCCTCGTGGCGGAGCGGCACGTCGTGGGGGGTCGTCGCCGTGTCGGCTTCCTCGCCAGCGCCGTGGAGCGATTCATCCACGACAACCGCCTCCGGATCGAGCGCGGCAGTCGCTTCAGCCAGATGTCGACGGAAGAGCACGACCGCATCATCGCCTGGGCCCGGCGTCTGGCCGCGGCCGGCGCCTGCCCGGCCGACGTGCACCGCCGGATCGCCAGCCGGCTCAACCGGAGCGTGGAAACGATCCGCTACACGATCAAGCGACACGATCAGGACCACCCCGACGCGGCGGTGTTCCAGGCGACCGGCGGCCGCCTGCGGCCGGAGAATTGCGACCGCATCTACCAGCAGCACCTGCGCGGCGAGCCCGTCGAGTCGATCGCGGCCCGCTACCGCCGCTCGAAGGCGAGCATCTACAGGGTGATCCTGTCGCAGCGGGCCCGGCAGATCATGCAGCTGCCGCTCGACTTCATCCCCAACGCGCTCTTCGAGCGCAAGAGCGCCGAGAAGGTCGTCGACCAGCCCTACCCGGGCCTCGACGAACCCGCGAAGAAGGTCCGGCGTCCGGCGGGACTGCCCGCCTATCTGGCCAGCCTCTACGAGGTGCCGCTCCTCACGCGGGAGCAGGAGGTCTGGCTGTTCCGCAAGTTCAACTACCTCAAGTCGCGGGCGTCCGCGCTGCGGTCGCAGCTCGACCCCGACCGCCCCAACGCCCGGCTGATGGACCAGATCGACCGCCTCTACGCGGAGATCGTCGACCTCAAGAACCGGATCGTGCGGGCCAACCTGCGGCTGGTGGTGTCGATCGCCAAGCGTCGCGTGTCGTCGGGCGACAGCTTCTTCGACCTCGTCAGCGACGGCAACATGTCGCTCATCAGGGCCGTGGAGAAGTTCGACTACGCCAGGGGCAACAAGTTCAGCACCTACGCCTCGTGGGCGATCATGAAGAATTACGCCCGCACCATCCCCGACGAGCATCGGCATCGCGACCGCTTCCGGGCGGCCGACATGGAGCTGCTGCAATCGGCCACCGACCGGCGGGCCGACGAGAACCAGCAGCGGCTCGCGGAGCGGGATCGGCTGCGGCAGGTCGGCAAGTTTCTCGACAGGCTCGACTCCCGCGAGCAGACGATCATCATCCGCCGCTACGGCCTCGATCACGAGCACGAGCCACAGACCCTCAAGGAGGTGGGCACGGCGCTGGGCGTGACGAAGGAGCGGGTCCGCCAGATCGAGGCGAAGGCGCTCGAGAAGCTGCGCGAGGCGGCCACGGCGGACGGCGTCCTGCCGGAACTCGAGTAATCGCCCGCGGCAGCCGCATGCGGCGGGAGGCCTCCGTCGCGGCGTCCCGGGCCCCGCGGACCGTCAGCGGATCGGTGCGTCGAGCGAGGCGGGCACCACGCCCGATCCGCTCGCGGGTGCGGTCTTCGCCCGACCTGCCGGGATCTGGCCGGGTGGCAGCAGGCCACCCGCCGCCTTGCGGCTGCCGGCACGAGGCTGCGCCGGCTCCGCGCGGGCGGCCTGGGCGGCCACGGCGACGGCCTCCGGCGGAAGCCCGGGTTCCGCCACCGCGCGGCCCGGGGCCACCGGCCGCGGATCACCCGGCCGGCTCGGGGCGTGGCTGGTGCCCGCGAGGAAGTTGTCGATCGCCGCCGACTCGCGGAGGTGCGCGAAGTACCGCGACAGCTCGATCCTCTGCTTCTTCTCGTGGATGTCGTCGAACAGCTCGCCACGCACCTCCTCGAACGATACCTGTGCCGCCGGCGTGTAGCCCTCGCAGAAGATCACCAGGAACCGGTCCGCGACCTGCACGATGCCCGACAGTTCACCCGGCTTGAGCGCGAACGCCTGCCGCTCCAGCGCCGGCTGGCCGCCGTGCTGCTGGATGGGCGGAACTTCGCCCCGCAGCGTGCGGCTCGTCGGGTCGACCGAATACTGCTCCGCCAGGTCGCCGATCCTCTCGGCGGTCGGGTTCTGTCGGGCGAGCTGCCACACCTCCTGGGCACGCCTCTGGCTGTCGAGCACGATGAGGCGGCAGCGGCACCGCGGCCCGAACGTCGCCTGGAACGCCTTGTCGAGGTCCTCCTGGGTCACCGGCACCCTGCCGACGAGCTGCTTCAGCGCCACCGTCGGCTGCACGACGTCTTCGATGTAGTGCCGCAGCGGGATCTTTTCGTCCTGCGTCACCCGCTTGAACCAGGCGTCGACGTCGGGCGACCCGTCGGGCTTCTTGAAGCCCATCGATTCCGCGGCGCGGGAGATCTCCGCGTCGATGTCGGCCTGGGCGACCACCCGCTGCTCCCGCTTGAGAGCCTGCTCGATGAGCCGCTTCGTGATGAGGATCTCCAGCACCTCGAAGCCGTAGCGATCGACGCACTTCTCCCGCACCTCGGCGATCGTGATCGGCTGGCCATTGACGCGGGCGGCCACGTCGGGAGCCGCCGCGGACTTGGCCGGGTCGTTGAGGACGTTCTCGACCGTCGCGGCATCCTGCATGCCGCGGAACACGTCGGTCGACACCGCGCGGCTCTTTCTCTCGCGCAGGTCCTCGAGCAGCCGCGGTTGCACCGTCTCCAGCGTCGTGTCGGCGGCCGGCAGCCGGTCCTCGCACTTGACCACGATGTACTGATCGGCCACCTGCACCACCTGCGACACGTCTCCGGGACGGAGCGCGAACACCACGCGCTCGAAGCCGACGTCCCCGGAATGGCGGCGGATCGGCTGCACCCAGCCGTTGGCACTGGCGCTGCCGACGTCGACCGAATGCTGCCGTGCGAGCCCGCCGAAGTCGTCGGGGGCGGCCAGCGCCCTGGCCCGCAGGTCCTCCGCCTCCTTCCGCGTCCGCGCTACGATGATCCTCGCCTTCACCGATTCACCGAACTGGTTCTCGAAGGCCTCCCGCAGCTCGTCGGGAGTCGGCTCGATCGCGGCCCGGGCCAGCCGCCGCAGGGCGATCATCGGCCAGACGATGTCCTCCGCGTACTGACGCGGGGTGATGCCCCGTTCCTTCTCGATGAGTTCGATCCACTTGTCGCGGGGCACGCTGAATCGCTTGGACATGGCGTCGATCTCGGCATCCACGTCCTGTTGGCCGACCGACACGCCCTGCCGCGCGCACGCCTGCGCGATGATGAGGCGGTTCACCATGGCCTCCAGCACCGTCTTCCCGTGCCGATCGAGGCACTCGGTCGCGAGCTGCGACTGCGCGATCTCGGCACCGTTGACGAGCGCCACGATCTTGTCGGACGCGGCCGCGGTCGCGGGTCCGGTGCCGACGGCGGGCTGTGCGGCGGCCTGTCGCGGTGGCACGGCCTCGGCATGCGGCGTCCCGGCGAGGCTGCGCCAGGCGATGGCCGCCGCCACCACCGCCACGACCGCGACGAGTTCGCCACCGATGACCGCCCAACGATGCCGCGGCACCCGGGTCACGGCGTCACGGATCCAAGCACGCAGGACGTTCCCCGGCAGCAGTCGTCGCATCACGGCGCCCTCCTTGGCGGCTGAGACATGTTCCGGGAAAGCTAGGAAACCCTGCGAATCGGATCAAGGCGAACGTTGCACCCGACCGGTCTCCGGTTTACCCTGCGGTTTTCCGGCCGCGGACGCTGATCGCCCCATGCCTTCCCCAGACGAACAGACTCCTGGCGGCAGCCCCCCCGCCACCCGAACTTCGCCATCCTCCCAGGCCACGCCCCCCTTCCTGACCATGCTGGGGCTGATGCCTCCGGTCACAGAGGAGGACGTCAAGCAGGCCTACTTCGTCAAGGCCAAGGCGATGCACCCCGACCGGGGCGGCGACCCCGCGCAGTTCATCCTCCTGAAACGGGCCTTCGAGGAGGCCACGGAGTACGTCCGCTTCAAGGCGGGCAAACTCGAGTGGCTGGCGGCGAAAATCGAGGCCTACGCCCAGCAGCAGGAGGTCGTCACCGAGACGATCGAGCGCGGGGGCGAGGTCGAGATGGAGGAGGCCGACTGGCTGCGGAAGTCGTTCGGCGAGGATTTCGGACACGTGGCCGACAGGCTCGTGTCCCTGCGGCTTCGCGGCCGGGCGGCGGACGACGTGTTCGCGATCCTGCTGGGATTCCGCGCCGAGTCGCTCAAGGACCTCGCCCGGCTCGATCTCTCCGGGGGAGCCATCACCGACGAGGGGCTGCTGCAGCTCAAGCCGCTCAAGAGCCTCCGCTCCCTCGACCTCCGGGGCACCGCCGTCGGCAAGCTGGCCGTGGAGACGGCCCAGTGGTTCGAACAGCTCGAATTCCTCGGGCTGCCTGCGGGATCGGTCGGCCTCGTCGCCCGCATGATGATGCCGCGCCGCGTGCGGCTCGCCGTCGGGGATCGGGCCGACGACGACGGCTGAACGACGGTCGACGGCACCCTCGTCCTCCGGGATGGCCGTGGCAGGCTTTCTTCACGGGCGGCTAGACTGTGCCGCGATGCTCCCCCTCCGCCCCCATGTCCTAACGGTCGTCCGCGGCGGCCTCGCAGCCTGCCTCCCGGCACTGCTTCTCGCCGCACCATCGCCCATCGCCGCCGAGGAGCCCGCCGTGTCGCCCGCACCCCCGGCCGCCACCGACAAAGCCGCCGCCAACAAGGCGGAACGGGACCAGGCCGACAGGGACGCCGTCGCCGCTGCCGCCCGGCTCTATGAGGAACGATCGGTGCGGGTCGACGAGCGGGGCGAGCCGGTCGAATTCCGCTACCGCCTCCTCGTGCCCGACAGCACCGTCGGCGACGCCGCGCCGTCCGCCCGTTCCCCGCTCGTCCTCTTCCTGCACGGTGCCGGCGAGCGCGGCAGCGACAACCTCGCGCACCTGAAATACCTGCCGACGTGGCTGGCCGATCCCGCCGCCCGCCGCCGGCACCCCTGCTTCGTGCTCGCCCCGCAGTGCCGCGCGGACAAGCGGTGGGTGGACGTCTCCTGGGCGGACGGCGCCAGCACGCCGCAAGCAGCCGCGCCGAGCGTCGATCTCGCGGCCGCCGTGGCGGCCCTGGACGATGTGCTGGCCCGCGAGGCCGTCGACACCGGGCGGATCTACCTCACTGGGCTGTCGATGGGCGGCTTCGGCACCTGGGACCTCGCGGCCCGGATGCCGGAACGATTCGCGGCGATCCTGCCAGTCTGCGGCGGCGGAGACGAGCGGGTCGCCGGCCGCATCGCCGCGCTGCCGACATGGTGCTTCCACGGCGACGCCGACAAGGCCGTGCCGGTCGCGCGATCTCGGTCGATGATCGCCGCGGTGCGGACTGCCGGCGGGCAGCCGATCTACTCCGAGCTACCGGGCGTGGGCCACGACTCCTGGACTTCGGCGTACCGCGACCCGTTCGTGCTCGACTGGCTCTTCACGCAGCGACGCTGACCGGCCGGCGGCACCATCCGCAGGACATGGCCGGCAGGACATGGCCGGCAGGGCATGGCCGGCACATGGCCGGCAGGGCATGGCGGCCGCGGAGCGGACGATCGGCAGCCCGCCGACACGGACGTCACTCCGGAAACAGCCTGGTCGACAGGTAGCGCTCGCCGAGGTCCGGCAGCACGACGACGATCATCTTTCCCGCGTTCTCGGGCCGCCGCGCCACCTCGAGCGCCGCCCAGGCTGCGGCACCGCAGCTGATGCCGCACATCAGCCCCTCCCGCTTGGCCATCTGCCGGGCGGTCTCCATCGCGTCCTCGTCGTCCACCTTCACGACCTCGTCGATGACCGCGAGGTTCAGGATGTCGGGGATGAAGCCGGCACCGATGCCCTGGATCGTGTGCCGACCGGGCTTGATCGGCTCGCCGGCGAGCTTCTGCGAGATCACGGGGCTGTTGGCGGGCTCGACGGCGACCACCTTCAGGCCCGGCTTCTTCGCCTTCAGCGCCTCGCCGCAGCCGGTGATCGTGCCCCCAGTGCCGACTCCGCAGACGAGGATGTCGATGCGGCCGTCGGTGTCGGCCCAGATCTCCTCGGCGGTGGTCCGACGGTGCACCTCCGGGTTGGCGGGATTCTTGAACTGCTGTGGCATGAAGAACTGGCTGGCGGAGCGGCTGATCTCCTCCGCGTGCCGGACGGCGCCGGGCATCCCCTCGGCGGCCGGCGTGAGCACGAGTTCCGCGCCGAGCGCCTTGAGCATCCGGCGGCGCTCGAGACTCATGCTCTCGGGCATGGTCACCCGCAGCTTGTAGCCGCGGGCCGCGCAGACGTAGGCGAGGCCGATCCCGGTGTTGCCGCTGGTCGGCTCGATGACGATCGTGTCGGGGCCGAGCCTGCCGTCACGCTCCGCGGCGTCGATCATCGCGGCCGCGATCCGGTCCTTCACGCTCCACAGCGGGTTCATGTTCTCGATCTTGCCGATGACCGTCGCCACGCAGCCCTCCGTGACCCGCCGCAGACGCACGAGCGGCGTCCGGCCGATGCACTGCGTGATGTCGTCACGGATTCCCAACGGCAGCGTGGACATGCTCATGGACGCACCTGCTTGCTCTGGTGGAGGGTTGGCGGTCGACGGCCGGGGAGAATACGCCCCGCCGTCCGGCCGCGTAAAGACCGGAAGACCTGCGGCGAAATCTCCTGCCGGCCCGTACTCCTCAAGGGAGCGGCTTCACGCGGATGTTCTTGTAATGCACCTCGCTGCCGGGATCGTGCGCCTGCAGCGCGAACGTGCCGTGGGAGAGCTTCCTGGTCCCCGTCACGCCCTCCGGCTCGACGAACTCGAAGAGCACCTTTCCGTTGACGAGCACGGTCACCGCCTTGCCCTTGACCATCACCTCCTCGGTGAACCACTCGTCGTCGGCCGCCGGCGGCATGAAGTTCTTCACGACGTTGTAGATGCTCCCGGTCCGCACCGGGTCCTTCTGCGAGTTGTTCACCTGCATCTCGTAGCCCTTGACCGGCCAACCCTCCGGCTGAAAGGCGGTGTGGAAGAAGATGCCGGAGTTCGCCCCGGGCTTCGTCATCACGTCGGCCTTGAAGTGGAAGTTGGTGAAGTCGGCGGGCTTGGCGGCGTCGGGGCCCACGTAGAAGAGGTGGCTCCGCGGCCCGTGGCAGACGATCCGGCCGTCGACCACCTTCCAGCTGTCCTGGTTTTCATTCGCCTGCCAGCCTGCCAAACTCTTCCCGTCGAAGAGCTGCTCGAAGCCGGGCTCCTCCTCGGCATGGGCCGGCAGGCACGCCGCCACGGCCACCACCAGCACGGCGACCAGGCGGGCCCGCAGCTCGGGCCTCGGCCCCGGGACGACACCGCCGCGAACAAAACCCCCGCACCGTGCGTATGCCATGGACGAACTCCGTGATTTCCGGGTTGTGAAGGACGCCGCGATTCCCACGCTCGCCGCCGATTCACCGCATCATAAGGCCGCCGCGGACACGACGCCAACGGGCCCGCCGCTCCCGCCGGCGGTGCAGCGGTCGCTCGATCGGGCCGGCCTGAACCACCGGCCGGTGCTGCTCTCGATCGACACCGACGTCGCGCTCGACGGCCGGCCCGCCCGCGAGTGGCTGGTGGTGACGGCCGACCAGCTCTCAGCGGTGGCCGAGACGGAGGCCGGCGACGTTCTCCGGAGCATCGCCTGGGAGGGCGTCGACCAGGTGCGGACGGCCGCGGGCCTCGGAGGGGGCATGCTGCAGGTCCGCGACGGGGGCGACTGGGTCGACGTCATCCGGTACTCCAACGCCATGGCGTCGCGGTTCCACAAGGTCTCCCGCGCGCTGGAGCAGGCCCGCGACTCGTCCCCGACCGCCGGCCGCCTGGCCTCCGTGGCGTCGATCTGGAGCGACGCCGACCCCCGGGCGGAGCCGCTCGATCCGCCGCGCTGCCCACGCTGCCGGCTGCGGCTCGCGACCCGCGACACCGCCTGCCCCCGGTGCGTGGAGAAGGGGCGGATCATGCGCCGGGTGGCCGATCTGCTGCGGCCCTACGCCCGCGGTGCGGTCCTCCTCTGCGGCCTCACGCTGCTGGGCGTCGTCGCGGAGTTGGTGCCGCCGAAGCTGCAGCAGTACATGGTCGACGACATCCTCTCCGGCCGCGCCGGAGGGATGGCCGGCGGGACGGCAGGCACGACGCCCGACTTCAAGACGGCCCTGCTGGTCGTCGTGCTGGCGCTCGCCTTCTCGCGGGTGCTGCTCTCGATCGTCGGCGTGTTCAAGGGCCGGCTCGCCACCGCGATCGGCACCGGGATCACCTCGACGCTCCGCGAGGAGATGGTGAAGAAGCTGCACGGCCTGTCGATTTCCTACTACGACCGGCACCAGGTCGGCTCCATGATCAGCCGCGTGGCCCACGACAGCGAGGCGCTCCACGGCCTCATGCACCAGATCACCGGCGGATTCCTCCTGCAGATCGTGCAGCTCTTCGGCGTGGGCGCGATGCTGATCTGGATCAACCCCAAGCTCGCCCTGTTCACGCTCATCCCGGTGCCGCTGGTGATCCTCGGCTCGTGGGTGTTCTGGCGGCACGTCTATCCGCGGCACTACCGGCTCTGGGACGCCTCCAGCAAGCAGATGTCGGCGCTCTCCGGGATGCTGTCGGGCATCCGCGTCGTCAAGGCGTTCGCACAGGAGAACCGCGAGCAGGATCGCTTCCACTCCGCGAGCGACCACCTGCGGCAGTGGCGGCAGTGGGTGGAGCACACCAACACCACCTACGCCGCGTCGATGCAGGTCGTCTTCAGCCTGGGCGGCCTGATCGTCTGGTACGTCGGCGGCCGCGACGTGATCGGCGGGCAGATGACGCTCGGCCAACTGATCGCCTTCCTCGCCTACCTGGCGATGTTCTACGCCCCGCTGGGCGCACTCTCCAACTTCACCACCTGGCTGACGAGCTTCCTCTCCGGCAGCCAGCGGGTGCTCGAGCTGCTCGACACGCCCGCGCTGATCGCGGAGCCGGAGAGGCCGGTGCCCTGGCGGGACGTGCGCGGCGAGATCCGCTTCAGCGACGTGACGTTCGGCTACGACCGCAACCAGCCCGTGCTTCGCGACGTGTCGTTCACGGTGAGCCCGGGTGAGATGGTGGGCATCGTCGGCCGCAGCGGCTCCGGCAAGACGACGCTCGTGAGCCTGCTGTCGCGGTTCCACGACGTGCAGGAGGGGAGCATCACCGTCGACGGGATCGACATCCGCGACCTGTCGATGCACGACCTGCGGGAGAAGCTGGGCGTCGTGTTCCAGGATTCGTTCCTCTTTCGGGGCACGATCTGGAAGAACCTCTCCTACGGCCGTCCGCGGGCCACGCTGGAGCAGGGGCTCGATGCCGCCAAGGCGGCCGGGGCGCACGATTTCCTCTGCCGTCAGCCGCTGGCCTACGAGACCCTGCTGGGCGAACATGGGGCCGGCCTGTCGGGCGGCGAGAAGCAGCGGCTCTCGATCGCACGGACGCTCCTCTACGACCCACGAGTGCTCGTGCTCGACGAAGCCACGAGCAACATCGACGCCGAAGCCGAGAAGAGCATCCAGGAGGCGCTCTCCGTGCTGGTCAGGGGACGGACCACGATCGCGATCGCCCACCGTCTCTCGACGCTGCGGAACGCCGACCGCATCCTCGCCTTCGACCGCGGCCGGCTGGTCGAGCAGGGGACGCACGCCGAGCTGCTCGCCGCCGACGGCATCTACGCCCGGCTGGTCCGCATCCAGACGCAGGTGTCGAAGCAGCAGACGGTCGACGGGCTGCTCGTGGCGGAACAGCCGCGGCCCGAGCCGGCGCCGACGGTGCCGCAGGCCGACGAACAGCCCCGGGCGGCGCCCGGCATCCACTGGCTCGCACCGGGGGAGCATCGCTTCGCGATCGGCGCGCACGGCCGGATCGAGCTCGTGCAGGGCGACGACCGTCTCGCCGCGGGGCTGTTCGTCGTCCGCGCCTTTCCGGCGACGCATCCCGAGGGCTACCTCTCCGTCCGGGGCTGGAACGACGCGGGCGATGAGATCGAGGTCGGCATGATCCGGTCTCTCGCCGAGTGGCCGGAGAGCGACCGGGAGATCGTGCGGACCGCGGTGGCCCGCCGGGCGCTCGTGCGGCGCATCGACCGCGTGCACGACGTGCGGTTGGCGCACGGCTACCTCGACTTCGACGTGGACACCGACGTCGGCCGCGGCGGGTTCACGATGCGCTGGACGCAGAGCCAGGTGGTCGACTTCGGCGCCGACGGCAAGATGCTGATCGACACCGAGGAGAACCGCTGGGTGGTGCCGCGGGTCTCCGACCTGCCGCGGCCCGACGAGGAGCGGTTCCTGCAGTACGTCTACTGGTGACGTGCGGCCCGCCGCGGCCCTTGGCCAGGCCGCCACGCACGGCGACGAAAAAACCCGCCCGGGTCGGATTGGCCGACCCGGGCGGGCGTTGTTTCCGTCAGTCCGAATCGCGAGGCCTTACAGGCCGAGCTTCGAGATCGCCTCGACCATCGGCACGACGACCGGGCCGAGCAGCTCCTTGACGCCCGGGATCGCCATCACGGTGTCGATCACCTTCTGCAGGCCGCCGAGGTTGTCGGCGACCAGCTTCGCGATCGACGAGCGGCCCTCCGGCGGCAGCGCGCCGGTCGACCTCTGCAGCGACTCGAGGATCGGGGCGAACTCGTTGAGCTGCGGGATGGCGGCCTTGGCCGTATCCTCGTCCTTCACGCCGCCGAGCACCTTCGTGAGGCTGCCGAACAGCCCGGTCAGGCCTTCGCCCACCTTGACCGCCTCGGCGACGCCGGGAGCGAGCTCGATCGTCTCCTTGACGACGCCCTCGACCTTCTTGCCCTCCCGCTCGATGACGGCGGTGCGGTCGACGACGACCGGACCCTCGCGCACTTCGCTCCGCGCGACCACGATCTCCTTCTCCTGCGGCTTCGGCCACAGCATCCAGCCGACGAGGCCCAGCAGCGGCAGCAGCAGCAGCGGCAGCCACGCCGGGAAACCGCCGGCCGCGGGCTCCTCGTGCCGGTGGACACCGTGGGCCGGAGTCGTCTCGCCGGCACGGCCGGCGGTCGACACGTCGAAGTCGGCCAGCGACAGGCCGCGGGGCAGCGCCGCCTTGATGTTGTCCTGCTGCTCCGCGAAGAGCCGCTGCAGACCGCTCGCGTCGGGCTTCGCGCCCTTGAACTGGTTCGCGATCGTGCCGAGCACGACCGGCGCCAGGTAGGTCAGCAGCGTCTTGGCGATGCCCGGCTGCATGCCGAGGAACGACGCCAGGACGTTGACCATGCTCCCCATGTTGTTGCCGAGCAGCGACGACAGCAGGTTGCCGCCGATGCCGCCGAGGCTGGAGGCCTGTCCGCCGCCGAGCAGGCCGGCCAGGTTGCCGAGCGTCTTGAGATCGAGGCCGCCCATGGCGTTGGCCAACTGGCCGGCACCGCTGTTGTTGGAGGCGAGCTTCGAGAAGACCGACAGCAGCGCGGGCACCGCGGCGCTCGTGGCGGCACGGGTCTGCGTCTCGTTGGTGCCCACCAGGCCGCCAAGCTTGCCCAGCACGTCGCCGGTCAGTTGGCTCGTCACAAGATCGACAAGATTCATGATCAATCGTCTCCAGAAGAAATAAAGAACGTCGGGCGGACCGGCAGGGTCTCGAAGCCGTCGCGGTGTTCCTGCCGAGCCGTGGATTCGCGCGGACCCCCGACGATCGGGAATCCGACGGCCGCCGGCCTCGAATCGGTCAGTCTTAAGGCCTGGAAAGGGGGGATGCAAGCAGCCGGAAAAGTCCGCCCGAAAGGACTACGCGCCGCTCCCCGACGCCGCCATCATCGGTCTTCCATGCGGGTTTTGGCGGCTTGTGCGGCACCCGGTCACCCGGGCCGCGGCCGTCCGGGGAACGGTGCCAACCCGAGTCCGGCCGCCGTCCGCTCAGAGGATCGCCAGCGGATCGCGACGGTCCTCGAGCGTGCCCCGGGTCACGCCCACGCGATTGGCAGCCCTGAGTCGGCTCCACACGTCCCTGCCGGTCGTTCTGCCCGCCAGGAGGTCGCGATAGCCGCCGATGACGTCGCGGACGTCGTCTCCCCGCTCGTCGAGGAGTTCCACGCGGAAGTGGCCGACGCCCCTCGCCGCCATGAGGGGCACCGCCTCGGCGGCGCTCTGCGGCACCGCGTTGAAGAGCGTGTTGCGGCAGCCGACGTCGGCCGTCAGCAGGTGCTCCACGCCGATCCGGTCCCGCAGCCTCACGACGTGGTCGTCGCACGGCCTGCCGCAGTTGGTCTTGTTCGTTCCCGGGGAGAGCACGGCGCAGAAGACGCAGTGCTCCATGTGGAACATCGGCATGTGCTGGTGGATCACCACCTCGAGCCGTTCCGGAGGCGTCGCCGCCACGAGCGCGAGCAGCTGGTCTCGGTTCAGGTCGTACGACGCCGTCACGCGGGTCAGCCCTTCCGCCACGAGAAACGCAACGGTCCGCTCGTTGGCGACGTTGAGCGAAAAGTCGCCGACCACCGGCACGCCCTCGTCACGGAAGAACCGCAGGCCCGAAAACGTCCTGACGAGAATGCCGTCGGGCCGTTGCCGGGCGAGCACGCGAAAGATGCCCATTTCGTCAGGCTTCTGAATGCGCGGTGTGGCGAGATGGATCGTGGCCGACGCGGCTCGGCAGGCGGCCACCGCGTCGCCGTAGCCGCGGATGTCGGCGAAGTCGGCGTAGACCATCCGCTCGCCGAGAGCGAGCACGTCGTGCAGCTGGTCGAGCGAACGGACGAGGACGTGCAGCGTCGGCACGGCGGCCCCGGCCGGCGACGCGGCCGAACGCCCCGCGTCGCGGAGGATGGCCGCGCCGGGGCCGACGGGCAGGATCCGCCGTGGCGCCGCGGCGGTCGCCGCTGCCTCGAGGGCGGCCACCAGGTCATGCCGCAGCCGCCCCAGCACGCTCAGGGGCACCATCGGACGGCCGACGATCACCGCGGTCAGTGCACCGAGCGTGTACGGCGTGCCCCCGAGCCGGCCGAGCTGATCGCGGAGCACCTGCTCGTCGATCGCGTGCCGCACTGCCTCCCGGGCCGGGTCGGTCGTGGCCACTTCGCAGCGGACCGCACCGTCGGCCGTGCCGGCCGTGACGCGGACGGGCTCCCCCGCCACGACCGTCACCCGCATGTCCACCGCGCGCCGCCGCTGCGGATCGGCCGCAGTGAACGACCGCCGCAGCCGCGCCGTCACCTGCGGGTCGTCCGTCTTCCACACCGCCTGCCCGGGCCGGACGGCAGAGAGGTCGATCGCGCCTCTGCCGAACGCCAGGTCGACCGGGCCCGTCGTCACCTCGTCCGTCACCGACCGGCCGTGTCGAAACACCTCGTAGACCCGGCCCCCCTGCTGGCCGCCGTCGGCCGCCACCGCGCCGCACTCGAACGCCACGCCGTCGCCCCGCTTGATGCCGGTGACGAGGTCCACGGTCACCCGCTCGCCGCGGACGGCCACGACGGTGCCGAGACGCACGCCCCGCTTCGCGCTGCTCGTGGCCGGCACCAGCATCTTGTGGTCGCAGCCCCCGAGCCAGCCGGGCGAGAAGCCGCGCGAGAAGGAGAGCTCCATCTCCTCGACGTCGCGCTGCGTGAATTCCACGGGCCGCGCCGCCATCGCGGCATCGATCGCGGCCCGATAGTGCCGCGTGATCGTGGCCACGTACTCCGGCGACTTCAGCCGGCCCTCGATCTTGAACGACGCCACGCCGGCCGCGATCAGTTCCGGGACGAGTGGGTAGGCGGCCAGATCCTGGGGCGAGAGCAGGTACCTGCGGTCGCCGAGGTCGACGTCCTGCCCGTCGCAGACCAGGTCGTACGGCAGCCGGCAGGCCTGGGCGCACTGCCCGCGATTGGCGCTGCGTCCCCCGAGCGACTCGCTCGTCAGGCACTGCCCGGAGTACGCGACGCACAGTGCGCCGTGTACGAACACCTCCAGCGGCATCGCCGTCTTTTGGCGGATCGCCCGGATCTCGTCGATGGAGAGCTCCCGGGCGGCCACCACGCGGCACATGCCGAGCGTCTCCGCGAGGGCGATGCACTCGGCGCTCGTGAGCGTCATCTGCGTCGAGGCGTGCAGCGGCAGGTCGGGGCAGATCTCGCGGACCAGGAGCGCGGCGCCGATGTCCTGCAGCAGCACCGCGTCGACGCCCGCCTCGGCGATGGCCGCGACCACCCGCCCGAACTCCGCGAGCTCGTCGCTGAAGACCAGCGTGTTGAGCGTGGCGTAGCCCCGCAGGCCGCGCCGGTGGAGCGTGTGCATCAGCCGCGGCAGGTCGGCCAGCGGAAAATTCGCCGCGCGGGCCCGGGCGTTGAAGCCCGCATCGAGGCCGAAGTAGACGGCGTCGGCGCCGTTCTCGATGGCGGCGGCCACGCACTCCCAGTCGCCGGCGGGCGCGAGCAGTTCCGGAGCCGGCTGCCTGGCCGCAGCCGCCGCGGACGGTGCTGCGGCGGTCGTCTCGGTCCGTGGTGGCGTGCCGGTGTCCATCCCGACGAGTATAGGACGGGTTCAGCCGGCGATCCCCTGCACGGCGTCAAGCCGGCGGCCGACCGCGTCGAGCTCCTGCTGCCGCTGCGCCACGACCGCCCGCTTCTCCTCGACCACCTTCGCCGCCGCGGCGACGGCCTGGGTCGCGGCCTCGATCGGCGCTGCGGCCTCCTGCATCGCGGTGGTCGCGGCCGCGATCCCGGCCTTGTGCGTCTCGACGGCTGCCCGCCGGGCGGCCACCCCCTGCTCCCAGCCGGTCTTCTCGGCGGCCATCGCCGCCAGCATCTCCTGCTTCTGCTTGATCTGCCCCTGCTTGGCCTGCACGGCCGCGGCGACCGCGGCCTGGGCCGCCTTCAGCTCGGTGTCGGCGGGCTGTGCGGCCAGCCCCTCCTGCAGGCTCTTGCCCGAGGCCTCCAGCAGGCCCACCGCCTGCTGTGCCTGCACGATGGCGGCCTGCGTGGCGGCGATTTCACCGGCTCGCGTGCCGATCCGGGCCGTGAGATCCTGCACCTCCTTCTCGGCGGCGGCGATCATGCCGGTGAGCGACTCGATCTGCTTCTGGAAACCGTCCCGCTTGGCGACGTGCGCCAGCCGAGTCTGCTCCTCCGCCTGCCGCCTGGCATCCGCGGCCGCCACGTCCGCCTCCGCCTGCTCCACTCCCTGCTCACGCTGCCGCAGTTCGGCGAAGACCTTGTCGTAGCCCGCCTGGAACTCGATCTCCGCCTTCCAGCGGGCCTGCTCGGCGGTCGCGGCGGCGACCCGGTTCTTGAGCTCCGTGAGCTTGGCCTCCAGCTGAGTCTGCTGCTGCGTGGCGGCCGCGATCGCCGCGTCGGCCTGTTCGAGCTTCTTCCTGGCGGCGTCCACCGCCGCCTTCGCCTGGTCGCGCGGGGGCACGGCTGCGGTGGCCGCACTGGTGGCGGCCGTCGCGGCTGCGGCCAGCGTGGCGACCATCGCCTGGTGCGCGTCGAGCTTGCCCTGCGCCTCTGCCTGCTTCGCCTGCGCGGCGACGACCGCCTGCTGGGCCGCCTCCTTCTTGGCCGCATCCTCACCGGTCTGGGCGACCGCCTCGCCGGCCTGCTTCGCATTCGCCACGGCGGCCTGCAGTTGCTGCTCGACCGCAGGCACGGCCGCAGCGGCGTCGGCGTGGGCCTTCTGCGCGGCCGCGGCACCGGCCGCCGCCGCGTCGGCCTGCTGTTGCGCCTCGGCGAGCCTGGGCTCAGCCATGGCGACCTCGCCGGCCGCGGCCTGCCGCTGTGTGCCCGCCGCAGCCACCTGGGCCGCGGCCTGGGCCAGCGCGGGCGCGATCTGCTTCTCTTCGCTGGCCAGCTCCATGGAGCGGGCCTGCACCGCCTGCTCCGCCGCCGCCAGCCGTTCCGCCAGCCGCGGCGGATTGGCATCGAGGCTCCCGATGCGGCCGCCATCAGCCGCGTTCCAGACGCGGATCTCGCCGGTCCAGTCGCCCACCACGAGCCGGTTCGTCTCGTCGCACACCACGGCTGCCAGTCCGATGTCGGCACACGGCTCGAAGGCCCGCTCCTGGGTTCCATCCGACTTCCAGAGCTTCGGTACCTTGTCGCGGCCCACCGACACGATCCGCCCGTCACGGGTGAATCCGACCGACGCGACACCCCCCGGGTGCGCCGCCCAGGCTTTCACCTGTCCACCGTTGGCCGGCTCCCAGAGGCGGATCTGACCGTCCTCGCAGGCGGTGGCGATCAGGTTCGAGTCTCCTCGCCAGGCCACGCTCGTCACGCTCGCGGGATGTGCCGGCACCGCGAGGTAGTCCCGCCCGCTCACGGCCTCCCAGACGTGCACGCCGCCGCTGCGGTCGGCCGTCGCCAACAGCACGCCGTCGGGGCTGAATGCCACGGACTGCACCCAGTCGGTGTGCTTGACCAGGTCGTGCAGCTTGCCGCCGGTCTCGAGCGAGAAGATGCGGATCGCCCGCTGCGGGCCAGCCAGGGCCACGAGCCTCTGATCGGGGCTGATGTCGGCCGCCAGCACGGCGTCGCCCTCGTCGCCGACGGCCCGCACCCGCCGGCCAGTCTTCACGTTCCAGACGACGACGCGGCCGCTGCCCGCCCCCACGCCCCCGCCCGCCAGCACCAGGCCGCCACCGCGGCTGAACCGCACCACGTGCGGCCGGCCCTCGGGGAAAGGGAAGACGCCCGCCGGCTGGAGCGAGTCGGTGCGGTAGAGGAGCACCTGCTTCTGGCCGCACACGGCGGCCAGCGGTGCCCAGGGGCTGATCGCGATGGAACTGCAGGCGTCGACCGCCGCGGTCCGCGTGGCCGGCTCGAGCGGCAGGTGCGCGGGCAGCGGCGGCACCGCCGGCCGCTCGCCCGCCGGAGTGGCCATCGCCACGTCCACCTTCTTCGGCGGGGCGACCGCCACGCTCCCCTTGTTCTCGAGCAGTCCGCCGTCGATCCAGGCCCGCAGCAGCGTCCGCTCGGCCTCCGGGATCGGCGGTGCGTCGGGCGGCATCTTCGGCTCGTCGTCGTGGTTGACGACCCGGAAGAGATAGCTCTTCGCGGCGTCGCCCGACACCAGCACGTCGCCCGATCCGCCCCCCTGCATGATCGACGAGAAGCTGGTCACGTCGAGCCCGCCGGTCTTCTTGTCGGCGTTGTGGCAGCTCCCGCACCGCTGCCGCAGCACCGGCAGCGCGTGATCCTGGTAGGTCACCTTCTCCTCGGCCCGCACCGCGGCCAGCAACGCCGCGACCCACAGGCATGCCACCGCGACACGACGGAACGATCGCCTGGTGTGCATGACGGGCGGGAGGATGGCCGCCGGGGCGGCAGGAAGGCGGCCTGTGCGGGGATCAGTGGTTGAAGACGAATTCCCGCGAGTTGAGGATCGCCCAGAAGGCGTCCTCGAGCGCCGCCTGCGGATCGGGCTCGTCCTTGAGGATCGCCAGCAGCGCCTGCCGCTCCTTGTCGGTGGGCGGCCTGGTCAGCGTCCGCAGGTAGAGGTCTTCGACGATCCTGTCGGGGGGCGTTTTCGCGTCGAGCATCTTCTTGATCACGCCGCCTGCCTTGATCTTTTCGGCGACCGTGTCGCCGTTGAGGAGGTGGAGCGCCTGCGAGAGGTTCGGCTCCATCTTCACCTCGCAGGAGCAGGCCGTCGCCCGCGTCGCCCGCCCGAACGTGGTGAGGAAGTAGGTGCTCGTGTTTCCGTCGGCGATCTGCACCGCACGGGCGCCGAGCGGCAGCCCCGTGAACTTGTTCTTCGTCTCGGTCACGGCCGTCACCATGTCGAGCAGCACCTCGGCCCGCACCCTGCGCAGCTGGGCCTTGGAGAAGTTGCGGGTATCGTCCGCGTTGGTCTCGTTGGCGTGCGTCGAACGCTGGTACGCCTGCGACGTGCAGACGTCGCGGATCAGCTTCTTGAAGTCGTACTTCGACTCCACGAACCGCTTCGCCAGCGTGTCGAGCAGCTCCTCGTTGACCGGCGGGTTGCTGACGCGGACGTCGTCCACGTCGTCGACGATGCCGGCGCCGAAGAAGTGGGCCCAGACGATGTTGACGAGGTTTCTGCCGAAGTGCGGGTTGTCGGGCGACGCGAGCCAGGCGGCGAGCACCTCGCGGCGGTCCTTGCCCTTCGTGTCGGGCGACGCCCCCCCGAGAAACTTCGCCGGAACGACCCGGCCGCCGACGGGATGCTTCACGTCGCCGCCGCCGGAATTGAAGATGATCGTCTCGCGCGGATCCTCCCCCTGCTTGCGGCCGATCTGGGCGAAGAAGTTGGCGAAGCCGTAGTAGTCGTCCATCGTCCAGCGGTCGAACGGGTGGTTGTGGCACTGGGCGCACTGGATCCGCATCCCCATGAAGACCTGCGCCACGTTCTCCGCGGTCTTGAGCGTGTCGCGCTCGTGCTGGAAGTAGTTCGTGGCTGGGCTGGAGAAGGTGCCTCCCTTGGCGCCGAGCAGCTCCTGCACGAGCTGGTCGATCGGCGTGTTCGCCTCGATCCGGTCCTGCAGCCAGCTGGAGTAGAGGAGCATCGCCTTGTAGCTGACCTGATTCTGGACCGTGCGGATCATCATCAGCTCGGCCCACTTCATCACCCACAGGTCGACGAACTCCTTGCGGGCCAGCAGCTGATCGACGAGGTGGGCCCGCTTCTCGGGGTCGTTGCTGGCCATGAAGGAGCGGTATTCGTCCGACGTCGGCAGCACGCCGCAGATGTCGATGCTGGCCCGCCGGAGAAACTCCGCGTCGCTGCAGGCCGCCGACGGGTTGATCCGCAGCTTGTGCAGCTTCTCGTTGACGAGCTCGTCGACGACGTTGGCGGCGGGGGGATTCGCCCACTGGAACGCCAGGCCGGCGGGCAGCGTGATGAACGGCACGCCGACGGTGTGGGTCTCGAAGCGGGCCATCACGAAGGCCTCGCCCCGCTGCCCGGCCGTCACGAGGCCGTCGGAGCCGACCTTCGCCGAGTTGTCGTTGTTGCTGAGGAACACCGCCAGCGAGGTCACGTCGCGATCGGTGCCGTCGGCATACTTCGCACGCACCGTGAGCTGCTGCGTGGCGCCGACGCCGTCGAGCACGGCCTCCGGTGGGAAGACCTCCACCGCCACCACGGCGGGAACCTCGCCGGGGTCGTTCCTGGCGCCGGCCTCGATCCAGCGCTTCAGGGTGGCGTAGGACTCGTCTTCCTTCCTGATCTTCGCCCCGCCGCCGTGCGGCACCGCATTCGTGGCCTTCGTGAGGAGCAGGCTCTCGTCGGGGAGGGCGCGGTTGATCCGGCGGCCGCTGATCTCCCGGGTGAGGCGGTGGTAGTCGGCCTGCGGGTCAAACCCGAACAGCGACAGGCGGAATCCGTCCTTGCCGCGGGCGGCGCCGTGGCAGCTACCGGCGTTGCAGCCGTTCCGCATGAGCACGGGCATCACGTCGAGCCGGAAGCTGACGTCGGGTGTCGCCGTGGCGTGGTCGACGTGCACGGGCACCTGCACGGTGTGACCGGCGACGCTGACCTTCAGCTGCGTGTCGCCGTCGGCCAGCGGCGAGAGCGTGCGGCCGTCGAGCCTGACCCGGTCGCCGTGCTCGACGACGAACGTCGCCTGGCCGGTCACGTCGCGCGTGATGCCCGAGGCATCGACCGACTGCACGACGAGCGACTGCCGGTCGCGGGCCGTCGACAGGTGCACCGCGGGAGGATAGACCCGCAGGTCGACGACCGCCGGTGCGGCTGGTGCTGGTGCTGGTGCTGGTGCCGGTGCCGGTGCCGGCGCCGGCGCGGGAGCGGCTGGAGCCGGTTGTGCGGCCGCAGCCGGCGATGCGGGAGCAGGTGCCGATTGCGGGGCGGCCGGCGGCGCGGCCGCTGGAGCGGCGGCCGGCGGCGCGGCAGGGGTCGTTCCGGCCGCCGTCTCCTCCGCCCACGCGACCCGCCCCGCGTGCAGCGAGGAGGAGAGCGCGACGAGGAGCAGCACACGGCGGATCGAGGCGGCGATGTTCATGGTGGTGTCGGTGGCGTGCGTGACGCCGTTTGGTGACCGGGCTACTTGGTGGCCGCCTGCGCCTGCTGCCTCAGCTTCTCGAGCCGCGACAGCGGCTTCTCCGCGGCGGGCGTGGCCGCGGCCGCCTGCGCCGGGGGCGGGGCCGCTGCGGTCGCAGCCGCGGGGGCGGCGATCTGCAGCTCCGTGCCCCCGCCCGACATCCGCACCAACTCGCCGTTGACCGGCGTGGCGATCTCCACGAACAGCGACTTGTGGTTGCCGACCGGGCTCTGGGCGGTGGTGGCGACGTCGAAGACCAGGTCCTTCGTCTCCTTGGTGAATTTCAGTTCCGGGGCCGTTGTTCCGGGCGGCAGTCCCAGCAGCCGGGCCACTCCCTCGCCGTCGAACGGCCGGGCCTGCGCGAGCGTGCAGACCACCTGCGCGGGCTTGCCCTGCTCGCAGGCGCTTCGCGCCAGCGTCGCCGTCGCGAACGGCTCGACCACCTCGATCGACGCCATCTGCGACGCCACCCAGGCGGCCCCACCGGCGTCGGCCTGGGCGAGCACGTAGACGGGCCACGTGCCGGTGGCGGCCTTGCCGTCGGCATTGAGCTGGTAGAGGCCCTCGGTGGCGTCGGCCTCGATCTTGATCGAAGGCTTCGCGCCGATGCCGGGAGAGCGGAACGGAAACTCCACGGTCACGGGCTGCTTGAAGCCCTCGTCCCTCCTGACGACCACCTTGAGCTCCAGCACGCCGTTGCGGACGAGCGGCACCTTCGGCTGGACGATCTCGACGTGGAAGGGCACGGGATCGATCACCGCGGTGGCGAGCTTCTGGACGCGGCCGCTGTAGTGCACGGCGTTGTTCGGATCGCCGAGCACGAAGTCGGCCGCGTTCTCGAACCGGCCCCGCACGCCGACCTTGCCCTCGGGATCCTGCTCGCTGACCTGCCGGGCCTCGAAGGCGATGAGCTTGCCCGAAAGCGGCGCGTCGGCCGCGGCCTCGAACACCACCGGAACCTGGCCGCGACCCGCCTTGATCGGCGGTGCGGTCATCGTGATGCCGGCCGGCAGCTGGCTGCTGTCGAGCACGAGGTCACCGTCGAAGTTCTTGCGGGTGGCGTTGATGAGGACGGCATAGCGGTTGCCCCGCGGCACGAAGACCGTCTGCCGCGTCTGCGAGAAGCGGTCGATCCGCGGGATCGACAGCGACAGCTCGCCCTTCGGCGGCAGGATCTCCACGCGGTAGACGAAGTCGGGCTGGCCGCGGCCCAGGTGGTCCTTGACGGTGAGGATGTATTCGCCGTCCTCCGGCGGATTGAACGCGAACGCCGAGTCGAGCCCCTTCGCGTCGTCGTTCGCGGCGACGCCACGTCCGTCCGGCCGCGTGATGCTCACCACGGGATCGAGCCCCGACCGGAGCTGCCGGGCGAGGCACTCGACCATCAGCGACTGCCCCTTGGTGGCGCCGAAGCGGAAGCAGTCGACGTCGCCGGGCTGCTGGATCACGCCGTTGAACGAGAACCCGAGGTCGCCCGTCGTGGCCGTGGCGGCGTCGTTGTTCGGCTCCTGCTCCGGCGTGTTGCCGAGCTGGGAGACGCGGAACGGCAGCGACGACGGGCAGATGCCGCCCGGCCCGTCCCCGTCGGTCGCGAACAGCTTCATCGTGTCGCCCGTGGCCGGCACCTCGATCTCCCGTTCGATCGGCCCGGCGGCGTCGCCGAGGAACGTCACCTTCACCTTCTCGCCCGCCTTGCCGCCGGCCGGGTACACCGCGGACGGCCGCGGAAAGGTGCCGATGTGCAGCCGATACCGCGAATTCGCGTCGCCGGCGTAGGACGACTCCCGGATCTGCACGGAGTAGCGGCCCGCCTCCGGCGCCACGACGCTGAGAATGCCGTCCTGCAGCGCGGCCGGCGAATCGTCGACGGCGGCCACCTGGAACCGCTTCGCGTCGAGGATGGAGATGTGCGGGTCGAACCGATGGCTGCCGAGCCGCAGCCCCTCGACCTCGACGCTGATCCGTTGCCCCTTGGCGAGGTCGACGGCGAACAGGTCGACGTCCTCGCTCTGCACGACGCCGTGCACGGTCGTGTTGAGCGGCACGGCCTGCGCCTGCTCCATGAGCCCGTTGGGCTCCACCTCGTCGACGATCGGCAGCGCCCCCACCCAGAACGACCGGTACTCGCTGACGCCCGACTTCGCCCGCACGTGCACGAGGTGCTCGCCGAGCGTGCAGTTTTCCGGAACGTGAACCATCGCCTTGAACGACTTCGCGTCGACCGGCTGGATCGACCTGACGACGAACCCGTCCTCGCTGTGGAACAGGATCTCCTCCGCGTCGCCGAGGCGGTCGCCGGTGAACGTCAGTTCGCGATCGCCGCCCCGCTGCACGCCGCGCGGCAGGATGACCGTCAGCTGCGGCGACGCCGCGACCGCCGCGACGGGGGCCACCACCAGCGTCGCGGCCTGCGCCACGAGCAGCGTGAGCCGGCCGAGGAGCCGCACTGCCGACGGAAAGCATCGCTCGTTCGCAGCGGGGCGGGTCGCCTGCATCGCACTCTCCAGCACTGGGACTCCCCGGGGGCCGCGGGAGGGGCCGCGGTCACACGATCAACTGCTTGCGGACCTTGCCGCCGTCGACGATCTCGATCGGCCGGGCGCCGGGCGCCATCAGCTCCTTCTCGGCCCTGATGCCGAGGCGGTCGTAGATGGTCGTGGCCCAGTCCTCGACGGTGAGCGGGTCGTCCTCGGGCTCGCTGGCGGTGGCGTTGCTCGATCCGTGCACGATGCCGCCCTTGATGCCGCCCCCCGCCATCACGATGCTGAACACCTTCGGCCAGTGGTCGCGGCCCGCGGTGGGATTGATCTTCGCCGTGCGGCCGAACTCGGTGCCCACGCAGACCAGCGTCGAGGCGAGCAGTCCGCGGCGGTCGAGGTCGCGGATCAGCGTGGCGAAGCCCTGGTCGAACGGCGGGGCGTTCCGCCGCATGTTGGCCTCGATGTTGTCGTGGTGGTCCCAGCTGCCGTAGGTCAGCGTGACGAACCGCACGCCCGATTCGACGAGACGGCGGGCCAGCAGCATCCGCATGCCCGCCTGGTTGCGGCCGTATTCGTCCTTGACGGCATCGGGCTCCTTGGCCAGGTCGAAGGCATCCTGGGCCTTCTCGGAACTGATGAGGCCGTAGGCCCGCTGGTAGAACGTGTCGAGCGCGTCGAGCGAATCGCTCTTCTCCTGCGCACGGAAGTGCTCGTTGACCACGTCGAGCATCCGCCGCCGCTTCTCGAACCGCGCGGCGTCGATGCCGCTGGGGAGCGAGAGGTCGCGGACCTTGAACTTCGGGTCCGCCGGATCGGAGCCGAGGCTGAAGCCCGAATACGCCGAACTGAGGTAGCCCGAACCGGCGAACTCGTTGGGCTGCGTCGGAATGCAGACGTACGGGGGCAGGTTCTGCCGCGGCCCGAACTCGTGCGACACGACCGAGCCCATGCTCGGGTACTGCAGAGCCGGGCTCGGCCGGTAGCCGGTGAACATGTTGTGCGTGCCGCGCTCGTGGGCCGCCTCGCCGTGCGTCATCGAGCGGCAGACGGCGATTTTGTCGGCGATCTTCGCGGTGTGCGGCAGGAGTTCGCCGAACCGCACGCCCGGCACGACCGTCTCGATGCTGCCGAGCGGTCCGCGATACTCGACGGGAGCGAACGGCTTGGGGTCGAACGTCTCCTGGTGCGCATAGCCGCCCGGCAGATAGATGTAGATCACCGACTTGGCGATCCCCTCCTGCGGCGCCGCCTCCGCGCCGCGGGCGGCCTGCATCCGGAAGAACTCCCCGAGCGAGAGGCCCAGTCCGCCGATCGTGCCGACGGTGAGGAAACCGCGACGGTCCAGGCCATGGCCAAGCGATCTCATGGGGGCGTCTCCTGGCGGGAACGATCCGAGCACGCGGACGGATACTATCGTAGGAGGCGAACGCGGCAGCCGGCTGCTGCGTCGCGTGGACGGACGGCATCACGGACCGAGGTTGCGGCTGGCCGCGGAGCCCCGGGGAGGCGAATGCGGTCAGCCGCCCTGCTACAATTTGCCTAATATAACGCTCATCGGCTCCGGCGACACCGTTTCAACACTCCAACCGCCGGCAGGGTCTCCGCAGCCCCTGCAACCCGTTGACAGGCATGCACTTGCAGGCGACGGAGGCTGGGTGGTGAGCCGGTGACGGCTGGCGCGGTCGTGCCGGTCATGCGCCGCCGAGGCACCGGGGCGACGCCGGCTCCGGGCGGCTACTCGTCGTTGCCCCGCAGCGTGGCGAGCACCGTGTAGTCCTCGAGCGTCGTCGTGTCGCCGACGGTCTCCTTGCCCGCGGCGATGTCGCGGAGCAGCCGCCGCATGATCTTGCCGCTGCGGGTCTTCGGCAGCGTCGCCGAGAAGTGGATGTCGTCCGGCGCGGCCAGCGCCCCGATCTGCTGCCGCACGTGCTTGCGGAGCGCGTCCTTGAGCGCCGCCGGGTCGGCGGGCTCGCCCCCCTTGAGCGTCACGAACACCGCCACGGCCTCCCCCTTCACGTCGTGGGGCCGGCCGACGGCCGCGGCCTCGGCGACCTGCGGATGGCTCACGAGCGCGCTTTCGATCTCGATCGTCGAGAGCCGATGCCCGGCGACGTTGAGCACGTCGTCGATCCGCCCCATGATCCAGTAGTAGCCGTCCTCGTCCTGCCGCGCGTTGTCGCCCGCGAGGTACTTTCCGGGCACCCGCGACCAGTAGGTCTCGCGAAACCGCTCGTCGTCCCCCCAGATGCCGCGGAGCATCCCCGGCCACGGCTTCGTCATCACGAGCCAGCCCCCCTCGCCGCGTTCCACCGGCACGCCGGCGGCGTCGACGATCTCGGGGCACACACCCGGCAGCGGCAGCGTGCAG
>Ga0214917_10001988_pt1 | contig 25575 bp, 19 predicted proteins | sample LL_1208_BB_MetaG_FD_177983 | JGI IMG/M metagenome (GOLD analysis project Ga0214917, IMG submission 177983) | Freshwater microbial communities from Lake Lanier, Atlanta, Georgia, United States - LL_1208_BB | ecosystem: Environmental > Aquatic > Freshwater > Lake | place: USA: Georgia | collected...
TGCCAAAGCCGGTCGTGACCGCGCAGCCATACAGCGCCGCAGCTTGCAGATCGCTGTCAGCCGGAATCGCCGTCAGCCGGTTTTCTGAAATCACCGCGTAGCGGTTAAAGGTGGTGACCCAACCGGCATTAACCGTTGTGCCCTGCCACTGGTACTTCGGCGTCGGTGCCTCGATCCCCAGCGACGGCCGCCAGTGGGCTACGACGGTATCGCCGGTTTTAACGTGCTTGACCCCTGGGCCCACAGCCAGCACATGTCCCGAGGCCTCGTGCCCCAACAGGTGCGGCATCCATTTGTCGGGCCCCTTGACCCCATCGATCTCGCCCAGCTGGCTGCCGCAAATGCCGCTGTAGGCGAATTCCACCAGCACCTGGCCCACGTCCAGCGTCTCTGGCAGAGTGATCTCGGCAATCTCCAGCGGCTTTTTTTGCTCCACCAGAATGGCGGCGAGTGTAGTGCGTGGCAGGTGGCTCATGACTGCGCTCTCTGCGGGATGGATTCGTGGTGGCGGTACAACCACTGCATCAGCATATGCCCGACGATCAGTTGCAGGTCTTCGCTGATTTGCATGTCGTCCACTGCCACGTGAATCGGCACATCCGCCAAGGCTTTGGCCTGGCCGCCGCTGAAGCCGAGTACGGCGAAGCTCTGTACGCCGTTGCCACGGCACCATTCCAGTGCCTTGACGATGTTAGGCGAGTTGCCGCTGCCGCTAAACGCGATGGCCACATCACCTGGCTGCGCCAGCACCGCGAGTTGTCGATAGAAGATGCCGTCGTAGCCTTCGTCGTTGGCGAGGCACGTCAGCACCGAAGAATTGGCCGGCAGCGCCGTGACGCGCAATGCATGGCCAAGCCTGCGCGAGATACCGTAGAGGTAGTCGTTGGCCAAATGGATGGCATTGCCAGCCGATCCGCCGTTGCCAAAGATGAACACCTGCCGGCGCTCGCGCCAGCAGGTCAGCAGGGCTTCGGCGAGGGTCTCGACGGCGTCAATCGGAACGGCGGCAACTGCCGCAGCCAGCCGCTGGCCGTAGTCGTGGGCAAAACCTTGGAATTCGCTGCTCAAGATGCGGCCTCTGAAGGAGCGGCGAACAGGGTTTTTTGCATCCACTTCAGGTTGTGGAAGCGATCCTCGTCCTGGATCTTGCCCGCACGATAGGCTGCACAAATCTCGTCGATGGCATCGCTCACGGTCTTTTTGGGCTTAAAGCCGGTGGCCAGGAGCTTGTCCGAGTTCACCCGGTACGATCGCGGGTCGTTTGATGGCAGCACCTTGATTTGCGCCTGCGCCCGCTGTGTGGCCATCTCCGCGATGCTGCGAATCGACAGGTTCTCGAAGCCGGCGTTGTAGATGCCGGTGACCTCGGGGTGATCAAGCAGGAACAGGTAAAGATCGGTGATGTCGTCTATATGGATGTTTGGCCGGGTCTGATCGCCACCCAAAACCGTGATCTCGCCGCGCGTGAGCGCTTGCATAGTGAGCATGTTGACCGATACGTCCAGACGCATGCGCGGCGAAAGCCCACACACCGTGGCTGGCCGCACAATCTGAACCACCATGCGGTCGGCATAGCTCATCAGCACCCGCTCGCCCACCATCTTGGTCTTGTTGTATTCGGACAGCGGCACCAGCTCGAGGTCCTCGGTGACTTGCGGCTCTTCCTTGAGCCCGTATACGCTGCCCGACGAGGCATAGATAAAGTGTTTGATGCCCAGTCTTGCTGCCCTGTCGGCCAACTGCATGGTGGCCAGGCAACTCACCTCCCAGGTGAGCTTGGGGTCGAGGTCGCCGCAGGGGTCGTTGGCCACCGACGAGAGGTGCACGATTGCATCCACGCCCTCGAGCGGCACTTGCTCCGGGTCGCGCACGTCCCCCTTGATGATTTGCAGCCGCGGATGGTTGGGCAGGTCGTTGCCGAACCACATAATGTCTAGCGCCAACACCTCGTGTCCTGCAGCTAAAAGTTTCGGGACGAGAACCGTGCCCTTGTAGCCACACGCGCCGGTAACCAGAACCTTCATGGATTGTCTTTCAGCCTTTGAGGTGGAACGTATTGTAGATGCCCGGGAATTCAGTTTGCGCTGCCGACAGTGCCGACGGGCTACCGATATCCCTATGGTAAGTGGTGTTTTGCCAGGTGTTCATCCGCCCGAGCAGACGCGGCACGATATCCAGGCTGATTTCCGACACACACTGCTTTCCAACCTCCCGAATTGTACCCAATGCCGCGTTGCTGAACATGAATACCGCGGCGTTGGCAAGCGTGCCTGGCGGGTTAGCCACCTTCTCATGGAAGCCCTGCACCACGCCCTCGGCATCAAGTTCCAGAATGCCGCAGGTCTGCGGGGAGTCAGTGTCGAAGCTCATCATCGTCGCGACGCAGCCGGTTGGGCGTTGCTCAAACGCCTGCACGAAGTCTGCCAAACGAAACAGCGTGAGATTGTCGGCATGCGCAATTAGCGCGTCGCTCCCGATCAGACGTGGCAGGTTGGCCATGAGCGTGCCGCCGGTGCCCAAGAGCGCGTCCTCATGCACTAACGTGATTTTGGAGCGGTACGGGCTATTGGCCACATGCCTACGCACCGGCTCGGGGAGGTAATGCGTGTTAATGATGATCTCGTCGAACTCCGCGGCGGGTCCGAGCAGATCTAGCCAATAGTCCAGCAGCGGCCGGCCCATCACGGGAACCATGCACTTTGGAACGGTATCGGTAATCGGTCGCAGCCGTGTTCCCATGCCGGCGGCCAGCAGCAGCGCCTTCATGCAGCGCTTGCGAGCCGGTCGCAGATCATTGCTGCAATGGGTAACGCCGAGGTGGCGGCTGGGGAGGGCGCGTTGCACACGTGCAGCATGCGCGGCGTCTGCATGAACAGAAAATCGTGGATCATTTCTCCGGTTTTGCTGACGGCCTGCGCACGGATGCCTGTGGGGTGGGGCTGCATGTCATCAAGGGTCAGGCTGGGGCAATAGCGCTGGCAGGCTTTGAGGTAGCCGCCCGTAAGCGCCGAGTTGCGCAGCTCTGTTGCCGCAGCATTGCGGAAGCGCCACAGCGTCTTCCACAGGCCCGGAAACACCACGGCATCCACCGCATCGTGCCAGTTGATCGACCATTTGGCGTAGCCTTCACGGGCGAGGCCCAGCACAGCGTTGGGTCCCAACGTGATGCCGCCGTCGATCTCGAGAGTCAGGTGCACGCCGAGAAAGGGCAGTGACGGGTCTGGAACTGGGTAGATAAGGTGCCGAACCAGTCCCTTCCGACTGTCCGGTAGGCGAAAGTATTCGCCGCGAAACGGTACAATTTTGTGCTGCACATCCAACCCGGCCAGGCGCGCGATGCGATCGGATTGCAGTCCAGCACAAGCCACCAGCTGATCAGCGGTGATCTCGCCATCGCTGGTGACTACCGTGACACCACCGTGGTGTTCGCGGATGTCGTGCACCGTTTGCCCAAGTCGGATCTCGCCACCAGCTTGGCCGATAAGTTCGGCGAGCTTGAGCGCGATGGGGGTGTACGCGGTGATACCAGTCTGCTTGACCAGCAGCGCATCGATACCTCGTATGTGAGGCTCGATCTCGCGCAGTTCATCTCGCTCGATGCGGCGCAGGTCGAGGCCGTTTTGCCTTGCGCGCGCCTCAAGTTCATTGAGGCGGCCGATCTCTCCGGGCTCGGTGGCCACGATCAGCTTGCCCGGGGTCTGGTAGGGGAGGGAATGTGCCTCGCAAAAGGCCTTGGTGGCCTCGAGCCCAGCGCGACAAAGCTTGGCCTTTAGGCTGCCTGGGGCGTAGTAAACGCCGGCGTGGATCACATTGCTATTACGCCCGGTCTGGTGGGCCGCGACGCGATCTTCTTTTTCGACCACCACCACCCTGCTGGTCGGTTGACGCTGCAGTAAGGTCCATGCGGTGGCCAGCCCGACGACTCCGCCACCTATTACGATGAAGGACCTAGCCTCGTTCACTGGCAATGCAAACACCCGCAAGTTAGGTTGAGCATCACATTCAAGAGCCTACGGTATTCGGAGAATCAAGCGACAAAGTTTATACCTGTTGTTTTGGCAGAGTGAGAGTTGCACCGCCCCCGCGTATCCGGTTAGTGTCCGTCGTCCCTGCGGGGGTCACAACCCAACTGTGGCAGGTCGTAACCGTCAAAAACACAGGAAGCGGTACTCACTGAAGTCAGGGGTCGGAGTCATGATGAGTCAAGATTTACAACACTGCGTTTCCGCGTTGCGGGCGGAGACATCGGCCGATCGGGTCGTGTTCGTATCTGGGAACTTCAACATCATCCATCCAGGGCATCTTCGTTTGCTCAATTTTGCCCGCACATGCGGAGACTGCCTGGTGGTAGGTTTGTTCGAGGACGGTCAGCCAGGGGTGGCCTTGCCTTTTGACCTGCGACGCGAGGGGTTGGAATCGCTTGGCGCCGTCACCAAGGTGATCCCGCTTGCCAATGCTGACTTACGCTCCTTGATCGTCGCTTTGCGGCCGTACGCAGTAGTGAAGGGCAAGGAACACGAGTTGAGCGCGAATCTTGAGCGCGAAGCCGTGCGCGCGTACGGTGGGCACCTGATCTTCAGTGCAGGTGAGCCACGTTTCTCAGCTGCGGATCTGCTGCGTCGCGAGATGCTGCTGCCCGTTGAGGCTCAAGTTCGTCATGATCTCGATTTTCTTGCTAACCACGGGTCGTCCTTGCAACGCCTTGACGGACTAGTGAGGCAATTCGAGGGCCTGCGAGTGTTAGTGTTGGGCGACCTAATTGTTGACGAATACATCACCTGCGACCCTATTGGAATGTCTCAGGAAGATCCGACGATCGTAGTGACGCCAGTGGATTCGAGCTTGTTTACTGGCGGTGCCGGTATCGTGGCAGGCCATGTTGCCGGCTTGGGCGCGAAAGCGACGTTCCTCACCATCACTGGCGACGACGAGACCGCGACCCGAAGCGAGGCTGCGCTGTCTGACTTTGGCGTTCACGCTACCCTTCTTCGGGACTCAAGCCGGCCGACCATCTTAAAGCAGCGCTTCCGCGCGGCGGGTAAAACGTTGCTCCGTGTAAGTCACTTGCGTTCCCACGACGCCGGAGAGGAGTTCGTTGAGGCGCTCCTTCGTAGGGTCGACGATGTGCTTCCGGCTACCGACTTGGTCGTGTTCTCTGACTTTAACTACGGCTGCCTTCCCCAACCGCTCGTAGATAGTGTTGCAGAGCGCTGCAAAGCGGCTGGTGTGCCGTACGTCGCCGACAGTCAGGCCTCGTCGCAGGTGGGTGATGTGTCGCGCTATCGCGGCGCAGCGATGATTTCTGCTACAGAGCGCGAAGTGCGCTTAGCCGTCAATGACTTCAAATCGGGTCTCCAGAATGTAGCCAACCTCTTGCTGGAGAGGACTGCGGCCGGCGCGCTGTTGGTTAAGCTTGGAGCCGAGGGTATGGTCGTGCTGCAGTCAGGGCGCGACCAAACCACGAGTTCGCTGTCGGCTATGAATGCCAATCCGGTCGATGTGGCGGGTGCAGGTGATGCTTTGCTTTCTGCTGCTGGGCTTGCTCTTGCAGCTGGTGGCAGTACTTGGGAATGCGCTTACCTTGGCAACGTCGCTGCGGCAATACAGGTGTCGCGTCTGGGCAACATTCCCCTGCGGCGGGACGCGATAGCGCAAGTTTTGATGCCGTGACACCACCTACCGACCGATGCATGCTTAGCGGAGGTTCCTTCGCTTGTGCAAGGGAGCGTCTTTGCGTGTTGACGCATCTGGGTTTCGAATCCGGGGGCTCGCTTGTCTCCGCGCCGCGCGTGGGCCAAACTTCAGATTCTGAATACTAGGGTACACCCCGCATGGACCGCCACCTCGGAGGATCGGCCTGTAAGTGGCGCGTCGCGATGGCCAGGGTGCTCAGTTATCAACTCGTACGGCACTTTGCCGATTCCCGCAGTACGCAATTGCTGTTCGAATTTTGCAAGCCTGTGGCGCTCACGTGCGCCGAACATTGTCTATGAACCCTTCCATCTTGATCACCGGCGGTACGGGCTTCTTCGGTAAGGCTTTGCTGCGTCGCTGGTGCGAATCTGAGCTCAGTGGCGCTATGCCGACTGTTTTGACCCGCGACCCCAATCGATTTTCCAGTGCGAATCCCGAGCTCGCAGCTCGGGCCCATTGGAGACAAGGCAACGTTCTGGAGCCGGATTCACTACCGGCAGGCCCATTCGGCCACATCCTGCACGCCGCGGCTGACTCCACTTATGGCGATCGTCTATCGCCCTTGGAGCGCTATGACCAGATTGTCTCGGGCACACGCAACATCCTTGATCTCGCAGTGGCCAGCGGCGCCCGGCGAGTTGTGCTTGCCAGTTCGGGCGGGGTCTATGGGCGGCAGCCTTTACACTTTGAGCATATGCCCGAAGATTACATGGGTATGCCCGACCCTATGTCGCCTGCGAATGCTTACGGAGTCGCCAAGCGCGCGGCCGAGCACCTCTGCGCTCTCTATGCCGAGCGGCACGGTCTCGAGGTTGTTGTGGCGCGCTGCTTCGCATTTGTCGGGCAAGACCTCCCGTTGGGCGTCCACTTCGCCATCGGCAATTTTATTCGCGATGCACTACTGTCCGGTGAGATTGTGGTGCAGGGGGATGGCACCGCTATCCGGTCTTACATGGACCAGCGAGATTTAGCCGATTGGCTTATGACGCTTTTGCTGCACGGCAAGCCGGGTGAGACTTACAACGTGGGTTCAGACCAAGCCATCAGCATTGCGGACCTCGCATATCTTGTTCGCGATATCGTGAGCCCTGGCAAGCCCGTAAGGATCTTGGGCAAGGCGGTCGGCAACGCGGAGCGAAACCGCTACGTACCCGACATCCGCAAGGCCCAGCGCGATCTAGGGCTCAAGTGCTCGATCTCCTTGGAGCAATCCATACGAGATACGTCGGAGGCAGCGCGGCGTCGGTACCCATCGGGGGTGTGATGGAAAGTACCCCAGTCGTGCTGTTCGATCTCGATGGCACCTTGATTGATTCGGCACCGTCCATTCTGCAATCTCTGCAAGGCGCGCTTGAGCGCCATGGCCTGCGGCCCGTCGTCGAGCTCAATCGCCATCTCATAGGCCCTCCCCTATCCGACACGCTTCGGTTGATCTCCGGCAGTGAAGACGCCTCACTGCTGGCATCACTGGCTCAAGCTTTCAAGGCATCGTACGATTCCAAAGGCTTCAAGCAGTCAGTTGTCTATCCGGGGGTCGGAGAAATGTTGACCGAGTTGAAGCGAGCCCAGGTCCGTATGCTTGTTGTCACAAACAAACGAATTTTTCCAGCCCGAAGGATTATCGATTGGCTGGACTGGACTGATTATTTTGAGGGTATTTACTCCGCAGACGCCTACATGCCAGCCCTTTCTGGAAAACATCAGGTTCTTGGCGCAGTGGCAGACGCTCACCGGCTAGACCCGCGTTGCTGCCTGTACGTGGGTGATCGCGACGAAGACTGTTATGCGGCCAGTGCCGTGGGTATGAGCTTTCTCGGGGTCTCTTGGGGCTATGGAGAATGGGGCGCGCCTCACGAAACTTACCCCATCGAAGTGGCGGTGATACATAACCCTACGGAGCTATTGGCGATGACCCTGTTGCGGCCATCTTGACGTGCTCATCGCCCAAGAACCATGAAATTTATTTGATTGAACTTTAGGCTCCATTGTCATCAAGTCGAGCGGGGGCGTAACATCACAACTCACGCGTTCAGTCTTCTTTCAGCGTGTCTACACCCGCGTTCTCCATTATCTGCCCCGATTACCATGGCGTGGTAAGCCATAGTCGACGCCATGCGGCCATCGGGTCTGTGTTGCGCCAGAGCTTTCCGGATTGGGAACTCGTCGTCATCCATGATGGCCCGCGCAAAGAGCCGTTGCGGGATGCCTTTGAAGACGGTCGCATCCGGTGGGTTGAAACCGACGTTCGCCACAATGATTGGGGGCATTCCCTGCGGCACGCCGGCATCACCATTGCGCGCGGCGACTACATCGTCCACCTCAATGCCGACAACGTGCTCTACGAGCACTGCCTCGCCATTCTGCACGCCTATTCGCGGCGCCGGGAACGGCGCGTGGAAGTAAGCACGCCCACGGGCGAGGTCGCCATCTCTCGCGTCAATCCCCAAGTGCTGGTATTCGCCGCCCGCATGATGGGTTGCCTCAATGCCCTGCAGATGCCCGCTTTCGTGCGCAAACCGGGCAACGAGTGGCTTGACCAGCTGCTCTTGCCCGGCTGGCCTCCGCAAGGTGGCCGCATCGACTGTATGCAGCTGGTGGCGCGACGCAGCATCTGGCAGGAAATCGGTGGCTGGTACGACCGCACCGAACGCTCGGATGGTGTCATTTTTGCCGAGATTTGCAGGCGCTATGGCTACCTTATGGTGCCGGATGTACTAGGCGAGCATTGGTAGCCTGCTGCCCCATGTCGTCCTCCATCATCTTTGCCTCGATTGCCGCGTTCTGCAAGCCTTGGCTTCCGCTAACCGTGCGCGACGCATGCATCAAGCTGTGGAATCCCGAGCCAATTCCTATCGCTGCAGCTGTGGGGCGTGCGCCGTATTGGGGCAGTCGGCATGAGCAGCAGCGGTGGTGGCGGCTACTGACCGGCGGGTGTTGCGGTTAGCTGAATAATCCGAAATCGCCTGCGGATAGCAATGGCAGTTTCTGCCCCTTGGGCACGCCGATCAGCGCAATCTGCACCTGCTTGGCCAGCCCGCTGCCGTCGACGTCGTAGTAAAGCTTGTTGCCGTTCTGGATGAGAAAGTCGTCGGGATCGCGCGCCTTTGAGCCCTGGATGATGTTGGCAGCCAGAACGCGTGAACTGTCGTCGGTGCCGTAGAACGCGCGGAAGACAAATGTGCTCAAGTAGATCCGGTCGCCGCGCTCAAAGTCGGCGATGGTATCGACGTTGCCGCTCCCGGGTGCTGCGTTGAAGTAAAAGATGTCGTTGCCAGCGCCGCCGTAGAGCGTGTCGTTGCCGGCCTCGCCGACCAGGATGTCATCGCCAGCAAGGCCGTAGAGCGTGTCGTTGCCAGCACCGCCGTAGATCAGATCACGATCCTCGCTGCCTAACAACTTGTCGCGATTTCCGGTACCGATGATGGGCTCGAAGGTTACGGGATCCGTCGGCTCGCTGGTAATCGTTTCGGCTGATCCGAAGTTGTCAATGTAGCTCAACCGCACCGATATCGTGCGGTACACCAAGACGCCAGTTACCGCCAAGTTTGCGCTGTTACTGCCGGAGATCGGGTCGCCGTCGGCCAGCCACTGGTAGCTGATGGCGCCCGGGCCGGTCACGGGTATGCCATCTGCATCGGTTAGCGAATTCACGGCGGAGAGTGTCTGTCGCTGCCGCGGCGTGCCGGCGATGGTTACGCTGCCGGTGGGGGGGTCGTTGACGTTTGCCACTGCCGCGGTGGCCGGAGAGGTTACCGACTCCCTGGTGCCTAAAAGGTCGGTGTAGCTGGCCCTCACAGAGATAGCCTTGCCCACCTGGGCTTGCCCGAGCAAGAGCCTCTCCCCGGTGGCACCGGCAATTGTTTCTCCATCCGATAGCCACTGGTAGGTAATTGCCTCGGGACCACTGGTGGGTATCCCATCGGCATCGGAGAGCGTGTTAGCGGCATTCAAGGTTGCGTTCTGCAATGGTTTTCCGGCGACGGTTACGCTTCCAGTGGGGCTCGAATTGAAGGTTGAAAGAGCTAGTGTCGTGTCGGTGAACTGCAAGAACTCAACATTACTAACGGTATCGCTGGAAGCACCGAGGTTGACGTAGAACACGCCACCCGAGGCGCGCCTGATCGTGTAGCCCTTCGAGGCAGCCTCGTAACAAACGACGTCAATGCCCGCGCCACCGTCAAGCGTGTCGCTTCCCCCGAGTCCTTGGAGGGTGTCGTTGCCGTCGCCGCCCTCGATCAGATTTGCTCGGCTCGTACCGTAGAGCGCATCGCTGAACGGTGTGCCTCGCAGGTTCTCGATCACGCTGCCAAAATTCACAGTGACTTGGCCTGCGTCGGTAATGTTGGCACCCTGGCTGCCGATGTAGCCCCAGTGGCCGGGAGTGAGGTGGAGAACTCCTCTAGCAGAGCAGCCGGAAGCATCGAGCGTGTCAGTACCGGCGCCATCCCAGACAAAGTTGCAGGTGGACTGCGACACCTTGTAGACATCCTTGCCGGTGCGCGACGTTCTGCTAGGGCCGTAGAGATACTGTAGTGCGGCGATATCCAGCGGCGAGTACTGCAGTTTCCAGTAGCTGCGATCGCTGTTGTTGTAAGACATTACGGTCCAGCGGGTCGTGTTTTCGCTGGTATGAGCGGAGCTCAGGTAGGGCCCTTCGGGTGGTGTGCCAGTGGTTTCGACTGCATCCACATGTTTAAGCCCTAACGCATGACCCAGCTCATGAGAGAGAGCCAAGGCGCCGTAGTGGCCGTCGGTAAAATCGCCGCTGTCCAAGTCTATGAGCAAGTCACTGCCGTAACTGCTCTGACTCGGGTAACGCGCATAGCCTGCGCTTCGGGTCTGGTCGTTGCTGGCAAACGTGATGGTATTCGGCGCGTCGGCCTGCATGCTCTCGACAAAACGCAGATCCACCAGCCCAGCAACATACTCCAGCAACTTTCGGGTTTGTGTTTGTTGCGTGGCATTAAAGGGCGCGTAGCCCTTGGCGTCATCCGCCGAGGTGTCGTAGGAGGGCAGGCTCGTGGGAAAGCCGAAGTAATAGGTCTTGCTGGCGCCGAGCAGGGCGAGGAACTTGTTTCCGTTAGCATCGTCGGGCAACAGGCAGTCAATCCAGTACGGCAAGGCCTGGACTTTGCTGCCAAAAACTACTTGCTCGATGGTCGAAGGAATCTTGGCAAAGCTAACGCGGACCTCGGCGCGGTCCGAGGTGCCGCCCGAGTCGTAGATGTAGGTGTTTAGCGAGGAGACGACGTAGGTGTCGTTACCGTTGCCGCCATAGAGCGTGTCGTTGCCATCGCCGCCGCTAAGGAAGTCATCTCCATCTTGCCCGTTGATGAAGTCATCTTCAGAACCGCCGATTAGTGTGTCATTGCCAAGTTTGCCGATGATGTACATGAAGGACTTGGGGGCGGCCGGTTTAGGGTTGTGTTCTGGGCGCGCTTCAGCCGCCGCACGCCAGCGCCGAAAGCGCTAAACACATGTGAAAGCACCTGCCGTCATCGAGGCGGCTGGCGTGCCTGCGAGTTTGATTAAAAGGGCGTTGAGCTGAGTATGACTCTGGCCAACGTCAGCTAGCCGCTGGCTCCGAAATGGAAACGTATCCTCCGACAGGGAGTGTTGCTGACCAACCTTGGTAGACCGCGCTGCGAATCTAGGCGTGCTCAAGCCGTTGGGCGAGGCGGGGGCGATTTTTCTACTGTCGTAGAGTGTTGCCATGTCGCTTACTCTCTAGATGGTGAAGGATGTTATGGCACCTCGGTTGCTGAATAGTATCGGGCGCCCCTGCATGCGTCCGCCCTTCGGCGACGCGGCGCCGGAAACGGGCCGTGGTCGGATGCCAGTAATGCTTATTAGAGCCCCAGGTTCACGAGTTAGCGTCACTGCGCATCCTCGCTATGGTCGAGGTGGTGCTGGCGTCTGGCACCATATCGATGAGTACCAGCCTGCCGCCGCGTGCCGTCACAAAGCCGGCGCCCGCCACGGGCTTGCCCTCGTAATCACGGCCTTTGAACAGCACATCGGGCGCCACGGCTTCGATGAGGGCCTGAGGCGTGTTCTCATCAAATACGATCACCGCATCGCTCATGCGCAGCTGGCCGATGAGGGCGGCGCGGGTTTTCTCATCTTGGACCGGACGCCCGGCACCTTTGAGTGCGCGCACCGACGCATCGCTGTTCACCGCCACCACGAGCCGGTCGCAATGCAATCGCGCCGTGCGCAATGAGTGGAGGTGACCTGTGTGCAGGAGATCAAAGCACCCGTTGGTAAAACCCACCTGTAATCCCGCCGCCTGCCAGGCGCGCACCCGCGCGACGAGCCTCTCTCGGCTGCCGTACAACGTCTCCTCAGTTGCCGCCAACGAGCCGGCGGCTTCCCCCAGTTCAGCCATCGTCACTACTGCCGTGCCGCGTTTGCTTACCGCCACGCCAGCACCTGCGTTGGCCAACCGGGCTGCCTCGGCGAGCGAAACGCCGCACGCCAGCGCGGCGGCCAGTACAGACACTACAGTATCGCCCGCACCCGACACATCGAACACTTCGCGCGCCTGGCTGGGGATGTGCAGCGCCGCGGCGCTGCCAGCCGGCACCAGCGACATTCCGTCCTGGCTGCGTGTGGCGAGGATATGGGCGATGTTGTGAAGCTCTGCCAAGTCTTGCGCTGCAGCGACGATTGCGGCCTCGGTATAAAGCTCATCGCCATGCGCATTGGCCAGTTCCGCAACATTGGGTGTGAGAACGCTAGCGCCGCTGTACTTATTGAAATCGCGCCCCTTGGGGTCCACCACGACCGGGCAGCCACGCTGACGGGCAAGCGCGATGGCTGACTGCGTGAGCGCTGCGCCGAGCATGCCTTTTTGGTAGTCGGACAACACCAGCACGCTGCCGGACACCAGTGCGGACTGTAAGTGCTCCATGCAGATCAGCGCGCTGGCGTCGTCGATGGTCCGGGTGGTCTCTGCGTCGGCCCTAAGCAACTGGTGGCCACCCGCCACGTAGCGCGTCTTGACTGTGGTTGGCCGGTTCGACTGGCATATCCAATGGCAGGTCAACTGCGGCCAGCGTGCAAGTGCGGCAGCCAGGTCCGCGGCGCCGGCGTCGCAGCCCACAACTCCTATCAGAGTGACCTGGCAGCCGAGCGCAGCGATATTCGCAGCTACGTTAGCAGCGCCCCCCGCCGTGCAAAACTCGTCCTCGATCGCCAATACCGGGATTGGCGCCTCCGGCGAGATACGCGCTACGCGGCCCTGCACATAGCGGTCCAAGATGACATCTCCGATGCACACGACCCGTGCGTCGGCAGCCTGTGCCTTCAGCTGTTGAAAAGCCTCGATCAAGGGCTCTGTTCCGCTACCGCGATCTCGGTGACCGCGCAAAGGTAGTGATAGACGACCTGGTGGCACTGTTGGATCAGCGGGGTTGAAGGGCTCGGCATGGCCAGCAGCACGTCGCACAACGCCGCCAGAGGGCCGCCGCCGTTGCCTGTTAGGCCAATGACCGTCATGCCCTGCTGTCGCGCCGCCTCGGCGGCCGCTAGCACGTTCCTGGACCGGCCGCTGGTGCTGATGGCTAGCAGTACGCCTCCGGGCCGGCCATGGGCTTGTACCTGCCGCGCGAACACCGTTTCGTAGCCGTAGTCGTTGCCCAGGGCGGTGAGAAGTGCGGTGTCGGCCGACAACGCGCGGACGTCGATGGCGGGGCGCTCCAGTAGGAAGCGCCCCGCCAGTTCCCCGGCGATGTGTTGGGCGTCTGCGGCCGAGCCGCCGTTGCCGCACACTAGGATAGGGAGTCGCGTTTTGGCAGCCGTGATCAGCGCCTCGGCAGCCTTGTCTACTGCCAGCCCCAAAGCGCGTTCGGACATTTGGGCAAGTGTGTCTCGGCTTGCCCTCAGGTATAATTCAAAAGTTTCGAACACGCGGCGAATTCCGGTAGTGAACAATAATGCGTGAGTATATCGGTATAGCTGCGGTGATCTTCGACCGCGATGGCGTGCTTATCGAAGACTCCGGTTTTCCCCACAAGCCAGAACATTTGCGTTGGATGCCCGGCGCCCTCGATGCGGTGCGATGGCTGCACGAGCGCGGTATCCTTGCGCTAGTGGCCACCAACCAGTCGGGTGTTGCGCGGGGCTATTTCACTGAGGCCGACGTCGAGGCCTTTCATCGCCTGATGCAGGAGCAAGCAGTAGCCCATGGCGGGCACATCGACGCCTTCGCGCTCTGTCCGCACCTGCCTGATGCGGCAGTGGAGCAGTACCGCTGCGTATGCGATTGCCGTAAGCCTAGGCCTGGCCTAGTGCAGATGCTCATACGGCGTTTCTCGCTCGACGCCAGGATGGTGCTGATGATTGGCGACCGCGACCGCGATGTTCAGGCGGGGGAAGCGGCCGATGTTCGCGGGTTCTTGTACCAAGGCGGAGACTTGCTGACGTTCGTGCAGGCAGCGATGGCCACCATGGCTCGCGGCACTGCGCTGCGTCCCACGCTTCGCTTAGCGGGTATGGGCATGCGGCAGGTCGCTGGCATCACCGAGGCGCGCATAACCCACCCGCTCGAGGAGATGCGGTGGCTCGGCGACAACCAGATTGTCCATGGCTTTGGTGCTGTCGCGCTATCGGAGTCATGGCCGGATGGCATCCTTATCCTGCAGCGGCAGTTCTTAAATAATTCGGACCTCAACATCAGCCTTGAACGCTTAGTCTCGCGCGGCTGGACGCTCGTTCTTGAGATCGACGACGACCCGCACCATTGGCCGGGCTATGTGGACTCAAACTTCTTCGCTTTTCGCGCGGTGCATGGTGTCAGCGTGAGTACGCGGGGGCTCGCAGAGCTTGCCGTGGAATGGAACCCGGAGGTCGCGGTGTTCCCGAATGCCATCGACCGGCTCCCCGATCTCATAGCTCGCATACCGCAGGCCGGCGGCCCGCTGCGGGTGTTCTTTGGAGCACTTAATCGTGAGGCCGATTGGGCGCCCTTGGCGCCGGCACTGCGCGCCGCCCTTGAGTCCACGCCGCTCGGACAGCGAGTCAGCTTTGTGGTGGTCCATGACCAAGCGTTCGCGCGCGAGTTCGCGCCCTGGGTCGTGGAATCAACCCCGACCCTGCCCCTCGAGACTTACCGCAGATGTCTGGCATCGTGTCACCTGGCCTTGCTTCCGCTGGCTGACACCGCCTTTAACCGAATGAAATCGGACCTCAAGCTGATCGAGTGCCTGGCCCATGGTGTGGTACCCATCTGCTCACCCGTCGTTTATGCCGAGCGGTCGGAGCATATGGACATTGCCTACTTTGCCGAGTCACCCCAAGAGTGGGTCGAGCGACTGTGTGAAGCCGCTGCCGATCTTTCTAACCTGGAAGTTCGCCGGGCTGCTGGAAGGGCTTACGTGGCACGCGAGCGCATGCACTGGCAAATGGCGCCATCCAGAGATGCTTGGTACCGCAGGATTTCGACCGCTCGCGTCACCTTGGAAGCACTCCGTCAGGCGCGCTTGCAGCGCTTTCCATTGAGTATCTGAGCGGTACGATGCTCATTCTTTTTGTTCACCAGAATTTTCCGGGCCAGTTCCGCTCTCTTGCGCCGGCACTCGTGGCCGCCGGCCACCGTGTGCTTTCACTGTCCGTCAACCCGTCTCACGGCATGCCCGGCATCGAGCATTTCCAGCACCAGCCGGCTCGCAGCTCGACCGTGGGTATTCATCCTTGGGTCGCGGACCTCGAGACCAAAGTTATCCGCGGTGAGTCAGCCTTTCGCAAAGCCCTAGAGATGCACGCGCGAGGCATCCGGCCCGATCTCATTGTGGCCCACCATGGATGGGGCGAGAGCCTGTTTCTCAAGCGTGTATGGCCAGATGCCCTGTTGGCTCTCTACTGCGAGTTCCACTATTCGCCGGATGGCACCGACGTCGATTTCGATCCTGAGTTTGCGGGCCAAGATGCTAGTACCGCTTGCCGCATAGATTTAAAGAATACAAATAATGTCCTAAACATGCTTCAGGCTGATGCCGGAATCTCTCCGACCGCTTGGCAGGCTTCAACGTTTCCATTGCCCTTTCGTGAACGCATCACCGTGATTCATGACGGTATCGATGCTTCGGTGGCGGCACCCAACCCGGCAGCTGCACTTACGCTCAACGGTACCATTAGGCTCGCCCCGGGCGATGAGGTCGTCACTTTTGTGAATCGCAACCTCGAGCCCTACCGCGGGTATCACACCTTAATGCGTGCCCTGCCGGAAGTCCTCTCACGTCGTCCTAATGCCAGGGTAGTGATCGTCGGCGGTGACGGCGTGAGCTACGGCAGCCCGCCACCAGCCGGGCAGACCTGGCGGGCCATTTTTTGGAATGAGGTGGCAACTCGCGTAGATCCCTCCCGAGTGCACTTTGTCGGCTCATTGCCTTACGAGCACTACCTCGCGCTTCTGCAGGTCTCTGCAGCGCATGTTTACCTGACTTACCCCTTTGTTCTGGGTTGGAGTTGCATCGAGGCCATGAGTGTTGGCTGCGCAATTGTCGGCAGCGACACGCCGCCCGTGCGCGAGGTGTTACGGCATGATGAAAACGCGCTGCTGGTCGATTTCTTCGACCACGGCGCGCTGGCCGACGCTGTCATCACGCTCCTTGGCGATCGACCTATGGCAGCGCGCTTGGGCTCGGCGGCTCGCGAGCATGTCCTGCGCCACTATGATCTGCAAACAGTGTGCTTGCCCGCGCAATCGAATTGGATACAGACCCTGTTGGCGACTGCAACACGTCGACCATGACCGCTGCAATTGCCTGTCGACCGAGGCCCCTATCTTCACTAGTCGGGTGATGGGGCCGTGCGGTGACTGCGTTGTACTGGCTGGTAAAGCTCGGCGTCTTTAGCCTCATTCCTCCTTCATCGATGCCGCCACGCGTTTGATTAGCGGGTGGAGCAGGTAGGTTAGCATGGTGCGCTCGCCGGTCTTGATTACCACTTCGACCTGCATGCCGGGCTGCATCTTGCGGCCCCCCAATTTGGCGAGCCCCTCGGGTGTTATGGCCACGCGAGCCAGATAGAAATTGGGGGGGTGTCCCGGGATCGGGACAGGTTGTGGTTCTGAGAGCACGTCCTGCGAGATGGACATGATCTTGCCCTCGACCACCAGCTGCGGAGAATGCGCGAACGCCGAGAAGCGCGCGTCTACTGGGTCGCCGGTGTGCACGCGGTCAATCAGGTGCGGAGGGATTTTCGACTCGAGAATCAGAGTTTCATCCTCCGGCACGATGTCCATAATCTTCTGACCGGGGCCGACCACCGCGCCGGGCGTCTGAACCGTCAGACCTACCACCTGTCCGGCTGCTGGCGAGCGGATCAGGGTCTTCTCCAATTGCTGGCTCAGGGCGTGGTAGCGCTCGGCCAGTCCGCCCACGTCGCGTCGCACGCTGGCCAGCTCGGTGTCGATGTCCTTGCGATGCTCACCCTCGATAATAAAAGAGCGCTGGCGCAGCTCCAGAATGCTCTGCCGGGCTTGCATCTGCCGCCCCTGTAGATCGGCAATGCTGGCGGAGTTATCGGCCAGCTCGCGTTCGAGTCCGAGTTGCTGGTTGCGCGGCGCGTAGGCTTCACGAACCAGTTCGCGAATGCCGGCTAGCTGCTCCTTGAGGATTCCACGCTGTTGATCACGCTCTGCGATGATTAATTGCTGAGACTCGATCTGGGCCTCAAGCCCTCGGACCTGCTCGCGGATTGATGCCACCGCCGCGCCCACCGCCGCCCGCCGCGACTGGATTAGCTGCTTCTGTACCGTCACATGACGGGCTATCTCCGGGTCCTCGGCGGAGGCCTGAAGTAGGTCAGCGCTAAAAGTAATCTGCGGACTTCCGAGCTGCTCGGCCACAAGTCGACCCTCGGCCGCGCGTAGGCCGAAATACTGCTGCCGCACCTGCTGCCAGTCGGCCTTGAGGCTGCCATCGCCAAGCTTCATCAATGGCTGGTTAGCCTCGACTAGTTCACCCTCGTGTACCAGCACTTCGCGCACCGTGCCGCCGGCCTGGTGTTGCACGGGCCTGCGCTTGGTGTCGATGGAAACAGTCCCCAGGGTCGGGACACCTTCATCCAGCGGCGCCACGGCCGCCCATAGCATGAATCCTCCAAAGCCAATGCCGAGCACCCACAGGCCAATGTTGGCGACGCGCCCGGTGTCGGTTTGCAGCTTGAGTCCCTGTTCGATGATCTCGGCATCTTGAACGGGGTTGTTCGGGGTCATTAGTGCTTTCTGCATGGGTTTGCCTGCAAGTCTCACGGGTTAGCGCCATGGGTGGCGGGGGTCTCGGATAAGGTGGTTGTTAAACAGGCGCCGCCGGTGTCGTTGGCGAGGCATCGGCCGATGCCTTGTTGGCGGGCTGCGGTGAACCGCGCAGGCGCTCCAGAACGTCATCGCGCGGGCCGGCCAAGGCTACGTTGCCGCTGTCCATAACCACCAGATAGTCGGTCCTACGCAAAATGCCTGGACGGTGGGTAATGAGGAAAACGGTGCTGCCCTCCTCGCGCAATTGCTCCAAGGTCGCCTCGAGCGCCCGATCCCCGGCGTCATCGAGATTGGCATTGGGTTCGTCGAGCACGATGAGCGACGGTGAGCGGTAGATGGCTCGCGCCAGGGCGACCCGCTGCCGCTGGCCACCGGACAGTGCGCTGCCGGCTTCTCCAATGAGCGTGTCGTAACCGCGTGCCAGGTGCAGAATCATGTCGTGGACACCGGTCTTCTGCGCTGCCGTCACCACAGCCTCCGAGTCCACTTCGCCGAAGCGCGCTATGTTCTCGGCCACGGAGCCCATGAACAGTTCAACGTCCTGGGGCAGGTAGCCAAGATGCGGACCGATTGCCCCTCGGCCCAATGTCTTGATGTTAGTACCGTCTAGCAGCACCTCGCCCTGGGTGTCTGGCCAAATGCCGACAATGCACTTGGCCAGCGTCGATTTGCCGGAGCCAGAAGGGCCGACTACGCCGATCACCTGACCGGTCGGGAACTCGAGATTCAGGCCGTGCAGGATGGGTGTGCTGCGGTTCGGCGCGGTGGCCACGAGGCCGCGAAGAGAGACTTTTCCACATGGCCGTTCAACGATGGTACGTCCACTCGGCTCGGGGTTGTTGTGCAGCAGTGCGTTTAGGCGGTCAAAGGCGATCTTGGCTGAGGTGAAACCGCGCCAACCTCCCACCAGCATTTCGAACGGCTGCGACGCGCGTCCCATCAGCACATTGGCGGCTATCATCGAACCGATTGACAACTCGCCGCGAATCACCAGCCAAGCGCCCACCGCGAGCGAACCCGATGCCTTGGCGTATTGGAGGGCCTTGGTTATGGAGAGCACGCGGTGCTGCATGTCGTTGCTGTGCATGACCACTTGCAGGCTTACCACTTGGCGTGACCACCATCGCCGGCGCAGCGGTTCGACCATGCCCATCGATTCGATTACCTCGGCATTTCGCATTTTGGTAAACAGAAAAGTATTGAGTTCGCGCTCCTCTTCAAGCGATTCTTCGTTGGCGTCGGTGGTGAACACGTGCGTGAGCCACGCCAGCAAAGCCTGCATGGCGATGAAGATCAGGCTGACGATGCCCAACCACGGGTGCATCAGGAACATCACGCCGACATAGATGGGCGCCCATGGTGCGTCGAAGAAGGCAAAGATCCCCGGCCCAGTGATGTACTGGCGCAACATGGTCAGATCAGAGAATGCTTGGGTCGGATTGTTACCCGCCTTCCGCAATTGCTGCGCAAAGCTCGACCGGAAGACGTTGCCGTTGAGCGCCTCGTCCAGACGCACACCCATGCGCACGATCATGCGCGAGCGAACAACATCGGCAAATGCCATTACCCCGAAAAAAAAAGTCACTATGAGCGTCAGCGCGATGAGCGTGAGCACGCTCTGGCTGATCATAACGCGGTCGTAGACCTGCAGCATGTAGAGGGTCGGTGCCAGCATGAGCAGGTTCACCAACAGACTCATGATACCGATGACGATAAACTCCCGACGAAAGGTAGCCAAGGCGACCACGAGGGGTTGCTGCTTCAGCGACAGGCCATCGCTAGCCGGTTCTGGCTCAGTGGCGTTGGCTGGGGCGACGGCGGTGTGTGTCATGGTCAGGCTCCGGAAACGGCCGGTGCAGCGGTGCCAGGCATGGCATGGGATGAGGCGGGTTGGGGTGGCGTGCCGCGCAAGTGAGCCAGCACCTCATCGCGTGGACCGAACAGGCGTGTCTGGCCGTCGGTGAGTACCAGAAGTTTGTCGACCACCCGTAGTACGCTGGTTCTATGGGTGATGACAATCACCGTGCAGCCACCCGACTTGAGCATGGTGATCACTTGCAGCAGATCACGCTCGCCGGCTTCGTCTAGGCTAGAGTTGGGTTCGTCAAGTACGATCAGGCGCGGCAGCTTGTAGATGGCGCGAGCTAGGCCGACCCGTTGCCGTTGCCCCCCCGAGAGGATTGCGCCGTCGTCCCCTATCGGCGTTGCCACACCTTGGGGCAAGGACTCGACGGTGGCTCGAAGACCGACCGCATCGATGGCGGCATTGAGCGCGGCTTCATTCACCTCATCGAAGCGAGCGATGTTCTCGGCCAGATTGCCATCGAACAATTCGACGTCCTGAGGCAGGTAGCCGATGTGCTCGCCCAGTTCCGACTTGTGCCAGGCATGCACGCTAACGCCATCGAGGCGCACCGAGCCGGCCGCGACCGGCCACGAGCCTACGAGAGCGCGTGCCAAGGTGGATTTGCCTGATGCAGACGGCCCTACCACAGCTAGCACCTCGCCTGGCTCGATGCGGAACGACACGCCACGCAGGATTTGCAAGGGCAGCCCTGGGGCATTGACCACCAAACCATCCACGCTCAGTTGGCCCTTGGGCGGCGGCAGCGGCATACCGCGCTCGCGTGCCGGCACCGCTTGTAGGAATCGGTCGAGCCGTTCCCAGGCCTGTCGCGCCGAGATGACCTGCCTCCACATGCCGATCAGTTGCATGAGCGGCTGTAGTGCTCGGCCACCCAGAATCGACGCTATGATCATTCCGGAGCCCGTGTCTGGGATGACTCCCTCGAGCGTCAGGAAGCAACCGAAACCGAGCAGAAGCGAGCCCTGAAGCATCATCAGCAAGCGGGACATGGCTGCGCTGGTGCCAGCGTTATCAGAGGCTTCCGCCTGATAGTAAAGGAACTTCCGCTGCGCCTTGAGCCAGCGCGACTCGATGGCTCCTTGCATACCCATGGCCTCAATCACGGGCGCGTTGCGCAACGTCGAGCCGGCGTAGGACTGCGCCTCCACTGCAGATCGCTGCGCAGCGTCCATCGCGGGTTTGACGCGACGCTCGGCTAAGATATTTGTAACACCCATCAGCACCGCGCCGAGACACGCAAAGAAGCCCATCCTTGGGCTTATCAAGAAGATCATGACGAGAAATAGGGTCGACAACGGGGTGTCAAGCAGCGCCGGCATGGCCATGCTGGCAAAGAAATTTCGGATTTCTCGCAAGTCGGAGAGCGCCTGAGTGGCACCCCGGACCTTGCGCAGATTGGCTTCGAAGCAAGCGTTGAACACGCGTTCAGCGAGCTTTACATTAAGTTCCACGCCGGCGCCGGCCATTACCTCGGCGCGGATCCACTCCAGAAACTCAATGATCGCTAATACCACCACCAGCAAGATGGAGATCATCAACAAAGTCTCGACGTTACGGCTGTTGACCACGCGGCCGTAGACCTCCTGCATGTAGACAATTGGCGCCAGCGACAGCACAGTGATGAACAGGCTGAACCATAGCGATCGTTTGAACAGCGGTGCCAGTTCGATGGCTGCATTGAGGAGTTCAGACTCGGGTTTGTTTGCTGGTTGATCGGCGCGGGTCATCAGGCGACTCCGGTAAGGCGGGCATTGGCGATGCCGCCAGATGGCGTAGAGTTGGTTTGCGCGGGCTCGCTCGCAGCCTGCTGCACCAATAAGTATTCAGGCAGATGGCCGTCGTGTGAATCCGGAAGCAAATCTCCATCGACCGGTGTAAAGACGAAACTCAGGTGGAAAATGCTGCCAATCCTCTGCAGCACCACTTCGCGCAAGCGGTCATTAACGAAGTGCGCTTGATGACTGGCGCTTAGTTCTACTTGAAAGCGCATGCGGCCATCGAGCGTGAACATCGACACGCCGCCCTCGCGAAGGCTCAGAGTATGGCGATCGAAAAAAACTGGTGCCTGATTTCCAAAAGCAATCAGCGGCAGTGGGGTGTCGGGCTGGCGCGTAGCCAGCCACGGGCTACCTTGGCTCTGGTACACCAGCCTGCAGGCGCGTGACACCGAGTAAATGGCGTTGCACGCCATCTGCGAACCCAATTGAGGGAATTTCTCGCGCAACTGGCGGTAAGCCATTTGATGCAAGCCGACGCGATTCCAGCATCGCGTCTCACGCACCAGCGGGATCAAACTATTACAAGCTAGCGCAAACGTCTCTTGCAGCTGCAGCAACCTCTGCAGCTGTTCTGGGCTGGCCTGCAGAGGCAGACTGAAGCGGATCGCCATGGTTAATTCAGTGTCGGCGTGTGGGCGTCGTGGCAACTGGGCAAAACCAGCTTTTGCCATGACTCACGGCGCGTCTGCCAGTTGCACCGGAGAGAGTAGAGCGTTGAGCTGCCCGAACTCCTCATCGTCCATTGTTCCAATCAAGCTATTCAGGCGCACCCAAGCGGCAAGCATCTCGTACCGCGATTGCGCGAATTCAAGCTCGACTTGGTAACGCTGCTGCTCGACCAACAGTACGTCAAGCGAAGTACGCGTGCCAGCGAGCACACCCTTCTGGTTTGAGAGCACAGCCTGCTCGGCTGAAAGAAGCGCCTGCTGAAAGGCGCGGAATTGAGCGATGCCTTCCTTGACAGCCATGAAGTTCTTGCGGAGTTCGACTTTGGCTGCGTTAACTGTATAAAAGTAGCGCTCTTTAACCTCCTCGGCGTTGGCGACCGCCTCGCGCACGCGGCTTTGCGTAAGCCCGCCCGAATAGATCGGGATCGTAAGCTGGATGCCATACGCGTTGGAGATGATTTCATTTCCCGTAAAGAAGGGGTTGTCGCTGAGGCTGCGGCTGTAGGTCGCAATGAAATCTAGCGTGGGCAGATGATCCGACTGGGCCACCTTGATCGCAGACCGACTGGCTTCAAGGTTGGCTGCGCGCGCCATGATATCTGGGCTGCGTTCCATGGCCAGTTCGATAACCGTGTCAATCTCGCCTGGGTCGAAGACCTCCGGCGTCATGCGCTCGATGTTGATTGGCGCCACTGAATCCACCCCTTGCCCGATTAGCGCTTCGAGTTGAGTAGTGGTCAGGCGAATATTCTGCTGGATGCCGATTTCCTGTGCTCGCAATTTGTCTAGCTGCGCGCGCGCCTCGTCGATGTCCGTTCGCATCCCCGTGCCCGCGGCTAATGCCTTTTGGGCAGAAAGCAACCTAGCCTCGATGTTGCGGCGTTGGGCGGAGAGCAGGTTGATCCTGTCACGCGCGAATAAGGCGTCAAAGTAAGCGCTTGCCACACGCACCGCCACGGCTTGGCGCTCGCGTTCAAGGTCCGCCCGCGCGCCCTTGACTTGCTCGCGCGCCTGTCGGATCGCAAAAACAGAACGTAACCGAATTACAGGTTGCCTGAGCTGGACGGTGTCGCTTTCAGTCGGAAAGCGCGGGAAACTGCGAGGCTTGCCGATTTGCGGGATGATTTCTTGCTCCAGCCGGTTGCGCGCCACCGATGCGCCGACGTTGGGCAGGAGCTGCGACCATGCTTGCGGCACGGCTTCCTCTTCGGCGGCGGTGCGCGCCTGCACGATGCGGTACTGGCGATCGTTCTGCAATGCAAGATGATAACTCTCGAGCAGATCCATCGACCAGGTGCTCGCACTGCCAAAAATAAGTGCGCCGGCCCCAGCCAGCCGCAAAGCTGATTGCGCTGCAGACCTGAGGTGGAAATCCGATGCCAACCTTGTGGTCATCTCAATCCTAAGTTAGTCATTTCGGCTCCGCGCGGTGCGCATTGAGGGCAACGCGTATGCCTGCCGCCCGTTGGTATGTTCAACACATCCTATATGAAATTATCCTATATGAAAAATTTGAGCGGTGGAAGTGTTGTGTAAGCCCAGCGCCCTCTGCGCTTAGATTGCTGCTCAACAGGGCCCCAGATAACAGGCTAGCGCAGTTGGGGCGCGGTCTTGCCTCCGCCTGGGAGAGGTCGGGCGATTCTGACGGCATGGGAAGCGCTCAGTTAATCTATACACCTTTGCTGACAGTTTGGCCCAACCGGGACGGACTCTAATGACCGCCATCACTCTTGCGCCGGGCGTCACCGCCGGCAACCACCTGCCCTTCCTGCTGCTCGGTGGTATCAACGTGCTCGAATCGCGCGAGCTGGCCTTTGTCGCCTGCGCCGAGTATGTCCGCGTCACCCGCGCGCTCGGTATCCCTTACGTGTTCAAGGCCAGCTTCGACAAGGCGAACCGCTCGTCCGTCCACTCCTATCGTGGACCGGGTCTCGAGGATGGGCTGGAGCTGCTGTATGCCGTCAAGCAGGAATTCGGCGTTCCAGTGATCACCGACGTCCATGAGCCGTGGCAGGCCGGACCGGTGGCGGCAGTGGCCGATGTGCTGCAGCTGCCGGCATTTCTGGCGCGTCAGACTGACCTGGTGGTGGCGCTGGCCAAAACCGGCAAGCCGGTCAACATCAAGAAGCCGCAGTTCCTCAGCCCCGCCCAAATGAGGAACATCGTCGACAAGTTCCGTGAGGCCGGCAACGACCAGCTACTGCTCTGCGAACGCGGCAGCAGCTTTGGTTACGACAATCTGGTGGTGGACATGCTCGGCTTTGGTGTGATGCGCCGCAGCTGCGACAACCTGCCGCTGGTGTTCGACGTCACCCACGCGCTGCAGCAGCGCGACCCCGGTGGTGCCGCCTCGGGCGGGCGGCGGCAGCAGGTGGTCGATCTGGCCCGCGCCGGCATGGCGGTGGGGCTGGCGGGTTTGTTTCTCGAGGCGCACCCCGATCCGTCGAAAGCCCTTTGTGATGGCCCCAGCGCGCTACCGCTCGATCAGCTCGAGCCGTTTTTGCGCCAGCTTAAGCAGATCGACGAGTTGGTTAAGGGTTTCCCAGATTTGCGGATCGTTTGACCGCCGGCCGAACGATTGCAAAAGACCGCAAAGTGCGCTGCGGTCACCAGCGGTGCTGGTTGTTCCAGCCAGTTGAATCACTAGGTCAGTCGCCACTCCTAATGCGACTCATTAACTAATGGTATAGGCAGCCGCGTCCGTTACACCGACTAGCACAACGGCGTTATCCCCATTGGTAGCGTCACTCCACAACACGAGCGTGTCTGCACCGCCGGAACTTACGGTGAACAGGCTGTTTGTGCTCGCGACGTAGTCGCCGCGAATAAGTTGGTACTTTCCTGACGCCGCGCTACCGTCAGCAGGTTCCACGGCCAGAGTCAGCGTCAAGAAGTCCAACACGTCCACAGAAGACATACCCGTAATGGCATCGAGCTTCCCGCCAGTGACAGTGAACGTGTCACCTGCATTCAGTCCGGCGGTGCCGAAGTCGGCGTATGTGGCTCGAATCGCATCAGCCACCGCTATTTGAACCGTATCCGCGACCGAAGTGATTTCCGTCAGGATGATGGTGTCAGCCCCAGTTCCACCGGCGATGGTGTCTGCACCTTCCCCACCAGTCAGCGAGTCGTTGCCGGCGCCGCCAGTCAGCGAGTCGTTGCCGGCGCTGCCATTCAGGGAGTCGTTGCCGGTACCGCCACTTAGCGTGTCGTTGTTAGCCGAGCCGACCAGGGACGCGGCGGCGCCAGAGTTAGTTACCGTAAAGCCCGCTGTGCCGGAGGCGAGGCTGAGGTCGACACCTAAAC
>Ga0214917_10001989_pt1 | contig 25540 bp, 21 predicted proteins | sample LL_1208_BB_MetaG_FD_177983 | JGI IMG/M metagenome (GOLD analysis project Ga0214917, IMG submission 177983) | Freshwater microbial communities from Lake Lanier, Atlanta, Georgia, United States - LL_1208_BB | ecosystem: Environmental > Aquatic > Freshwater > Lake | place: USA: Georgia | collected...
CACGCCCCCGCCCTTGGCGAGACGCGCGTACTCCGCGTCGGGCAGGCTGAAGCGCACCCAAATTGGATCGTTCTGCGTGATCACGGTGAGCGCTTCGCCGCCATTGACGGTGATCAACGAGCCCTCCGAGTAGCGCGAGCGGCCGCTAATGCCAGACACCGGTGCCTCAACGCGGGTGTACGACAGGTCCAGGCGCGCCTGACGCACGGCCGCCTGTGCGGTCTGCCGCTGGGCGCGGGCGAGCGAGAGTTGCGAGGCAGCATCGTCCGCTTCTTTGCGGCTAATCGCGTTCTGTTCGGCGAGCCGCGCCGCGCGTGCCGCCTCGCGCTCGGCCTGCTCGAGGCGCGCCTCGACCTCGGCGAGTTGTGCCTCGGTGCGCGTCAGCGTGTTCTCGAAAGGTGCCGGGTCGATGCGGAACAGCGTCTGCCCGGCACGCACCGGGTCGCCCTCGTTGTAGCTGCGCTGCAGCAGGATGCCACCGACCCGGGCGCGCACCTCGACCTCGCGCTGGCCTTCGGCCTGGCCGACCGCCTCCAGCGTCTGTGCGGCGCGCAACGGCTCCACCTTCAGCGTCGCCACCGGGACCGGTCTGTCGGCGTCCGCCCCGCGCCCGGTCCCGGAGTGGGGCTCCGGCGAACAGGCGGCGATCCCGGTCACCACGATGCCGGTCAGCAGCTGGAGCAGGAATCTGGCGGGGAGTGGTGTCGGCAACGGGGGCATGTCGGGAGGGTGGCTGAGACGGATAGATCGAGTGACCGGCCACAGCGATCAGCGCGAGCCGAGTGGCGGCCTCCAGAAGCGTCCTGCAGTCTACCCTTGCGTGGTTACAACTGTCTGTCGTGCTGCCGGCGATGGTCCGCACGCGGCCTGCGAGCCGCCACAGTCAAGCGGCGTAGCTTCGCGCACGTTCCAGGAGCCCGGTGCGTCTCCACTGCAGGTCGAGCGCGCCCGGCGTGTACTCCTTGGCGCCGCCGATCTGTTCGGCGATCGCCTGAAAACGGGCGGCCTCCTCGATCAGCAGGACGAGCTGCGAGGTGCCGACGATACCCTTCCCCCAGATGTTCGCACCGCCATTGGACTCTAGAAGGCCGGGTGGCGGAGCCAGTTCCGGGTGCTTGTCGAGACGTTCGCGGATCACCTCCAGCACGCCGCGTGTGCGGTCGAGATGGTTGGGGATCTCCCGGGCCAGCAGATGCCGCTGTGCGGCAACGTAGAGGATGGGGAAACTCTTGTGAGCCAATGACCACGCTGCAAGATAGGGCGTATGCGCATGGATCACGGTGTCCGCCTCGATGCGGGGCTCATGCAGCACCGAGTCGGTGCGTTCGGAGAAGCTCTCGATGCTCAGTCTGGGTTCGCGGGTCCTTTCCCAGGGCCAGGGGAAGCGGATGTTCAGCAAGGCATCCTCGCCATCGATGCGGTGGCTGATGTGGAAGGTCCAGGTCGCCGAGAGCGTTCCGGTCTGGCGCAGAAAATCGTAGGCGTGCAAGGCGTCGATGCGTGCCTGCTCGACGTAGTCGAGCGATCGGAGTGCGGTGGGCAAGGCCATGTGGAGAGGTCCGTCGGAATGGAGGGGGTGGAACGGGGCGCCAGATCGAGCGTGTGCCGGCTCGCTGGCGCCGGGTGTTTGCCGGGGTCTAGATGTCGGTGGCCGGCAGCAGGCCCAGTCGCTTGCCCTCCTCGAACAGGCCGGTCATGGTCCAGTTCTGGCGCAGGGCACCGGCGCCGTAGTTGCGCGAACCGCCGACCGCCTCCGCCAGCAACTGCAGTCGGGCCGCTTCTTCGAGCAGGATGATGGTGTCGGTCAGTTCGCGCACACCGCCTTTGCCCCACACCGTGCTGCCGCCATTGGCTTCCAGGATGGCAAAGGTGTGCGGGTCCTGGTCGACCTTCTCGATGATGAAGTCGACCTCCGGTTGGCGACGGTCGATGTAGATCGGCAGTTCCCTGATGAGGTGGTGCCGGTTGAAGGCCACGTAGTTGATCGGGAAGGTGCGGTGGGTCTGTGCCCAGGCCGCCACATACAGGGTGTGTACGTGCGAGATGATGTTGATCTCGGGGTGCTTGACGAACAGCTTGTTGTAGCGGCTGCCACCGCCATGGTTGCCGGAGAACACGGTGCCGTCGAGACCGATGATGGCGGGCGTGACCGGCTGGCCGCGGTGCCAGGGACCGGGGTCGTTGACCACCACCAGCTTGTCGTGGCCGGGGATGCGGACCACGAAGCCGACGGTGCCGTAGGCGGTCGTGGTGTCGGTGTCGCGCAGCACCCGGAAGGCGTGTTCGGAGTCCTTGCGAACCTGTTCGGCGAACTCGGTGATGTCTGCTGCGAGGGGGATGTCCAGTGTGCCCATCGGGGTCTCCTGAAGTCTGGTGGTGGTGGTGGGGTGGGTTTGTCTTTGCAGGTGCCCGACCGGGGGGTCAGGCGGCATCGCGTCGCGTCTCGAAGCGACCGTCCCGGTTCCAGGCATCCAGCAATGCCCGTGCGGCCGCCAAGGGCCGTGGGTCGATCCAAGCCTCCAGATCGATGTCGCGCTCCAGCACGCCGTGCAACAGCGTGAAGTCTTTCTGGGTCCTGAAAAGCTCGATCAACGGGGGTGACAGATCGGGGTGCAGCGAGCGGTGGAAGTCGTTCCGATAGGCATCTGACACTGCAGTCGCGTCGGCATGGGTCTCGCCGGCGAGGATGCCCTGCACCTCGGCGAGCTTGTCCGCAGCCCAGTCGGAGGCACGCAGCGTCTGCGCGAGAAAGCGCACCAGCAGTTCGAAATGCCGTTCGAGGAGCTCCTCGTGCACGGTGATCGGCCGCGGCGTGCCGTTGTTGACGCGGTCGCGGCGGTCGGGCAGGGCATCGAGGTCGATGCCAACCACCGCACCGTGGCGCCGCGCCGCCTCCACTGCCGAGGCACCCTTCACGTAGACCGCGTCCACGACATTCTCGGACAGGGCGGTGAGCCCTTCCCAGAGCCCGCCTGGGCCCCGGTCGCCTGATCTGTAGCCGGAGCCGACCTCGACGAAACGGACGGCATCCAGGCTCAGCCCATCGCTGGCCAGTGCCCCCCGAATGCCTTGCAGGCTCATGCCACGGGCGATGCTGCAGCCACGCGCATGCGCCGGGATCTCGTGCTCGGCCCAGGCCGGCAGGGCGACGCGCTTGCCCCGCAGATCACGCGGGGACTCGATCCCCGAGCCAGGCCGCACCAGGATGGCCTGCCACTCATCGATCCAGGTCAGGCCGACCAGGCGGGTGCGGGCACCTTGGGCGCGGGCCGCCAGCGCCAGCAGACTGCCGCCTTCGCGGATCAGATTGGGGATGGCGTGGTCGTAGTGGTGGCGGGCCAGTTCGCGTGGCGCCTCCTGCAGCGCCGCGATGCGGATGCCATCTGCCGCGAACTCCTGCCCCAGCCAACCCAGCCGGTAGGCGAGACCGGTGGCGGTGGGCACCGGGCAACGCGTGAACCAGATGTCCTGCAGCGGTGCCGTGGGCAACGAGGTGCCAAAGCTCATCGTGGCCGCCTCAGCCGACCGCACGCAGTGCCGGTGCACCGGTGCTGCCACGGATCAGAGGCAGGACCTCCTCGCCGACCCGATAGGCCTCCTCGAGATGCGGCGTGCTGGCGAGGATGAAGGCGTCGGCACCCAGTTGAACCAGTTGGTCAAGCCGCTCGGCCACCTGTTCGTAGTTGCCGACGATGCCATTGGTCTGGCCCCCGCGCAGCAAGGCGAAACCCGACCAGACATTGGGCTCGATGATGAGGTCGCGGTAGCTGTCGATGCTCGCCGGGAGTCCGGCCCGCTGGCGGGCTGCACCCACCGATTCACTGCCATTGGGCCGGCCGAAACGCTCGATGACCTCTCTACCGAGCCCGTCGAAGCCGCGTCGAATCTCCTCCCAGGCCTCTTCCTCAGTGGGACGGGCGACAATGTCGACGCGCACCGCGCACTTGATCTTGCGGCCGAGCTGGGCAGTGCGCTCCTTGACACGATCGAACTTCGCCTTGAGCTTGTCGAACGGCTCCAGCCACGACAGGTAGTAGTCGGCATGCTTCGAGGCCGAGGCCAGCGCCGCATCCGATGAGCCCGAGAAGTAGATCTCCGGAAAGTCTTCTCTGGACAACGGGTCCGGCAGCCCACCATCCTCGACCTGGTAGAAGCGACCCTGGTAGGAGAACGGGCCCCCTTGCCAAACGCCCCGCAGCACATCGAGGAACTCCGTCGTGCGACCGTAGCGGTCGTCGTGCATGACGTTGTCACCCCACCACAGTTGCTCCGGCCCGCCCGCTCCGGTGATCACGTTGTAGAGCGCACGGCCGCCGGTGGCGCGTTGCAGGCTCGCGGTCATGCGCGCGGCCACCAGTGGATTGAGGAAGCCTGGCTGGAAGGGGATCATGAAGCGGAAGGTGGTGGTCTCCCGCGCCAGGACCGAGGAGATCACCCACGGCTCGTCGGTCATCGGAAAGGACGGGATGAGGCCGCCCTGGAAACCGGCGATCTCCGCGGCATGGGCGATCTCCGCCAGATAGTCGATGTAGCCGAAGCCGTCGTCGCCACTCCCGGCAAGACCGGGTTTGCGTCGGCTATCGTCACCGGGGAACCAGTCGCCGCGATGCGGCGTACGCGCGCGGTGCGAACTCGGCTCGCCATGGGTCGGGATACGCCAGAAGACGTCGATGGTCATCTCTCTTTGCTCCTCTGTCTGCCTGTTCAGGCCACGCGGCGGTGCTCGGGATCGATCCGCGAGCGGACGGCGGGCAGCAGGTGCTCGCCGATGCGATAGGCCTCTTCAAGATGCGGGACCGCCGACAGCAGGAAGCTGTCGACACCGGCGCCCGAGTAGTCGACCAGGGCCTCGGTGACCTGTTGGTAACTGCCGACTAGCGTCGCTGCGGCGCCGGTCCCTCTGCGGTTCAGCCCCTGCCAAAGGCCGGCGCCTGTCGAGGCTGGGGCCTCAGTCTCTTGACCCGCCTGCTCCCGGTAGCGATGTGCATCGCGGATGGCTTCGGCCTCGGTCTCGCGGGCCACCAGATCGATGCGCAGACCTGCGACGACGCTTCGTCCGCTCTCCCGGGCCAGAGCACGCAGCCGGGTGATGGCAGCGCGGATCTCGGGTGGAGATGCGGCATCGAACACATGCACATCGGCGACACGCGCCGACAGTCGCAGCGCGGCCTCACTGGCCCCGGAAAGGTAGACCGGCGGCACCAACTGCCCGCTCAGGGCACCACGGAAACCGCCGTCGAGCACCTCGAAGTGCTCTCCTTTGAAACTGTAGGGCGCCTCGGTGAGCACGCCACGGGCGACGGTGACGAACTCCTCGATGCGCGGCAGCACGGCCTCGTCTCCGGCGAAGTCGCCAAGCACGCGCCGTGCCGCCGCCGTTCCCCCGCTGTGGATCTGCCAGGCGAAGCGACCCGCCGTGAAGCGCTGGAAACTCGCGGCATTCTTGGCGGCGTACACCGCCGAACCGCGCGAGGCCGCGAACTCGGTGATCAGTCGCAGGCGACGGGTGCCACGGGCGACATATCCGGCGACGATCCAGGGCTCATCGCCAAAAGGGTCCTCGGGGATACGGATGCCATCGAAGCCGGCAAGGTCGGCGGCTCTGGCCACCTGGTGCAGGTGATCGAAGAAGTTGAAACGCTGCCCGCGTGGATCCGTCACACCCGGCGAGTAGGGGTGCGCCGGGCCGGCGCGTTCTCCACGGCGTGTGCGGGCGGCCTCGCCGTAGCGGCCATCGCCGCTGACCGGCAGTTGCCAGACGAATTCGGTCGTCATCCTGGGTTCTCCATGTTGCGTTGCCAAGCCCGCGCTGAAGGACGCGAGACTTGCCCGACCCGGACTCCAGCAGCAAACGTGCCAGCCTTGTCCTGTATCGTCTGATACAGCACAAGGTGCTGTTTACAAAGGGTTGTCGATGGCGCGATCGGGCCGTCGAGGGGGCGGCCGCAGTGATGCCTGCTGTGAAATCACCAATCGTCCGGTCAGCGCCTGTGCGAATCCGTGCAGGGCTGCCGGTCCGGTTCAGGCGCGCAGCCGGACCCGCTTCGCCAGAACATCGGTGACGCCCGAGCACACGGCGAGCCAGACCGGGATCCAGAGCAGAAAGATGTCCTGCAGGACGAAGCCGTTGCTGAGCAGACCACCCAGGGTCGCGCCGGCAAAGCCGCCTCCCATGCCGACCATGGTGAACAGGCCCGAGACGTGCCCCATGTTGCGGCCGGCCTGTGCCAGGCGCGAGACGTTGACGAGGTGGTTGAGGCCCTGCCCCACCGCTTGCAGAACGGCCCCTGCGGCCAGTCCTGCCACGCTGCTGCTCAAGCCCAGCAGCAGCAGGCCGCAGACTATGGCGATGTGGCTGAGGGTGTAGGTCTGGCGTTCGCCGAACCGACCGACCACTGCGCCGAGAGTCAGCAGCACGGCGACGAAGCTGGCACCCTCGACCACCATGAGGGTGATGCCGGTCTGCTGTTCCCAGTGGAACTGGCGCACCGCGATGATGATGATGAAGGTGCCGAAGAAACCGCGCACCAGGCTGCCCAGGCCATCGAACACGCAGACCTGACGGATGACCGGATCCCGGAGCTGCCCGAGCATCTCGCTCAGCGCCACGCCGATGCCGGACCCGGTCTCGTCACTCCGGGTGCGTGAGAGGATGGCAAAGCCGTAGACCCCCATCAGTGCGAACATCGCGCTGGTGATCCAGTAACTGCCATGGATGCCGAGGTGGCTTGAGGAAGCGGTGCCGAGCAGGGGGCCGAGCAGTCCGATGCCGAGCATCAGCGTGCCGCGATACCAGCCGGCGCGCTGTCGGCCGACCTCGGGCAGCCGCTCCAGCCAGGAGGTGTTCATGGACACGACCCGGAACGGGATACAGACCCCGGCGACCAGCAGCAGGATGGCCGCGAGATACCAACTCCCGGCGTAGGCCACCAGGGGGTAGAGCACCATCGCGGCGAGACTCGACACCAGGTAGACGCGGGCGGGTCCGAGCCGGCTGATGTAGATGCCGGCTGGCAGCGACAGCAGCATCATCGACAGACTCTCCGCCCCGATCAACAAGCCGATCTGCCAGGCCTTGGCATCGAGGTGGAGTGCCAGCAGCGTCACCAGGATCTTGTTCATGCCGATGGTCACACCGCTGGCCAGTGCCAGCATGACGAAGGCGCGGGTGAAAGCCTGCGGCGTGAGACGGTGGGACTGGGCGATGGTCGTGGTCATGTGTGGTTGCGGTTGCCTGGCCGTGGCAGCCCGAGGTTGTCGCGCAGCGTCCGGCCCTCGTAGGCGCTGCGGAACAAGCCGCGACGCTGCAGTTCGGGCACCACCAGCCGCACGAAGTCCTCGAAGCCTTGCGGCAGCAGGGGCGGCACGATGTTGAAGCCGTCCGCGCCGCGCTCGACGAACCACTCCTCGATGGTGTCGGCGACGCTTGCGGGTGAGCCGACCACCTGTACATGTCCGCGCGACACGCTGAAGCGCAGTACGAGTTGTCGGATGCTCAGGTTCTCGCGTCGGGCCAGATCGACCATCTGCCGGAACCGGCCTTTGCCGTTGGGCCCCTCCGGAAGATCGGGCAGGGGGCCGTCGAGCGGGTATCCGCTGACATCGACGCCATTGATGTTCACCCCATGACTGAAGTCGATCAGCGACTGCAGGTGCTGGAACCGGTCCGCCGCTTCGGCGTCGGTCTCCGCCACCACCACCGACAGGCCGGGCGTGATGAGGATATGGTCCGGGTCCCGTCCATGCGCCGTGGCCCGGTCCTTGATGTCCTTGTAAAAGGCCTTGGCCACTTCCAATGACTGCGCCGAGGCATAGGTGATCTCGCCCAGTCGGGCGAGGAAATCCCGCCCGGTGTCGGAGTTGCCGGCTTGCACGATGACCGGGTAGCCCTGGATCGGCCGCGCGACGTCGAGCAGACCCTCTGCCCGGAAGTGGTCGCCATGGTGCTGGACCGGGTGCGCCTTGGCAGGCTCGAAGAACTCTCCGCTCACCCGGTTCGGGTGGTCCCAGGTGTCATCCTCCCAACTGTCCCAGAACTTCTTGGCGAGATCGAGAAACTCGTCGGCCCGCGCGTAGCGCTCGCTGTGGGAGGGCGGTTCGGCAAGGCCGAAGTTCTGCGCGGTGTGCTCCGCCAGGGAAGACACCACGTTCCAGCCGGCACGTCCGCCACTGATGTGGTCGAGCGATGCGAGTTGTCGGGCGACGTTGTAAGGCTCCGAGAAATTGGTGTTGACGGTGGCGATCAGGCCGATGTCGCGGGTCGAGGCGGCGATCGCCGAGAGCAGGGTCAGCGGCTCGAACTGGAAACTCACGCCGGCCCGGCTGTTCTGGGCGATATCGGATGGCCGCCCCGAGCGGCCGATGAAGTCGGCCACGAAGAACGCATGGAACTTGGCCGATTCGGCGAGTTGCGCAGCGCGTATCCAGTAGCCGAGATCAGGTCGGCCATCGGCGTTGTTCGACGGGTGGCGCCAAGCCGCGGGGTGGTGCCCGAAGCGCATGAAGAAGGCGTTGAGGACAAGTTGGCGGGGCCGGTTCACGATCTTCCTTCCTTCTTCGTCTGAGTCTCGATGGGCTTGCCCGGGGGTGTCCAGTAGCCCTGCAGTCCGAGTTCCCGGATGGCTTGCTCGACGAAACGTGCGTCGACCAGGGTCGCTGCATCCACCGGACGACCGATGAGGCGCTGCGCACGCGCGGCGGCGGCGACATCGCGGTAGTGCTCGCGCACGGTCTGGTCCACCAAGGGGCTCCAGCGAGCCTTCCACGACACTTCGTCGTCGGCATAGTTGAGCCGGACGACCCGCTCGGGGGTGCCGTTGTGCGTGCCGATGCGGATCACCTCCTCGCGGTTGGCCTCCTGAGACGCCCAATAGGACGCGCGCACAAAGGCGGTCACCACCAGTTGCGTCAGTTCCGGATAGGCTTCGATGAAGGCGCGCGTGCCCCAGATCTCGGCGCGATACTTGAAGCGCGCCGGCCGGCCGCGTGTCGACAGGATGATGCGGCCGATGCCGGAGTCCTGCAGCAGGTTGCCGTTGTTGGCAAAGTGGGCATCGACCTTGCCGGCCGACAGGGCTGCGGCGCCGGCTCGCGGATCGAGGTTGGTGATGCGGAAATCCTCGGGCTTGAGACCCTCCGCCTCGATCAGTTTGCGCAGGGTCAGTTCCCAAGGCCGGCCCCGGTGCACGCTGATGCGTTTGCCCTTGAGGTCCCGCAGCGACCTCGCCGGCGAGTCATTGGGCACCAGAAGATAGGTGTCGCTGCCGGTGCCACTCGGGGCGACCATGGCGGTGCGGACGCCTCCGGCATTGAGCAGCACCGAGGGCAGGTCACCGATGTTGGCGAAATCGATGCGTCCGGCGGCGAAGGCCTCGTTGGTGACCGCTCCGGTGTCGCCGGTGACCGGGTACCACTCGAGCTCGACGCCGCGCTTGCGCAACTCCTGCTCGAGCCATCCCTCGCCGACCACGCGTTCGATCAGCGGGTAACCGCGGATCGACGACTTGCCGTTCTCCACGAAGGCGAAGGTGCTGATGCGCAGACTCTTGGGCAGTTCGGCCGCTGCGGGCCCGGGTCTGATCACCACCAGGGTGGCCATCGACAGGCTGACCAGTAACCTGGCGATGCCTGCTGCTCTTCTTGCGCTCACAAGGTCTCCTTTTCCATAGACGTGTCCCGCATCGCGACGAGCGTCGATCCGGCCGCGGCCGCCACCGGCGTGTCCGCTTGCGGCGCAGGTTCGCTGCTGCCGGTGGCCGATTCCAGATAGGCGCGGTAGAGCCGCGCGTAATCGCCTTGCGCAGCCATCAGGCTGCGGTGGTCGCCGTACTCGGCGAGACGTCCGTGGCGGATCACCGCGATGCGGTCGGCGTCGCGAATGGTCGCCAGCCGATGGGCGATGATGATCGCGGTGCGCCCCTCGCAAAGCCGGCGCAAGGCGCGCTGGATGCGTCGTTCGGTGTGGTTGTCGACCGCCGAGGTGGCCTCGTCGAGCACCAGCACCGCGGGGTCACTGAGGTAGGCGCGCACCAGGCACACCAGTTGCCGCTGGCCTTGGCTCAGGTTCGCGCCGAGCGGGCCGACTTCGGTGGCATAGCCCAGTGGCAGACGTTCCAGAACCTCGTCGGCGCCGAGTTCGCGCACTGCAGCGACGAGCGCGGCATCTTCCAGATGGGGTGCGGCGAGCCGCAGGTTGTCGAGGATGCTGCCACTGAAGAGGACGTTGTCCTGCAGCACGGCACCCACATGCTTGCGCAGTTGTCGCTGGGTCAGTGTGCGCACGTCGTGGCCATCGATGCACACCGCACCGCTGCCGACCTCGTAGAAGCGGGTCAGCAACTGCACCAGGGTGCTCTTGCCGTGGCCCGTCGGCCCGACGATGGCGATCGTCTGACCCGCCGGGATGCGCAGACTGAAGTCCTGGATGACCGCGGGCTGCGTCCCTTTGTCGTAGGCGAAGCTCACGTTCCGGAACTCGATCTCGCCGCGCGCTCTTGGCAACAGGGACGGCGATCGCGGATCGACGATCTCGGCCCGGGTGTCCAGCAGCAGGAAGATGCGCTGCGCCGAAGCAGCGCCGGTGGTGTAGCGCTCGAACAGGTCGTTGAGTTCCTGCAGCGGCGCCAGGAAGAGGAACACGTAGAACAGGCACTGCGTCAATTGGCCGAGCGAGAGCGTGCCCGTCGCCAGTTCGTGGCCGCCAACCAGCAGCAGCGCAGCGGTCCCGGCGGTACTCAGCAGTCCGGTGAACGGGAGGAACCAGCTGGACCTGAGGTTGCCCTCGATCAGTGCGCGGTTGAAATCGTTCAGCAGGCTGCGGTAGCGCCTCAGGTTGCTGTCCTCGCGCAATGTCTGCTGGATCGTGCGAACACCCGAGACGGTCTCCACGAGGTGTGCCGTGAAGCGCGCCCGGTTCTCCGCCACGCGCGGCCAGACGTCGCGCGAGACGCGGTTGAACAGCCAGGTGGCGAGGATCAGGATCGGCACGATGCCGGCGATTGCCTGGAACAGCGCGGGCGAGATCCACCACAGCAGCACTGCAGCGCCGACGCAGCGCAGCAGGGACGAGACCAGCTCGGGCGTGCCCTGGATCAGCAGCGGTTCCAGTGCATCGATGTCGCGATCCGCTCTGGAGATGATGCGTCCGGCCTTGGTGCGGTCGAAGTAACGCACGCTGAGCGACTGCACATGGCGGAACACCTGCTTGCGCAGGCGGTTCAGGACTTCCACGGCGGCGGTTCCGGCCACGTATTGCGAGGCGGCGGACAGGCCGAAGCGCAGCGCCCAGGCGGCACCCAGTCCACCGGCCATGAGGCCCGCGAGCTGCCAATCGACGGTCCAGCCCGCCGCTTGCCGCTGCAGGCCATGGTCGATGACCTGGCCGATGAACCAGGCGCGCAGAAAGATGCTGCTGACAAGGCAGCCCTCCAGCAGCAGTACCAGCAGCACCTGGCCGTACACCGGCTGCAACAGCGGCAGGAGACGTCGGAACATGCTGCGGTCGAGCCCCTGGCTGGCGAATGCCTGCTCGAGCTCGATGTCCGACAGTGGCGTCAGCGTACGGTCATGCCGTGCCATCTTCGACCCCCACAAGGTCGCGGTAATCCGCGTTGCGGGCGGCGAGGTCGGCGTGCCGGCCCTGGTCGGCGATGTGGCCGTCGCGGAGCATCAGCACGCGATCGGCCAGCAGGATCGTCGACAGCTTGGAGGCGATCAGCAACAGCGTGACCGCTTGTCCACGATGGCCACGCCAGGCCCTGATGTTGTCGAGGATGGTGCGTTCGGTGATGGCGTCGAGGGCGCTGGTGGCGTCGTCCAGGATGAGCACCGCCGGATCGGCCAGCACGGCCCGCGCCAGGCTGAGCCGCTGGCGCTGGCCGCCGGAAAGCGTCACGCCACGGTCGCCGAGCGCTGTCTCGAGACCCTGGGGCAGTGCGGCCACCATGTCGGCCGCTGCTGCCAGCTGCAATGCCGACCACAGATCCTGTTCGCTGGCATCCGGCTTTGCCATGCGCAGGTTGGTCGCGATGCTGTCGGAGAAGAGGAAGGTCTCCTGCGGCACCACGTGGACACCGCCGCGCAGGGACCGCAGGTCGAGTTGACGGACGTCATGCCAGCCCACGTCGTCGGAGCCGACCTCCACTTCGCCGCTCTCGGCATCCACCAGTCGCGGGAACAAGGCCGCCAGGGTGCTCTTGCCGGAGCCGGTGATGCCGACCAGGGCCACCACCTCGCCGGCATCCACCCGCAGCGAACAGTCGCGCAGTACCGCGGTGCCACCCCCCGGCGCATCGACGCCGACCTTCTGCAGGCGGATGCCGAGCGGTGCCGAGGGCAGGTGCCGGGTGCCGGGACGGATGGCGGGCCGTGCGTCGAGCAGTTCCCAGATCCGCATCGCTGACGAGCGCGCGTCGGCGAACACCTGCATCACCCGCCCCACCCCCTCGATGCGGAACACCAGGGTGTTGAGGATCATCAGTGCCGACACCAGTTCCCCGAAGTTCAGCGAGCCCTCGGCCACCAGATGCGAGCCGTAGAGGAGGATCCAGACGTGTCCGAGTGCCACCACGACCTGCGGCACTGGGATGCGGGTCGCGGCAAAGCCGAGGGCAGCGCGGGCTTGCAGCACAAAGGTGCCGACCAGCGCCTCGAAACGTTCGATGCGGTTCGCTTCGAGGGCGAAAGCCTTGATCACCCGCACGCCGTTGACACCTTCGGCAAGATCCTGATTGACGGCGTCGTAGGCGGCACCGGTGGCACGGTCGAGCGCGACCAGCGCATCGGTCTGGCGGACCAGGATGCCGAGGCCGACCGCGGTCAGCAGCAGGGGCACACTGGCCAGAAGCGGGTCATACCAGGCGAGAAGACCGATGGTCGCCACCACCACCAGCCCGGTCTCCACCACCTGCCGCCAGAAACTGATCAGCGCATCGCGCAACTTGTCGGCGTCACGGGTGGTCCGCGTCACCATCTCGCCGATGCCGTGGCGCAGGTGAAAGCCCAGATCGAGTGCCTGCACCTGGGCGAGGATGCGTTCGCGGAGGATCGACAACAGACGCTGCCCGATGTCCAGCGCCAGCAGCCCCGAGACGTACTGAAATGCGCCTCTTGCAGCAGCCACCCCGACCAGCACCCAGATCCAGTGCCAGGCCAGCGAGGTGTCCAGCGAGCCGTCGGGCAGACGCAGCACGGCGGCGCCGCGCTCCACGTCGTGCAGGGCCTCGCCGACCAGCCACTGCTGGAACGCCAGGCTCAGGTGGACGACCACGAACAGCACGGCGGTCACGCTGAACCGCCGCGGCATCTCGCCATAGAGGGCGATGCACCGCAGCAGCGGATGTTCGCGCCAGTAGACGCCGGCGGACGGCGGCGGTGCCGCCGACGCGCCGGAGATGCCGGTCGACACGGACTACCAGCGCACCGTCAGTGCGGCCCCGAATGTTCTCGGCAAGGCCCAGTAAACGATGTCACCGGTGGTCGCCCCACCGTTGGCCGGCAGGGCATGGTTCTTGTAGTCCTTGTCGAACACGTTGTTGACGTAGGCCGTCAGCGAGTAGCGTTCACCCGGGCTGGAGTAGACCACCCGTGCGTTGGTGAGGGCATAAGCCGGTTGATTGAGCAGCTTGCGGTTGGTGTCGTCCTGTGGTGTGACGTAGTAGTACTGGTGGGCGGTGTAACGGGTGTCTGCGCCGAGAACCACACGGCTGCCGTCAGAGAACGGGATGCGGTAGTTGGCTGCCGCGTTGACGGTCAGGTGGGGTGAGCGCACGAACTCGTTGCCGGTGAGATTGGCGCCGCCATTCACCACCTGCAGTTCGTCGAAGCGGGTGTCGAGCAGCCCGACGCCGGCCGAAAGGAACAGTCGCTCGGTCGCGAGTGCCTCGAGTTCCAGTTCGATGCCTTTGGAGGTGCCTTGCTTGGCGTTCTGCAGATAGGACGTGGTCGCGCCGCCGACCGCGCCGGGGTTGGGCCCGACGACGTTGACCTGGATGTTGCGGTAGTCGTAGTAGAAGGCGGTGGCGTTGAGATTGAGCCGCCCCTCCAGCCACTCCGACTTGTAGCCCAGCTCGAAGGCACTCAGTGTCTCCGGCTTCACCTCCTGCAGTGCCACCGGCAACTGCGCCGCGGTATTGAAGCCACCCGACTTGACGCCGACCGCGTACTTGAAGAATACGCGGTCGGTCGGCGTGATCTTGTAGACCGGCGTCACATCGTAGGTGAATGCGCGCCAGGTCTTGGACAGGTTGCTGGAGAAGGTGCCGGTACCGCCAATGGTCCCGTTGTAGCTGTCCCACCAGCGACTGAGGTTGCTCCACGACGCCCCGCCGGCGGTGGCGTTGGATGTGCGTCGGAAGTCGAGCTCCTTGGTCTCCCAGCTGGCACGTGCGCCGAGGGTGGCGGCCAGACGGTCGGTGAGGTTGTAGGTGGTGCTGCCGAAGATGGCGTAACTGTCGGCCTTGTGCGTGTAGAGCGTCTGGCTGAAGGCGTTCGGAGCGTTGCTGCCGGCCAGTTGCGCGACCTGGCCGTTGGGCAGCCGTGCCGCCAGGGCGTTGGAGTTGATGCGCTCGTTGAAATAGTAGAGCCCGGCGATCCAGTTCCAACGGTCCTCGCGCGGCGAGCTCAGGCGCAGTTCCTGGGTCCACTGCCGGCTGTCGGAGTCGTTGTAGCTGCGCGACACCTCGAGCGGAGTGTAATCGCTGTCCAGGAAGATGTTCTGCGAATACCGCTCGTAGCCGGTGATCGAGGTGAGGTTGAAGCGGCCGAGTTGCCACTTGAGGTTGAGCGCCCCTCCGCTCTGGTCGCGCTTGTCGCTGTTCTCGGCATTGGTGCTGACGTGGTTCTTGTTGCGGCTGGGCACATAGCCGTTGCGGTAGACCCCGTCGGCCCGGTAACTGGCGACCGAGACGATGCCACCATCCACCTCGTAGTTGCGGTAGTGCAGGTTTAGTGTCGCCTCGAGATTGGGTGTCAGCGCAGCGAGAAGCTGGCCACGGATCGCCCCATCCTGCAGACCGCCGTCCTTCTGGCCGGTGAACTGGTTGTCGAAGCGGCCATCGCTGTTCTCCTGGAAGAACGAGAGCCTTCCGGCCAACCGCTCATCGACCAGTACCGATCCGATCCCGCCCTGGATGACCTTGTCGTTGTAGCGGCCATAGTCGAACTTGACGTAATCGTCATTGCGCGAGTTGCTGAACGAGGGCTTCTTGGAGAACACGCCGATCGCGCCTCCGGTGGTGTTCTTGCCCCAGAGGGTGCCTTGCGGGCCGCGCAGCACTTCCACACGATCAAGGTCGAACAGCGGGAAGCCGGTCGCGCTGGCGTTGCCGATGTAGACCTCGTCGCGATAGAAGCCCACCGGGTTGGCCAGGTCGAGCTGCTGTTGGCCGGCCCCGACCCCGCGGATCCACCAGCGCGGCCGCCCATGTTGCTGGGTCCCGGCCGAGGCGTTGGGGACGTAACTGAGGACTTCACTGGCCGAGCGGCCGATGCCCTGCTCGGTGATCTGCGCGCCGCCGATGGCGGTGATGGCGGTCGCCACCTCCTGCAGGTTCTCCTCGCGTTTCTGTGCGGTGACCGTGACCGAGGGCAGTGCAGCGGCCTCCCGCGGCGCGTCTGTGGGAGCATTTTTGTCGGCGGCTGCCGGCGGTTCTTTCGGCGCCTTCTGCGCGGGCTTCTTCTTGTCCGGGGTCGCAGCGCTGCCGGTGGCAGAGGTCGACACGCCGTCGGACGCCGGTTCTGCAGCCCAGGACGGACGCATGCTGGTGCCTGCACCGACGGCAAGGGCGAGGGCGATCACGCGCGCCAGTCGCCAGCCGGCGGGAAGCTGCGAGGGGGCAAGGTCTGCGGGTACTTTCTTCATGCTTCTTTCCCATGCAAAAAGGTGAGTGGAGCGGATCCGGAGGTTCCGGACGACGCCGATTGCAGGAACCGTGCCAAGGGCCGGGAATATCGCCCAAGCATTTGTTATGAAGAGTGTTTATCGGCCCGGTCGATCGCCGTGAGGCCGCCCTCTGTTGCATCCGCAACAACCGCTGCGGCCACTCTGTGTGGCCATCAACAGCGCTCGCGGCGCCTGGCTATCGCGTCGCGCGCCAGCGCAGCAGATGACGACCGACGCGCATCAGCACGAGATTCAGGGCGAATCCGGTGATGCCGATGCTGGCGACGCAGATCACCACCACGTCCATGCGTGCGGCTGACTGTGCGGTTTGCATCAGGCCGCCGAGGCCGGGGCCGGCGACGAACAGCAGTTCGGCGCCGACGGTGGCGATCCAGGCAAAGGCGAGCGCATGCATGACGCCGGTCCAGACCGAAGGCAAGGCGCCCGGGAGCAGGACCCGGGTCAGCAGTCGCCAGCGCGAGAAGCCGAGCACCCGGGCCACCTCGAGATGCCGGACCTCTACGTTCCGCATGCCCTCGAAGGTGTTCAGTACCAGCGGGTAGAAGGCAGCCAGGCTGACGATCACCACCTTGGAGAGCGTGCCGTTGCCGAACCACAGGCCGATCAGCGGGATCAGGCCGAGCAGGGGGACCTGCCGGATGGTGTGGTAGAGCGGGCCGACCAACAGTTCGACCGGCCGCGAGATGCCCATGAGTCCGCCCAGTGTCAGACCCGCCAGTCCACCGATCAGCAGTCCGCTGAGCATGTGGCCGAGGGTCGCCGCCAGGTTTGTCAACAACTCGCCGCTGGCCACCAAGCCGGCCAGACCCTGAGCGATCTGGGTCAGCGGAACAAAGGCATAGGCATGACCCGCACCCTGCAGCGAGGCGACATGCCACAGCAGGACTAGGACCAGTGGTGGCAGGCTGCCGAGCACAGCCGGATGCCCCAGCAGTGGACGCGGCGCGGCTGTGTGTCCGACATCCGGGGTCGGGCGTGACATGGTCCTAGGCCCTCTGCCAACCGGCCAGTCGCGCTTCGATGGCACGGAAGCCGCGGTCCAGAGCGAAGCCCACGAGGCCGGTCACCACCACCCCGAGGAGGACGATGTCCAAGCGGAACATCTGCCGCCCCATCTCCATCATCTGACCGATGCCGCTGTCGGCTGCCAGCAGTTCGGCAGCGACCAGGACCATCCAGGAACGCCCCAGGCTGATGCGCAGGCCGGTGACGACTGGCGGTACGGTGGCGGGCAGCACCACCCGGCGCAACAACAAGGGCAATGGCAGACGGTACGCCCGCGCCACGTCGAAGTATCCGCGTGGGATGCCGTGGACAGCGTCGGCGGTGGCCAGGGCGACGGGGAAGAAGGCCGCCTTGGCGACGATCACGATCTTGAACGATTCCTCCACGCCCAGCAGGAGGATGAGCATCGGGATGAAGGCGATCGAGGGCACCTGCCGCAAGGCATGGAACAGCGGGCCGAACGATTGCTCGACGGCCCGGCTCAGGCCCATGGCGGTGCCGAAGGCAAGGCCGCCGAGGGCGCCGGCGAGGAAACCCGCGAGCAGCCGTCGAAGACTGTCCTGCAAGTGCAGCCACAGTTCTCCGCTCTGCCAAAGCTCCACGCCGGCGTCCAGTACCGTCGCCGGGGGCACGAGGATCTGCCGCGGGAACCAGCCCTGTTGACTCGCCACCGCCCACACGGTCAGGAGGGCTGCCGGCGACAGCCAGAGCAGCAGACGCTGGAACACCACGGGTGATGGCGCCAGCGAGACACTCGGCTCGGCTGCAGCGGGACGGCCATTGGAGAAGGCGTGCATGCCGCTGTGCTCTCAGTCTGCCTTGGCGGTGACCGCCGGCGGGGCAGACCAGTAGCCGTCCAGACGGAGTTCCTTGAGTGCCGTGGTCACGAAGCGCGTGTCGAACAGGCTCGCTGCGTCCAGATCGCTGCGAATCAGACGGGCTTCGCGGCTGTAGGCGATGGCATGACGGTAGTGGTCCACCACGAAGGCGGCTGGCAGAGGGCTCCAGCGCTCCTTCCACGACACCGAATCGTCGGTGTACTCCTGGCGCAGGGCGTTCTCCGGCTGCCCGCTGCGCACCGCGATCTGCAGATAGGCCTCGAAATTGGCTGGCTGACTCGACCAGTGGGCCGCTTTCACAAAAGCGTTGGCGACGATCTGTGTGAGTTCGGGGTTGCTGTCGATGAAAGCCTTGTCTCCCCACAACTCGGCGCGCATCTTCCAGTCCTGGCCGCTGTTCTTGGTCGACCAGATGACCTTGCCGACCTTTCGATCGACCAGCTGAAAGGCGTCGCTGAGGGTGACGAAGCCGTCAACGTCGCCCGCCGCCAAGGCGGCTGCACCGGCGCCAGGGTTGAGGTTGGCGATGCGGAAGTCGCTGAGTCTGAGGCCCTGCTCGGCGACCAGTCGGGCAAAGGTGATCTCCCACGGCCGACCCCGGTGCAGTGCGATGCGTTTGCCCTTGAGGTCCGCCAGGGTGCGCGCGGTCGAGTCGCGTGGCACCACCAGATAGACGTTGTTGCCGCGGCCACCGGGTACCACCACGCGGGTCTGTATGCCGCCGGCGTTGAGGATGATCGACGGCAGGTCGCCGTAGGCTGCAAAGTCGATGCTGCGGTTGGCGAAGGCCTCGTTCACCGTGGCACCCACCGATTGCGCAGACACCGGGACCCACACCAGCCGGACATTGCGCTTGGCCAGTTCAGGCCGCAGCCAACCGTTCTGTTCGATGACTCCGGCAGCGCCGTTGAAGCCGACCTTGCCGCCGATCGCGTAGGCGACGGTGGCGATGCGCACCTCTTTCGGGGTCTCGCCCTTCGCCGGTTCGGCGATCGCAGGCCGGACACCTGCGGCGAGGAGGATGGCCACCAGCAGCCTGGCGATAACGGCTGGCTTGAGCGATCGGGTAAACGTCGTCATGAGATGTCCTGTACGGCGGTGATCCGGGCGGGGCGGTAAGGCTGCCGCCCCGCGTCGGGCTCAGGCGGCGATGGCCTGTTGGCGGGATGCTTCCTCGAACGCCCGGGCGTCGATCCAGTCGCTGACCCGGAATGCATTGGGGATGAACTGCCAGCGGTGGAGGAAATCGACGAAGTCTTGCAGGCCATCGATGTTCTGCTGCGACAGGTCGGTGGTCAGTCGCTCGTGTGCGTCACGACCGTAAGCCACCGTGACCCAATGCTCGCTGCTGTTGGTCTCGCGCGCGATGAAGCGCCGGGTCTCATCGGGGTGGACGCGCGCCCAGGCCTCGGCACGCAGCACCTGATCGACGATGCGCACTGCAGCGTCGAAATGCTGGTCGATGAGGTTGCGGTCGACCGTCAGGGTGCGCGGCGTGCCATTGTTGGCTCGCACCAGTGGATCGGGGTGCGCACCGGTGTCGATCACCGTGACCAGTCCGAACTGGCTGGCGTACTGGGCGGCACTGGCGCCCTTGAGGAAGATGGCATCCACCTCGCCACGCAGCAGTGCGACCAGTTCGTCGTTGCGGCCGGCGGTGCGCCCGCCGAACAACACCACCCCGCCTTCGTTGATCGCCGGTGCGTCGGAGTATCCGGCGCGGATCACGAGGTCGACGATCTCGACGTCGGAGACCGCAAGGCCTTCCAGGCGGAGCGCGTTCTCCAGGCCTCGCAAGGCCTGAGCACGGGTGAAGTCGATCTGGACGTTGACCCAATGCGGGAGGCCGAAGCGACGCCCCTTGAGGTCCTTCACTGAACGGATGCCGGAGCCGGGCAGGGTCAGGATCAGTTGTGCCTCGTCGGCCCACGACAGGCCGAGCAGCCGCGTGTCGCGACCGGACGAGTGTGCCCAGATCGCCGGGATGTTGCCGCCGTGGCGGACCGAGTTGGTCAGGGTGTGGTCGAAGTGCGATTCACGCACGGCCTGGTCGTTCGATTCCCGCAGCGATTCGATCTTCGTGCAGGTGCTGGCAAAACTCTCGTCGAGCCAACCTTTCTGCAGGGCGATGCCAAGACCGGTGGGTACCGGGCAGCGGGTGTACCAGAGGGTCTCCAGAGCTTGGGACATTCGATTCTCCTCAAGGGGTCGGTGGTCGGGGCGTTCCGCTGCTTGTCGCGCAGCGCCGCTCCCGGCTCCCAAAGCATGCTTCGTGCCACTTTGAAGGGCATCGTCAAATCAATAACTTGCGTTTCGAGCCTGGGCTCTCCCCGGCGGCGCTGTCGGCGTACCAACAGGCGTGATGAACGCTCAGCAGCAGTTCTGCTGCGCTGGCAGCAACATCTCACTGCCGGTTCGGCAGAACATCCGTAACGCTTTGTTCGGATTGGATTCTTGGAATCTGGCATGGCCTTTGCATTGGCCTGAGCCGGAAAGCGTCTCCGGGCTCGATCGGCGAGTCGGACGCATCGATGGTTCGTAAGGAGATCCGCGGCGATGAACAGCGGCAGGGCAGCGATCTTGGCTGGTGGCGACGGCACGGGCGAGGCGTCGGCCGTCGGTCTGGCCGCGACGCGGCCGCCGGTGGTGCCGTTGCGGGCGATCGCTCGGGACAGCGTGGAGGTCCCCCGATCCGGTACCGGGGCCCTGCATCTTGAGCGGGTCGGCAAGCGCTATGCCCTCGGCCGGGAGTCGCTCCAGGTGCTCGAGGACATCGATCTCGAGGTGCATCCGGGCGAGTTCATCGCGATCGTCGGCGCCAGCGGGTGTGGCAAGTCGACCCTTCTGCGGCTGATCGCCGGCCTCGACGCCGACTATCAGGGCGACATCGTCTACCAAGGTCAGCGTGTCACCGGCACCGATCTCAGCCGCGGCATCGTCTTTCAGGAACATCGCCTCTTCCCTTGGCTGACGGTCGAGCAGAACATCGATCTGGCTTTTTCGGCCACCACCGTCAGTCGCTCCGAGCGCCGCCGCCGCGTGCAGGCCCAGATCGAGGTGGTCGGCCTCGATGGTTTCGAGAAGGCTTACCCACACCAGATCTCGGGTGGCATGTCGCAGCGTGTGGCGATCGCCAGGGCCCTGGTCTTGCGCCCGCAACTGCTGCTGCTGGATGAGCCGTTCGGTGCACTGGATGCGCTCACCCGTCTGCGCCTGCAGCAGGAACTGGAGCGGCTGTGGGCGCTCGACGGCACCACCACCCTCCTGGTGACGCATGACGTCGAGGAGGCGGTGTTCCTCGGTGACCGCATCGTCGTCATGGACGCACGACCCGGACGCATCCGCCGGACCGTCCCGGTCCCTCTGCCAAGGCCACGGGACCGTTCCGCCCCGGTCTTCCAGCGCATCAAGGCGGATGTGCTCGGGGATTTCCTCGACGTTCCGCCGGACACCCCGTGAAGACCGCCCCAGGCCGGCGCCTCGAGAGCCCGGGCATGCCCATTCCGCAGACCGCTAGGGGACCGCGACATGTCGACCGCCCTGCTTAGCCCGCACAACCTGCAGGCCACCCTCGGGGGCCTCTCTGTCCCGCTGTCCCGCCTTCCCGAGGGCCTCGCGGAGGCGAGTGCCCGTCGTTTCCGTGCGCTGCGTGCACGCGCCCCTCTGGCCGATCGCGAGGTGAGCGGTCGCGACATCGTCCTGGTCTCCACACTCGTTGTTCTGCTGCACCTGGGGCTGGCTTTGCTCTACGCTCACCGCGACCGCAGTGTCAGTCTCGTGCACACGCCGGAGGTGGAGATCGAACTGATACGGCCGCAAGCCGAGCCGCCGAAGGAGATCGAGCCGCCGCGCCCGCTGCCGCCGCCGCCCAGGCCGGTCCGTCAGCAACTGCCCCCGCCGCTGCCCAGCCAGCCAGCCCCGCTGCGTACGGCGCCGGCAGAGGCGGCGCCTGCTGCGGACGTCATGACGGTGCAGGAGAACACCAGCGCACCTCGCTCCAGCGGGCCCGTGGTGGCAGTCACCGACCCGTCGCCGGCGCCACCGCCGCCCAAGGTGGAGGAGCCGGTGACCGAGGCCTCCGCCAACGCGGCCTATCTCAAGAACCCACCGCCCGAGTACCCGATGTTCGCGCAGCGACAGGGCTGGGAGGGGACCGTGCTGCTGCGGGTCCACGTGCTCTCGAGCGGCAAGCCGGAGCATGTGGAGATCAAGCAGTCCAGCGGTCGCAAGACGCTCGACGAGGCGGCGCTGACCGCCGTGAGGAACTGGACCTTCGTTCCGTCAAGACGTGGCAGCACGCCAGTCGACGGCTGGGCGACGGTCCCCATCGAATTCAAGCTTGCCAAATGAGAGAGGTGTTCCATGTTTGACCATACTTCGACCTCCGCCGTGGTGCTGGGTGTCCTCTGGGCGCTCATCGCATTCTCGGTCGTGACCTGGACGCTCATCGTCGTCAAGACCTTTCAGATCTGGCGCATGCGTCGGCAGAACAATCGTTTCCGCTCGGCTTTCTGGAGTGCCAACGACCTTCAGGCGGCGGCTGCACTCGAAGGCCATGCCGGGCCGGTGTTCCGGGTGGCGCAGGTGGGCTTCGGCGCGCTGCGTGAGGTCGACCGGGAGGTCTCGCATGACCTGCAGCATTCGGGCGACCGTCAGGATGTGCTCGAACGGGCTCTGCGCCAGCAGATCCAGAAGGAGCGCGTGCTGCGCGAGAGTGGTCTGGCGATCCTTGCCAGCATCGGCAGTACGGCGCCCTTCGTGGGGCTGTTTGGCACTGTCTGGGGCATCATGCACGCGCTCACCGACATCAGCCGGCTCGGCTCGGCCAGCCTGGAGGTGGTGGCCGGGCCGATCGGCGAAGCCTTGGTCGCGACCGCCTACGGCATCGCGGTCGCGGTGCCGGCGGTGCTGGCCTACAACTTCTTTCTGCGTCGACTCAAGACCAGCAGCAACAACCTCGACGATTTTGCGGCCGACCTGATCAACCTCTCGCGTCGATGGATCGTCCGTCAGAACGCGGCGAGTGCCGGCGAGGCCGCTGCGCCGCTCGGCGTGGTGCGAAGCATCAAGGGGGTCGCGCAATGAGTCTGTCTTCCTCTGCCAACGAGGCTGATGAGGTCCTCAGCGAGATCAACATCACGCCTCTGGTCGATGTGATGCTCGTTCTCCTGGTGGCATTCATCGTCACCGCCCCGCTGCTCAACAATGCGGTCACCGTCAACCTTCCGAAGACGGTCGCCACCCACCCGCCCGAGCGCAAGAAGCCGGTGACCATCAGCGTGACCGCTGAGGGCCGCGTCTTCATCGACAAATCCGAGGTCGCTGCTGGGGCGCTGGAGGGTGAACTCAGGGCGCGTCGGACGGCTGACCCGGAGCAGGTCTATCACCTGAGTTCTGACGAGTCTGTCAGGTACGGCGCTGTGGCCAAGGTCATGGCCGCCATCGAGAAGGCCGGCATCACGCGGCTGGCGGTATTGACTCAGGCCGAATGAGGGAGGCCGGCAGGACGCCGGCTGACTGTCGTCTGCCGGTCCTCAGGCAGCGACACGCGCCACTGGCGCGGCTGCCGGCAGAAGACCGATCGCCTGGGTGACCGCGTGGTCGATGCGCTTGCCGATGGCTTCGTTGGTGAGGCGGTGGTCGACGAAATCCGTGTCGCGGGCGTAGATGGCGGTCGCCGCGGTGACGATGCCGAAGAAACTCGCCAACGGCCGCAACTGGTACTCGAGCACGGAGGCGTGCTGGTCGCTGCCACCGGTGGCCACCAGCACGCCGACCTTGCCGGCCAGCGATTTCGGATCGACCAGATCGAAGAAGTGCTTCAGCAGGCCGGTGTAGGAGGCCTTGAACACCGGGGTCCCGATGACGATGAGATCGGCTGCGGCGAGCTGGCGGAAGGCGTTCGTCACCACCTCGGGGATGTCGTCGTAACTGACGGTGCTGCCAAGGGCGGGCGCAAAACTGGCGATGTCGATCAAGGTCACCTCGGTGTCGGCGCGGACTGCGACGCCCGCCCGCGCGCGCTCAAGCACCTCCTGCACCAAGGCGCGGGTGCGCGATGGTTGCGAGAGGTTCCCCGAGATGCCGACGATTCTGATCATGTCTTCTCCAATGGCGTTCGGGCGGCCTGGCTTGGGCCACCGGCGGGCCTCCAAGAAGACCCCAAGTGGCAGGAAGCATGAAGCGTGCCCAAGCTGGCATTCCAGTGGAATCAGTGGCTTGGTCTTGTCGGGCGGTGCATCGGTCGACCGGGCTGCTGTGATCACAACAGCACTGTCCCGTCTGCAGCAGGGTCCTGCTGCCCGGTACAGGTGTGTTGAAGGGGCTACTGGATGACGCCGAAGTGCTTGAGCAGGGTTCGCAGGACGTTGCGGCTGATCCCCAACAGGCGTGCCGTCTGGACCTGATTGTGTCGGCTGTGCTCGTAGGCCATCAGCACCAGCCGCCGGTTGACCGTGTCGTACAGGTCCTCTGCCTCCTGCGAGAGCAGCTCGGCGAGGGCCTGGTCAAGCGAGAACGATGGTTGTGCGACGTCCACGCGGCGTGTCTCGCCGGTCGCCACCGGATGCTGCAAGAGCGGCAGATTGAGGTCGCGCAGCCTCAGGACATTGCCATCGCAGACCAGCAGCGCGCGGTGGATGACGTTCTCGAGCTCGCGGATGTTGCCTGGCCAGGGGTAGCCGAGCAGCGCGTCGATCGTATCGGCCGCCAGGTCCGGTGCCCGCGTCCGCAGGCGCTCGCCATAAGCGGCGATGAAGTATCGGGTCAGCGGCAGAATGTCGCCAGGGCGTGCCCGCAATGGCGCGATGGGGATGGGCACGACATTGATCCGGTAGAACAGGTCCTCCCGGAAACGCCCGGCGCGGACGGCATCGACCAGATCGACGTTGGTCGCAGCGATCAGCCGCACATCGATGGGAATGGGTTTGCGCGACCCGACCCGCACGATCTCGCGCTCCTGCAGAACCCGCAGCAGCTTGACCTGGGTCGACAGTGGAAGATCGCCGATCTCGTCGAGGAACAGGGTGCCCCCGTTGGCGCTCTCGAACCAGCCGGCCTTGGTCGCCAAGGCACCGGTAAAGGAGCCGCGCTCGTGACCGAACAGTTCCGTCTCGACCAGTGACTCGGAGAAGGCACCGCAGTTGATCGCGGCGAATGGTCCGTCGCGGCGAGGGCTGAGTGCGTGAAGGTGACGAGCGACCAACTCCTTTCCGGTGCCGGTCTCGCCCCTGATGAAAGCTGTCGCATCACTTGGCGCCACCCGCTCGATCAGCGAGAGCAGTCTCTGCGACTCGGGGTCTTCGAAGACCAAGGCGCTGGCCCGAACCGAAAGGCTGAGTTGCTGCGGGTTCGGGAAGGTGACCATCGGCTTGCTGCCGCCGCGCGGCGACTGCGTCTCGATACGGTCGATGATGTCTTCCATGATGGGCAAGGTCTCAGGCAGATGCCGGATGACGCCGATCGCGGTTCGGCAGCTAAGGCCTCCAAGCCGTTCGGCTACGACGGGACCTCATTGTCGGGACCCGTCAACCGAACTGGGAACGGTTTTTTTTGAATAAGTAATTCTGAATATGCGTGCAGTGATCCCGGCCCCGGGCTTGCAGCAAGGTGCGCGGTCTACACGCCTGCCGCGTCCCGCAGCGCCGCAGCCTTGTCCGTCCGCTCCCAGGTGAACTCCGGCTCCTCACGGCCGAAGTGGCCGTAAGCCGCGGTCTTGCGATAGATCGGCCGCTGCAGGTCAAGCATCTGGATGATGCCTTTGGGGCGAAGGTCAAAGTGAGCGTTCACCAACTCG
>Ga0214917_10001990_pt1 | contig 25525 bp, 38 predicted proteins | sample LL_1208_BB_MetaG_FD_177983 | JGI IMG/M metagenome (GOLD analysis project Ga0214917, IMG submission 177983) | Freshwater microbial communities from Lake Lanier, Atlanta, Georgia, United States - LL_1208_BB | ecosystem: Environmental > Aquatic > Freshwater > Lake | place: USA: Georgia | collected...
TACCAGACATAATCATCCTGGCAACATCATCAAACCCTAGGATATCTTGTAGGGTTTTAGCCCACTCAACTAGGTGTAATCCTTCTTCCTGAGTTGCTAAGATAGTACGAGTTCCAGTACTTCCTCTACGAATATTCTCAATTTCAAGTTCACGTACATTGGACAATGCTCTACGCAAATCATCTTTTTGTAGTAATTGTTGTCTTGTTATGTCGCCAAACCTACCTGAGAATGGGGCAGGAAAATCATATCCCAATACTCTGATAGACTTATCTCTAGCAACTGTGGGAGTTTTTACTCCACTTAGTACAGCATTTTCTTGACGAACAAGTTCATCTCTATTTGCTTTAATCTTATTTAAACTATTTATAATATCATTAAGTTCAGCAGGCACCTTTTTAGGTGGCTTCTTAACATCGTAATCTGAACGCTTAAGTGCTTTTTCAAGTGCTTTAATTGTAGCATTATTAAGATTAATATCTTTGCGAATATTCTCTAAACTCTTTTTAGGATTGCCAATTGCACTAAGGTAATTAGTAATCTTCGATACAGTATTAGAAGAGTTTGCAAGAGCATCAATCTCTTGTTTTCCGAGTTCTTTTAATACACTAAATAAAGCAGCATCACCATATACGCGAACAGATGAATCACGGATAACGTTAATTGGATATCCAGCACGGAATAATGTAAGACCACGCCATAAAGAGTTAAACTCTTCTGCAACAAACTGTCCTAATAATTTTGCATTAAGGGGAAGACTTGCTTCTGCTCCTTTTTTCTCTGCATATCTTTTAAATGCAGCATTCCACATTTTAGGATCTGGTAAAAATGCACCATTTGCTAACTGTGTTACAAGTTGAGGATCTGATAAAACATCGTTTATTCCACCAGGACCAAACATGTAGCCCTGCTTTAAGTCTCTAGCAGCACGTGCTTCTTCTAATAATGTTCTATGTGCTTTATCGTAGGCTTTCAAAACTTCAGATATAATACTTGGGTGGATATTATATTTTGCTCCCAAATTTTCTGCTAATCTTGCTGTATAAGTATCAACAACATTCTTTTTAGCAATTTCATTTGGTGCTTTAATCATGTCATTGTATAGTTTTAGACCTTCTTCAGGAAGAAGTCCTTTATACTTTACAGCGGAACGGATGCTTGTGCGAAGTCTATCTGGAGATTGAATTGGATCATTAAAGTTAATTGTATTCTTAGGGATATCGTCACCTAAACGGTCTACCATTCTTACAAATGCAGAAAATGGACTCTTCTGGTATATTGTTTGAATTGCTTTTCCAGTTAAACTTTCACGTGCAGTAAGATCTGTAGTTTCTGTTTTTCTGGCAGCCTTTTCTTTTGCTAAATCGTTAGCAGTTCTTTCTACCCAAGCCCAACGAGAGGTAGTTCTATTCTGCATTCTTGAGTCAACCTTAAGTGCATCATCTAACCACTTAACTTGATTGCGAAGTTCTTTTACTTCAGCAGTAACCATCTCAATGTTGTTCTTAAATCTTTTAGATAGTACAATATTATCGCCTTTATATGCAAGACTAACTATACCTTCTGTCTTAACGGCCTGTAATGAATCAGTATACCGTTGCATTTGAGCAAATATGTCTGCTCTTTTTGCAGCAAGTTCTTGTAATGCTGTTATGTCACCACGACCAGTACGAAGAACTAAGCCAATTGACTCTCTATCTGCACCAGCAAGCAGGTTTGCACCTACTGTTCCAATTTCATTATCAAATTGTTTACGTTGTAATATTGTAGATGGAGTATTGTTTTGTAAAAAATCAAATAATGGTGTGTATTTTGTTACTTCACCATTAACAGTTCTCTTAATTGTATCAACATCATCGGCTAATCTAGCAGCAGTTAGTTCTTCTTCTCTTTTTGCTAGTATCTTTCCAGTTAAACCAGGAGTAGGACGCACAATTGGCGCTACTGTAGCCTCACGTAATAAAGCACCAGTGACTTTACCAGCAGCAATATCTGGACCAACACCAAGTTCTAGACCAAAATTAAGAAATCCACTTACTACTGCGCCTAAACCTTTAGTAGTATCGCCCCAGTCCTCATAACCTAATGCTCTAGATGCTTTACCAACCGTACCTGAGTACACATCTCGACCAAAATTATAGCGAACTTGTCCCGCTTCTGACTCAGCAAACTGTGCGGATGCCACATTTTCTTCACCAGCGATACCAGTCTTAGCAACTGAACGTGCTATCTTTCCAGTTAACGCTGCACCAATTGCTGTAAGTCCAGCAACGGCTGCTACTGGTGCACCAACAGTTACTGCTGCAGCACCTGCAAGTACACCGCCACCAATAATTCCAAGACCTGCAAGTAATCCCATACCAGTAGAGTTATTTTCAACATCTCTAACAAAAGCATAGTTAGATCTTACATTCTTAGGTCCAGCCATTAAAAGTCTAGTGAGAGCGCCATCAGTTTTTTCATCAACTCTACCAAGAGTTGCTTCGGTTATAACACCTAATGTACCACCAACTGTTTCAATACCACCAACACGAAGTTGCTCAATAGCATCATTCCATCCACCAGGATTTGCTGGTAGATTCTTTGCTATATCTGAATATAAACCAAATCCACTTGTGCGTGTAATACCAGGAGTTGTAACACTCGTCCTAGGCGCAGTATCTGGCAAATATGCTGCTGATGGAATACGTTGTCCAGCATCTGGTGCTGGCCTTGGTGCATTCTCAGGAGTCTTAGTAAGTTCTTTTGCTAGATTTGATATTGTATCCCATAAACTCACAAAATACTCCCCAGGTATTTAACATAATCTTTAGTTGCTTGTGTAGCGCCTGGCTGTTGCGCCCACCATTCCATAACTTGATAATTTTGTCTGATTAAATTAATGTCTGGATTGTCCGATTCTTGTGGAGTAGTAGGTAAATTAAGAGCCTCTAATCCATCACCACCACCAAGTTTTGCACCATTGGTTACCGGAACACCAGGTTCTGTAGTTGGAGCAGTAAGTGGTATTGCGTTAATATTCATACTAGATCTCATAGATGCGGCACCAGGAACATTGGCTACTGGATTACCAGCAAGTTTTGCAGCACGTTGAGTTGCAAGAGTTTTCTTACCTTCACCGTATCCCATACCAGGAATATAAGTTGCTGCTTGTGTTCCACTTTGGCCGTCTCCACCAAGAGGATTAATGTTCATTGGGTTATATTGTGGTCCACCATTAGGTCCACCACTTCCTTTTCCACCCATGATTCCTCCTACCTAGAATATTGTATTTTAGTAATAATGGGACCACTTGAATATATATCCCATTTGGTTGATATTTCTATTGCCTTTTTGATAATTTTTTCTGCTGTAATAGCAGATGTAACTCTATCGACATTAAGAGCCGCCATAGCACCAATGGCAATGTCACCACCAGAGCCAGAGTAATAGATACCACGAGTATCACGATCCCAAGAATAATCCTCAAAGATAGGATAGAGTACTCCGCGAATGCTAATAATAAATTGCGAATCATGTGCTGCTGCATCCCCGTCTTCTTTCATATCATAGCCAGCATCTATGAATAGTTTACGCATAGAAGGTATAAACTTCTTAGTCATAAACAAATCTAAATCTTCACCAATCTTTGGTTTTGGTGGCTTCCATCCAAATTGTAATAAATTTGAACCACGTCCTGCACCAGAACCTGCAATTAGTATTCCGTTGTTCTCAATGATTTTATTTGTAGCCATATCAATTGGTCTACCGTATTCATCTGATGAACGAGAGTCAGAACCTATTACGGACCAACCATTACCTTGAATAGCAGCAAGTGTTGTCATTGTCCCCTCCTGTTGCTATCGTCTACGAATAGTTCTTACGCTTGCGTTTGCTCCACCACTTGATGTTAAACTTGATAGAAGACTTTGAATGTCTGGTACTTCTTGAGGTTCTCCTGCCATAGGGGTAGGGCCTCCTACTGGAGCAGCGGGAGCAGGGGACGGTTGCTCAACCTGAGGAGCACCAGCAGGAGGAACTTGTTCTTTAGGCGCAAAGATTTCTTCTATTGCGTCTTCGATGCTTTGTCCCTTTTGTCTTGATTTAATAACACTAGCAATTTTTGTAACGATATCTGTAGGATCTTGTCCTGCAGTGGCCATTTGTGGAATGGCTTGTGTGTATGCTTGAAGTGAAGAGATAAGAGCATTACGCATATCTTCAATCTCAATCTTCTCTTGCTCTTGTGTAACATTAACATTAAATGGCAACTCTCTCATAGCCATATCCTTGGAGATTAACTTGCCTCCAAGTGCTTGTAGCATAAAAATAAGTCCTTGTGCTGGATTAAGACCAGCAAGCATACCATAACGAACATCGGCTGAGTAATCACCTTTAATATCTTTACTTGGTTTATACTCTAATGCATAAGGTGAGCCAGCATCTACGCCACGAATTGTTTTTAATTCATCAAATATTAATTCATCAATCTCAAAACAGATTCTAATTACATCTCGAAGAGCCGTTGCAAATATAGATTGGGCTGACTTGACTTGAGTATCGAATGCTCCCATAAGCGCCTGGACGCCTTGGCCTGTAACGATAGACGCATTAACGTTACCTGTTCTACCCTCTGGGTATCTAGCACCCACTCTAAGTTCTTGATTGAGCAGCGTCTGTTCTGTAAATGCTCCTTGTGGAAGGGTAAGTTCAACACGTCGTACTCCTGCTGGATTATTGGTTCTAATGACCGCATCTCCACCGAGTTGAAGTTCTTGAACATCGCTTGGTAGTACAATAGGAGACTGAACTGACTTCTCCGCTGCTTCCATAGCAAGCATAGCAAAACGGTTACGTAATAACTGAATACCAATAACATCGTCAAATTGTCCACGCATTTCACCGTCAATAGTAGGACGTTTGGCAATTACTACCATCATCTTTCCTATTGGATTCTTAGCACTAGATAAAATTAAATTATCTCTACTAGGAACATACACCACAGATTGGTCTTTGTCATAGTAGCGAACTATTTCAATTAAGCCATTAACATCTTGTTTAAAACCTGAGCGTCCAAGTAATTGAACTTCATATTCAGGGAATTGAGCGACTAACTCGCCAAGTGTTAGGGTATATATTTTTGCAAAAGAGACGCATCTTCCGTAGCGGTCAAATTCAGGATAAGCCATCCTTGGGTTTTCTACACGGATGCGTGGCATCTTTGATTCCTCATCCAATTCAATTACGAATGGGAGGAAACCGTATGTTATGTAGTAGTCGGCCCCTGTATACATAGAAACTTGTAGGTCAGAATGATTAAAATAGTTAGAGGCAATACGAGTACGGTTATCAGCAAACTTACGAGCACGATCATTGACCTGACTAGCGGACGAGCAGTTAACTGCAGGAAGCGGCGCCATAACCTCTGACAGGTCGCGGGCAACAATATCAATAAAATTTGCAACGACATTTGTGTCTACGCCTTCTGGAAAAAAATCAGGATATACCTCTGAGATTTTACCTTGACGAACAGCAAGTACGTCAGCAGCACGTGCATCGCGCTCTGAGGCACGATACTTGAGTGATTGAACTCGTGCTGCAATACTATCAATTGATAGAGCCATTTATATCCTAACTATAGGTTTCCGACCATTGCTCAGCAAAGGCCTCATCTAAATTTATTCCGTATCTTGCTTCTCTTTGCCGTCTAGTAGCCCATCTGTTATTCTGGTACTTAGTAGCAAAAGATGATTGTTGCATTAATTCTCTGACTCTGATGATGGCAAACCATAATGCCATTACGCAGTCAGTTGGGTTTTTTGTATCTGGTTTCCAGGTTATCAACTGTTGAACTAACGACTTCAATCCCTCTGAACCTTCATTGGATGGAAGTTGTATCGTGTTGTTATCTTGAAATCTGCCGTCCCTCAGACTGCCAAATAAGGCAGACATGGAGGCCACACCGAATGATGTGTCCCATTTATTCTTGCCAGTATAGTGAGGATTTAACTTACACCCATGTATGGCTAAGAACTGAACTAGATCAGTATCCATCTGATACGCCTTTTGGTGGGCGTTAATTTCAACTCGAAACTCTTGTGGTTTATATCTTTCGACCCACTCTTCAATAAGATCACGCTCTTTCTGAGGAGATGGGTCAACCATATTAACACAATCTAAAACATAAATTTTTGAATCTGCTTTATTGTAGGTAACTGCTACGAAAGCAGAACGTCCAGATACAGCAGGGTCAAAACCAATTACAGTATAAGAGCCTTCAACGTGGCTTGGATGGCCTGGCGTTCCAGCCTTAAGAGGTCCGCGTTTTCGCATTCCATTGACACATCCTGCAACAACTGTTGGTGAGAAGATTGAGTCTTCGACGATATCTTCTTGTTGGTAAACCATAGCCCAGATTGACGGAGCAACCTCAGACCTTCTAGTAAAGAGCGAGGGTCCATCCCACTTTGGATATAATCCTTGTTCATTTACTTCATCCTTGTCGCCCTCAGCCCTGTCTGTCCAAGGCCATAATGTTTTCCAGTTTTCTGGCTTCTCATCAAACTCTAATACTGCTGGTTGAGAGAAGTAAGTGAATGGAGATTTGCCACCTGTCCATTGGTCGCCATCTCGTATCATCTTGTATAAATCTATAGGGGCGACACGGGTTCCTACAATTAGTAGTTTTCCGTGCCGTCCCAAACGGGTGATGACTTCTTTTTGAAGCCATTCAATTTGCTTTTCCCACTCATGAGAGTTTGAGTTCATCACCACATCGTCTAGGATAATCAGATCGGCGCGAGCACCGTAAATCTGAGATCCAAATCCTAATGCTTGTACTGTTGGGTCTTTCTCTCCAGAGTCGCGTCCAGTGCCCAAGTAGATCATATCAGCAGACCATGTCTGCGAGTCAGCCTTGTATCCACCATTGGGACCAAATCCCATTTGGAGTTTAGTCCAGTTAGGGTGGCTAAGTCTAGTCTTGATTGCACTTAAAAATTTTCTGGCCATACCTTGAGTCTTTGAGACCACAATGATTCTTACGTTAGGATCAGTGGCTATACGGTAGGTCACATAGTTGATTGTAATGACTGTGGACTTAGCGTGCTCAGGTGGTACGTTGATTAAGATACGGTTGCTGGCCGCAGGCTCATAGGTCATAGATGGATGTAGCCAACGGGGTTCCCGTCCCTCAATTAGGTCAACCCAATCTTTATGGTGTTCGAACAGTTTAGTGTCTAGGAATTGCTCGGAGAAATCCTCAAACGAGATATCCTTAAGATTGGCCATATCGGCCTTGACACCTTTACCAGCAAGTCTTGCTTTATCAGCCTCAGCCTTGAAGTCAGGGTCCTGCATGGACCATTGGCGGAAGGTAACATCATTTCTACCCACAGCCAGCATGGCGTCGGTAATGGTTGTTCCCTGGGCTAGTAGTTCTAAAACTTTCTTTTGGGCCACATCTTTAGGAACTGATTGTACCCCTGGCTTGCGTCCCATAGTACTCCTAAAAAACGGTTATTTAACGGTAGGTATAAACGGGCAGTATATACCCATTATATATAATAATATATATAATACTATAATAGGAGTTGTCGGAATAAAAGGGAGACAACTCCCTATATATTAATTAATATTACATATATAGATAACCTGTGAATAACTGAAAAACGAACAACTTAGGGTGATATATTTTTATATATGTCCGATTTATACCTATATGTATATATATTACGGGGCTAATATAACAGAAAATTATTGTCGGATATTATATACAGGGTCTGACGCTGAGTTTAAGCACCCACCCTCAAATTGTCGACAAATCGACTTATCGACTTATCTATATTTTATGGGGTGTTATATTGTCCTAATTGTACTATTTGAACCTATTATATTGTTTTGTAGGTATTTAGTATAAATAGAGAGTTATGGACTATCTGCCCTAATAAATCCTAATCGCCCCTATTGTCCGATATGTTCTCACCCCAGTATATTACCAACCAGTAATCGAACAGATGTTCGTGTGATAGACACCACACCATTACCCCTTGACTTATCGGTAGGCTTATGGTATAATCCCGCCCGCCTTGCGTGTGATGTATCTCACATCAAATTGGCTTGACTTGTGATAGTGAGCGTGGTATTATTCTCTTATCAAGTTAGAACTTGACTTGATATAACTAAATAGAGAACTAAGAACTATCTTAGAACTTAGGGCGTGTCGAACTTGACACCCGCCTAGACTTGTGATAGTATTAGTTCTACAAGGTTAGACTACTAGTAAGTAGCCTAGAGAGATACGCCTCTAGACAAGTCGGCGGGTGCGCTGATAGGATACTAACTAGACTACTTACTAGTAGCCTAATCACTAGAGAGAGGATAAATAGTAATGCCGTATAACCCTTATGGGGTTAGCGGTAGTATTATCACCCCACCTAGACAAGTTAGGGCAAGTAAAGCATGGCGTAGGCAATACCCACGCAAGGCGTACTTCTCTAATCTAGTAGTGAGGGATAAGGCGGGCAATATAATCGTGGCTATCGAGGATAGTCAAGCGGTTAAACTTGCTAAGCGTGTCGCTAAGAACGCTAAGCCTAAGGATACTACCCCTAAACCCTTAACAGAGTTAGAATTGCGTAGAATTGCGCTTGATGAGCGTAAGCGTGAGTTCGAGGCTAAACAAGCGGAGAACTATCGTAAGTTAGTCGGCAATTACAATTAGTAGCCGATAGTCCTAGCCCGTAGGTCGGGTGTCTATGGGGTTCGATACCCCACTAGGACACGCCATAAGTCGGGGGTACTTGACTTATATGCCCTAAGTATGCTATACTTAGGTATAAGTAGAGAGGATAAGATATGTTGCTAGAGATACTAGTAGCGGTTCAGACCTTAGCGATTATAGCACTAGTGGCTAGAGTTAATCGACTACAAGGTCGCCTAGAGTATAGGGGTCGCTAATGTCGGACAATGTAGTAATTGAGATTACTAAGGACGACTTAGAACTTATACGCAAGTCCTTAAGAACTCAAGAGAATTGGTACACTAGGTCAGACTTTAAGAGTATGGCTATGGCTACCAATTTGCTAAGAAGTAAAGTTAATGATATAATGATAGAACTAGAACTACCAATAAAGTAAGGAGTTGATATGCCGATAGATAGTGACGAACCTACCGAACATGGTTGCGGTACTTGTAGTTATACATCTACCAATGATGACGACTTCATAATGGTAGGTGATGACCTACTATGTGAGGGTTGCCGAGCATGGTGTAATTATTGTGAGGAGTATTGCCACAATGATAACACCCACTATGTAGAGGGTATCGGTGATTATTGTGAAAGTTGTTGGGAGAATAATACTAACTACTGCGAGAGATGTAGTTGTACATATTCCGACAATGAGAGCATGTACAATATCGAGGATAGGGGTGAGTATTGGTGTGAAGGTTGCTATGAGGACAATGGTTCTTATTGTGATGACTGCGACCAATACTATGCTAATGAGTGTGAGGGTTGCGGTGGTGGTGGTAGGACTAACCTTATCCACGACTACTCTTACAAGCCCGACCCTAAGTTTATAGGTCAAGATAAGAATAACCTATACTTTGGTATAGAATTAGAAATGGAGATTAGGTCAGGCGACCTAGCGAGTAGTGCTAAATATGTAGCAGAAAATATAGGCGAGTGGTTCTATATGAAGCAAGATAGCAGTATCGGTCAAGGTGGCTATCGAGGCTTCGAGTTAGTATCTCACCCTATATCCTTTACTAAGTGGTCGGATATGCCAGACTTTGATAGAACCTTAGACTATCTAAGAGAACATCAAGAGGCAAGGGCATGGGACGCTAAGAGTTGCGGACTACATATACATGTAAGTCGAGAGGGGTTCAAGGGTGGCGCACATGTACATAGGTGGTTAGCACTAGTGTACAAGAACGCACCCGATATGATGAGATTTGCTGGTCGTAAGTCAGACTACGCAAAGTTCAATGATGTGTACAAGTATGATGATTATGATAGACCATACTTTACACTAGCCGACAAGGTGGCAGACCCTAGAAGGGTAAGCACCGAGAGGCACTCTGCTATAAATACACGCAACGAACATACGCTAGAACTTAGGTTCTTTAGGGGAACTACTAAGCCTAGTGGTGTCCGTAGTGCTATACAATTAGCACACGCTAGTATAGAATATACTCGCAACCTAAACCTATCAGATGTAAAGATAGGTATGCTAGGGTGGGAGTGGTTCTATGATTATGTAGAAGCCAACAATGGCTACTACCCTGACTTATATGAGCGTATGTCCAAAGTACGCTCATTAAGTATCAACAGTAATGAGTTAGTCAATGCGTAAGAGAGGAGATATATGTGTCTATTAGTGGTGTGTAATCCCAATTCCACGCCTAGTAAAGATGACCTTAGCATGGGTGCGTGTAAGAACCCACATGGCTTTGGCTTTGCGATAGATACTGGTGAGGGTATTATATCAGAACGCAGTATGTCCGCTAAGAAATCTATCAGAAGGTTCTTAGAACTTAGAGAGCAATATCCTAATGGCTACGCTATGTGGCACGCTAGGTATGCTACTCACGGAGTTAAGAACGAACTAAACTGCCACCCCTTCAAGGTAGTGGGCGAGCACGATACTTACTTAGCGCACAATGGTGTGTTAGATATTCATATACCTAAAGGTGATAAGCGTAGCGACACTAGGATTATGGCAGAGGAGTTATTGCCTAGACTAGGTGGCGTGTCTGCTTTAGATGACGACTATGTATATGATATGATTAGTTCATGGGCTAGTGGTAATAAGATAGCAGTAATGACTAATGACCCTAGCGCACAGTACAAGATTTATATTGTCAATGAAAGTCTAGGTAGTTGGGACGACAATGGTGTGTGGTGGAGTAATAACTCTCACAAGTCTACCATATCTACGCCACGAACTACCACCTATAACTACACCTATGGTGAGCCTAGCGTGTATGATATAGTAGCACTAGACAAGCACTTCGACCCTTCAATGTATGAGGATAATAAGTTCGAATGTCCTAATTGTGAGGCAGTAATAGATACATGGGAGAGTGAACTATATTGTACCATGTGTGAGTGTTGCTTTGATTGTAGCGCACAGTTCTTAGATTGCTTGTGCTATAATCCTACTGCTAAGAGCATGATAAGAGATGAGTATGGATTTTTAAGTGAGAAGTGGTACAGTAGAGAGCCACTTGACTTCTAGAATTGGTAGTGATATAATCACTATCGATACCGACAGACACCACTTGGTAAATTGCCAAGAGGATAACTAATGAAAGGTAAAGTATGACAACCACGACAGCAGAACAAATAGAGAACTACTTGGCTAGCATATCGCTAACACTAGCAGACCTATCAGATGAGTTGGCAACAATTCAATTTGATTTAGAGGACGCTAATGGATATGAACCAAGAGGTACAATACTTAAAGCACTACCTAATCAGACTAGGTTCAAGCCTAAGTCAGTATGGGTATCGCTAGGTAATGGTAAGTATCAACATTTGACTGGTGAGAAAGGCTTAATCGCTAAGCACTCACGCCTTGACGGGTACACTTCAGTAGTATTCCGCCCATAATAAACTAGTTAATTGTGGGTGGGGTTATTGCCCCACCTACGCAAACAGAGAGGATAATATATGTTAGAGGAATACGCATGGACTTCTTATATCAGAAAGTCTGACACTCAAAGTCTATCAGATGACGAGTTAAAACAAATGGTATCAGAATTAAACATGGCAGTTCAGGCTATCTGCTTTACTCATGGGATACATAACTAATGGCAGGTGCGTTTGGTACTGGTCTTAAGAATAGCGTGTTTGGCTATCTGTTTAATGACTTAGACTTAGATGTTAGTGATGGGTTATGTGTTAAACATGATGACCCTGACCTATGGTTCGCTGGCGAAGCCGAGAAAGAGGACGGCGAGAAGTGGACATTCAATAGAAAACAGAGAGAGCGAGTAGCACTAGAAGTAGATAGGGCTACACAGGCTCTAGCAATATGTAAGAATTGTCCAGCCAAAGTTAATTGTTTAGAACTTGGTATGCGTGGTACACAGATATACTATGGTATATATGGTGGCACTATGCCAGGTGAAAGATTACTTAAACTTGGTAGGAGTATGAAAAAAGCAGAGTACGCTAACAAGTTAAACTTTGCAAATAAAGTTAGGAGAACTATGAAAGAAAGGGGAATAAGTGGATAGTGATATAGTCTGGCAAGGGGTAATCACTAATGATATGGTAGCAGGTTGGTCTGCTGATAAAGTAAGTACACTTATCAGAGAACTAGACGACTTGGTATTCATTACATATGAAGAATTATCTAGCGACAGAGAAAACTTAGAAGGTCTATTCGACAATGAATACGAATAGAAAAAAGAAAAAAAGATTTAATATAAGAAAAGGATTTATATTGCTACTCGGTGTGGGGATATTACTTGTACTGAGTATCAAGTTTGCTAGCCATATTGGCGAGCCTACTTCAACCCCGAAAGAAATATCTAAGGGTTGGACAGTAATGGATAGCAAGTCATACGCTCAGGATAAGTTATACGAGTGGCAATATAAACAATGGTCATGCCTTAATAAGTTATGGACTAAGGAAAGCAATTGGAGACCCAACGCATACAATAAAGTTAAAGTAATGGGCAAGAATGCTGGAGGTATTCCACAACTATTAGGGCTTGACCCCAAAACTCCCGCGCCAAAGCAAATAGATAGAGGCTTGTCTTATATCTATAATAGGTATCACACACCTTGCGAAGCATGGAAGTTCTTTAATAAGAAAGGGTACTACTAATTAAACCTAAACACATTACAGAACTTAAGCCAGACTATAAGTCTGCTATGGACATTCGTGGTAGAGCCACTACCACATGTCCTTGCGGTTGTAATATCTGGAACTTAAAGACTGTCTTTGATGAAGAGACAGGTGAGATTGACATGTACTTTCTAGATATGGAGTGCGCTTTATGTGGCACTCTTGCAACAGCACCAACACCAGATGATGAGGAGATATAATGCCTACATATTCTTATAGATGTATAGATGATAAGACACTATTAGAACTAAGTCGTAATGTAGATAACAGAGATGACTTAGTTGAATGCCCACAATGTAATAAAGAAATGACAAGAGAATATCAAGCCAACCCTGTACATTTTAAGGGCACTGGATTCTATTCAACGGGAGGTTAATATGCCATATGGTAAATGCTGGGTGTGTGGTTGTATAATGAGTGGCGATAGTCAAACTCTAGAAGGTAAAGTTAAATGCGATAGATGTGGTTGGATATCATCTAAGAATGGAGACTGGTAATGGATAATACAATTCTATTATTAGAGGAAGCCAATAGAATTATGGCTGATATATTTAACATAGAGGAGGATAGTAATGAGTGAACCTATGTATTTAATGGGTGATGATGTTGCACTAGGTATCAACCAAACCTGTGATGACTGCGATGAGATTGATTGTATATGCTTTGAACCTGATAGAATGTGGGGAGATGATGATTGATATTACAGAACAAGATGAACAAGATGAAATGCTGGCAAAGTTCTGGGCTGACTATGGCGAGAGTCTATGGGTAGACCCAGCAGAACAGGAAGAGTTATGGAATGATACTGAAAGCAATTAAGTACAGTGTTATCACTGCGATAGTAACCTATTATATTATTCTTGCGGTGGCTGCACTTCTGATTCTTGTGACTCCTCTTGACTAGACTCAGTGTCAACATCATGATAGGGTTTGTATCCACCTATCTTATTAATGAGTCTACGAATAGCACGATTAAGTCTCATTCTTGCAGCACTATCTGTCCCAAGTTCTAAGTAATTTGATATCTCACCGAAGTCTAAGTTCTCTGCAAAGCGCAAGAATATAATTCTTCTATCATCTTTACTTAACTTCCAATAACCTGAGTCAACTTCTAACATCATAATAGTTAGGTTGCCACCTTCGGCTGGGGCAGATGGTCTGCCTGGTCTACCAAGATTTAATTTATGTGTAACACCATACTCACCACGCAATACGGGTGGTAGTAATGCTTCAACTATTTCTGGTTCATAGTAATGTAAGTCAGTAACATCATAGCCAATAGACTTAGCCTTCCAACGTTGGCAATAATCTAATGCTTGATTACGAAGTGAACGATAGATTAAATTTTTAGCGTCCTTCTCACCTATTGCTTCCCAATCTTTAAGTTTATTTGGGTGCTCTGCGAACCATTGATACAGCGATTGTCTTATATCCTCTAACTCTACCATAGAAAATTTCTTATGGTACTCTGAGGCAACCGCTGTTACAATGTAGTCCCACTTCTCAATGCTGTCCCAATCCACTTACTTCCATACCTTCCCATCGAACACAAATGAACCGTCCATATTTACAGGAACAAGGTGTGGTACAACTTTATTTCCATCTACATATAGCACACCAAATCCCTTGTGCCAAGTAAATAATCCACCTCTAATATATTTAGCAAATTTAAAGTCCATTAAACAACCGACTTCCATACCCCATATAGTTCTAGGATTACCACCAAAGTATGATTGAGTATAATGTGTCAAGCCCATACGGTGCGTGTGTCCACAGACTACACTAAGCCCCGCTCTTTTTGCTAGTCCAAGTGCGGTAGCACCAGCAGTAGGTTGAACATTACCCTCATCACCATGAAGTAGTAACCAATTCGGTGCTAGTTCATATGGTTTTTCATGATAAGTAATACCTAAGTTATCTAACTTTAAGAAGTTCTTTAACTCTAATTCAGGTAAACCTGCAAGTCCCGGTGCTCTCATCTTAATAGTATTAAATAATCTATCAGTATGATTACTACGAATCATATGTTTAATCTTTAATGATTCTAATATGCGATAGGTTTCATCTCTATCTCTGCCGATAGATTTCTCATGTTCAAGTTCAGTACCCTTACTCCAACGAGAGATAGTCTGCATGTCCATTTCATCCCCGACTGACACTACTTCATCAGGTTTATAAGACTTAATAAAGCGAGCCAGTACAGACACCGCTTTCCTGTCATGGTACGGTACCTGCAAATCAGACACGCAGACTATAACCTTCATTTGTCCCACTTTCCTCTCAGTACTAGCAACCCTATGATTGCATAGTTTGCCATGTCCTTGAAGGAATCTTCGAAAGACTCGTGCTCTGGTGCCATATCCCTTATTGAATCGTATAGATTATTTATACGTGCCAACTTGTCATGCATACGAACCCTTAGCCCATTGATAGCACCACCTGGTGCATCTGCAATATTTCTTGGTCCGTAATCTTTATGCTTAGATAATAACAAGTCCAATAGTTCTTGGAATGTTTGTGCTACCGCCACTTCAAATGACTCAGCACTTGGCGGATAATTAACTTCCCATTCTTTACTTTTCATTTATATCCCTATCTGTTGGAATTTTTTCTATTATCTTATTAACTGATTGTTGAAGTCTTTCGTAATACCAGTTATTAAATTCTTCTTGTCTATCTAGTTCTTTTATACTAGCCATTATTTATCCCCTTCAAGTAACTTCTTAATCTCATCGTCTATCTCCATCATTTGAGATTCGATTATCATTTCTTCTACTATATCTTTAATCGCCTCGGGTTGTGTCTCAGCCGTAAACAATGTCATGTATGTGGATTGGGTTATAGACTTTATCTGATCTGGTTTATTAGCATATTTGAATAAACATCTAAGTAAAGAACCTATCATTAATCTTGCACCATTAGGCAGCACTAATGCTGGATCAAACTCTTCATCATCTTCTAGTAGGTGGTCTGTTGCTTCGAACACATTTTCGAATCGCTCACCGCATTCAGGGCAAGGTGGAATCTCTTTACTCATTTAGTCCTGCCTTCTCTCTTATATAGTCTGCCCCATATTTAACATATGAACTATTAACATCTTCACCATCTGGTAATTGAACAATAGTAACTGGCAGTTCTCTTGCTAGACTATTAGCAAATTCTTTCCCTGGTTGATCGCCATCTGCAAATACAAATATTCTTTCAAAGTCTGCAAGCAATCTTGTATAATGTTTCTTCCAAGAGTTAGCACCAGGTACGCCAACGCAAGGTATGCCAATACAACTAGACATAGTTATTGTATCTAGTTCTCCTTCACATACACCTATATAATTGCCAGCCTTTTCTATATCTAATACATTAAACATCTTTGTTTCTGCACCAGTCATACCCATATACTTAGGTTCTACAGCAGGATTAAGACTTCTAAATCTCAAATCAACAACGCCAGTTTTAGTAATGTATGGTATAGATAATCGTCCGATGAATGCATCGTGTCCAATCTCAGCCTCCACGACTACGCCTAATCGTGCCAGACGTGCTGCTTCCATTGATATTCCCCTGCTTCTGAGGTAATCTTCTGCCTGATAAATGTTTGCTGCGTATCTCTGTGTTGCTAGATCCAACAATTCCTTCTGCGATTGATTTTGCTTCACGTATATCTACCCTTTCCTGCTGTGCGATAATTTGTAAACTGTTACCCTGGACTCCGCAGGCGAAGCATATGTATATGTTATTGTCGAGATTAACACTTCCTGACTGGTGTGTATCGGAGTGGAATGGACACTTGAGATTAACTTGTCCGTGCCCTTGTCGTACTTGCGCTCCATAGTGTATGAGTACTTCTCTGATATTTGGTAAGTCATTTACCCGCCCTCTTAATCCATTGTTCAAAATCTTCCACCACCCAAGCCTTGTTTATCCCTGCCTGTCTACGTTTAACTATCACGAACTTATTTGGAACTTCTTTTAATCCTCTAGCCTTAGCATAGTTCTCTGCTTCTACTTCTGCTTCTCGCCAGAACTGTGGTAAGTCTAACTTCTTTGTTGCCTTTAGTTCTAATATATTTGCTGCGCCATCTAAGAAAGCAACAACATCGCCCTCGTCTTTAGCACCAGCCCTGGTTAATCTTTCAGCCAATACATCTTTAGACCTAAGCCATTTAACCACATCAGTTTCAAAGGTTGAACCCTTACGTTTACCATAACTACTCATGAGTGAACCCACTTATAGGTATACGCCAACCATTTATATAATTATCATAGTACTCAGGCTTAGTAAATTCTTCTGGGTATGCAATACCAAATATCTCAACCTCGGAAAAATATTCTAAGTCTAAACATTTAGTACCTATAATAACCTTACCTTTATCCTTGCCCCAAAATGGTATGCTGTCTTGAGTTCTTACTGACCTTACCTCTACATTAGTTCCAACATCAGGTAATGAATGGCGCTTCTTATGCAGTGCATTAGGATACCAAGGATTATTCCACGCTAAATTATAATGTTTAGCAACAGCCCACTCACATACATTGGCACGTATATTAGCATTGATCTCAGGTTCTAACTTACCATCAGCCTTACCCTGTGCATAATTAGGTTGGTCAGTAGAGCCAAACTTAGCCAGCCATCTTTCCACTGCAAGCATAGTGCAGACTCTCACTTCATCTTTACTCAGGGTTATTATCACGCCACTTTACCTTAGGATATTTAGTTATATTAATAAAGAAAAATATGAAATCAAACCTAATAATTCTAGCGATAACTGTTGGAAAAACATTATCATCAAACTCAAGTAATCCATAATACTCCATTCCCACACCCCAACAATCTAGGGTATTTCTACTTATAGTTATAGTATAGTTATTAATATCTCTTTGCATTAGTGATTCTCTGGAATATCATCTACGAACATATACTCAGGATTAAATGCAATCCAGGTCATGAGACCTCCACCTGCATCGGCTCTTCCGTATCTGTTCTTAACAGGTGCAACTCCCATCGACGTTCCAACAACACCAAGCGTGCATATAAGTGCTGGAAGTTGTGCCACCTTACCTTGGATAGCAGAGCGTGGCTGACATGGTGTCCCAAGAACAGCCTCGCTAGTGTGATGAAGAACAACAACAGCCGAGTTCGTAGCACGTGCAAGATATTTCAACTCCTTCATGATTGCTCTCATCGAAGCAAACTCTTCGCCACCATCAGTGGCTACATCCATTAAATTATCTACTATGATAAGCGTAGGAGAGCAACCCCATAGTTCTTCAAAGGCTTGCACTTCTTCATCAATATCTTGTAGTGTTGGCGCAGATTCAAATGACCAGACTATATGGCTACTCTTTGATAAAGTAGCCTTAGTCCAACCTAAATCAGATTGCAACATTCCCTCTACATCTGTCTGGTTCTTACCAGAAATCATAGATGCTAACCGCATAGCCATTGTATGTGCATTAGTATCAGCAGAGATGTATAGTGTTGGCACCTTCATCTTCAATGCTAACGCTAGTGCGAGTGTGGATTTTCCAACTCCTGGTGCTGCAGCAAACATAGAAACTTCGGAACGCCTGATGATAATCTTGTTGGATTCGAATGCCTTAAAGCAAGATGGTAATGGTTCCCCACCAATACTGGCACGACCAACTGATCGGATAAGTGTACGCATCCAGGTTCCTTTCTAGTTCCGAAAAAAGATTTATGCCAGTCTTTTAGTTTACTGGTTTGCACTGGTCTGGAGTTCCTTGAGGTGAAGGACAAGACCAAAACGCATAAGGTTTACCGCTTGCCTTACTGATACCCTCTCTCCAAATACGTGCTCCGTGCTTGCACACTGGCGCTGCTGTACCTGATGCTGCCGACACTGGGGTTGGAGCGGAGTAGTTCGAGGGCCTTGTGCCTGTAGTGGAACTCGATGTCGATAAAGGGGATAGATTATAAGCACCAACAACTTTCTGTTGTGTTGCAGCAATCTGTGGAGAGTAATCTCCAATACCCTCTAATAGTACTGATAGTTCATCAGCAGTATTAGCACGGATATTTATCATATCACCTGACGGTGTCTTGTAGGAAACTTGTAGTTTCCAGTCTTCATTTGCCATTATTTTCTCATTTCTTCGAAGTGAATTGACAGTGCTCTGTTAATCCACAACGATTGCAGTTGTTTGTATTAGGAATAAATATACCAGCCTTACGTGCCTTATCGAAGGAGCGAACTAGGTAATCAAGTTTCTCTTCGGTGTAATCACTAAGGTCTACCATAGCAGAAGTACCCTCTTGCCTTGCCATCCAGTACGCACCATACTTGACATCTACACCTAAGATTTGTTTAAGTCCTAGTTTGTAGAAGCCAAGTTGTAAAGTACTAGTTGGGGTTTGTTGTGAAGTCTTGAGGTCAACCACGACTAACTCACCATCGACTTCAAACACTCTATCGAGAACCATCTTCACTGGTACATCAGCAAAGACTGGAGTTAACCCCAACTCTACGGCGGGTGCGCCTTCAGGAGTGTGCCAAATTTTCCAATTGTAATTAGCCTTACGCCAATCAATATATGACTGAACCCATTCAGGTCCTGTCTGTTGCCAAAAATCTATATTCTCCCTATTAGGAAATGCTTTAGATGTTCTGCCACCAACACGAGCAAAGGTTAAATCAATACCCTCTGCTTCTTTTATCCAAGCCTTATCCCATAAACTTTGAGCGGTGCTCACGTAAGGCCTCCCTAAGTACTATCTTAGCGTTAAGTAATCCAACCAATTCAGTTTCATCCATAGTCTTATCAATGAGAGAATCAATAGAGCCAACAGCAACAGCCCAAGTTTCTTGTAGACCATTCAAATATCGGTCACGCATAATCTGATTATAGGTTTCCCATGTTATGGTAGTAATCCCATCAGTTTTTTCATTAACAATTTCAATCATAGATTTTCCAAGTCCCACATCTCAGTTGCGGTATGGAATGCAGACCCACCTACGGACCAAACTGATGGCTGTTCGGGTAAGTTAAGCAATCGACCTAAGTAGTACTGATAACCACAGTCGATGTATGTAGTAAATGCGGAGTATGATATATGTTCAGGCAGGGTATATTCCCCAAGTTGTATAGTCATGTCAGATAGTATATACTTATCCACAGGTTTCTGTGGGTACGTAATTGTAATCAGTCATACCCATATAAAGAATTCAGGTATGTATAATTATATATCTCTTATATATAATATATAATAATAAGACCCTTTCGGGGTCTATAATATATATAAATATATAATATATAGAGATAGAAAAAACACGAGATAGAACGACAAAAGACCCCCCTTCCCAGTATCTCTACTAGGTCGGGGGGTTTTAGTGTCTCTAATGGGCCTTTAAAGCCCAATTAAGGGTATATTTAAGCCTATCTTCCGAAGTCTTTTTCAGCGCTATCAGCCCATTTTGCCAATGGTCCGAATACAGCACCAATTGCAATAGCATATTGAGGGGCTAAGTCAGCAGCCAATGCTAACCCTAAGGTTACGGCTGAGGCTAGTACTGCACGGCAGTAAGACTTGAATGCTTTCTTCTGACGCTCTGTGATTTTGAACTTCATTTGTTCTCCTTTTTTGGTAGTGGCTTTACTGATGCCTTTACCTTGTTGAGTGTTGTTACTTTTCCCAACCAAGGAAACCAAGGTGACGTATCGTTACCGCAGTTATCTTTGATGGAAATATGTAGGTGCTTATTATGTTTATTTGTTCCAGTATATCTGGCTTCACCATTCTTGGCTGACCAAATCTTACCTTGAAATATTAGATACTTAACTCTTGAATCTGATTGCAACTTATCATAAATCTCAAAGCAATCAATACCATTATCTGGGTCGTGAGTTAAGTCTACTGCATACCCTGTATTGTGGTCTGAGTTAGGACTCTGTTTTAGATGAGCAGCAGATGGTAGCAGACCATCGCTGGCTTTCTTGCGCTTCGGTCTTAACGCCGTCGCTTGACGGAGAACAACAATTGCAGCAGGTGTGGCTTTCTTTGCAACAGTCATAGTTCACTTCTTTCTTATCCATACTTGCCATCCCATACGTAATATATCAATATCTGATTTATGTTTTAACAGCCAGGCATTTATTGCTGGCTTAGGATTTTTATCTGTACCATCTGGATGGTCCCACTCGTAATCATCAAATGCCATAATACCGCCAGGCTTTAAAATATCCCAAGATAGGTTAGCATCTAAAGTTACTGACTCTGGTAAATGGTCACCATCAATATAGATAAAGTCATATTTAACATCTCTATGTTCTTTTAACCAGTCACCACTGAATGCTTTGTGTGATGCTACCTTCTTAGCATAAGGCTTTATCTGTTCCCTATATGCTTCTTGTATATCATCCCAGTCATAGACTGATTCGTGAGGCAGGTTACCGCACCAAGGGTCTACATCTACAAGTAATGATGTTGGGTCTGTAAGAATATTTTCTAGTAACCAAACAGATGCGTTGCCAGTAAAGACACCTATCTGCAGGAACTTAAGATTCTTTTTGCCCTTAAACTCTGCTAGTCCATTCTCAAAATCTTGGACTGTGGCATTATCGTAAAACCATTTAGGAAAGTTATCTGCTTTCATCCCCACTACTTTCTACTTCTGTATTAAAATTGTGTATAAAGTATCTACTTTTTGTTCTAACCTATTAACCTGGTCTTTTACACTTGAGCCACCATTAGGACGAAGTTCAGATAGATAGTGTTTAACTAAGTGTCTAACTCCAATTGCAAGTGCGCCAATTAAAGAAGTTATGGCAACTGCCAATGCAGCCCAGTCATTAGGTGTCATAAGTATTATACCGTTCTAATAGTTATCTCAATTACTCCGCCAAATCCATCAAATCTTTTATCTGGTGGAGTCATGCGTGTAAATGAGACTTGCTCAATAACTACCTGACGACTTTCGCCAGTAGTAAGGTCTTGCCAGGTAACAACGTCGCCATTCTCTTCAACTCCTTCTAGTAGTTGTAGTCGTGCTAGTGCCTTACCTTCATATCCAGATACAACATTGTATCTATCTGTTTCTATATCAAAACAATAAACAGGAAATCTCATAACTCTTTGACGAGGTGTAGCAATAGTAGCCTTTGCTTGATAGCCTTTAAATACAGGACCCAGGCTAGTAGTTGTAGCATCACGAGTAAGAACAAACTTGTAGGCTACATACTCTTGTGCTGTATCAGGATTAGATGTACCTACTTCAACTGCGGTTACTCCTGCTTCGTAAGTGATATGGTCATACTCAATACCATCTTTATCTACAGTTTCAAGAGTTAATGAACCATAAGTAAAGTCACCACGAGCAAGTAAACGCTTAAAGTTTTTAGGTTCTAATGTGCCATATCTAATATAACCAGTAGTTATATAACCAGTAGATGTAAGCGTAGATGAATCTTCAATATTTATTGAGCCAACTTTATTAACCTTAGCAAGGCTAGATGATACAGCAGTAGAGGATACATTGCTAGCAACTTTGGCATAGGTAAACGTAGTAGTTGTTGGAACAGATGTGACTGTATACTTACCATTAAAGGTAGAGTCAACACCCTCTATCCATACTACATCATCAACTGCAAGTCCGTGTGCTGCAGATGTAGTTAATGTAGCGACATTAGATGTTAATGCTTTGTTAGTAATAGTGCCAGCATTGTTTGCTGTAGTAATAAAGACAAGTCTATTTGTATCTCCAGCGAAAGCACAACTAGTAGTTTCATATCCTGATATAGTGCTTACATATAAATCATTTGCATACGCAAAGCGTAAGGTTTCTATTTCATTACCTAAGTCAATACGGATAACTCCAGGGGCACCATCTACACCTGTTGCACACCAGATGAATCTGTCTCGTGCAGCAAAGTCATAGCAAGGCTGAGTGGTTTCCACAATAAGTGGGCCATAATTAATGGAGCCATCTTGGTCAGAGACAACTGCTGCACGGATTCCCTTGTTTGTCCCTATCATCATATAACCTAAATAATAGTAAATCTTGTGAATGATTTCACCAACTGGCATCTCTGCTGCAGTAATGGCTGTGGTAAGGGTTGGCATAACGCCAGATGTATTAAGGGTAAACTTATAAATAAATGATTGAATGCCACTATAGCCTGATACATAGATAGCAGGACCCGATGCTGTGATAGAAGTAAACACTACATCTGAATCTGAGTGTGTATATAAAGCAGTAGGCAATGATGTAGCAGATGAAGATATTTCATAGATAGCATTATTAATAATTAAAACTATACGGTCTTTAACATACTCCATTACACCCTTGTTAATTACAACGCTACTAGTTTTAAACATTTCAGTAGGTGAGGTAGATGTAGTACCAGTCAAGGCCTTCTTGTATACAACAGTTTTATCTACGCCTGCATCAAGGATACGGGTAGCCCAGTAAACATTAATACCATCATCACAGATAGCATATACTGCATAATCTGTACCAGCATTATAATCTATAAAGTGAGTAACTGTTCCATCTACAGCAATCTTATCAACATCATATTCATCCCATAATAAAATACCATTAGTATTACTCCACTGAATAGAACGTGCTTGTTGGAATGGTTTTTTATTAGATTGAATAGGTCCAGATGTATAGTGAGTAGAGGTTGTATTCTTAAGTAGACTTACTTCACCTTTAGTCCAGATATTAACACCTTTACTATCTGTAAATCTATGGGCAACAGTCTCGCCAGCAGATGGGTCATAAAACTTAATACCTTCGCCACCGTGAAAAGATGATTGACTTCTAATCCACCAGCCAGTAAGTGATTGCTCACCTGGCTCTGTACCATTATCAAACTGGTCTTTTTTGTAAGGTGCGGTCTGTCTAATATATGGACGCGAATCATTTATGGCATAGAAGAATGGTTGTCCACCAACTGCTACATCGTATGAGTCAGATGTGTTTTGCCAGTATTGAGATGTAGATACAATACCAACATCAACAGCAATGGCTTGATTAGCACGACCTTCGGTTAAATCACGACCTGCCACTTATTCTCCTTGTGTTTGTTGAGCCTTTATCTGGTCTTTCAAATGTTGCATAGACCAATAGAGTGCGTACATATCCATATCCCACACAGTAGTCTTCATATGTTTTGCTATTGCACCAGTATGTGCGTGTAGCGGAATACCTGCAGCCTTACATTTACGGAAGAAGTTAATATCTTCTCCTACAAACTTCTCAGCCTTCTGGTCATTCTCGGCAAAGAAAGATACATCTGTGCCATACTTCTCACGTAATTTAGTTACTACATCTCTGTGCATAACTACGAATCCCATACCTGCCATATCAATTTTAAGTACTTGATTAGGTGGTAGTGGGTGATGATACTTAACTGTATATTCATCTATATCATCAAAGATAACTGGCATAAATACTGGCAGACTGCCATCTCTATCCTTGGCTATGAAGTAGATACCGCTCACCATTGGGTGGGTATCTTTATCTGCAGTATCGTGTAGTAATTTCCATATATTCATATCTACTACTATGTCTGAGTCTACCCATAGCAACCAGTCAGTCTTAGTCTTATCATACCAATGGTCTAATAAAGATTGTCTTTGTCTGGCTATCTGATTACCTTGTACTCTAATAGAACTGGCAATAGGCATACCGTTGTTAGCCCCAGCAAGAATTATAGATATTAATCCTTCGGTAAACTTACCGTCAGTTGTGCCATTATCGCACCAGCCAATAGATACTGTTTCGTTTGGTTTAATCATTGTGTCCCCTTATTAGTTATTCTTGTGTTACTACTGGTTCCTCTACTACTGGTTGAGATGTAGTAGCAGATGTCTGTTGAGCAGCCAATGCTGCAGCAACTGCTACTGCTACGGCATCATTAAATGCTTGTTGCTTTGCTGCTTCTTCTGCTGCCTTGGCTTCTGCTTCGGCTGCAATACGAGCAGCCTCTACTGCTTGATTTGCTTCAAATTGAGCAAATTCTTCATCAGTCATTTCACGGTCTATAATTGTATCTGTTGATATATCGTGTATACGAATCATTGGTTTACTCATTAATTAACCCCATAAATTCTAACTGTTCCACCTGAAAATGTTGAAGTTCCATTATTATTTGCTAGTACTAATTGAGTTACTGCCGATGTTCTTTCGTAAGTACCAACTGCAAAAATAGCATTACTAGCACTTGTTTTACCAAAAAGAGTATAAACTTTAGCATTAGTTATACTTGTATAATCATAAACATCTAAAACATAAGCAACTCTTGTTGCGGTTGATACAGTTGTTTGATTTGCAGCAGTTATTAATCCTGCAGATGCAATTGCTGCAGTTCCTCCGCCTTGTCTTAATTGAACACCTGTTGTATCATCAATATCAAAAGAAATTTGTAAAGTAGTTGCTGCACTAACAAATGGATTTGTTATTAAAATACGTAAATTAGTATATGCTTGACTAATATTTGTTATTGTTGTACTAAGCCCAGACAATGTAGTAGTAGACAACAAAGTCATACTACTAACAGATGCAGGTACTATGGCTTGAGGTATTTGCTTAATAGTCATTAGTAGACCTCAAATCCAGCAATGTGGAAATTAACTCCAGTCGTTGAAGCAGAACCTGTAATGGTCTCACCATTAAAAAGAATCTGCTCTAGGTCAATAAATTGAGTTGTGTTAGCAGCAACAG
>Ga0214917_10001991_pt1 | contig 25520 bp, 27 predicted proteins | sample LL_1208_BB_MetaG_FD_177983 | JGI IMG/M metagenome (GOLD analysis project Ga0214917, IMG submission 177983) | Freshwater microbial communities from Lake Lanier, Atlanta, Georgia, United States - LL_1208_BB | ecosystem: Environmental > Aquatic > Freshwater > Lake | place: USA: Georgia | collected...
AGCCGCCGGCTGGGCGAATCCGCCCGGGCGGCCAACTCCTCCCACTCGATCCGGTATTTGCCGGAACTGCGCGTTTGCAGAAGCGAGGCGGGACTTTGGGTCGCGGCCGAAAGAATTTCGTTGGCGGCGAGGACCTCCCGGCTTCCGGGGGAAAAGGCGAGAAACTTTTCCCAAGCCTCCTCGGGCGTGCGGCAGTCCGGACGGAGGCTCACACCAACAAATGGGCCCGCCGCAACAGGGCGCGTTCCCGCGGGCTCAGCGGCCGCCAGCGGCCATGGCCGAGTTCATCCAGCAGTTGCCGAAGTTCCCGCCGGAAATCGGCCTCCCCGAGTTCCGCCACCGCCAGCGTGGCGGCCATTTCGTCCATCCCTTTCCAAGCCGGTTTGGCGAGAACCGGGGGCTCCGGCATTTCCCGCCGCCAAGCCCTGGCCAACAAAAATCCCGCCACCAGCCCGCCGATGTGGGCACTGTGGCCGATGAAGGAGAGCGCCGGCACAAAGAGGAACGCAACGCTCAGCACAATGAAAAAGAGCACCGCCTTGCGCGCCCGGATCGGAAACGGGATTGGAAAAATAAAAAGCCGGGCATCGGGATAATAAACCGCGAACGCCGCCACCACGGCCAACACCGCACCACTGGCCCCGACGATCTCCTGGGTGTTGCCACTGAGCGTTTGCAGGGAAAACCCGGCCTCCCACCAGACCTGCCCGAGGAAAAAGAACGCCGCCGCCAGTCCGCCGACGAGATAGAGCACGGCAAAGCGCAAGGAACCGAGCCGAGATTCCACCGGACCGCCAAAAATGGAAAGGGTCAGCATATTGAAAAGGATGTGGGTGACCCAGAATCCAACCGGCGGGGCATGAAGCCACATGTAGGAGAGAGGTTCCCACCAGGCTCCTGAAATCAGGTTGGCCGGGGAGAGGGAGAGAAGTTGGCGAAGCCACGAATCCACACCCGGGTGGTTGATGGTCAACAGGATATCGGCAAAGGCGACGCCGATGTTGCCCAGGATGATCGCCCGGGAGACGGGAGCCGGATGTTTCACGGATGGGGGTGGGGCGTATGGTGGCGCTTCTTCTTGGAACGGAGACGAAACACGTTGCTCCAGGTTTTGCGCAGGGCCTGGGTCTTGCTCATGTACCGCTGCTCCAACCCGGCGGCTCCCTTCCGGATGGCGGCCAAAGCCCCCTTCACCGTGAAGTCGTGCATTTCGAGGACGGTGCAGGCGGTGCCGATCGCCTCGACGTGGTGGGCATCACTGCCCGCGGTCATGGCCAGGTCCCTTTTCTTGGCGTAGTCGTAGGCCCGGCGATTTGCGGCTTTAAAGGTCACCGCGGCATTGAACACCTCGATCGCCTCCAACGCCAATCCGTCCAGGATCCCTTCCCGAATTCCGGCCCGGAAGTTGTCGTAAGGATGGGGCGGGACCGCCACTCCGCCGGCCTCCTTGATCAACCCCACCGCCTCCGCCGGTCCGATTCCCTTCAGGTCGGGAAGACGGACCCCCAAGGCCAACAGATGCCCCGCCGAGGTGGTGATCTCCTGACCGGGGATGATGAGGAAATCGTTCACGGGATGGCCGTCTTCCCGCATGAGTCCCACCGAAAGAAAATAATCCACGCAGGCACAGGTGTTGTGGTCGGTGATGGCAAACCCGTGCAAACCCCGTTCCCGGGCGGCCTGCACCATCTCTTCCGGCTCGCTCACCCCGTCGGCGGAAAAGCGGGAGTGGCAGTGCAGGTCGATCCGGTATTTCATGCAATGATTTTAAAGTCCTGAACCTTTTTCCACCGTTTCAATCTGCACAAAAGTCCGGGAAGCGGAGACGTCCGTCCCGGGGGTGAGCTGGGCCACCTTCATTTCCCCGATCACCACAGTGTCCTCGGCTTCGATCACGCTGTTGAACGTAAAGCGCTTGATGGCCTCCCCCTTGGCGTTCAGACCGTCCGCCCGGATCATCGAGAGGTAGGTTTTGCTGATCCAATAACGCACCTTGGCGTAATTGCTTTGCACGGGCGGATTCGCCTCGTACACCCAGCAATCCAGCATCATCACGTTGTCGTTTCCCGTCAGCTTGGCGTCCGGCCAACGAAGAAAGTCGATTCCCAGATCCTCGTACGCGAGATCCGTGCCCGCCACTTGCCTGGTTTTCTCGTCCCCGGTAACCACCTGCCATTCGGCGTCCGGCTTGGATCTTTTTTGAATGAGGCTGCCCTCCGGAGCGAACCGGACCCGGATCTGGAGCGGGCGATCCTGGAATTCAAACTGGATCAACCGGTCCCGGGTCCGAACCACCACGGGGATCTTCTTTTCCCCGCTCTGCACCCGACCCTTCAGAATGAGATCCTTCATCACCAGGGTTCTCCAAAGGAAATTTCGCATCTGCCGCGGGGTGGGGTTTTCCGGAACTCCGGAGTTCCAGGTGGACGTGTCCCTTTTCTCCGCCTTGAGCCGAACCGAGGGTTGGGTGAGGTCCTGGCCCATCGAAAGCGGGCCCAAGAAGGTCAAAATCAACGGGAAGCAAACGGCTTGGCGTACCATTTTCCGCAACTTAGCTTCGAAAACTTGACCACCCAAGTCTATTCCCTGGATTTAAGGGTTTTCCGCTGGATCAACCGGGGGTTTAACCACCCTGTCCTGGACCAGTTCTTCAACCTGCTGGCCGACGGAAAGTTCTGGACGCCCATCCTTTTGCTGATCGCCGTGCTGCTTGTCTGGAGGGGAAGCGAGAAGGTTCGGGTTTGGGTTCTCCTGACCCTTTTCAGCATCGCGATCGGAGACCCTTTGATATGCAACCCGCTCAAACATCTCTTTGACCGGGCCCGTCCGTTTGAAGCCGTGGAGGGAGTCCGGGATGTCAGCCCCGGCCCGGCGGGCAACCGCTGGCAACCCGCCGTCCGCATCTCCGGCATCCCGGAGCAGGACATCCAACACGGCCGCTCCATGCCCTCCTCCCACGTGGCCAACGCCACCGCTGCCGCCATGAGCGCCCGGCTGGTCTGGGGACCCGCCCTGCGCTGGCCCTGGGCTTTTGTCGCTCTCGCCGCCCTGGGTCGCATCTACACCGGCGACCACTATCCCACGGATGTCCTCGCCTCCGTTCCCCTCGCCATTTTTTACACCTGGCTGATCGGTCAGGCGGCCAACCGGCTTTGGGCACGCTGGGGAACCAAGTTCCTGCCCAAACTCACCGCGCGGATGCCTTCTCTTCTTTTTCGAAAGTAATCCATGTCCGCCGACCTTTCCCTTGTCATCCCCTTCTACAATGAAGAGGAAAATGTTTCCGCGGTGATTGCCGAGGCCCGCGCCGCCGTCCCGGGCGCCGAAATCATCGCAGTCGATGATGGCAGCCGAGACCGAACGCCCGCATTACTGAAAGAGGAAAAAGGAATCCGCGTCATCCACTTTCCAAAAAATCTCGGCCAGGGGCCGGCCCTGTACGCCGGACTTCTCGCCTCCACCCGGCCCTTTGCCGCCATGATGGACGGGGACGGCCAGAACGATCCCGCCGACCTGCCTGCCTTGCTGGAACTGATCCGCACCGGTCGGGCCGACTTCGCCTGCGGCATCCGCACCCCGCGGCGCGACTCCTGGCAAAAACGGGTCGCCTCCCGCATCGCCAACGCTATTCGCCGGTCCGTCCTGCTCGACGGAGCCCACGACACCGGCTGTTCCCTGAAAGTCATGAGGCGTGAGGACGTCCGTTTCCTCGTCCCGTTCAAGGGCATGCACCGATACCTGCCCGCCCTGCTCGGGGCCGCGGACCTGAAGATCGGGGAAAAGCCCGTCCGCCACCGCCCGCGCCGGGCCGGAGTTTCCAAGTACACGATCGCCGGTCGCGCCTGGGTGGGGATCCAGGACCTGATCGGCGTGGCTTGGCTCATCCGCCGTCGCGTTCCCTGGCCTGTCGGCCTGCCACGTTAGCAATTTTAAGACCTAAGCCTCCGTTTTACCTTAATCTTAATCTAACTACGGCTTTAACCTCGCCGAACTGCTCGTGGGCACGGACCGCGCGGACGCCAAAGTTTCCGGATACATCAGATAGGGCTTTCGCTCCTCCAGCCATTTTGCCACCCCGGGCTCCCAGGAGGCGACGATCTGTCGGGCCGATAGGCCGGCCAACACCTGCTTCCGCGTCTCCCGGCTCCGGTTGAGCTTGTCAAACATCAGGGTGTTTTCCGCGTCTGAAAAAAAGTTCTTTTTCGGCAGCTGCCTTTTCAGGGATTCCAGCCCGGCCATGTTGATGGCGGTCAGATTGGCTGGAGCCTTGGGATCGGTCTCGACCTTCACCCCGGACATCACCACGTTGCGGTAGCGTCCGGTGGGCGGTTTATAGCGGAAGGGAGTGAATTTTACCCCGTTAAATCCGAAACCCGTCATTTGCAGGCACAACTCCTCCGGGTCGGCGCCCTCGATGGCAAAAATGTCGAAGGGATAAATCACGCTGCCATCCAGCCCCTTCGTCGGCACTCCCTCCGGATTGGCCCCGTTGCTGACGCCGAGCTCACCAAAGAATCCCGTCGCCACATACCCGCGGGCCGATTGGACGCGTGGGATGTTCGGGGAAGTCGCCACCCATTTCAGGCCACTGTCCTCCCAGGTCATTTCCTGGGACCAGCCCTTCATGGGGATCACCGTCAGCCGGCAGGGCCGTTTCAGGTGATGCTCATTGATCCATTTCGCAAGTTCGCCGACGGTCAGTCCGTACACATACGGAATGTCGTATTGCCCGATGAACGAGGGCGTCAGTTCCGGGCCCTGCGGCCGGGGCCCCTCCACCCGTTTCGCACCCAACGGGTTCGGCCGATCCAACACCATCACCTCAATGCCGTGCTCCGCCGCCGCCTCCATCACCAATCCCAATGTGCTGATATAGGTGTAGGATCGGCAACCGACGTCCTGCAGGTCGTAGACCATGACATCGATGCCCTCAAGCATGCGGGGAGCGGGTTTTCTCGTGTCCCCGTAAAGGGAGAAGACCTTGATGCCGGTCTCCTCGTCCTTCGAGATCTTGCCATCATGGTTTTTGTCCTCCCCATGCCGCTCCCCGGAGACATGTTTTCCCGCCCCCACTTTTCCAAATACCCCGTGTTCCGGCCCGTAAAGTGCCACCAGGTTCACGCTCGAGGATTCCAAAAACCGTTTCCAGGTGGGAACCCCTTGTCCATCCACCCCCGAAGGATTGGTCACCAATCCCACGCGCTTGCCCTTCAGCTCGCGGAATCCCCCATCCGCCAGCACATCAATCCCCAGACGGAACGCGGGCCGGTTCGTCTCCTGCGCCACCGCCAGAACGGAGCTGAAAAGAAACAAAATCAGCGCAAATCTTCCGGCCATGTCGAAGGGTAACCTAAAGCGGAAACGTTGGGTAGGGCGCCCGCATAAAGAAAATCGGGGATAGTAAATATATGTTAGGGGGCTCTCACCCTGATGATCGACGTCCTTCGCCTTAAGTCCTTCCACTTGGACCTTGCCCCTGAAAATCAACCCTACCGAGTTACCCCTTCAAACCCTTCAGCGCCGCCGCGGGATCCTCATTTTTCATCAACGACTCGCCCACCAGCAGGCAATGAATCCCCTGGGCGGTGACAAACCTCACATCCTCCCGGGTCCGGATGCCGCTCTCACTGATCCCCAGACAGTCGGCGGGAATCTCGGGCGCCAACTCCTCCGTGGTCTTCAGATCCACCTCGAAAGTGTGCAGGTTGCGGTTGTTAATCCCAATGATGTCAGCCTCGATTTCCAGCGCCCGATCCATCTCGGCCATATCGTGGACCTCCACCAGCACGTCAGCCCCCAAGGTCTTGCCAAGATCGTAAAGGGCTTTCAGCTCCGCATCCTCCAAGGCTGCGACAATCAGCAGGAAGGCATCCGCCCCGGCCGCGACACTTTCGTACACCTGCGCCTCGGTCACGATGAAATCCTTGCGCAGCACCGGAATTCCCACGGAGGCACGCACCTTCTGCATGTCGTCCAAACAGCCCCGAAAATATTCCCGGTCCGTCAGCACGGAGATCGCGCCGGCCCCACCCTTCTCGTAAAGCCGCGCCTGCGCCACCGGGTCATATTTCTCCGCGATCGTCCCGGCCGTCGGGGAAGCAGCCTTGCACTCTGCAATCACGGTAACGGTGCCGGGTTTGTACAGGCTGCTCCTGAATCCCCGGTATTCGTTGCGTTGCAGAGCCAGACGGCGCAGCTCCGGTTTTTTGGGTTCGAGGGCCATGGCCTCCTTGCGCTTGGTGGCGATGATCTGGGCCAGCCGATCGGAACCCTTCATTCCTCCTCCTCGTCCTCGATCGGTCCCGACCGCTTTTTCCCTTTCAGGAAGGCATTCAGGAAAGCGTCGATCTCGCCGTCCAGAACCCCCTGCACGTCACTGGTCTGCTCCCCCGTCCGCAAATCCTTCACCATTTGATACGGTTGGAGCACATACGAGCGGATCTGGTGGCCCCAGCCAATCTGGCCCTTGGCGGCGTAATTCTGCTCCTGTTCGGCCTTCTTTTTATCCAGCTCCAACTGGCGCAAGCGGGCGGCCAGCACCTTCATCGCGGTGGCCCGGTTCTTGATCTGGGATCTTTCGTTTTGGCAAGTCACCACCAATCCCGTGGGAAAATGGGTGATGCGCACCGCGGAGTCCGTGGTGTTCACCCCCTGGCCGCCGTGGCCGCCGGCACGAAAGACGTCCACGCGGATATCCTTTTCCGGAATCTCCAGCTCCTGCTCCTCGTCCGGTTCGGGCACGACCTCCGCCGAGGCGAACGAGGTCTGCCGTTTTCCCTGCGCGTTGAAGGGGGAAATCCGCACCAAACGATGCACGCCCCGCTCCGGCTTCAGGTAGCCGTAGGCGTTTTCCCCCACGATGCGGAGCATGGCGTTTTTAATGCCGGCTTCCTCCCCGGAAAGGATGTCGAGCATCTCCACCTTGTACCCCCGCCGTTCCGCCCAGCGTTGGTACATGCGAAGGAGAATGTTGGCCCAGTCGCACGCCTCGGTGCCGCCCGCCCCGGCATTGAGGCTAAGGATGGCGTTTCTTCGGTCGTCGGGTTGAGAAAGGATGAACTGGACCTCGGCTTGGTCGAGTTGCGCCAAGGTTTGTTTCAATTCGTCCGCGAACTCCTTGCGGGCCGCCTCCGAACCGTCCTCCTCGGCCAATTCCTGGTGTACGGGCAGGTCGGCCACGCGCTTTTCCAATTCCCCCATCTGCTCAAGTTTGCGGCGGATCGCCGTGGCTTCGGCGGAAACCTTTTGGGCTTTGGCGGTGTCGTTCCAAAAGTCGGGAGCGGCCATCCGGCCGTCGAGTTCCTTCAGCTGGGCTTCGAGCTTGGCCGGGTCAAAGAAACCTCCGCAACTCCCGCAAGCGGGAGTCCACGGAGGCCAAATCGACAGTCTCAGCCGGAAGATTCATGACGTGGAAAGAATGCCCTCACCCAAGGGATGGCTCAAGCGGCTTCCCGTCGACTCCAGAGCCCCAGTCCCACGCAGGCCAGAGAGATCCAGACCGGCCACTCTCCCCAGCGCGTGTACCAAGTGGCCCGGGGCTCGGCCAGCTCCAGTTCGCCCCGGAAAAATCCCGGCTCACGGATCGATCCGGTCACCGGATCCCGGACTTCCGCGGTGATCACCCCGCGGGGATTGATCAATGCCGTGACACCGTCGTTCGTGGCCCGCAAAAGCGGCAACCGCGTCTCCACCGCGCGCAATCGGGCATTCTCCAGATGTTGCCGGGATCCGGCCGAGGCACCGAACCAGGCATCGTTGGTCAGGTTCACAAGCAGATGGGGAAGTTTTTGGGCGGCCCGACGCACGACCCGGGGCACGGAATCCTCAAAGCAAATCAGCGGCGCGATACGAACACCCGGCGGATCGAGGCCCAGCAACCCGGAAGCCGTGCCGGCCGTCAGATCCCCACCGGGAGGGACCAGTTTCCGCAGCCACGGAAGAAAATCGGCCAGCGGGACGTACTCCCCCATGACCACCAGGTGGGTTTTGTCGTAGACCTGCGGGAACTTTCCCTCGGGCCCCTGAAAAAGAACTGCACAGTTGAACGTGTCGGGTCCCCGCACATCCAAGGATCCGGCGAGCAACGCCCGGGCGCCCATCCGACGAACCGCCTGGATGGCGGTCTGCAGGTCAGGCTCCTCCCGCCAGCCGGTTCCCGCGAGGCTCTCCGGCCAGACGAGCAGATCGACCGGCCCGCCCCCCACCAGCGCGAGCTCGCTCCATTTCCTCAGCTCCTCGGCCACGCGGGAGACTTTGGCCGACCGCCACGGGTCCTGCGGCACGGAGGGTTGGATCGCCGCATACTTCAGGGTGACGACCGGTTCCGGCAGGGGCCGCAGGAGCGTCCGGGCCCCGTAAACCATGGTCAGCCCCACCACCACGACACCGGCGGTGAAATCCCAGCGAGGTCGCCATTTTTGCGAGCCGCGAATCTCCAGCTCAAACCGCCGAGCGGTCAGGGCGAGTGTCAGGCCGGCGAATGTCACCACCCAGGAGACCAGGAACACTCCGCCCAAATCCGCCACTTGGGCAACCAGCAGCAGATCCCCCTGCGAAACCCCGAGCGAGTTCCAGCCGAATCCCGAAAAAACCACTCCCCTCAACCACTCGGTCACCGCCCAGGCCGAGGCCCCGAGGAATGCGTGCCGGATATTTCCCCAGCTGGTCATGCGATCCGGATCGGATCCGGACAGTCGAACCCACAACACAAACCAAAGGGCGGGATAGATGGCAAGGTAAGCGCTCAACACCGCCCATCCCGAAAAAGTCACCGTCTGCAACCAACTCAGACTGGTGAGAAAGTGGCTGAACCCGAAAAACCAACCAAGGACCAGCGCATCCCTCGAGTCCGGTTGCTGCCTTTGCCCGTAGTAGGCAATCGGGATCAACCCGATCCAACCGGCCACCGGCTGGGAGAAGGGGGCGAAGCCGAGCGTGAGGATCAATCCGCTCCCCCCCGCGCAGAGCCAGCCCGTGATGGGAATCCCAAGGATGTTTCGGACACTGCGCATCTCCTTTTCTCCTCGCGGAATGGGAATCCGTCAACGCCGACCCGGCTTGTCTCTGGAACCTGTCTGCCCTTACCTCAAGAGGTGATTCCGGCGAAATTCCGCGAGGCTCTCTGGAAATTTTTCCTGATCTGGGCGGGGGTGGGTCTCCTGACGGTCACCTTTCGCCTCAGCCCAACCTGGGCAGAGTCGCTCCCCCTTCCTGTTTGGCTGAGTGTCTTCGTCGCCTTCTGCCTTCGTCATGGCGACTTCGTTTCCATGCTCCTTGCCTCCAGCCACGTCTACTTTTCCGCGGTGGACCGGTTGGGCCTAAAAAAAGCCCGCACCACCGCCGCCATCATCCTGGTCGCGTCAGGAATCCTCGAAACGGTGGGCACCCTGACCGGCATCCCGTTTGGAACCTATACCTACACGGATGCGTTTGGCCCGAGGATTGGCGGCGTCCTGCCCTTGGCCATCCCCTTGGCTTGGTTTGCCGTGGTGGCGGGAGCCAACCTGACCTTCAGCCAATATTGGCACGGCGCCACCCCCGCGCCGCTGGCCATCGCCACCGGGGCTTTTGCCCTTTTGTTCGATTACCTGATGGAGCCCTTCGCCTACGCGATTCGCGGGTACTGGATCTGGGCCGGCAATGTCGTGCCCCCGCAGAACTATTTTTCGTGGTTTATCTTCAGCGCCATGATGGCGTGGATCACCCCCATCCATGCCGCCCCTTCAAAAAAAGCGGACCCACGCCCGGCGATCACCCTGGTCATCATGCTGGCCCTGTTTTTGGCGGCCCGGATCTCCCACGGAATCTGATCAGGCCCATCCCCCCGCCCGACGAATCACCACCGTGGCCCCACGGAGGATTTTTTGGCCAAGCCTCAGCCCGTGCCGCCGGCTGAACACATCGTACCCCGAGGCCTCGATCGGATCCAAGATTCCCGCATACAGTTCCCGCATCAACCAAGTGGCCAGACGTGGGCCCCCTGCCGCCAGTCGGCCGATTCCCGGCTCCGCCCGACGGTACTGCTCCCGGGCACGTTCCACCTGAAATCGCATGAACTCCCTCCATTTTCCCGAGGGCTTCCCGGCAAGGAGATCCTCCTTAAGGATCCCGTAATCCTTCCTTTCGGTGGCAGGAAGATAGATGCGGCCGGCGGTGGCATCCTCCGCCACATCCCGAAGAATGTTGGTCAGCTGCATGCCGCGCCCCAGATCGAGGGCCCTCGGTTCGGCCTCTTCATCCTCCAGTCCGAACACACGCATCATCATGAGTCCGACCGTTCCGGCCACCTGGTAGCAATACCGATCCAGCTCTTCCCAAGTCTGAAAATCCACCGACCCGGCGTCGCTGGCCACCCCACACGCCAGATCCTCGAACCACTGGCGCCGAATTTTTTTGCGCCCCGCCGTATCCCGAAAGGCCGGCATCCAAGCCTCCCCCACCCCTCCCCCGCCCGAACCGAAGGCGCGTTCCAGAATCTCCCCGGCGACCTCCGGTCGCACCTTCTCCCCACGGGCCGCCGCCCGGTCAACCGCATCGTCAATGGAGCGACAACAGGCGTAAACGGCATAGGCGTCCCGCTGCACGGAAGGCCCCAGGACATGGGAAGCGAAATAAAAGGTGCGGGCATGCTCCCGGGTAATCTCACGAGCCGCCGCCTGGGAAGCGGTCAAGGGAGGCAAACAGGCCGGAGGCAACGGACTAGCTGGAGCGGACGGATTGACGGACCCAGCCGATCGCCTGGGAGACGGACTCCTGCTCCGAGGCCGACAAGTGCGACCCGGCCAACTTGGCGGATGCCTCCCCGAAAAGAAGCCGGCACCGCTCCTGCATGGCATGAATGGCGCCCGACTTCCGGATCAGATCCTGCACCTTGGAAATGGAGGATTCGTTGCGGGCGGGATTTTGCAGGCACATCTGAAGGAATGAACGGTCCACCTCTCCCAGCCGTTCATAGGCTTCCCGCACCAAGAGGGTCTTTTTCCCTTCCAGCAGGTCGGTGGGCAGAAGCTGGTCCCGACTGTCGAAATGGGAGAACTCCAGCAGGTCGTTCTGGATCTGGAAAGCCAGGCCAAGAGGTTCCATCACCAGCGCCATATCCTCCTGCTTTTCGGAACTGGCCCCGGCGAGGATCGCACCCAGCACGCTTGGCGCCTCAAAGGTGTACCGGGTGGTCTTCAAAAGATAGGTGCGTTCGATCTCCTGCGCGGTGACGCGGCCGATATCGCGGGATCCCAAAAGAATGTCGAAGATTTCCCCCACGCCGGTATCGGTGATGTAGGCAAGGAGCTTCCCGAGCGCCGCGGAACGATGGGGCTCTGAAAATCCGGCCGTCTGGAGGGTTTCCACGGACAGGGCGAAAAGCAGGTCGCCGACCACCACCGCCACGCCGTGGCCGGTCCGCTCCGCGTTGCTCAGGCGCCCCAGGCGCTGTTCCACCAGTTTGTGGAAAGTGGGAAGGCCGCGCCGCTTCTCCGATCGGTCGATCAGATCGTCGTGGACCAGAACGAAGGCATGGAGGAGTTCCAAGGACAGGGCCGCTGACACCACGGCAGGATCCGTCACGGACTTCTGCCCTCCCAGGCCACGGTAGGTCAGCGCGAAAAGCAAGGGCCGGATTCGTTTGCCTTTTCGTCCGACAAACTCGCACATGTCGAAGTAGACCGACTCGAACATCTCGCCGTAGTCGTACCGCTCCTTTTGACGGTGGAAAAAGGCCTGGATTTCCCGTTCCAAAAAAGAGGGAAGAGTTTCGATTTCGTTCCGAAGGGAGGTTTCCATAAAAGATATTACGAACTGCCTGCGCCCGTCCGCCAACGGGAAAAGGAAAAGTTATTCATATCGAGTATTCGCTGCCCTTGGGACGTTCTGACTTGGGCATGATTTTCAGGGCCGCGTGCTCCGCAAAAACCAGATGATGAGCCGGAACGCTTTTCGTGAGGAACACTCCGCCTCCAACCGTGCTCCCCTCTCCGACCACGGTTTCCCCCCCAAGAATGGTGGCCCCAGGGTAGATCGTTACCCGATCCTCGATGGTGGGGTGGCGTTTGCGCCCGCGCAGGGTTTCGGCGCCGCTGACCGAACGGGCTCCCAAAGTGACCCCGTGGTAAATCCGAACTTCCCTGCCAATCTCCGTGGTTTCACCAATCACGATGCCGGTGCCATGGTCGATGAAAAAAGACGGGCCGATGGTGGCCCCGGGATGAATGTCGATTCCCGTGCGGCTATGCGCCCATTCGGTCATCATCCGGGGCAGCAAGGGAATCCCCAGCAGATATAACTCATGGGCCATTCGTTGGACGGCGATCGCCTCGATGCCGGGATAGGCCAGGAGAATTTCCTCCACGTTACGGGCGGCCGGATCGCCGCCCATGACCGCCTCCACATCGGTTTTCAGCACCGTACGAACCGCGGGGATACGGGCAAGGAAGGTGCGGACCTTCGATTGCACCGATTCACCCCCCCCAGCCTTGGGCAGACTTTTGTGAATTTCTTTTTCCAGGGCTTTTTCCAGAGATCCAAGAAGCTCCGTGATCGCCGAACCGAGTTCACGGTTCACCAGATGGTCGTCATCGTAAAATCCGGGAAAGAGCAAATGAAGAAGATCCTGGGTCACCGCGGCGACCGCCGCCTTCGAGGGGAGTTGGGCGGCCCCGAGATGGTTAATGGCCCCCAACTCCGCGTAGGAACGGGCCATCTCCGCTGTCAATGGATGGTGCGTGCTCAAACGGAAAACCATAGCGGATGAAGGCGGACCGGGGCAATCCGATGCCACCGCCGTTTTTGTTGGGCGGAAAGCCTCTCTGATGGCTCAATCAAGGGGTGGGAAACACTGTTTTTACCCCTGCCAACCTTCCTCCGCTCCCGCCCGGGAGGCAGCGGTATGGTGTTTTGGGGTTTCCGGTGGCTCATTCCCTCTCTCCCGGGATGCAGGAGGCCGGTTTTCAAGCCCTCGGAATCGATGCCGAATACCTGCGGGTCGAAATTCCCGACGGGGATCTACCCGCCGCCATTCCCCAACTGCGCAAGACAGGATTCCGAGGCTGGAACTGTACCCTGCCCCACAAGGAGGCCATGTTCGCCCTCTGCAAGGAAACGGATGCCACCGCCAAGGAGGCTGCCTCGGTAAATACGGTGGTGGCGTTGGAATCGGACCTGAGGGGTTACAGCACGGATGCCGACGGGTGGGAGGACGCCGTCAAGGAAGCCTGGAATCTCGATTTCCGCGCGCAGCGAATTTTGGTTCTCGGTTGCGGGGGAGTGGGGCGCACCCTCGCTACCCGGCTGGCCGGCAAAGGTTGCCGCGCCCTCGTTCTGTGCAACCGCTCGCCGGAGAAAGCGAACCGGCTCGCCAAGGAGATTCAGCCGCTCGCCAAGGGATCCGTTGGCGTCGTCGCCTGGAACTCCCCGGAATTTGGAGAGGCGATGCAGAAGACCAATCTTTTCATCCACGCGACTTCGCTGGGCCTGTCGAGCCACGACCCCCTTCCCCTGCCGAAAACCTACCTTCGTCCAGGGCTAAAAATTTATGACACGGTTTACCGCAAGGAATTCACTCCCTTGGTCCGCCAAGCGCGGGCCCGTGGAGCCGAGGCTTTGGATGGTCTCGGCATGTTACTCCATCAGGGGGCCAGGGCTTTCCGGATTTGGACAGGGAAGGAAGCACCCTTGAAGGATATGCGCCGGGCGATGGAACAGGCCGCCGGGCGGAGCCTATGAATCCGTGGTGGGAGGGTTTGGCCGTCTTTGGCGTGGGCGCCTGCATTGGATCTTTCCTGAATGTCTGCATTCTTCGCTGGCCGCTCGGCCTGTCGATCGTCCGGCCGGCCTCCCGTTGCCAGGCCTGCGGCGTGAAAATTCCAGGATTCCTGAATCTCCCCATCCTCGGGTGGATCCTGTTACGCGGGCGTGCCCGCTGTTGTGGAGCTCATCTGGATTGGCGCTATCCGGTGGTTGAGCTTTTTACGGCCACCATCCTTGCAGCCCTTTGGTTTCTCTATCCCCCAAAACTTTTTGTCGCGTACGCATTTCTGGCTGCCGGATTGATCGTGGCCTCAGGGATTGATTTTGATCATCTGGTGATTCCGGATGGGCTGACTTTGGGAGGCGTGATCTTGGGAATCTCTGCCAGCTATCTTTTGCCCCAGCTTCAGGAGAGAGCGGACCCCACGGATGCGATGATCCGATCGGCGGTTTCTGCGGCACTGGGCGGCTCCATTCTTTATCTCCTGGCGAAAACTGCCTCTTGGTTTTTGCAAAAGGAAGCGATGGGCACCGGCGATGCCAAGCTTTTGGCTGCTTTGGGATCCTTCCTGGGGTGGACGGCTTTGCCCTGGATTTTGGCGGTTTCGTCGCTTTTCGGGACCTGCGTGGGAGTCATCATGATCTTGCAAAGAAAACAAAAACTGGGCGTTAAAATCCCCTACGGACCTTATTTAGCAATGGCCGCCCTACTTTGGCTACTTGGTGGAAAGGCTTGGATAGCAAAATATCTTCTGAATAATCTTTCCAGCCAGATCCCAAATTGATGATTTTGAATGGTTTATGAAAGTATTTTAATTTCGAAAATTACCCGCAAAACCACTGCCACTTAGTCGACACTAGAACTATTTATCTCCTGTATATAGGGGATGCGAAGGAACTGGAACTCAACATTTTGGGTGTTTGTCATTCTGGCCTTTGGCATCCCCACTTTTTCGAGGTCCTCTCCTTTAATCTCCTTGCAAGATGATGGCTCGTTGGTTGTCGCAGACTCCAAGGGTTCAATCTCTGATTTTGTCAAACAGGGAACTCCCCGGCAGTCCATCCAGATCGGCGGTCAAAGTTGTAACGTCAGTTACGGATTTAATTCCGCCGGTAAAAAGACCGTTCTCATGAGCGTCCCGGCCGCTGCGACGGGGCCCGTGGTTTTTACACTGGGTGGAAACGAAATCACCATTCCCGCCAAGTCTGCCCTGCGAATGACCTTGGGACCGGATAACCTTATCGAGAAGATGGATGGCAACCCGGCCGATACCGTCCGTTTCAATCAGATCTCCACTCGCTCCACAACGAAACCCCCTCCGCCCCTGCCTACCCAAGCCTCCCCCGTCCCGACGCCATCCTCCCTGCCTGATGTCTTGCCATCCCCGGAGGCGGTGGCGAGCCCAAACCCGGTTTCAGCAGCCCTGGCAACATCCACCCATGCGAATGCAGCCGACCCTACGGCTCCTCCTCTCCCATCCGCTCCCGCGAATGAAAGCGGTCTCTCCCCTTCTGGCTGGCCGGGAAAACTTCTCGAATCCCCGATACCGGCAAGTCAAATGGAGGAGGATCAGTTTTATGCCCGCACCGAGTTTGGGCCCCGTTTTGTAAGTTCCATGAATTTCGTTTCGGTCACAGGGCCCAATCCAGCTGTCGGAGCCTATAATCAGAAGGAAATCGCCTTTAGCACAGGCTACCGTCAAGACCTGGATTTGGGCGTCTGGCTGACAGATTGGTTTGGCTTGGCTCTCGAAACGGGTTTTGCGCTGAATGCGGTGCGGGGAAATACCGAGGGCATGACAGTCTCGAGCACCACTTATTGGACTATACCCTTACTGGCTCAGCTGTGTTTCCAATACCCAAACGAATCCGGATGGATTCCCTATATCAATTTCGGTTTTGGAGGCGCTTGGACCCTTTTCAAGGTTGGCGGCATCAATTATTTCCCGGGCGTCCCTCAACTCTCCGGAACGGGAAATGCCGTCACCAACGCCTACCAAATCGCCGCCGGCGTCCGTTATCGTCTTTATGAGGAACTCAGCATCACCTTGGCTTACAAGTTCTTCGGGAACAGTCAGGCCAATATCAACTTGGACAACGGAGTCCAAGCCACCCTCGGTTCCCCGGTGACCAATTCCGCCGAGGTCGGAGTAAACTTTTCCTTTTAACTAGGCCTTGCGGACACCCATCTGCGCACGATCGCGCAGGTAGTGATCCGCCAAGACCAGCCACGTCATGGCCTCGACCATTGGCACCGCTCGCGGCAACACGCACGGGTCATGACGACCGCGGGCTTCCAGCTCATCCGTCTTGCCTTTCACATTCACGGTCTTCTGGGCCTTGGCAATGGTTGCCACCGGCTTAAAAGCCACCCGGAAAAAAATATCCTCCCCGTTGCTGATGCCCCCCTGCACACCCCCGCTGCGGTTGGTGCGGGTCCGCACATTTTTTCCGTCCATATAGAACTCGTCGTTATGCTCGGAGCCGCGCAGCCTCACGCCGGCAAATCCGGAACCAATTTCAAATCCTTTGCTCGCCGGCAAACTCATGACCGCTTTGGCCAAATCCGCTTCCAGCCGGTCAAAAACCGGCTCTCCCAAACCCACCGGACATCCCCGCACCACGCATTCCACGATTCCCCCCAAGGAATCCCCCTCGGAGCGGACCCGCTCGATCAAGCGCACGACCTCCGCCGCCTCCTTTGCATCCGGCCAGCGGACCGGGTTGGACTCCACCTCGCGGAACGTCACCCCGGCGGCCGGCACCCGCGCGGTGATTGTGCCCACCTGCCGCACAAAAGTCGTCACGCTCAGCTTGGGACAAAGCTGGCCGAACATTTTTTTTGCGATCGACCCGCCGATCACCCGTCCGATCGTCTCGCGGGCGGAGGTTCTTCCCCCGCCCTGCCAGTTGCGGATGCCAAACTTGGCTTGGTACGTGTAGTCGGCGTGGCTAGGCCGGTACATCGTTTCCATCTCCTTGTAGGCCTCCGGCCTCGCATCCTCGTTCCGAACCCAGACCGAAATCGGCGTCCCCAGTGTCTTGCCTCCAAACACTCCTGAGAGAATTTCACACCGGTCCGCCTCTTTCCGCGGCGTGACAATCTTGCTTTGTCCCGGCCGCCTCCGGTCCAGATCCGGCTGCAGATCCGCCTCCGAAAGGGGAATCCGGGGAGGACAGCCATCAATGACCGCACCCACCCCCCCGCCATGGGACTCTCCCCAAGTCGTGACCCGGTACAAATGGCCGAAGGTGTTTGCCATGGGACGACTTTGCCCAAAAACAACCGCCAACCCAAGCCTGCGGATGGCGGTCTCGCCATCTGCCTCAGCCCTGCCAAAATCGGCGTGTGTCGCAAAAAACCGGTCATCTTTGGCTCCTGGGTTTGAGTGGGTCGGGAAAAAGCACCCTCGGGCCCCGCTTGGCCAAAAACCTTCGTCTTCCCTGGAAGGACACGGATTTGGAAATCGTGCGGGAAGCCGCCAAATCCATCCCGGAGATTTTTCAGACCGAGGGAGAGGAGAAATTCCGGCACCGGGAAAGCCTGGTCCTGGAAAAAATCGCCTCTGGCCCCGCCGCCGTGGTCTCGTGCGGGGCGGGCTTGGTTCTTCGGGAAGCCAATCGCGCCCGGTTGGCTTCCACCGGAATCCGGATTTATCTGAAATCAGATCCCGCCACCCTGGCCGGACGACTTCATGCCTCCTCCGACCGTCCTCTTCTTTCCGGGGATTCCCGTGAAGCCGCGCTCGCCCAACAACTGGCCCAGCGGGCCGACTTTTACGAAGAAAGTGAAATTCAAATTGATGTCTCCCGCCTTGGTCCGGAGGAAGCCATCGCCGCCATCCGGAATCAACTTCCCGCCCCGTGGTCCCGGTAAACGCCGCCACGATTCTTCGCCAAACCGCGGATCGGCTTGGCTTTGACACTTTTGGCATCGCCCGGGCACAGGTTCCGGCCCACGCCAACCAATTGGACGAGTGGCTGGCGAAATCCTTCCATGGTGAAATGGACTGGTTGGCCCGGGATCCCCATACCCGGGCCGATCCGGAAAAATACGACCCTGCCTGCCGGTCCATTCTTGTGACCGGGGTTTCCAGTCGCCAGTCCGCGCCCCCCTTACACCGGGGACGGATTGCGGCCTATGCGCAGGGTGCGGATTACCACGATATCCTGCGGGAAAAACTTGAGGGTTTCGCACAAGCAACCATCGCTCCGTGGGGAGGCCACTATCGCATTTGCGTCGATACCTCCCCTCTTTTGGAAAAACCACTGGCAGCTCTTGCCGGTCTAGGCTGGCAGGGAAAAAACACCCTCCTCATCCACCGGGAACACGGCCCATGGCTCTTGCTGGGGTTTCTGCTCACCGATTTGGACCTGCCTGCAGATCGCGCCGATTCCGACCACTGCGGAACCTGCACGCGGTGCCTCGACGCCTGCCCGACCCAAGCCTTTCCCCAACCTTACGTCCTCGATGCCCGGCGGTGCCTCGCCTACCTCACCATCGAGCACCCCGGCCCCATCCCCGAGGAGTTTCGTCCGCTGATGGGGGACCGGCTCTTTGGATGTGACGAATGTCTGGAGGTCTGCCCCTGGAATCGCCACGCCCAGGACGCCCGCGAAATCAAACTCACCCCCCTCGTACGACCTGATCTTCGGGAAATGTTGTCCTGGAATGATGCGCGTTTCCGGTCCGAATTTCGAGGAACCCCCATTTTTCGCCTTAAACGAGACCGTTGGCTACGCAACATTTGCGTGGTCTTGGGCAACATCGGCTCCCGCGAGGATTTACCGGCCTTGAACAAGGCTGCCGAGGACCGGAATCCCCTGGTGGAGGAACATGCCCGCTGGGCCATTTCCACCATTCAAACAAGGGAGGAAAAAGCCGGAAACTAGGGTTGAGCCGAGGGCAGGAGGTTGCCGGATTTCTGCTCTTCTTTTTTCACCGCCGGAAGAAGGGTCTTTAATTCGGTGACCTTTGCCTTGTTGTCTTCCTCGGGAATTTTTTCCGCCTGTTCCCCTGACAAGTACCCTTTTTCCACCAGGGAATCGGCAAAGGTGGCGTTGGCATCGGGCGGGTAGATCCGGTAAGCCGACCCCACGAACTCCATCGCCACGGTCTTGTCTCCTTTGACAAAGGCCTCCGCTGCTTTGGCAAAATAATAAAGGGGGCTGTTCGGGTTGGGTTGCAGGGTATTTAAAAATGCATCGGCTTTCGCCTTGTCCCCGCCCAACAAGTCACAAAGGTAAATCTTATAAAGTCCCAGGTCATTCTTGGGTTGGCTGTTGACGAAGATCTGAAACCGCTCCCGGGCCTCCGCATATTTTTTGTTGAGGAAAAGAACCTCCCCCAGGTTGAATTGCGCCATCGGCAGATCGGGTTGCAACTTGAGTGCCTCCTCAAAAGCCGATTGAGCCTTGGGCCAATCCCGCTGGCGGGTGTAAATGGCTCCCCGTAGGTTCGCGGTGTTGGCTTGCCCGGGTTTGGCCTGTTCTGCCAGATCCAAAAACTTGATCGCATTCTCAAGATCGTTCCGGGAAAAGGCCTGCGCAGAACGAATGTAGGTGACTTTGTATTTTTCCTCGGGATCGGTGGGCAAGTCATCCGTCCGCTTGGCCGCCTCTTCCGCCGTGCTTCGGGCAACGCTATCGGCCTTTTTGCCGCAACCGGAAAGAATGAGCGGCAAGGCCATACCCAAGATCCATAAACCCCTTCCCATGGGCCAGTTATCCCAGAAGGAACACCATCGAACAATGCGTTTTTCCAGCCAAGCAGACACCCAACACTTGGCTGAGGAGAGGCGCGAAAACCTCCCCAGAAAAACCTTCGCCTCTTCGCACCTTCGCGGGATGATCCGTCTGTGAAATTTCTCGTGACCGGCGGGGCGGGTTTTATCGGGAGCCATTTGGTTCGCCGCCTCTCATCCCGGGGACCCGTTACCGTCTTGGATGACCTTTCTTCCGGAAAAAGGGAAAATTTGGATGGCCTTGCCTGTACCCTGCTTCAGGGCTCCATCCTCGATTCCGCCCCTTTGGCGGAAGCCTGCTCCGGCATCACCCACGTCTTCCACCTCGCCGCCCTGGTCAGTGTCCCTGAATCGGTTGCCAGCCCAGCCCGCTGCCATGAAATCAATGTCGAGGGGACGCGACGGGTCCTGGCGGCTGCCACCCAGGCCGGCGCTCAAAGACTGGTCTTGGCCAGCTCCTGCGCGGTTTACGGGGATGAACCCGCCATGCCGAAAACCGAGACTTCCCCCACGGCGCCTGCCAGCCCTTACGCGGAATCCAAGCTCGCCGGGGAAAAACTTTGCGCACAATCCCCGCTTCCCGCGGTTGCCCTGCGCTTTTTCAACGTGTACGGCCCCGGGCAGGATCCCCGCGGCCCCTATGCCGCGGCTGTGCCCAGATTTTTGGAAGCCGCCCGTGCCGGCACTCCGCTCACGATTTTCGGAAAGGGCCACCAAACCCGCGACTTTGTGTATGTCGACGATGTTACCGCCGCCTTGGAACACGCTGCTTTCGGCCCCTCGCTCTCCGGCGTTTATAACGTGGCTTCTGGCCGCTCGGTTTCTGTTCTCCGTTTAGCCGAAATCGTCCTCACTCTCACCGGCCTTCGCTCGGAAATTCGCCACGCCCCGGCCCGAGCCGGTGACATCCTCCACTCCTCCGCCTCCATTGAAAAAATCCGTGCCACCGGGTGGAATCCTTCTTTCGATCTGGCGACCGGCCTCCAAAAAATCCTCGCCGCCGGCTGACCTATCCTCCTTTATCCTCCCGGCCAACCTGCCAAACTAAGACCCCTAGCCCGGGTGGTGGAATGGCAGACACAAGGGACTTAAAATCCCTTGGGGAGAAATCCCCGTGCGGGTTCGACCCCCGCCCCGGGCACCGCCGACAGGCTGTGGTCTCCTAAAGATTGCCCGAACTCCAAAATTCTATATTCTCCAACGAAATGGCCGACAAAACCCGCATCCTGAAAGAGAATGTTCCCGGAAAGTGGTACGTGGACGATTCCTGTACGCCCTGCCACGTCTGCCTGGAGGAGGCCCCCAAGCTTCTCAAATACAACGACGACCAGACCTACGTTTATTTCTTCAAACAGCCTGAGACTCCGGAGGAGCTCGATGCCGCCCAACGCGCCCTCGATATCTGCCCCACCGGTTCCATCGGCAGCGATAACGCCTGACCATCCCCATGTCCGAGACCGCCACGGCCGCCAAGGCTCCCGCCTCTTCGTTTAACCGCAACAACCCCTTCTCCTCGCGGTTGCGCGAAAACTCCCGCCTGAACAAGTCCGGTTCCTCCAAGGACACCCGCCACATCGTGATTGAGCTCGGTTCCGCCGGCCCCACCTACACCTGCGGAGACTCTCTGGGCGTCGTTCCCCGCAACCCCGACCGCCTCGTCGACGAGTTCCTGCAAAAACTCGGCCTCACCGGCGATGCCTCCCTCCGCGAGGTCCTCGCCGCCACTGTCATTCTCAACCGCGCGGGCAAAAAGTTCGTCAAAGCCGTGGCTGACAAGGCTTCCGGCCCGGCCCGTGACAAGCTTCAGGCCATCTGTGCCGATGAGAAAAAACTCGATGAATACGTCTTCGACCGTGACGTGGTCGATGTCATGAATGACGCCCCCGGGGTGAAGTTCGACCCCGCCGAACTGCCCGGCCTTCTTAACAAGATCGCCCCGCGCCTCTACTCCATTGCTTCTTCCCCCGACCACCGCCCCGGAGAGGTCCATCTCACCGTCGCCGTCGTCCAGTACACCACTCACGGCCGGCCCAAGCAGGGCCTTGCCTCCGGTTACCTCGCCGACCTCGCCGCTGCCGCCGCCGTCCCGGTTTACGTCCAGCCCACCCGCCACTTTCATCTGCCCGCTCCCGACCGCGATGTCATTATGGTCGGCCCTGGCACCGGCATCGCCCCCTTCCGCGCCTTCCTCCAGCACCGTGCCAAGCACGGGCATACCGGCCGCAACTGGCTCTTCTTCGGCGACCAGCACGCCGCCACCGATTTCCTGTACGGGGACGAATTCGCCGCCGCCCAGAAGGCCGGCACCCTCCACAAGATCTCCACCGCCTTCTCCCGTGACCAAGCCGAAAAGATCTACGTTCAACACCGCATGGAACAGGAAGGCGCCGAACTTTGGCGCTGGCTGGAGAAAGGCGCCTACTTCTACGTCTGCGGCGACGCCAAACGCATGGCCAAGGATGTCCACCAAGCCCTCCTTGCCATCACCGCCAAGCACGGCGGCAAAAACCCCGAGCAGGCCGAGGAGTACGTCTCCGTCACTCTTTCCAAGACCGAAAAGCGGTACCTGAAGGACGTGTACTGATCTGCCATGGCCAAAAGAGGCAAATCCCGCGACACGTTGGTCTGGGGCGTTGTCGCTGGACTCCTGCTGGTGGGTTTGGGCCTCTACTTGCGGGATCGGGGACTTCTCAAGATTCCCGAGCCCAAACCTGTCGCCCCCTCCGAACGTGCAAAAGATCTCGCCAAAAAATATCCCGATGCCGAGGTTTTCTCCGGCCCTGAGGCGGATAAAAAAAAACCCTAGCTGACTCTTCCCCGGTTCCTGCCCCCCTTCCCCCTCAATCTTCCACCAACCTTATCGCCCCGCCGGGGAAGGTTGAGGCACCGAAAACCGCTTACGGGCCGCCGGAACCCCCGATGGGCAAGGAAGTCCGCCGGGCCGAGCCCATCGCCACGGACCGGCCGAAAGACATCATTGAAATGGGTGGCTGGCAGGCCCTGCTTGACCGACTGAACTTCTCCTGCGGCACGATCGACGGTCACTTCGCCAAGCGTAGCCGCCGTGCCGTCACCCAGTTTCAAATTCACCGTGGCCTCGCCACCACCGGTGAGCTCGATATCGAGACCCGCCTCAACCTAGGCAAACCGGGGGATGCTTATGTGGATTACACCGTCACTGCCGAGGATTTCGCCCGGATCGTTCCCCGACCCAAAGGCTTCCTCGAAATGAGCAAGATGGCCGCTTTGGATTACTACAATCCGTGGGAAATGTTGGCGGAAAAGTCCCACTCCACACCTGCTTTTCTCCGCCAACTGAACCCCACCGTCACCAATCCCGTTGCCGGCACCCTGCTCACCCTCCCGAATCTGGAGGGCACCCGCAAACTTCCCCCGGTGGGTCGTATTGTCATCATCATCTCGGAAACCACGCTTCTCGCATTCGATACCAACAACAAAGTTGTGGCCTGTTTCCCCTGCTCCATCGCCGCGGACAAGACCAAGGTCCCGAATCAACCCCTCACCGTGGCCAACATCGCCCCCAACCCGAACTACACTTTCGATCCCAAGGTCCTCACCCTCGCTGCCCAGCAGGAGGGTATTACCAACAAACTGGTTCTCCCTCCCGGACCCAACAATCCAGTCGGCACCGCCTGGATTGGCCTCTCCCTCCAGGGATATGGCATCCACGGCACGCCGGAGCCCGAAGACATCTCCCGCACCGGTTCGCATGGCTGTTTTCGCCTCGCCAATTGGAACGCCACCAAGTTGATCCACGCCGTCCGCCCCGGTGTTTCCGTCGAGGTCGTTCCTTAGTTCAGATTTTTTAGCGTCTTTCCACTTCCCGCCTTCCACCAGCATCACGCAAGGAACTGGTCCGGTTGTAACGACTTTCCCTCCACCCACTCGCTCTCCACCAACATCGTCTTCACCGCCTCGGGCAACCCCAAATCCCTTCTCGCCAGGTGCGCGGTCAGCATTTCCGCTCCGAACGAGCCCACCTTGTCATTGCGCTGATTCATCCCAGCCCATCCCTCGAGCCCGGGATTCCAATCCAAATGAGCCAAGGCAATTTTTCGTGTCCCCCCGGGGGCGGACTTCAACCATCCGGCCACTTCCGCATGCATGGTGAGAATCACTTCTGGCTTGGCCTCCTCGCACCATTTCAGAAATCCCACGGCATCGTTCGCCTGAAAACGCCAGATCATCGCCCGGGCATTTTCCTCCCTCCAGCCGGCATCCTCCAGCCCCCGGCGAAACGCCATGGAAATTCGCCCGTCGAGCGCCCGGTCACTCGCCAATGATTTGACCAATCCCACCCGCGAAAAGCCATTTGCCAGGAGTTTCTGGGTGGCCAACAAAGAGGTACTGTAATGATTGTTGGCACAGCAATGAACCAGCGGTTGGGTCAACCTCACGCCAAGACCCACGAAAACGCTCCGGGAAAGAACGGCCTGCACGGAATCGGGTAGGTGGGCCCGTTCCGTCATTCCCACAAAAGCCATGCCCTCGATTTTGCGCGTGTGGAAAACTTTTTTCAGCCGTTCCGGATTTCCAAAAATCTCATCCCCGATCGATAGATCATCGACCCCGTAGCTGAGCTCGGCCGCCCGTTTCCGAAAACCGTCCGCCATCGCCCGGAAAGCCAGGTTCGACCGAATTGCATCCTCCCGGGGGGCCACATTGATCAGTGCCACGGTGGCCCGGTAATCCGACACCTTGGCCGAACGCAGTTGGCTCATCACGTGGGCGACCATTGGGTTCGTGGTGTACCCCCGCTTATCCGCATGCTGTTGCACACGTTCGCGGGTCTGTTTCCGAATCCGCGGGTCATCCCGCAACGCCAGCGAAACCGTCGCTTTTCCTAACCCCAACTCTTTGGCCAAGATTCCAATCGTTAAAATATTTTTATTCGGCATCCTTAAAATCCTTTATACAATCGATTTAAACCGATCAATAAAATTTAAATTTCGCCAACTTGATTTTTCTTACAAGTGAGTATTATTAAAACTTGTGAGTAGTTTTCGCCATGTTCCACCCCTTTCAATCGTGGCGTTTTCTTTGATGACCGTATCCCTGAACCTACAAGCTGGTTCTGGGATTTTTGAAAGCTATGGAATTTTCTCCAGCGTAAACCAAGCAAACACGAGCCTTCTGAATACCTACTATGATATGCAAGCAACTACCGCAAATCCAGACTTCAACGGCACTAACTTTGGTACTTTTGATTTACTGAACTCGGGAAATCTACTCCAAATCAAGGGCGGGGAGGTGAAAACTTATAAAAACGGCATCAGCGATGTTTTTAGCGCATCTATCAGTTACCGTGTATACGAAACGAGTTCCGGCCCCGGCTCACTTCTGTTTACCACCCTAAATCTTCCTTTTAGTGCAAACTTGGCAACTGCGGGAGACCAGAGCTGGAAATCCAACACCTACTCAAACAATCTACTGACCTCTCTTTCCGGAAACAAAACCTACACTATCGAAGTGTATCTTGCGGCAGTATCGTCTGATGGAACTTGGTATTCCAATGGCGGTGTGGGTGCACCGAACTACAAAGCAACATTTTCTACGGTTCCCGAGCCCTCTTCCGCCAGCCTGCTAGCCTTCGCACTTTCCAGCCTCCTTGCTCTTCGTCGTCGGCAAAAAGTTTGAGCGGGTCAGACCAAGTCCCAAGTCTTCCTTTTTCCTCATCTTCATCCTAATCCCCAAAGCGCAGCCACACCGGCCAGTGGTCACTTGGCACCGCTAGATCCTGCATCACTCCCGCCTGCCACCTACGCCTTCCCTCTGCTTTCGCCCAAGCGGGCGATACCAAAATGTGGTCGAAGTCGGATGCCGGGTATTTACCCTCCGGATCCGGTCTGACCGTCGCCGCCGCAGGCCAAGGAATTCCATCTGTCACCGAAATCCATCCCTTTTTGAGCAGTCCTCGGATTGTCTTTTCGTCGGCGAATTCCGGATTCCGGAACGAACAGTTGAAATCCCCTGCCACCAAGATCGCATCCCTCTCCGGATCCAGCCCCCGGTTCT
>Ga0214917_10001992_pt1 | contig 25517 bp, 19 predicted proteins | sample LL_1208_BB_MetaG_FD_177983 | JGI IMG/M metagenome (GOLD analysis project Ga0214917, IMG submission 177983) | Freshwater microbial communities from Lake Lanier, Atlanta, Georgia, United States - LL_1208_BB | ecosystem: Environmental > Aquatic > Freshwater > Lake | place: USA: Georgia | collected...
CCGACCACATCCGCGCCTGCGCCTTCCTCGTGAGCGACGGCGTCATCCCCGGCAACGAGGGCCGCGGCTACGTGCTGCGCCGTATCGTCCGCCGCGCCATCCGGCATGGCTACAAGCTCGGCGCGCGGGCCGCCTTCTTCCACAAACTGGTGCCGGATCTGGTCGCCGAGATGGGCGGCGCCTATCCCGACCTCGCCGCGCAGTCGCAGCGCGTCTCAGACGTGCTGCGGCAGGAGGAGGAGCGTTTCTTCGCCACTATCGCCAACGGCATGGACATTCTGGAAAACGCCATCGCTGCGGGGGACATTGACGGCGAGACCGCCTTCAAGCTGCACGACACCTATGGCTTCCCGCTCGACCTCACGGCGGACGTCTGCCGCGAGCGCGGTGTCAGCGTCGACGAGACCGGCTTCGAGGCCGCCATGGCGCGTCAGAAGGCGCAGGCGCGCGCAGCTGGCAAGTTCAAGATGAGCGCCAACCTCGACTACAGCGGCCCGCAGACCACGTTCCACGGTTACGAGCGGCTCGATACCGACGCCCGCGTGGTAGCGCTCTACAGAGACGGTGCCGCTGTCGAAGCACTGCACGAGGGCGAGGTCGGCGTGGTGGTGCTGGATGAAACGCCGTTCTATGCCGAATCGGGCGGGCAAGTCGGCGACCGCGGCCTGCTGCGCGGGCCAGACGGGCTGTTCGAGGTTGAGGACACGCAGAAAATCCAGGCGGCGGTGTTTGGCCACCATGGGGTGGTGGCGACGGGTGCGCTGCGCATCGGCGACACAGTCAAGGCGCGCGTCGACGCCGCCAGCCGCACCGCGACCATGCGCAACCACAGCGCCACCCACCTGATGCACAAAGCGCTGCGCGAGGTGCTGGGAGCCCACGTGCAGCAGAAAGGCTCGCTGGTGGATGCTGACAAGACTCGCTTCGACTTCTCGCACACGCAGCCGGTGACGGCGGACGAGATCGCCGAGATCGAGCGGCGGGTGAATGCCGAGATCCTCGCTAATGCAGCGACCGAGGCGCGGGTGATGGGCATCGAGGACGCGCAGAAGACCGGCGCAATGATGCTGTTCGGCGAAAAGTACGGCGACGAGGTGCGCGTGCTCGACATCGGCTCATCCCGCGAGTTGTGCGGCGGCACGCACGTGTCGCGCACCGGCGACATCGGTCTGTTCAAGATCTACGCCGAGTCGGGCGTTGCGGCCGGCGTGCGGCGCATCGAGGCGGCGACCGGGGAGGGCGCGCTGGCGCTCGTCGCGACGGCCGAGCGTGAGCTTGCGCGCATCGCTGCGCTGGTCAAGGTCGCGCCGGAGCAGGCCGCGGCACGGATCGAGCAGGTCATCGAGCAGAGCCGCGCGCTCGAGAAGGAGCTGTCTGCGCTGAAGGCGAAGATGGCCGCAGGGGCCGGCGATGCGCTGGCCGGACAAGCGGTGGATGTCAGTGGCGCAAAAGTCTTGGCCGCCACTTTGGAGGGCGCCGATGCCAACGCCTTGCGCGAGGCAGTCGACAAGCTGCGCGCTACGCTCAAGAGCGCGGCGGTGGTGCTGGCCAGCGTGAGCGAGGGCAAGGTCACGCTCATCGCCGGTGTGACGCCGGACCTCACGGGCAAGGTCAAGGCCGGCGAGCTGGTCAACTTCGTTGCTGGTCAGATCGGGGGCAAGGGCGGTGGTCGTCCGGACATGGCGCAGGCGGGCGGTACGCAGCCGGAGCATTTGCCAGCTGCACTGGCCGCCGTTACAGCTTGGGTGGCCGGTAAACTGGCCTAGAAGCGTCGGCGCGGGTAAGGGCCGTAGAAATACGGGTAGGGCGCCCAGCCCGGGTAACGGTAGGCCTGCAGTTCGCACTCGTTACGTTGGCGCAGCAAGTCCTGCAGATGTTGCTGCTGTTGCTGCGCGATGCGCGTGTTGCAACTGTCGGACTGCGCGTCGAGTTGCCGCTGGTGCATCCAGTCGAGCACTTCCAGAGGCACCCCTGACGCGACCAGCCCCGGAACTTCGGACGGTTTGATGTCAATCACGGTGCTGGTGCGGTCAAGCTCGGCCAGCGTCTCGGTTACCGTTTTGCCATCGCGCAGCCATCGACGGACGTCGTCAAGGCTCATGGGGAATGTCGTTTGGGCGGCAGCCACCGCCTCGCCACTACGCGAGACAAGGCGCGACGGTTGTCCCGGTGCCGCGCAGGCCGTTAGGACCGCGCAGAGCAACAGCACAGAACCGGTGGCGGGGCGGGTAAGGCCGTACTGAAGCGGTTGCATGGTGTGTCCTCCGGACCGTGTTGCAAATCGGACAGGCTGTGCGAGCACTTGTTCAGTGCGCCCCCGCTTTGGCGAAAACGAACACGCCGGCTTTTACGTCGACGCTCACAACGTCCTTGGCTGCGAAACTGCCGTCGAGGATGCGCTTGGCCAGCGGATTCTCGATTTGGCTCTGGATGGCGCGCTTGAGCGGTCGGGCCCCGAACACCGGGTCGAAGCCCGCTTTCGCGAGTTCGGCGAGTGCCGCATCGCTGACCACCAAACCGATGTCCATGCCGGCCATCCGTTGCCGCAGACGCGCGAGCTGGATGTCGGCGATGCGGGCGATATTGGCCTCGTCCAGCGCGTGGAACACCACCACCTCGTCGATGCGGTTGATGAACTCCGGCCTGAAATGCATCTTGACCTCGGCCATCACCGCCAGCTTCACCACTTGATACTCGTCGCCGACCATGGCCTGGATCTGCTGGCTACCCAGGTTGCTGGTCATCACCACGACAGTGTTGCGAAAATCCACGGTGCGGCCCTGCCCATCGGTAAGACGACCGTCATCGAGCACTTGCAGGAGCACATTGAAGACGTCCGGGTGGGCCTTCTCGACCTCGTCGAGCAGGATGACGCTGTACGGCCGGCGCCGCACCGCCTCGGTCAAGGTGCCACCTTCCTCGTAGCCGACGTAGCCCGGTGGCGCGCCGATCAGCCGCGAGACGCTGTGCTTCTCCATGAATTCGCTCATGTCGATGCGGACCAGTTGTTCCTCGCTGTCAAACAAGAACTCGGCCAGCGCTTTCGAGAGTTCGGTCTTGCCGACACCCGTGGGACCTAGGAATAAGAAGCTGCCATAGGGGCGATTGGGGTCTGACAGGCCGGCGCGCGAGCGGCGGATGGCGTCGGCCACCAAGCGCACCGCCTCGTCCTGACCCACCACGCGGCCGTGCAGCCGCTCTTCCATCTTCAGCAGTTTTTCGCGCTCGCCCTGCATCATCTTGCTGACCGGGATGCCCGTCGCTCGACTCACCACCTCGGCGATCTCCTCAGCGCCCACTTGGGTGCGGAGCAGGCGTGGCTTGGCAGTGGAGTTTGCACTCGCGCTTTCTGCAGCCTTGAGCGAGGCTTCGAGCTTGGGCAGTTCGCCATACTGGATTTCAGACAGCTTTTGCCAGTCGCCTTTTCGCTTGAGATCGTCCATCTGCAGACGCAGGGCCTCGATCTGTTCCTTGATGTGCTGGCTGCCCTGCACCGCGGCTTTCTCGGCCTTCCAGACCTCATCGAGATCGGCATAGTCGCGTTCGAGCCGTGCGATCTCGTCTTCGATGAGAGTGAAACGTTTGCGAGAGCCCTCGTCCTTTTCCCGGCGCACCGCCTCGCGCTCGATCTTGAGCTGAATCAGGCGGCGGTCGAGCTTGTCCATCGTTTCCGGCTTCGAGTCGATTTCCATGCGGATACGGCTGGCGGCCTCATCGATCAGGTCGATGGCTTTGTCCGGCAAGAAGCGGTCGGTGATGTAACGATGCGACAGCTCGGCAGCGGCGATGATGGCCGGGTCAGTGATGTCGACGCCGTGGTGCAACTCATAGCGCTCCTGCAAGCCACGCAAGATGGCGATGGTGCTCTCGACAGAGGGCTCGCCGACCAACACCTTCTGGAAGCGCCGCTCCAACGCAGCGTCCTTCTCGATGTACTTGCGGTATTCGTCCAGCGTGGTAGCGCCAACGCAGTGCAGCTCGCCGCGAGCGAGGGCCGGTTTCAGCATGTTGCCGGCGTCCATCGCACCATCCGCTTTTCCTGCACCTACCATCGTATGAAGTTCATCAATAAAAACAATCGTCTGACCTTCATCCTTCGCGATGTCTTTGAGCACTGCTTTGAGTCGCTCTTCAAATTCGCCGCGGTACTTGGCACCGGCCAGCAGCGCTGCCATGTCCAGCACCAGTACACGCTTGTCTTTGAGCGATTCGGGCACTTCGCCGTTGACGATGCGCTGCGCCAATCCTTCGACGATGGCGGTTTTGCCGACACCAGGCTCGCCAATCAGCACCGGGTTGTTCTTGCTGCGCCGCTGCAAGATCTGAATGACGCGGCGGATCTCGTCGTCGCGGCCGATTACCGGGTCGAGCTTGCCCTTGCGCGCCCGGTCGGTGAGGTCGAGGCAGTACTTCATCAGCGCCTCGCGTTGCTGCTCGGCGTCGGCGCTGCCGACCGCTTCACTGCCGCGTACAGCGGTGATGGCGCTCTCCAGCGCGGCCTTGCTGAGTCCGGTGTCGCGCAGTAGGCGGCCGGTGTCGCCCTTGTCGGCGACCATCGCCAGCAGGACAAGCTCGGAGGCGACAAAGCTATCGCCACGCTTTTGCGCGTCTTTGTCGGCAAGGTTGAGCAGGTTGCCGAGTTCGCGCGAGACCGTGACCTCGCCGGCGTTGCCCTCGACCTTGGGCAGCCGCGACTGCGCTGCGCTGAGGGCCTGCTTAAGCGCCGGGACATTGCCCCCAGCGCGGGCGATCAGGCCGCCGATACCACCTTCCGGCTCGTCAAGCAGGGCGGCCAGCAGGTGAGCCGGCTCGATGTAAGGATTGTCGTTGCCAACCGCGCGGCTCTGGGCCTCGGCTAGAGCCTGCTGCAGCCGGGTGGTGAGTTTGTCGTAACGCATGGCATGCCTCGCGAAGAGTGGATGCCCTGCAGTTTGGGACGGATGCCGCGACTTCAAGCTGCGGCAAGTCAGGCGGGCTGCAGATGCAGCCCGGTCCGATTAGTGGTGACCCTTGATGTGGGCGTCTGCCGGCAGGCTGTAGACGGTGCCGCAGTACGGGCACTTGGCGTCGCCGCCTGGCGCGATGGGCAGAAACACGCGCGGATGCGTATTCCAAAGTTTCATGGACGGCAACGGACAATGCAGCGGCAGGTCGTCACCCGACAGGGTGATGTGGGTCTGGTTGAGTTCGGACGGCTGGCTCATCGCGGTCTCCCGGAAATGGTCGGTCGGCCTCAGACGGCGCTCAGACCGTCGTCAGCCACTGGGTGTGCGCCGCACTGCGGCCGCGCACACAATCGAAGAACAGAGTCTGCAATCGGCTTGTGACCGGACCACGACGGCCCTCACCAATCTGGCGGCCGTCGAGCTCACGGATTGGGGTGACTTCGGCTGCGGTGCCGGTGAAGAACGCTTCTTCGGCGCAGTAAACCTCGTCGCGCGTGATGCGCTTCTCAACCACCGGGATGCCGAGGTCCTCGGCCAATGTCAGCAGTGTCTCGCGGGTGATGCCCTCGAGACAGCTGGTGAGGTCGGGTGTGTACAGCTTGCCCTTCTTGACGATGAACAGGTTTTCGCCGGCCCCCTCGGCGACGTAGCCGTCCACGTCAAGCAACAAGGCCTCGTCGTAGCCGTCGTTGGCGACTTCCTGGTGAGCAAGGATGCTGTTGGTGTAGGTCGATACCGACTTGGCGCGGCACATGTTCACGTTCACATGGTGCCGTGTGTAGCTGCTGGTCTTCACGCGGATACCCTTCTCCAGAGCCTCGGCGCCGAGATAGGTGCCCCAAGACCACGCCGCGACAACGAGGTGGGTCGACAGGGTTGTGGCGGCAATGCCCATCCCCTCGGAGCCGTAGAACACCAGCGGCCGGATGTAACCCGCTTCGAGCCCGTTGGCTTTGACCACTTCGCGGCAGGCGTCCATGACCGTCTCGCGATCCCACGGCATCTTCATCTGGAAGATGTGCGCCGAGTTGAACAGGCGGTCAATGTGCTCCTCGAGCCGAAAAATGGCGGTACTGCCGGCGTCAGTTTTGTAGGCACGAATGCCCTCGAAGCAGCCCATGCCATAGTGCAGGGTGTGGGTGAGGACGTGGGTGGTGGCGTCGCGCCAGGGTACGAGCTTGCCGTCGTACCAGATGTGGCCGTCGCGGTCGGACATCGACATGATCAGAGACCTGCGGGGAAGACTTTCAAGCCGGGGATTGTAGCAGGGGCTTGCGCTGCGTCACGGTTCGCGTGGCGGCGAGCTGCCAAGCGGCGCTCACGTGGATGGCGTCCGGCCGCGTAGAGGCTCCACCGCGTCGGGCAGCTCCCCGAGGACTGCGTCCCAAAGCCGCTGTACGGCTTCCCGTTGGGCCTCCCAGCCTGCGGCCGGTACGTTCGAAGAACCTTGCGCGTTTAGACGCAGGAGATGTTGCTGCTGGCGAAACTCCCGATAGGCGTCGCGACTGGCGGCGGCCAGCGCGGGATCGATGAGGCCGAGTCCTGCTGCACGTTCCAGTAGCGCCAGGGTACCGAGGTTGTCGAGCAGTTCTGGGTGGCGATGGCTGTGCACGAGGATCCAGTACTGCACGACGAACTCGGTGTCGATGATGCCGCCACGATCTTGCTTAAGGTTGAATACGCCGTCTTGTGGGCGGTGCGCGTCAAGCATGCGACGGCGCATGGCGACAATGTCGTCGCGGGTGGTGTCGGCGTTGCGCGGAAGCGCCAAGATCTCGCGCCGCACCGCCTCGATCCGCCGCCCCAGATCGGCGTCGCCGGCGACCGCGCGGGCCCGCGTCAAGGCCTGCAGCTCCCAAGTCCACGCCCGCTGGTGCAGGTAGTCGCGCCAGTGCGCAAGGTTGCACACCAGCAAGCCAGCATCGCCGTCCGGCCGTAAGCGCAGGTCGGTCTCGTAGAGCACGCCGGCGGCAGTCATTCGGTTGAGCCAACTATTGCAGCGCTGCACGAGGCGCGAGTAGACCTCACCAGCTTCGTTGCTGGCGTCGTCGTGGACCCAGACCAGGTCAAGGTCGGAGGCGAATGACAACTCCTTGCCGCCGAGTTTGCCGTAGCCGATCACGCTCACCAGCGGCTGCTCGCGGTGGCGGCCGCGCAGGTCGGCCCAGACGCTGTCGATCACCTGTTGCATGACGCCATCGGCGAGCGCACTGAGGCCGTCGGCGAGGTGCTCGAGGCTGACTAATCCGGTCAAGCCCTGAGCCACCAAGCGGAAGGTCTGCGCGTGGCGGAAATGCCGCAGCGCATCCATCGCCGCCTCGGTGTCGCCGGTCAGCTGATTGAGCTCGCCGCGCAAACGGGCGAACAGTGTTGGCCAGTCTGGCGGCTGCGCCAGCGAGCGCGGGTCGAGCAGCTCGTCGAGGACGATTGGATGCTGGTTGAGGTATTGCGCCAGCCAAGTCGAAGCCGAGACCAGCTGGGCGACGCGTTGCAGCGCCGGCGGATGCTCTTGCAGCAGCGCGAGGTAGGCCACTCGACCGCCAATCGCCTCGATCAGGTCGAGCAGGGCCGCCAGCGCCGCGTCTCGCCGCTCCACGGTTTGAGCTGCCCGCGCCAGCAGTGGCACCAGCGCATCGACCCGCGCCTGAGCATTGGCCGACAAGGTGCGATAGCGGCTACCTTGGCGCGCGGCGAGCAGCCGTTCGGCCAGTGCCGGGTCGAAGCCGCGGCCGGCCAGCGCTTCGGCACAGGTTCCGGCATCGGCACAGCGATGCCAGAGTTGCGCCAAGGCGGCGTCGTCGGCTTCGGGTGGAGGGTTACGATCCTCGAATACGGTTTCGAATACCGTCGACACGCGACCGCGCCACAGCGTGATGTCCTCGGCCAAGCTGTCCCAGTCGGTGTAACGCATCAAGCGAGCTACGCGGGCACGGCCCTCGGCTTGTGGCGGCAGCTGTTGCGTCTGAGCGTCGTCGACGTATTGCAGCGCGTGTTCAAGGCGGCGCAAAAAATCATAGGCGGCCAGCAGCATGGCCGCGGTGTCGCCCGTCAGGCGACCGCGATCGGCCAGGCTTTGCAAGGCGCCACGGGTCGACCGCTCACGCAAATCGGCGTCTCGCCCGCCGCGAATCAGCTGGAAGATCTGCGCGATGAACTCGATCTCGCGAATGCCGCCGGGGCCCAGCTTGATGTTGTCTTGCAGGTCGCGCCGCGTCACCTCGGCGCGGATCTGCCGGTGCAGATCGCGCAAAGCATCGAATGCTGAAAAATCGAGATACTTCCTGTAAACAAAGGGTTGTACGATTAAATTGAGCGCTTCTGTAGCATTGCCTGTAAGCGGCAGTGCCTTCATCCAGGCATAGCGTTCCCAGGTGCGGCCGTGGGCGACTAGGTAGTCCTCGAGCATGGCATGGCTTACCGCCAGAGGCCCGGCGTCACCCCAGGGGCGCAGTCGCATATCCACGCGAAACACCATGCCGTCGGCGGTCACCTCGGCCAGCTGGCCGATTAGGGCGCGGCCCTGGCGGATGAAGAACTCCTGATTGCCGATACTGCGCGAGCCGTCGGTGTCGCCGTCTTCCGGATAGACGAAGATGAGGTCAATATCGGATGAGGCGTTGAGTTCGCCGCCGCCGAGCTTGCCCATCGCCACCACCTGTAGGTGCTGTTCGGCGCCGTCGCTAGACCGCGGCGTCCCGAAGCGAGCGATCAAATCTCGCCGGGTCTCGGCCTCGGCGCGTTGGACGGCCAGACGGGCCAACGCGCTGATCGCACTCACCACTTCGTCCAACGACGCCGCGCCGCTGGCGTCGCGCACGATCAAATGCGCCAGCGTCTGCGCGCGCAGCCGGCGTAGAGCCGTGGCGAGCGGCGCGCCGCTTGCCACCAGACGGTCGAGTCGCTGGCCCAGGTCGGCTGCCGTCAGGGCCTGGGCCTGAGCTTGAATCCAGTCGAAGTCGGCAAGAGCGGGCGAGCGCGTCAGACGGGCCAGAAACGGACTGGCTTCGGCCAAGGCAAGCACACTCAACGGAAGGCTCATGGCGACTTACAATAGCGCACCGCGACGGGTGCATGCCCGTCCTTCGAACCGCCGAGTGTCCGTTTTTGAACCGTCTGCGACTTCCCCCCGGCCTCAGGGCCCGCGCCATGAAGGTTCGCTGGCTCCATCTGGTCGCTGATCTTCACCGATGGGCGTGGTGGCTTGCGGGCGGACTCGTCATCCTGCTGCTTGGAACCCACCTGACGATCCGCTACTGGCTGCTGCCGCAAGTGCCACAGCAGCGGGCGCAGATCGAGGCGGGGCTGTCCGAGGTCATTCAGCGTCCTGTGCGACTTGGCGACGTGCAAGCCCGATGGGACGGGTGGCGTCCGCGTATTGATATCGCTTCATTCAGTGTGCTCGATCGCGAGGGGCGCTTAGCGTTGACCCTTCCCGCCATCAGCGCCGAAGTATCTTGGCGATCCCTGTTTCGCGGCACGGTCATCCTCAGCGGCTTGCGCACCAGCGGCCTCGAGCTGTTTTTGCGCCGGACACCGGACGGCACCATTCTGCTGGCGGACATCCCGCTCAACCGCGGCGACGACAATCGCTTTGCCGATTGGCTGCAGCAACAGCGCGGCATCGACCTTCAGCACTCGGTGGTCCATTGGGACGACCAAATGCGTGGCGCACCTCGGCTGACATTGCGCGAGGTTGATATTAGCCTGCGCAATCGCGGCGAGCGACATCAGCTGGGCCTTCGTGCGACTCCCGATGCTGTGCTGGCGGGTCCCCTCGATGTACGCGGCGAATGGCGTGGCGAGTCGCTGGTGCATCCCGAGCAAGGTCATGGGCGTCTCTACGCCGACGTGTCCGCTGTCGACTTGCCGGCCTTGAAGCCATGGTTGGATCTCCCGGCCGAGGTGGAGAGCGGTCACGGCAGTTTGCGTCTATGGGTAGACGTTGATGGCGTGCGGCTGTCAGGCATCACCGCCGATGCCAGCCTGCGTGGCTTGCGTACGCGCCTGGGCCCAGACCTACGCATGCTGGACATTGAATCCTTGAGCGGCCGCATCGCGGTGGTCAATCGACCCGACCGCCGGTCAGTGGAATTGCGTCGACTGACCCTGCAGACCAATGATGGTGTGATCGCACCCGACACCTCGCTGCGCTGGCAGCAAGAAGGTGAGGGCGCATCCGCCAAGCACACGGTGCGCATCGACCATCTCGTCTTGCAACCGCTGTTTGCCACGGCGGACGCCTTGCCTGTTCCGGATGATGTCCGCGACCTGATCCGCCGCGCAGCGCCTCGCGGTGAACTGCGCGATCTGAGTGCACACTGGACCGGCGACTGGCACGCCCCGCAAGCGTATGCGCTGCGCGGTCAGTTCGAGGCAGTCGGTATGGCGCCGGTCGACGGCTTCCCGGGCTTCGACCGCTTATCGGGGACAGTTGACGCCGATGTTCGCCGGGGTCGGGCCAATTTGCGTCTGGGAACGGCACCATTGATCTGGCCGACTCAGTTTGAGCGACCGCTACCGGTGCGTGATGCGCAACTTGCGGTGGACTGGACGGAGGACCGCGGCGTCCGCCGCTTCAACCTCGGCAGCTTGATGCTCGACACCGGTGAACTGAGAGCCCGCTTCAAGGGCCAATTTCAGCCTTCAAACTCGCAACTCGACCTTGAGGCACGACTGGAGCACCTGGACGCCGCAGCGCTGGTGCACTACCTGCCGCGGACGGTCGGGGCCGGAACGCGTGACTGGTTCACCACTGCATTTCCAGCGGGGGGCACCGCCACTGGGGAGGCGCATTTGCAGGGCGATCCCCGGCGTTTCCCCTTCGTCGACGGCAAGAGCGGCCGCTTTACCGCACAGATCGACCTGAGCGCGCCGACGCTGCAATTTGGTCCGCGTTGGCCGCGATTGGATGTGGTCAGCGGCCGTCTGAGCTTTCTAAACGCGCGCCTCAGTGCCGACCGTATCAAGGCTAAAGCCGGGACTACTAACCTGGAGAATGTGCGCCTGCTTATCCCCGACCTTGAATCGCACGACCCTGTGCTGGAAGCGAGTGGCCAGATGAGCAGCCGCGTTCCCGAGGTCCTCGATTACGTGCAAAACAGTCCGGTCCGCGGCCTTATCAAGGGTGCCACGGATGGAATGTCGGGGCAGGGCCGAGTGACCATTAAGCTTGATTTGCACACACCGCTGAACCACTCGGACCAGAGTACCGTGCATGGCGACCTCGGCTTTGACAGCATCAGACTCGATCTGGGCGCCGGTAAACCTAGCATCGCGGGTTTGACTGGTCACCTCGACTTCACCGAAAAGGGCGTCAGCAGCAACAGCCTGAGCGGCAACTTGTTTGGTGGGCCTGCACGCGCCACGGTCAGCAGCCAGGCCGGCGGCGTGGTTCGTATTGACGCCAACGGCCGCGCCCGGGTCGCTGCGCTAGCGCAGCAATACCCGTTGCGCGCGTGGAGTTTGGCGACCGGGGAGACCGCTTGGCGCGGCGATATCACCCTCGGCCCGACTGGCAGTCGGCTGCAAGTGACTTCAGCCTTGGAGGGCGTGACCCTCAATTTGCCGCAGCCGCTGCTCAAACCGTCTGCTCAAGCGATGCCGATGCGTTTTGCTTGGCAAAGCGGTGACCGTGGTGACCGCTATGAGTTGGCCATCGGTACGCAGATCCGGGCCCGTATTGCTACCCGACCGGGTGCGTCGATCGAGACGGCGCAGGTGGCACTGGGGCCGGTTCCACTGCCAGCGGAGGGCGCTCGAGGTGTCAGCGTTAGCGCCGCGTTGCCGCAGATCTTTTTCACCCAGTGGCTGCCAGTGGTTGAGCGCTTCGCCGGTGAGGCCAGTGCCGGCGAAGTGATGCCGGTTCGGGCGGCATTGAAGACGCCGCGCTTTGAGTTCGAGGGGTTCTATTTCAATGACGTCGAGGTCGCGGTGGATCGTCGCGACCCGATCTGGAACTGGACCGTCAAGGGACGCGAACTGGAGGGCGGCGGGCAATGGGACGCCGCAGGCAAAGGTTCGGTGAAGGCCCGCTTCGCACGCTTGGCGCTGGGGCCCGCTGTGGACAGCGTGTCCAGTCCGGAGAGCGCCACAACGGATTACCCGGCGCTCGATGTCGAGGTCGCGGATTTAGAGCGTAACGGTCGCGATTGGGGAGCGCTCAAGTTGCGCGCCAGTCAGCAGGGCCGCGACTGGAAGATCGACCAGATCCACTTGAGTGGCGCCGAGTTCCAACTGGAGGCGTCCGGCTTGTGGCAGGGTTGGCGCGGCAAGCCGAGCACGGATATACACATCGAGTTGACCACGACGGATGCCGGCAAATACCTCGAGCGCTTGGGGTATGGCAGTGTTATCCGCGCGGCGCCCGGCACCCTCAAGGGTGATCTGCGCTGGCGTGGCCCGCCCACCGACATCCATTTTCCCTCGCTGAGCGGCCAGTTCCGGCTAGAGGCCGGGAAAGGTCAGTTCCTCAAGGCCGATCCGGGCGTCGCCCGCCTCTTGGGCATCGTCAGCTTGCAAGCCCTGCCGAGACGCATCACGCTGGATTTTCGCGACATCTTTAGCGAGGGCTTGGCGTTCGACCGCATCGAGAGCGACCTCGCGGTGAACGAGGGCGTGATGCGCACCGACCAGTTGCTCATCGATGGCCCCGCAGCCAAGGTGCGGATCAAGGGGCAGGCCGACCTCGGCCGCGAGACGCAAGACCTGCAAGTGCGCGTATCGCCGTCCATGGACGCCGCCACAGTTGGGGCGCTTATTGCCAATCCCGTGGCTGGCATTGCCGTGTTCCTCTTGCAGCAGATTCTCGATGATCCGTTGGGTAAGCTCATCACCTTCAACTACACGATCACGGGCAGCTGGGCCGACCCGCAGATCAACAAGCGCGGCTCTGAGGTCAGTGGCAAGGACAAGGGCGTTCCAGCCAGTCCTGGAGGAAAACCTTGAACTGTGATCTCAATAGCAGGCATCGCATCGCCGCCGTGCAGATGATCAGCGGCGAAGACATCGCCGCCAATCTCGAATCAGCGGCCAGGCTGGTCGGTTTTGCCGCCGAGCAGGGCGCCACTCTGGTGCTCTTGCCGGAGTACTTTGCCGTGCTAAGCGCCGATGAAACGCTCAAGCTGCGTCACGCCGAGCCAGATGGCGACGGCCCCCTGCAGCGGTTTCTGGCGGAGCTGGCACGAGAGCACGCGGTCACCCTGGTGGGCGGCACCATTCCCATCGTCACGGCGGATCCAACCCGTGTGCGCAACGCCTGCTTGGTCTATGGCGTGGATGGCAAGCAGCTGGCGCGCTACGACAAGCTCCACCTGTTCAACCTGAATCTGGGCGCTGAGAGTTTTTGCGAAGCGCGCACCATCGAGCCGGGCGACAAACCCATTGCCTTGGACACGCCGGCCGGCCGCGTGGCGCTATCGGTCTGCTACGACCTGCGCTTTGCCGAGTTGTACCGTCGGCTCTTGCCCTTTGACATCCTCTGCATGCCGGCAGCATTTACCGCCACCACCGGTCGCGCCCATTGGGAAGTGTTGCTGCGTGCTCGGGCGATCGAGAATCAATGCTACGTGCTGGCCTCGGCTCAAGGTGGTGTACATCCCGGTGGCCGATGCACCTACGGCCACAGTATGATTGTTGACCCGTGGGGTGAGGTGCTGGACGTCTTGCCCGAGGGCGCCGGTGTGGTGATTGCCGATGCCGATCCAGCGCGACTCGCTCAGGTTCGGCGAGATTTGCCGGCGCTTGCCAACCGCGTACTCGACTAAACCCGTCTGCAAACCCCAACACCAACGAGACCCCAACGACGTGACCGCCATCCAGACTGCCCAGGACCTGTCCGCACCGCCAGCACTGGCGACTGCCGAATCGTTGTTGCTAGCACCCGCCGGTTTGCGCCTCGACGACTTGTCGCAAGTGTTCGCGGAGATTGCGGCCCACCGTGCCGATTACGCGGATATCTACTTGCAATTCACCCGCTCCGAAGGCTGGAGCCTCGAAGAAGGTTTGGTCAAGTCCGGCAGTTTCAGCATCGATGCGGGTGCCGGTGTGCGCGTGGTTGAAGGCGAGCGTACGGCTTTTGCGTACACCGACGATCTCAGCCTCGAAGCGCTTCTGGCAGCGGCGAGGACCACGCGGGCGATTGCAAGCGCTGGCGGCAGTGGGCGGGTGCATGCCCCGATCGCTGTCACAGGGCGTTCGCTGTACGCCGCGATCGACCCGGTCGCAAGCCTCGACGCCGACACCAAGGTCGCCATCCTGATGCGCGTTGAGCAGCTGGCGCGAGCCGCCGATCCCCGCATCACCCAAGTCATGGCGTCCCTTGCCGCTGAATACGATGTGGTGTTGCTCGCTCGCGCTGACGGTCGGATCAGCGCGGACGTGAGGCCTTTGGTGCGGCTGTCGGTGCAGGTGATCGCCGAATCGGCCGGACAGCGTCAGCAAGGCAGTTCCGGTGGCGGAGGGCGCGATGGTCTTGGCTTATTCGACGAAGCGCGCTTGCAACAGTTGGTTGACCAGGCTGTGCATCAAGCCTTGGTCAATCTCGATGCCGGACCGGCGCCAGCGGGTGAAATGACCGTCGTGCTCGGCCCGGGTTGGCCCGGGATCCTGCTGCACGAGGCGATCGGCCACGGGCTCGAGGGCGATTTCAACCGCAAGGGCACGTCGGCCTTCGCTGGGCGCGTCGGTGAGCGCATCGCCGCCAAAGGCGTCACGGTGGTCGACGACGGCACGCTGTCGGGTCGCCGCGGCTCGCTCAATGTCGACGATGAGGGCGAACCGACCCAGTGCACGACCCTGATTGAAGACGGCATCCTGAAGGGCTATATCCAGGATTCGCTTAATGCCCGCCTGATGGGCGTCGCACCCACCGGCAACGGCCGCCGCGAGAGCTACGCCCACGTGCCGATGCCGCGGATGACCAACACCTGCATGCTGAACGGGGATCGCGATCCCGATGAGATCATCGCGTCGGTGGAAAAGGGCCTGTACGCGGTTAATTTTGGCGGCGGTCAGGTTGATATCACCAGTGGCAAGTTCGTTTTCTCCGCGGCAGAGGCTTATCTCATCGAGAACGGCAAAGTGACGCGCCCGGTGCGCGGCGCTACGCTCATCGGCAACGGACCGGACGTACTGACGCGGGTCAGCATGATCGGCAACGATATGGCGCTAGACCCAGGGATTGGCACCTGTGGCAAGGACGGCCAGAGCGTGCCCGTGGGCGTCGGTCAGCCGACCCTGCGCATCGACGGGCTGACGGTTGGCGGCACCGCCTGACGCGCACTCTCAAGGAGACCCACGTGAAAACGACCTTCCTCGACTTTGAGCAACCCATCGCCGAACTGGAGGCGCGTATCGAGGAGTTGCGCTTCGTCCAAGACGATTCGGCAGTGGACATCGCCGAAGAGATCGATCGCCTGCAGCAAAAGGCCGACAAGCTCACGCGTGACATCTACGGCAAGCTGGGCGCGTGGCAGATCGCGCAGGTGGCGCGTCATCCGCAACGTCCCTACACCCTCGACTACGTGCAGGGGCTATTCACCGACTGGCACGAGTTGCACGGTGATCGCGCGTTTGCCGACGATCCGGCGATCGTCAGTGGCTTTGCCCGGTTTAATGGCCAAGCCGTGCTGGTTGTAGGCCACCAGAAGGGTCGGGACACCCGCGACAAGATCTACCGCAACTTCGGCATGCCCCGCCCCGAGGGGTATCGGAAGGCCCTGCGCTTGATGAAGACCGCAGAGAAGTTCGGCTTCCCCGTTGTCACCTTCATCGACACGCCGGGTGCCTACCCCGGCGTGGGTGCTGAGGAGCGCGGCCAGTCGGAGGCAATTGGCCGCAACCTGTTCGAGCTGTCCACCCTGCGTGTGCCGGTGGTCTGCGTCATCATTGGTGAAGGCGGTTCGGGTGGTGCGCTCGCGATCGCGGTCGGCGACGCCATCCTGATGCTGCAAAACGCCATGTATTCGGTGATCTCGCCTGAAGGTTGCGCCAGCATCCTCTGGAAGAGCGCCGACAAAGCCGAGGAGGCCGCCGAGACGCTGGGCATCATCGCGCCACGCCTCAAGACGCTCGGGCTGGTCGATCGGGTCGTCCCGGAACCATTGGGTGGCGCCCACCGCGACCTAGACGGCATGATGATCAACCTACGCAAGGCCTTGGCCGAATCGTTGCGCGATCTGCAAGACCAGCCGCTCGACGCCCTGATCGAGCGCCGCATCGATCGCTTGATGGCCTACGGTCGCTTCAAGGAAGCCGAGGTCTGAGCGAATCGGTCCTCGGGCGGGCGATTGGCGCCGCGCTTGACGAAGCGGGTCTTGCGCCGATCGGATGCCGATTGGCAGTGGGTTTCAGTGGCGGTCTCGATTCGACGGTTTTGCTGCATGCGGTGTGCGCTTTTGCCCGCAGTGCCGGCCTCGCGCCGCCGCTGGCGGTGCACGTGCACCATGGTTTGCAGGCCGCTGCCGACGATTGGGCGCGCGATTGCGGCGCCCGGGCGACGGAACTGGGCGCCGGCTTCGTGCTGCACACGGTCAGCGTCGAGCGTCGCGGCGGTGACAGCATCGAGGCGGCAGCGCGACACGCCAGGCTAGCAGCGTTTGCCCGCGTCGATGCCGACGTCGTCCTCCTTGGCCATCATCGCGACGACCAGGCCGAAACAGTGCTGTTCAATGCGCTGCGTGGAAGCGGCATCGCGGGGCTGGCGGGCATGCCGGTGGTTCGCGTGTGGTCGGGTCCGCCGCTGTTGCGGCCCTTCCTTGATGTGCCACGGACCAGCTTGCACGCCTATGCGGCTGAATACGGTCTGAGCTGGCTCGACGACCCGAGCAACGCCGACATCGCGCTCCGGCGCAACTTTTTGCGGCACTCGGTCTTGCCATCGATCGAGACCGGGATGCCGCAGGCGCGTGTGGCGCTCGCGCGGCTGGCCGGACATGCCGCCGAGGCCGCTCAGCTGTTAGACGAGCTGGCCGAACTCGACGCCGCGACATGGACTGTCGAGGGTGAGCTGCGGTGTCGAGCGTTTGTCGAACTTCCACCCCACCGGGCACGCAATCTCTTGCGTCGGGTTTTGGCACTGCACGCCTTGCGCATGCCGGATGCGGCGCGTCTGGAAGAGATGTTGAGACAGCTGTCTGGCGGTGGGCGGCCAGAAATCCGTCACGAGGGTTACATCATCACTCGCAGGCAAGGCCGACTCATCATCGAGGCAACCTCGCCCGAAGACCGTCCCGCCAGCTGATCAACCGGTCCGGTAACCGATGCGGAAGCCACCCCAGTGTCGGCCCTTGACCGTGATCGGCGCCGAGATGTCGTGAATGATCTCGCCAGTGTCCCGGCGATAGGTCTGCAGGAGATAGGGTAGGGTATGGCTGCCGCAGCGTTTACCAACAGCGTCGTCGAAGATGCGCTTGGTGCGATTGCTGGCGATATCTTTAACCGGATCGCCGGTCAGCGGCTGGCTGAAGCGCTTGTTGTGGGTCGGGAAGTACCCGTTGTTATCGACCGCGCCAGCGTAGACCAAGGCTCCGTCGCTCAGTAACGGCTCCTGGATCGCCGGGAAGATGCGGTCGGTCAGGCTGTCGAAGGCGCTGTGGTACTTCTGCGGTTTGGTATTGGCGATCGGTGTGTAACTGCGATCGAACAGGGCGCTCTCGCTGATGTCACCGCGGTCGATGGCCTGCTCGAGAACTGCCGCGATATCGGCCGCCGCTCGCTGAACCCGCGCCGGCATGGCCTGATGGAACTGAATCCCGCGCTGCCCGAGCTCTCCAACGCGAAACACGTTGCCGATCTCTTCGAGATTGACCGCCATGGCGTCTAGGGAACTGACCTGGCGCAAGGTGGTGTCCGCGGCTGAGGTGTTGCCATTGATATCTTGCAGGATGTCGCCGACCTGGCCAACGATCTCGTTGCTGAGGCGCGCATGCTCGTTGATTGAGCGCGCGACGCCGTCGACCCGCTCACGGGTAGCCTCGGCGCCGCTGCGCAGCGCCTCCAGCGCTTCGGTGGCTTCTCGAGCCAGGCGAGCACCCGTGCCGGTTTCGGCGGTCAGGCTTCGTATCTGTTCGACTGCAGCTTGTGCCTCGGCTTGAATGGCGCTGATCATGCGGTTGATCTCGCCAGTCGCAGTTGAGGTGCGCTCGGCCAGATTGCGCACCTCGTCAGCCACCACGGCGAACCCGCGTCCGCTCTCGCCGGCACGAGCCGCTTCGATAGCGGCGTTGAGCGCCAACAAATTGGTCTGGGCGGCGATTTCGCCGATCACCCGGATGATGCTGCCGATCTCCTGGGTACGCTGGCCGAGCATGCTGACGGCTTGAGACGCGGTGTCGACCGACGCCGCGATGCGCTCGATCTCGGTGGAGGCGTTACTCACCGCCACTGCCCCGCTCACGGCCAGTCCCCGTGCTGTCTCGGCGTCGACGGCGCTGGATTCGATGCTGGTGTTGATCTGGGACATGCCAGTGCCCATGTGTTCGATCAGACTCCGCGTCTGTTCGGCGGCAGTGGTCTGTTGCTCCGAGCGCTGCACCACGGCGTGTGCATCAGCCTCGAGATTTTTGGTGGCCAGCAGCACTTCGTGCGAGGTGAAGATAACCTTGCCGATGATGTCGCGGAAGCTCGACTGCAGGGTGTCGAAACTCTCTCCGATGCTCTGCAGTTCGGCATTGGCGCTGATCGGCGAGCGTCGCGAAAGATCACCGTCGCGCGCGGTGTCGGCAATCACATGAGCCAAGGCGCTTGCCGGCGCCGAGACACTCCGGCGATAGGCCCAAGCGGTGACTATCGCGGTGGCGAGGCCAGTCACCAATGGAAGGCTCACAGCCATCAACACACCGTGTGCTGTCGCAGGATGATCAAGGTGGGCGACCCACACTGCGGCTCCGCTTACCGCGGCGCTACTGAGGCCTGCGGCCAGAGCGGTCGGATGGGCCATCCGACCTAGAAGGCTTCGCTGAGCCGGCATCACAGCACCTCGGCTGCGTGCTCAGCCAGACGCGAGCGCTCCCCGCGCGTTAGGGTGATGTGCCCGCTGTGCGGCCAGCCCTTAAAGCGGTCGACCACGTAGGTCAGGCCCGACGAGCCTTCGGTGAGGTAGGGCGTGTCGATCTGCGCGATATTGCCCAAACACACCACTTTAGTCCCTGGCCCGGCGCGGGTGATCAACGTCTTCATCTGCTTGGGCGTGAGGTTCTGCGCTTCATCGATGATCAGGAACTTGTTGATGAAGGTGCGCCCGCGCATAAAGTTGAGCGACTTGATCTTGATGCGGCTGCGCATCAGGTCGCGGGTGGCAGCGCGGCCCCATTCGCCAGCCTCGTCGTCGGATTTGTTGAGCACGTCGAGGTTGTCCTCCAGCGCGCCCATCCACGGCGTCATCTTCTCTTCCTCGGTACCCGGCAGGAAACCAATGTCTTCGCCCACCGGGACGGTGACGCGGGTCATGATGATCTCGCTGTAGACCTTGTACTCGAGTGTCTGCAGCAGGCCCGCGGCGAGCGTCAGCAAGGTCTTGCCGGTGCCAGCCTGACCCAGCAGGGTGACGAAGTCGGTCTCCGGATCCATCAGCGCGTTGAGCGCGAAGTTCTGTTCGCGGTTGCGGGCAACAATGCCCCAGACCGAGTGCTTGGGATTGGCGTAGTCGCGTAGGGTCACCAGCACCGCAGTGTCGCCGTTGGTCTCGTGGACCCGCGCCTGCATGCCGCCATCGCCTTGCATAAACAAGAACTCGTTGACGATCATAGACTTGCACAAGGGTCCTCGCACCCTATAGTAAGTCAGGCCCTGCTCCTGCCACGACTCCATGCCTTTGCCGTGACGCTCCCAGAAGTCCTCCGGCAACTCGCGGATGCCGGTGTAGAGTAGGTCGCTGTCTTCCAGCACCTTGTCGTTGAAATAATCCTCGGCGGCCAAGCGCAGCGCACGCGCCTTAATCCGCATATTGATGTCTTTCGACACCAGGATGACCTGACGCTTGGAGTCACGCTGCGCCAGATGCATCACCACCGCAAGGATCTGATTGTCATTGCGCCCCGGTAGGAGACCCGGCGGCAACTCGGCCGGGATCGCCTCGGTCTGCAGGTACAGTCGGCCGGTGGCGCCGTTGCGCTTCGACAGCGGTATGCCGTCGGCGATCTGATCAGGTCCCACCGCGACCAGCTCTTCCATGAAGCGGCTGGCCTGACGCGCGTTTCGGGCGACTTCGGACATGCCCTTTTTATTGTTGTCGAGTTCTTCCAGCGTGGTCATCGGAATGAACACGTCATGTTCCTCGAAGCGGAACAGGCTGGTGGGGTCGTGCATCAAGACGTTGGTGTCGAGCACAAACAACTTGTGGGCGGACTTGCTGGAACGGCGGCGCGGCTTGTCGGCTGGGCTCATGGGTCGTAGGCGGGGTCGTGTTCGGTGGGAGGGTGAATCAGACTAGAGAGGAAACTGCTTGCAGGACGTCTTCGACATGGCCCGGCACCTTAACGCCGCGCCACTCACGACGCAGCACGCCGCTGCGATCAATGAGGAAGGTGCTGCGCTCGACGCCACGCACCTGTTTACCGTACATATTTTTTAACTTCATGACGCCGAACAGTTCACACAGCGTCTCGTCGGGGTCGCTTAACAACTCGAACGGCAGTTCCAGTTTGGCCTTAAAGCGCTGGTGCGAGCTCAAACTATCGCGCGATACGCCGACGATGTCCCAAGCGAGCGCTTGGAAGGCGGCGTGATGGTCACGAAACGCTGCCGTTTCGGTGGTGCACCCGGGCGTATCGTCCTTTGGGTAGAAGTACAGCACGAGACCGCGTCCGGCCTGCGCAGACAGCCGGAAAGCCGTCGCGCCAGTACTGATCGCGGTGAAATCGGGGACAGGCTGGTCGAGCGTCATGGTCGTTTGGTGCGAGTCAGTCGGGGCGAGCGAGGGGGTCGAGTCCACACTCGCGAAGGATACGGCTCAACGTGATTAATGGCAGTCCAATCAGCGCGGTCGGGTCGCTGCTATCGCAGCGCTCGGTGAGTGCAATTCCCAAGGATTCGATCTTGGCGCTGCCGGCGCAATCGAGTGGCGAATCCAACTCAAGGTAGCGCCGGATCGTCGTCTCGTCGAGGTCAGCGCGCATCAGCACTCGGGTCTCGTCGCAGTGCTGGCCGCGCTGACCGCGTCCAGCCTCAATCACGCACACGGCGGTGAAAAAGTGCACCGACTGTCCGCGCACCGCCATCAACTGCTCTACGCCGCGTTCGACGGTGCCGGGTTTGCCCAAGCGCAAGCCGCCGCTGGCAGCGACTTGATCCGAGCCGATGACGATGTGTCCGGGATGGCGGGCTGCAACCGCTTCGGCTTTGGCGAGCGCCAGTCGCTGCGCGGTGTCGCGCGGCGTCTCGTGAGCCAGTGCCGTTTCGTTGACGTCGGGCGCATCCACCGAAAACGGTATGCCCAGGCGCTGCAGGAGCTCGCGCCGATATTGGGAGGTCGATGCAAGGACCAGTCGAGCGCTCATGCGGTCTTGGGGCGACAATGCGCGGCATTGACCCAGTCGCGTCCAATGCGATAGCATCTACCGTTTATGTCGACACCCATCGTCGTAGAACTCCAACGTTTCTGTGATCAATCACGGACGCTCGAGACGGAATTCGTACCGACTCAGCTACCGCGGTTGCTGGAGAGTGTGGCAGATAGTCAGGGCCGGGTGTCGATGCGTGTGCGCGGTTTTGTCGATGCGCGGGGGCGACCCAGCTTGGATTTTTCCGCCGAAGCCGCACTCGGCGTGCTGTGCACCCGGTGTCTGCGGCCGATGCCTGTTGTCGTGGAAGTCCAGCAGACGCTGGCGTTTGATAACGCCGAGATTGACGACGAGTTGGACCTCGACACAGTCGAGACGCTGCCGATGGTGCAGCATCTGGATTTGGTGGAGTTGTTGGAAGAGGAGTTGTTGCTGGCTTTGCCGATGCTGCCCAAGCACGATGCCTGTGAGGCGCCGGGGCCAGCCACGATAGGGCGTACGTCGGTGTTCTCCGGGCTTCAAGGCCTGATGGATTCGACAGACGGCACGACATAAGATTTTTGATGCTGCGCAGTGAGCGCGGCGGTTCTAGGAGACACACATGGCCGTTCAACAAAACAAGAAATCGCCGTCGAAGCGTGGCATGCATCGCGCTCACGATTTTTTGACCAATCCCCCGCTGGCAGTCGAACCGACCACTGGTGAGACGCACCTGCGCCACCACATTTCGCCGAACGGTTTCTACCGCGGCCGCAAGGTCGTCCAGACCAAGAACGACAACGGTTAACTGCTGACCGCTTGGCCGGCAGCGTTCGCACGTCATGGGCATCACTGTCGCCATCGATGCGATGGGCGGCGACCACGGCGTCGCGGTTACAGTGCCGGCCGCATTGGCGTTCCTGCGGGCCGATCCTGACTCGCGAGTGATTTTGGTGGGCGATGCGGCAGCGATCGGTTCTGCCTTGCAGCGGCTCCGAGCTTCAAACGATGTCCGCGTCCGTGTCGAGCCAGCGTCCGAGGTGGTGGGCATGGACGAGTCGCCAGCGCTCGCCATGCGCAACAAAAAGGACTCGTCGATGCGCGTGTCGATCAATCTTGTCGACCGCGGCGAGGCTGACGCGTGCGTCAGCGCTGGCAACACTGGCGCCCTCATGGCGACCGCCCGCTTTGTCCTCAAGACTCTGCCGGGAATCGACCGCCCAGCCATCGCCAGTTTCCTGCCCACCCGCGACGCTGCCGTCTGCGTGCTGGACCTTGGCGCCAACGTCGATTGCACGCCGGAGCACCTCTTGCAATTCGGCATCATGGGATCCGCTTTGGCGGCGGCTGTGGAGGGCAAACCAGCGCCCTCCGTGGCGCTGTTGAATATCGGGTCTGAGGACATCAAGGGCAACGAAGCTGTCAAGCGGGCCAGCGCCTTGCTGGCGGCAAGCCCGCTGCGCTTCATCGGCAACATCGAGGGCGATGACGTCTATCGCGGCAACGCCGACGTGGTGGTCTGCGATGGATTTGTCGGCAATGTGTTCCTCAAAACCTCGGAGGGTCTCGCGCAGATGCTGGGCGATTTCCTCAAGAGTGAATTTCGCCGCAATTGGTTGACCCAGCTGTCAGCGATGTTGGCGCTGCCCGTGCTGCGCGCGTTCAAGCGCCGCTTCGATCATCGCCGGTACAATGGTGCGTGCCTGCTGGGCTTGCGCGGAATCGTGGTGAAAAGTCACGGCTCGGCCGACGTCTTCGGGTTCACCTGCGCCATCCAGCGCGCCGCCGAAGCTGCGCGCCAAGGCTTGGTGTCCCGCATCACCAATCAGCTCGAATCACTCGCCCCGATCCCCGCATGACCTTTTCCCGCATCGCCGCCACGGGCAGCTATCTGCCGGAGCGCGTCGTCACCAATCACGATCTGGCCGAGCGCGTCGATACGAGCGACGAATGGATTGTCACTCGCAGCGGCATTTCGCAGCGCCATTTTGCCGCTGACGGTGAGCGAAGCAGCGACCTGGCGACGGCCGCGGCGCGGCGCGCCCTCGATGCGGCCGGCTGGGATGCCGACAGCCTCGACCTGATCGTTGTCGCCACCACGACGCCCGACATGGCCTTCCCCAGCACCGCCTGTATGGTTCAGGCCAAATTGGGCGTGACCAACCGCTGTGCCGCATTCGACGTACAGGCGGTGTGCAGCGGCTTCGTCTACGCGCTGGCCAGCGCTGACGCCATGATTCGCACCGGAGTCGCCAAGCGTGCTCTGGTGATCGGCGCAGAGACTCTGTCACGCATGCTGGACTGGACCGACCGCGGCACTTGCGTGCTGTTCGGTGACGGCGCGGGTTGCGTACTGCTCGAGGCCGCCACCGAACCGGGCATCCTCGGCTGCCATCTGCATGCCGATGGTCGTCATCTCGACATGCTCAAAGCGCCGGGCGTCTTGGTCGGTGGCAAGATCGATGGCAACCCATTCATCGAGATGGATGGCGGCGCAGTGTTCAAATTCGCAGTGGAGGTGCTGGCCGAGACCGCCCTCGAGACCCTACAGGCACACGACATGACGGGAGCCGACCTCGACTGGCTGGTGCCGCATCAGGCCAATATCCGCATCATTCAGGCCACCGCCAAACGCCTCCATTTGCCAATGGAGCGCGTCGTCACCACGGTGGCGCAACACGGCAACACGTCGGCAGCCTCAATCCCGCTGGCCTTTGACGTCGCGGTGCGTGACGGTCGCATCCAGCGCGGCCAAACGGTGCTCATGGAAGGCATTGGCGCCGGTTTCGCCTGGGGCTCGGCGCTGGTGCGCTACTGATCCACACGCTAGAGAGAACGCAAGCATGAGCCTCGCTTTTGTCTTCCCCGGTCAGGGTTCGCAGTCGGTCGGCATGATGAACGGCTTCGCCGACCTGCCCGAGGTGCGCCAAACCTTTGACGAGGCCAGCGCTGTTCTCGACTTCGACCTCTGGAAGATGGTGGGCGAGGGGCCGGACACCGATCTCAATCAGACCGTCAACACGCAACCGGCGGTGCTCGCCGGCGGCATCGCGATCTGGCGCGCCTGGTGCGCAGCGGGTGGAGCGCAGCCGGTCGTCGCTGCCGGACACAGCTTTGGCGAGGTGGTTGCACTGGTTGCCACCGGGGCGATCGCCTTTTCCGACGCTCTGCCGCTGGTCAAGGTACGTGCTGAACTGATGCAGGGCTCGGTCGAGGGTGTCCCCGCCGGGATGATGGCCATCCTCGGCCTCGACGACGATGCCGTGATAGGTGCCTGCCATGAGGCGGCTCAGGGCGAGGTCTGCGAGGCGGTCAATTTCAACGGGCCCGGTCAGGTGGTCATCGCCGGTCATAGCAGTGCGCTCGAGCGCGCCGGCGCATTGGCCAAGGACCGCGGCGCCAAGCGTGCGCTGATGCTGCCGGTGAGTATCCCCGGCCACTGCACCCTGCTGCGCGACGCCGGCGAGCGCTTCGCCGCCCATCTTCAGCAGGTCTCGGTGCGTGCGCCTGCCATCCCCGTCATCCAGAACGCGGACCGCACGGCCCATACCGATCCGGCAGCAATCCGCTCGGCGCTCGGCCGGCAGCTGTATTCGCCAGTGCCTTGGACCGCGACGGTCGGCGATATGGTGGCTCAAGGCGTCTCTCGCATTGTCGAGTGCGGCCCCGGCAAGGTTCTAACCGGACTCAACAAGCGCGTCGCTGACGAAGCCGAGTGCTTGGCCCTGAGCGACCGCGCCACTTTCGACCAGTTGCTAGGAGGCTGACATGTCCGACATTCAACACGTTGCATTGGTGACTGGCGCCAGTCGCGGCATCGGCCAGGCCATTCTGCATGCGCTGGCGCGGGCCGGCATGAAGGTGGTCGGCACCTCCACCACGGACGCCGGCGCGGACTCTATTTCCGCTGCGCTTACCGCAGCTGGCCTCGCTGGTCGCGGTGCCAAGCTCGACGTGCGCGACGGCGCAGCAGTGGACGCGCTGCTCGCCGAGATTGAAGCGAAGGAGGGCGCGCTTGCCGTGTTGGTGAACAACGCCGGCATCACCCGCGACAATCTGCTGATGCGGATGAAAGATGAGGAGTGGGACGACATTC
>Ga0214917_10001993_pt1 | contig 25500 bp, 23 predicted proteins | sample LL_1208_BB_MetaG_FD_177983 | JGI IMG/M metagenome (GOLD analysis project Ga0214917, IMG submission 177983) | Freshwater microbial communities from Lake Lanier, Atlanta, Georgia, United States - LL_1208_BB | ecosystem: Environmental > Aquatic > Freshwater > Lake | place: USA: Georgia | collected...
ACGGGTTGGTTGTTTCTCATGGGGGAGATGATGGTGAAAAAGCAGCTCAGTGCTGAGGTTGAAGAGATATTTGAAAAAATTATGCAGCGTCTTGGTGGCAGGCGGATTACACGTTGGACTGCACGTTGGACTGCACGCTGGACTGCACTTGGACTAAAGGCCTTTCATGCCCCCTCCAAAACCACCTGGTCCGCCTAAGCCGCCCATACCACCCATGCCTCCCATGCGCTTCATCATTTTCATAAGGCCGCCGCCCTTCATTTTTTTCATCATGTCGCGCATTTGCTCGTACTCTTTGAAGAGGCGGTTCACATCTTGCACCTGCACGCCCGCCCCCGCAGCAATACGCCGCTTGCGCGAGGCCTTGACCAGATCGGGTTTTCGCCGCTCCAGCGGCGTCATGCTTTGGATGATGCCCTCTTTGCGTCGCACGTCTTTTTCAACCCGATCCATATCCATGGCACCGGCTTTGGCCGCCATATGAGTAGGCAACTTGTCCATCAAGCTGGACAGCCCCCCCATTTGCTTCATTTGCTGAATTTGGGATAAAAAGTCGTTGAAATCAAAACTCTCCCCGCTTTTGACCTTGGCGGCAAGCTGTTGGGCTGAAGCCATGTCCACGTTGGCGGTGACTTGCTCTACCAAGGCCAAAATATCGCCCATACCCAAAACGCGCTGGGCGTGACGGTCGGCGTCGAATACCTCTAAGCCGTCAATTTTTTCGCTCACACCCGCAAACTTGATCGGCACGCCGGTGACGGCCCGCACCGACAAGGCCGACCCCCCGCGCGAATCGCCATCGGTTTTGGTCAAAATAATGCCGGTCAGCGGCAAGGCGTCTTTAAAGGCTCGGGCGGTGTTGATGGCGTCTTGCCCCTGCATGGCGTCCACCACAAACAAAGTCTCCACGGGGTTCAACACCGTGTGCAATTCTTTGATTTCAGCCATCAAGGCTTCGTCTATGGCCAAACGGCCCGCCGTGTCCACCAACAGCACATCTACAAAGTGGCGGCGCGCGTAATCCAAGGCGGCGCGGGCAATGTCGGCGGGTTTTTGGTCCGGCGAACTGGGAAACCACTCTGCACCAGCTTGGGCGGTGACGGTTTTAAGCTGCTCAATGGCCGCAGGGCGGTACACGTCGCCCGACACCGTAAGCACTTTTTTCTTGCGCTTTTCAATCAGGTGCTTGGCCAACTTGGCTGTGGTGGTGGTTTTACCCGCACCTTGCAAGCCCGCCATCAAAATCACGGCTGGCGGTTGGGTCGCCAAATTCAGGTCGCTGACCCCTTCGCCCATGGTGGCGGCCAACTCTCTGTTGACTATGCCCACCAGGGCTTGGCCTGGGGTGAGGGAGCCCAACACCTCTTGACCCAAGGCCTTTTCCTTGACCCGCGCTACGAAGTCGCGCACCACGGGCAAGGCCACATCGGCCTCGAGCAGCGCCATACGGACTTCACGCAACATGTCGGCCACATTGGACTCGGTGATGCGCGCCTGGCCACGCATGCCTTTGACGAGGCGGCTGAGTTTGTCTGAAAGGGCTGAGGCCATAGAGGAATGGGTGGTGAAAGGCCGACGAGAGGTTGACTCGAGGTTGGGTTGGGGGTTTGAGGCGCTAAACTTGTATTCATGATACTAGCCAGTGCGTCTTGGTCTGCGCTGCCTCTGACCGCCGTTGGTCTGGCGGCATTGGCCTGCACGTCTTATGCGGGTTCGGCACTGGCCAACCACCGCATCAGCCATGGGGTGGCGCGTTGGCTGATGCTTCTGGCCATTGCTTTGCATGGGCTTTTGCTGCTGTGGACCATGGTGGGCCCAGATCCCCGCTTTGGATTTGCGCCGGCGCTTTCATTCACTGCGTGGCTCTTGAGTTGCCTTTACGCCGTTGAAGGCCTGTTTTACCCCCAGCTGCGCCTGGGTTGGGTACTGTCAGTGGTGGCGGTCACCTGCCTAAGCTTGGGGCTGATTTACCCCGGCCATGAGCTGCAGGCCAATGCATCGGCTTGGTTGGGCCTGCATTGGGCTTTGGGCATTGCGTCCTATGGCTTGCTGGCTGCTGCGGCGTGGCATGCCTGGCTGATGAACCGAGCTGAACAGCAAATTCGCCAAGCGACGGCATCAGCCCATGGACTGCCGCTGATGACCTTAGAGCGATTGACGTTTCGGTTTTTGTGGGCAGGGTTTGTGTTGCTGACGGCCACCCTGTTGGCGGGATGGGTGTTTGGTGAGGCCTCCTACGGTCATGCTTGGCGCTGGGACCACAAAACCTTGTTTTCTTTGCTCTCATGGCTTACCTTGGCCACCTTGCTCATGGGGCGGGCGCGCTTTGGCTGGCGGGGCCGCATGGCCGCGCGCATGGTCTTCACCGCCGCGTTGCTGCTGTTGTTGGCTTATGTAGGTTCCAGGTTTGTATTGGAAGTTTTGCTGGAGCGGCTCACTTGAGAATCATTCTGATCCTGGTATTGCTGCTTTGGGGCGCCTACCTGTGGCGAAAACATGCCCGCAGTCTGTTGGAAAAATTCAAGGCTTTTACCGATCGAGAGGAGGAGCCTTCATCTGCCCCGGCCCACCCGTCTGATGCGGACCGCCCTGCCAACTCCACCGCCCGCCAAATTCATGCCCCTCAGGACATGGTGGTTTGCCTGCACTGCCAGGTGCACTTCCCTAAGTCTGAGTCTTGCTCAGGCGTGAAAGGGCTGTATTGCAGCCCAAGCCACCGCCAACTCTCAGAACCTTGAGCGCCGACTCTCACGACCCTGGCCTGCCAGATGATCCGAGTTTGCCGCTCTGGTCAAAAGGTTGGTATCGGTTTGCGCGGCGTCTTGACTCCCCTAACTTTGGTCCAAGACCTGAGCTGCCACCAACCGCTGAAAAGAGCGGCTCCACAACGGGCAGAGCCGCGGTAGATTTGATAGTGGTGCACTCCATCAGCCTGCCGCCAGGCCAATACGGCGGACACCAGGTGCAACAACTGTTCACCAACCAACTGGATTGGGGGCAACACCCTTATTTCCAATCCATCAGAGGCCTGCAGGTTTCTGCGCATTTCTATATTGAGCGTTCGGGAGCCCTTTGGCAGCTCGTGAGCTGCGACCATCGTGCCTGGCATGCGGGCGCATCCAACCACCAAGGACGTGACAACTGCAATGATTTTTCAGTGGGCATAGAGCTCGAAGGCTTAGAAGGCGATTTGTTTGAAGCCCCCCAATACGAAACTCTTGCTGCTTTATGTGCCGCACTCGGGCAAGCCTATGGCATAGAACACATGGCAGGGCACGAACACATTGCCCCAGGCCGAAAGTCAGACCCAGGCATGGGCTTTGACTGGAAAGGCTTGCAGCGCCAACTGGGCTGGCCTGATCGGTGTTTTCCCTAGGGTTTGCGCTTCATCACAAAACCCAAAAAGAAATTTTCTATCTCGAATCAGGAAACAAAACCGGACTGTCTATGCTTTCTTGGGTCCGTGATCAGTTGCCTCAAGCCCTTGCCTGTATTGGGCTTCCTAACCAAATGCTCTGCCAAGACTTGATTTGACTCAGGGGAGCCACGCCAAACCCCTAACTTGCGTGGGTTTGACGTCACTGGCAGCCCGTGCATTGAAGAGCATCCGTCGCCATCTGAACCGTTTAAAAGCACGGAATAAGTCCAGTATTTGACGAACTGAAGGTTCGCAGGTCCGTACACTACCGGTAGTGGGTTGTCATACCTCCAGACCCCATATATAGTGTCTACACCCCATATCGATTTTTGATTTCCATAAGAGGAACACATGCAAACCGTCTTGAACACTCCTGCTCCTGCCAGCGCAGTTTTGGGCGCCACCCCTGTCCCCACATCGCCAACGGCCAGCCTTTACAGCCAATACCAAATCATTCGCCGCAACGGCGCCGTGGTGCCTTTTGAGCCCAACAAAATTGCAGTGGCCATGATGAAAGCGTTTTTAGCGGTGCATGGCGCACAAGGCGCAGCCTCTGCCAGCGTTCGGGAAATGGTGGACGTGCTGACCCAGTCGATCATTCGCGCCCTGATGCGCTCACGCCCGGGCGGCGGCACCTTCCATATTGAAGATGTGCAAGACCAGGTAGAGCTGGGTTTGATGCGCAGCAGCCACCACGAAGTGGCCCGCGCCTACGTGCTTTACCGCGAACAACGCACCCAAGAGCGCGCGCGCCTGTCCGCTCCAGTAGCACCCGCCACACCCATCCTGCACGTATTGGATGGTGGCAAGCGCATTCCCCTTGACATGCCCAAGCTGCAACACCTGATTGAGACAGCCTGCCAAGGCTTGGGAGCAGATGTCAAACCCGACCCCATCATGGCTGAAACCCAGCGCAATTTGTACGACGGCGTCCCCATGGACGAGGTGTACAAAGCCGCTGTGTTGGCAGCACGCACCTTGATCGAAAAAGATCCTGATTACACGTTTGCCACGGCACGCTTGCTGTTCCACACCATTGCCAAAGAGGTGTTTGGCCGCGATGTACAACCCAACGACATGCAACAGGCCTATGTGGATTGCTTCCCGGGCTTTATCAAAAAAGGCGTAGAAAACGACCTGCTTGACGAGCGCCTCATGCAATACGACCTCAAGCGCCTTGCCGCTGCCCTGAAAGCCGAGCGCGATTTGCAGTTTGACTACCTCGGCTTGCAAACCTTGTACGACCGTTATTTTTTACATGTGCGCAAAATACGTATTGAATTGCCCCAGTCCTTCTTCATGCGCGTGGCCATGGGTTTGGCACTCAATGAAATTGACCGCGAAGCCCGTGCGATTGAGTTTTACGAGGTCTTGTCGTCTTTTGACTTCATGTCCAGCACGCCCACCTTGTTCAACAGCGGCAGCTTGCGCTCCCAGTTGTCCAGCTGCTACTTGACCACCGTCCCCGACGACTTGGACGGCATTTACGAATCCATTAAAGAAAATGCGCTCCTTTCTAAATTTGCGGGTGGCTTAGGCAACGACTGGAGCCGTGTGCGGGCTCTGGGCTCCCACATCAAAGGCACCAACGGCGAATCCCAAGGCGTGGTGCCCTTCTTAAAGGTGGTCAACGACACCGCCGTGGCAGTGAACCAAGGCGGCAAGCGCAAAGGTGCGGTGTGCACTTATTTGGAAACTTGGCACTTGGATATTGAAGAGTTTCTGGAGTTGCGCAAAAACACCGGCGATGACCGTCGCCGCACGCACGACATGAACACCGCCAACTGGATACCCGACCTGTTCATGCGCCGCGTCATGGAAAAAGGCGAGTGGACCCTGTTTTCTCCATCCGACGTACCCGACCTTCACGATCTGTTTGGTGCGGAATTTGAAAAAGCTTACACCGCTTATGAAGCCAAGGCCAAAACGGGTGAAATCAAACCCAGCAAAACGGTTCAGGCCATCGACTTGTGGCGCAAGATGCTCAGCATGCTCTTTGAAACAGGCCACCCCTGGATCACCTTCAAAGACGCCTGCAACGTGCGCTCACCACAACAACATGCGGGCGTGGTCCATTCTTCCAACCTGTGCACCGAAATCACCCTCAACACCAGCGACACCGAAACCGCGGTCTGCAATTTGGGGTCGATCAACCTGCGTCAGCATCTGAAACCAGGTGAGCACGGCAAAGAGCTCGACACGGTCAAACTCAAAAAGACCATCAGCACGGCCATGCGCATGCTCGACAACGTGATCGACATCAACTACTACGCCGTTAAAAAGGCACGCGACTCCAACATGCGTCACCGCCCCGTGGGCCTGGGCATCATGGCGTTTCAAGACGCTTTGTATGAAATGCGCTTGCCCTACGCCAGCGATGCGGCCGTGGAATTTGCAGACAATTCTATGGAGGCGGTCTGCTACTTTGCCTACTGGGCCTCAACCGAACTGGCTGCCGAGCGCGGACGCTATTCCAGCTACCAAGGCTCGCTCTGGGACCAAGGCATCTTGCCCCCAGACACCCTAGACATGCTCGAAAAAGCACGCGGCGGCTACGTTGAAGTCAACCGCAGCTCCAGCTTGGACTGGGATGCCTTGCGCAAGAAAATTGTCCAAGACGGCATGCGCAACTCCAATTGCGTAGCCATTGCACCTACTGCCACCATCTCCAACATCATTGGTGTGGATGCATGCATTGAGCCTTGTTTTGGCAACCTGTCCGTCAAGTCGAATCTGTCGGGCGAATTCACCGTCATCAACAGCTACTTGGTGCGTGACCTCAAACGCTTGGGTCTGTGGGACGACGTGATGGTCATGGACCTCAAGCACTTTGACGGTTCATTGCAACCCATCGACCGTGTGCCTCAAGACATCAAGGCTCTGTACGCGACCGCTTTTGAAATTGAACCCGTGTGGTTGGTGGAAGCCGCCTCTCGCCGTCAAAAGTGGATCGATCAAGCTCAGTCGCTCAACATTTACATGGCTGGCGCTTCGGGCAAGAAGCTTGATGAAACCTACAAGCTCGCATGGTTGCGCGGCCTCAAGACCACCTACTACCTGCGTACCACATCGGCCACACACGCTGAAAAATCAACGGTTACAGCGGGTCGACTCAACGCCGTGTCTTCGGGCAGTGCATCACAAGGCGCTTCAATGAGTGCCCCTATGAGTGCGTTAGATGCAGCAGCTGCCGCCGCGCAAAGTCAAATGTCAACTGCAGCCACCGACATCAAGTTCTGTGCCATTGACGACCCAGGTTGTGAGGCTTGCCAGTAAGAAACACATCACAGGTGTTGCTCATCCGATGCGCATGAGCAACACACACACACATTCATTCACACGATTGCTTTTCATTTCTTAACACTACTCGGATAATCCGCTGATTGGAATTTTTATGTTGACCTGGGACGAAGAAGTTAAACCCGCATCCTTTATGCCTGTGACCGGCGCCAATACTGACGGCCGGAAGGTAGACCTCCCTCTTCAATCTTTGCCACAGCTGCACACCATGCAGATGCCCAGCCCATCTTTTGCGGCATCTGCCATCAAACCCCAGACCGCCACTTCTGCAACATCTCACCGCATCAAGGCGTCTGACAAGCGCATCATCAATGGCCAAACCGATGTGAATCAGTTGGTCCCCTTCAAATACAAATGGGCTTGGGAAAAATATTTGGCCACTTGCGCCAACCACTGGATGCCGCAAGAAGTCAACATGACACGTGACATTGCGCTTTGGAAAGACCCCAATGGTCTCACCGCTGACGAGCGACGCATTGTGATGCGCAACCTGGGCTTTTTTGTCACTGCGGACTCTTTGGCAGCCAACAATATTGTGTTAGGCACCTACCGCCACATCACCGCACCTGAATGCCGTCAGTTCTTGTTGCGACAAGCTTTTGAAGAAGCCATCCATACCCATGCTTACCAGTACATCGTGGAATCGTTGGGCTTGGATGAGTCTGAAATTTTCAACGCCTACCATGAGGTTCAGTCCATTCGCGACAAGGATGAGTTTTTAATTCCGTTCATCAATGCGATCATGGATCCCAACTTCCATACAGGCACCCTGGAAACCGACCAGACCCTTCTGAAGTCCTTGATTGTGTTTGCCTGCCTCATGGAAGGCCTGTTTTTCTACGTAGGATTCACCCAAATTTTGGCCTTAGGTCGCCAAAACAAGATGACGGGTGCTGCAGAACAGTACCAGTACATCTTGCGTGACGAATCCATGCACTGCAATTTTGGTATTGACCTGATCAACCAAATCAAACTTGAAAACCCACAGCTGTGGACCTCCGAATTCAAGTCTGAAATTCGCGCCATTTTTGAAAAGGCGGTCGAACTGGAATACCGCTACGCAGAAGACACCATGCCTCGCGGCGTGCTGGGCATGAACGCCTCCATGTTCAAAGGCTACTTGCGCTACATCGCCAACCGCAGAGCCACCCAAATTGGTTTAGAGCCGCTGTTCCCGAACGAAGAAAACCCGTTCCCGTGGATGAGCGAAATGATTGACCTTAAAAAAGAGCGCAACTTCTTTGAAACCCGCGTGATTGAGTACCAGTCGGGTGGTGCGCTCTCTTGGGACTGATTCATCACCTGTCTATGGCTTTAAGAACTTCATCCATTGCCCACCCATCCAAAGAGATGGGATGCAGTGGATGTTCCCGTGTTCATGGCGTTGGGGCATGCCCCAGCACCATGAATCGCTTTGTGCGTTCCAACGTGCACAAAGTGCTCTTTGTAACTTGATCAAGGAGAATTGAAATGGCAACTGCAAAAAAACCGGCCGCTAAGAAGGCCGCTCCCGCGAAGAAAGCTCCAGCGAAAAAAGTTGTAGCTAAAAAAGTCGTAGCTAAAAAAGCTCCGGCCAAAAAAGTAGCCGCCAAGAAAGCCCCAGCTAAAAAAGCTGTGGCCAAAAAGGTGGTTGCTAAGAAGGCTCCAGCTAAAAAAGCTGCTGCCAAAAAGGCTCCGGCCAAAAAAGTAGCAGCCAAGAAGCCTGCTGCCAAAAAACCTGCTGCCAAGAAAGCTGCCAAAAAGCCGGCCGCGAAGAAAGCCGCGAAAGCACCCGCTGCAAAACCCGCGGTCGCTGCTCCTGCAGCACAGACCACTCTGAACCCTCAAGCTGCCTGGCCGTTTCCTACAGCCACCAAGCCCTGATTCAGAGGTTGATTGTCAAGCCCGATGACCGCAAGGCATCGGGCTTTTTTTGTGTCAAATACCCCAAGCGTTGGGGTTGACCATATAGTTCTGCGGTCCAAGGTGCGCAATTTTGTGTGAGCCCATGCGGTTGCCCAATTCTGCGCAACGTACCAACGGCCAACCCTTCTCCAACCCATAAAGCAACCCGCCGCGGTAGGCATCGCCGCAACCGGTAGGATCCACCACATCGGCAGCAGGCACTGGGGGCACATGTGTCATCTGACCCTCCACCCAAACTTGGCTGCCCTCATGACCCATGGTGATGATCAAGCCTTTCACACGATTTGAGATGTCTTGAGCCGACCAGCCCGTACGCTCACACAGCATCTTGCCCTCATAGTCGTTCACCGTGACCCATGTGGCCTGATCAACAAACTGGGCCAACTCATTGCCATCAAACATGGGCAAGCCTTGGCCGGGATCGAATACAAACGGTATGTCCAAGCTCTTGAACTGCTGCGCATGCTCCAGCATGGCATCTCGCCCGTCCGGAGAAATGATGCCCAACTTGATGTCAGGGTGCGCCTGAATTTGGCTGAGGTGCGCAGAAGTCATGGCGCCGGGGTGAAAGGCCGTGATTTGGTTGTTGTCACGGTCGGTCATGATCATGGCTTGCGCGGTGTAAGTGTGGCCAATTTGGCGCACAAACTGAGTGGAAATTTGCAAGTCCTGCAAACGCTGCAAATAGTCTTGGCCGTCATTGCCCAAAGTGGCCATGGGCAAGGGGTGGCCGCCCAGCACCTTGAGTGCATAGGCAATATTGCCGGCGCAACCGCCAAAATCTCGGCGCAAGGTCGGCACCAAAAAAGACACATTCAAAATGTGCAGTTGATCGGGAAGGATTTGCTCTTGAAATCGCCCCTCAAAGTTCATGATGGTGTCGAAGGCCAGGGATCCGCAAATCAGTGTGGTCATAACAAGTTTTAAAGTAAAAGAATCAGGGGTAAAAAGCCAGCACCCGATAACCCGCCACGTTGGAAGTGGCCACCACGGGTCCGGATGCGTCGGCCGATTGCTGCAACTGCACAGCCACGTCCAATTGCACGGTGTGCTCAGGCATGAAGCGACCCGAAGGCCACCCCAGATCGGCTGGTGCCATCACTTTACGCAGCACCACTTGGTCGAGCGCGTCGGTCAGTGTGAGCTCCAGTGCGGGGGCTGCCAACTCATAGGCTGAAGTATTTTTAAGGGTCAGACTCAACCGAAAATCGCCCGCAGCTGTTCGACTGAACGATGAACCTTCAATCACCACCGCATCGGCATCACGGTAGGGTCGGATCTCGCAACCCGCCCATGCGCAGACCTTTTGAATGGGTGCCGCCCACAAAGATTTTTGGGCGACCAAAGCGTCTCGCTCATGGAGCACGTACTGCAAACCTCCCGCCCCAGCCAAAACCAAAACCAAGAGAACCCAACCCAACAGACGCAGCCCCCCACTTGCACCTTGGGAGAAAGAACTTTCGTCTTTTGGGTAACCGTTCTCGGACTCGTCAGCAGCAGGAAATCTGTAAGCATCCAACATCGGCGAAGCGCTGAAGTCCAAGGCTGGCATTTGAGGAGGTGGGCTGTAGGGCTTGGCTTCAAAAACTTCGCGGCATTGTCCGCAACGGCCCCAGCCCTCAGACGCAAGCAAAAGCTCTGGGGAGACCCTGAAAAAGGTTTTACAGGCAGGGCATTGGGTGATGACGCTCATTGCATGTCATTGTAGGAGCGCGGTCATGAGGATCCAACCTTCCTCGGAGTCGGTGACTTCCAGCGTACCGGCGCGCGCGCCTGCATGACCTTGCTGCAAGCAAGCGGCATACGCCGCCATGAGCTCATCAGCCTGACGCTCCAAAATTCCGGCCAACACCAAGTGCCCTCCCACCGCCACATGCGACACCAACAGGGGAGCCAACACCTTGAGGGGGGAAGCCAAAATATTGGCCAGCACCACGTTATAGGTGCCCTGGGCTTGTTGGGGCAAACCAGCGTTAAGGAGAGCCTGATTGGCTTGTGCATTCAAGCGCGTGGCCTGTACAGCGGCTTCGTCTATATCCACCGCATCAATAGCAACGGCCCCCATCTTGGCGGCCCCAATCGCCAGGATGCCGGAACCGCAACCGTAGTCCAAAACCCGCATGCCCGACAGATTTTGACCTGCGAGCCAACGCAGGCACATTCGGGTGGTGGGGTGGGTGCCGGTTCCAAAAGCCAAACCAGGGTCCAAACGGATGATGGTCCTTGCTTCTTGAGGCGGCTCATGCCAGCTGGGCACCACCCAAAAACTGGGCGTGATGGCCACCGGCTCAAACTGCGACTGCGTCAAACGCACCCAATCTTGATCGGGCAAGTCGGATACCCCCAAAATTTGCGAGCTCGCAAAAAAATCTTGCAGCTTGAGTAAAGACGACGCTTCATGTGCCGCGACCTCATCTAAAAACAAAGCCACAATAAGCGAACGCTGCCAACCTTCTTGTGGCGGTGGCATACCCGGCTCACCAAACAAGGCTTGCTCTGCGGGCGTGTGGGCATCGGCATCTTCCACGCTCACACTCACGGCATCCAATGCTTCCAAGGCATCGCTGATGGTTTCCACCTCGTCTTGCGGACACAGCAGTTTGAGCTCAAACATGGTGGGGCTTAAAGGCGGCGCTTATTTTCAGCGCGTGCGGCGCGCCATCCACTCTTCAAGGTAGTGGATGTTGGTGCCACCGGCCATGAATTTGGCATCGGCCATCAACTCGCGGTGCAGCGGAATATTGGTCAGAATGCCCTCAACCAAAGTTTCAGCCAAGGCCGTTCTCATGCGGGCCAGGGCTTGTTCTCGGGTATCGCCATGCACAATGATTTTGCCCACCATGGAGTCGTAATTGGGCGGCACAAAATAATTGGTGTACACATGCGAATCCACCCGAACGCCCGGCCCGCCTGGAGCGTGCCACATGGTGATTCGACCCGGCGAGGGGGTGAACTTGTAGGGGTCTTCTGCATTCAGTCGACATTCAATGGCATGGCCATGGATTTCGATGTCACGCTGAATGAATGGCAACTTGCCGCCTGCAGCCACCAGGATTTGGGTTTTGACAATGTCAATGCCCGTGACCATTTCAGTGACAGGGTGCTCCACCTGCACCCGCGTGTTCATTTCAATAAAGTAGAACTCGCCGTTTTCGTACAAAAACTCAAAGGTGCCCGCACCGCGGTAGCCCATTTTTTTGCATGCTGCCACGCAACGCTCGCCCACTTTTTCGATGAGCTTGCGCAAAATGCCCGGGGCGGGCGCTTCTTCGATGATTTTTTGGTGGCGGCGCTGCATAGAACAGTCGCGCTCGCCCAAGTACACAGCGTTTCTAAACTTGTCAGCCAGCACCTGAATTTCAATGTGCCGCGGGTTTTGCAGAAACTTTTCCATGTACACCGCAGGGTTGCCAAATGCAGCGCCCGCCTCAGCCTTGGTCATTTGCACCGCATTAACCAAAGCCGCCTCGGTATGCACCACCCGCATGCCCCGACCTCCGCCGCCGCCTGCGGCCTTGATGATGACGGGATAGCCAATGGTTTTGGCAATGCGGCGAATTTGAGCGGGGTCATCGGGCAACTCCCCCTCTGAGCCGGGCACACAGGGCACACCTGCTCGAATCATGGCTTGCTTGGCCGACACCTTGTCGCCCATCATGCGGATGGATTCGGGTGTAGGACCAATGAATTGGAAGCCGCTTTGCTCCACCCGCTCGGCAAAGTCGGCGTTTTCACTCAAAAACCCATAGCCAGGGTGGATGGCTTCGGCATCGGTTACCTCGGCGGCCGAAATAATGGCAGGCATATTGAGGTAACTCAGTGCAGAGGGCCCGGGGCCAATACAGACCGCTTCTTCCGCCAGCTTGACGTATTTGGCTTCTCGATCGGCCTCGGAGTACACCATTACCGCCTGTACACCCAATTCACGACATGCGCGCTGAATGCGCAAGGCAATCTCACCCCGGTTTGCAACCAGAATTTTCTTGAACATGCTCTGAGAACCTTTATTCGATCACAAACAAAGGTTGGCCATACTCCACAGCTTGGCCGTTTTCGCCCAAGATTTGCGTCACGGTCCCGGCCTTGTCCGATTCAATTTCGTTCAGAATTTTCATGGCTTCGACAATGCACAGGGTATCGCCCTTGTTCACTACGGAGCCCACCTCTACAAAAGCTTTACTGCCGGGCGAGGCTGAACGGTAAAACGTGCCCACCATAGGCGATTTGATGGTATGGCCTGTGCTGGTCGCCGCTTCCACGGTAACGGCTCCAGAATGGGGCGCTGAAGCTTGTGGACTGGCTTGAACAACCAGCCCAGCATTTGCGTTTGGGTTACCTGAAACAGCCGTTGGGATGGAGGAACTTGCGGCCATCCCATCTGAAAAGCCAGCACCGGAACCCAAACCTGCACCCGTATTGGCTGAGTAAGCATGACCCGTTGAGGCAGCCCCCTTGACGATACGTACCTTGCCTTCAGCTTCGGTGATCTCCAATTCGGTCACGTTGGAGTCCGAAACCAAATCAATCAGGGTTTTAAGTTTGCGCAAATCCATACAGTTTCCGTCATTTACTTACAAAATAAGCCCAGATCAATTGAAATCCAAGCAATTGCCGCTTTGGCGATAAGGCTGGAGCCTTGCGGGGATTCTAACCAAGAGTCCCACGGGCAGCCCCACTTAGCTCCCCACTCACAAAAGTTGGCTCCACTGGGCCAAGTCGGGTTCGTGCAGACGCCCGACTTTTCGCTGCAAAAGTTGGCCTTGTGCGCCTAAAAGCACGGTAAAGGGTAAACCTTGGGCGGTGTTGCCCAGCTGCTGGGTCAAGCCCATACCCTGCGCACCACTCAGGGCCACCGGAAAACTCAGGGGCTGACGGCGCAAAAATTGCCTTACAGGCTCCGCCTGATCCACCGCCAAAGCCAAAACTTGACAACCATTAGACCCTTGTTGCTTGTAAAAGGACTCAATTAAAGGAAGTTCCTGAATACAGGGCGGACACCAGGTGGCCCAAAAGTTGATCAACAAGGGGCGACCCTGAAACTGCTTCATGGGCAAAGGCTCTGCGTCGGGTCGATCAAAACTTAGGCCCCACAAGCCTTGTGTTTCCGCCGTACCCTTGTTGTTGGCCACATCCCCCCAACCGCTTTGCCGCCAGGCCCAAGTCAAACCTGCCAAGCCTGCGGTAAGGCCCACCGTGAACATCCACACCCTTCGGGTGGTTATGGGCTTTTGTGCAGGATCTGTCATTGGTTCACCTCGTTAAGAGCCAACAAGGCTCGTACTGCAGCCGCATCGCCCCTGGGTTTTCGGCCTTGCGGGTCTTTCAGCAAAGCACCCCTGATGTCGTCCGCATCATGAACCATCAGGTGCACACCCACCGTGTCGCGCAGCTCAGGGCAAGGCGCCGAGCAACTCAGGGCCTCGACCGGCTCGTGGCGAAACCCGCTCACCGTTCTGGGCTCGTAGGCGATGCCCAAATCAATCAGTGCAATTTCAGCAGACTTGGAGTCGTCACAAAACAACTGCAGGTAAATATCAGAGCGCCTGGTGGCCGTGCCATGCCAGACCGCTCCGCTCAAGTGGGGTCGAAACATATGCAAGCGCTCCATCCACTGCAATGCCAAACGACGCAAAGCCTGCAGTTCCAAGGGTTGGGTGTCGGCACAAAATAAGTCAATGTAGTCACGTACCTGCGCTTCAACTTCATCATTTCCTGGTAAGGGCGTACGGGGTGGAAGCCCCAACTGCTTGACTGCCCTGCGTTTGGCCGGGCCGTACTCCAAGCCCTCATCCACAATCAACTGCGCCGCTGTGGCCGCCACACTGTGCATGGTTGGGTCAGAGGAAAAACTGGCCAAGTCTTGAGCTCTCATCCGCCTATTGTGCAGGTTGAACTGCATCCTGCGGGCCTGAGCTCTCTAAAATCAGCCCATGCATATTCATATATTGGGCATTTGTGGCACGTTCATGGGCGGCTTGGCTGCTTTGGCGCGCGAAGCAGGACACCGCGTGACCGGTTGCGATGCGGGCGTGTACCCGCCTATGAGCGACCAACTCCAAGCCCTGGGCATTGAGCTGATGGAGGGTTTTGGCGCCGATCAACTCGAGTTAAAGCCCGACATGTTTGTGATTGGCAACGTCGTGAGCCGCCAACGCCTGCCAGACGGACAAGCGAAATTTCCGCTCGTGGAAGCCCTTATGGATGCCGGCCTGCCCTACACCAGTGGACCGCAGTGGCTTGCAGAACATGTGCTGCAAGGACGCCATGTGTTGGCCGTGGCCGGCACCCATGGCAAAACCACCACCACCTCCATGTTGGCGTGGATTCTGGAGTGTGCAGGTTTAAATCCCGGCTTTCTGGTGGGCGGCGTGCCTTTGAACTTTGGGATCTCGGCTCGTTTAGGGGGGTTCGACCTGCCAACCCCTACCCCCTTTTTTGTCATCGAAGCCGACGAATACGACACCGCTTTTTTTGACAAGCGCAGCAAGTTTGTGCACTACCGCCCGCGCACCGCCATATTGAACAACCTTGAGTTTGACCACGCGGATATTTTTGACAACCTTGCGGCCATCGAGCGGCAGTTTCACCACTTGGTTCGCACCGTGCCCGCCCAAGGTCGGGTGGTGGTCAATGGACTGGAAGAAAGTCTGACACGCGTCTTGCACTCCGGTTGTTGGAGCGAGGTGCGCAGCTTTGGTGCCGCTGTGAGCGACTTCACTGCTCTGGGAGAACCTGATGCATTTGAGGTGCGCTTTCAGGGCAACCATGCAGGCCAAGTGGCATGGGGGCTTCAAGGGGTGCACAACCAACTCAATGCGCTGGCCGCCATTGCGGCGGCCGACCATGTGGGCGTTGCCCCCTCACTCGCGGCTCAAGCCCTGTGCAGTTTTGAAAACGTCAAGCGGCGTATGGAAATACGAGGCCAGGTTCGGGGCATCACGGTGTATGACGACTTTGCCCACCACCCCACAGCCATACGCACCACCTTGGATGGGTTGAAGCGTCAGGTCCGATCAGGCCGCATCTTGGCCATTTTGGAGCCACGCAGCAATACGATGAAACTGGGCACCATGAAAGCCCAACTTCCTTGGAGCCTTGAAGCGGCTGACTTGGCGTTTTGCCATGCAGGCGGTTTGGACTGGGATGCCCAAGACGCCCTCAGCCCCATGGGCAACAAAGCTCAGGTGGCCCACAGCATTGACGAATTGTTACAACAGGTGCTCCAAGCGGCGGTTCCCGGAGACCACCTGCTGTGCATGAGCAACGGCGGGTTTGGCGGTGTGCACCAGCGCCTGCTGCAGGCGCTGCAAACAGCAGCCTGATCAGCAAACCGTCGACCTGAGCTTATTTTTTGCGGCGAGCCTGAACAGCGGCGGACAACACCTGCACCACCTGCAAAGAGTCTTCCCAGTGCAAGCAGGCGTCGGTGATGCTTTTTCCAAACTCCAGTTGGGCCGGGTCGTCTTTGCCGGGGGTGTATTTTTGGGCACCGCCCTGCAAATGGCTTTCCACCATCACCCCAAAAATCTGTCGCGAGCCGCCTGACATTTGCACGGCAATGTCACGCGCCACTTCCATCTGCTTTTCATGCTGCTTGCTGCTGTTGGCATGGCTGCAGTCCACCATCAAACTGGCGGGCAGCTTGGCTGCAGCCAAATCTTTGCAAGCAGCGTCCACGCTGGCAGCGTCGTAATTGGGGGCTTTACCGCCGCGCAAAATCACGTGACAGTCTGGGTTGCCTTTGGTTTGAACCACAGACACACTGCCGTTTTTATGGATGGACAAGAAGTGGTGTCCGCGCGAGGCCGCCTGAATCGCATCGGTGGCGATTTTGATGTTCCCGTCGGTGCCATTTTTGAAACCAATGGGCGCACTGATGCCGGAGGCCAACTCGCGGTGCACTTGGCTCTCGGTGGTACGCGCCCCAATGGCACCCCAGGAAATAAGGTCGCCAATGTACTGTGGGCTGATGGTGTCTAAAAACTCGCTGCCTGCGGGCAATCCCAGCTTGTTGATTTCAATCAACAACTGCCGCGCAATACGCAAGCCCTCGTCGATCTTGAAGCTCTCGTTCAAATAGGGGTCGTTGATGAGTCCTTTCCAACCCACGGTGGTGCGGGGTTTTTCAAAGTACACCCGCATCACAATTTCCAAGGTGTCGGCATATTGGTCACGCAACACCTTAAGGCGACGTGCGTACTCCAAGGCTGCAGCCGGATCATGGATGGAGCAAGGCCCCATGATCAGCAGCAGGCGGTCGTCTTTGCCCGACATGATGCGATGGATCGTCTTGCGCGTGTGGGTAATCAACTGCTCCACCACGGTGCCGCGAATCGGGAAAAACCGAATCAGATGCTCCGGTGGCGGCAGGATGGTGATGTCTTCAATGCGCTCGTCGTCGGCCTGGCTGGTACGGTCTACCGGTTGGGAACCAGGGGGGTACCAGCCGTCTTCAGTGGAGCCGGCATTTTTGGAAGACTTGGTATTCATCAGATGCTCCTTTGCTTAGGCTGTGCCGCCTACCGTGATGCCGTCAATGCGCAAGGTGGGCTGGCCTACCCCAACAGGCACGCTTTGCCCCTCTTTGCCGCAGGTACCCACCCCGCTGTCCAAGGCCATGTCGTTGCCAATCATGCTCACCCGAGTGAGCGCATCAGGCCCATTGCCCACCAGGGTGGCACCTTTGACGGGGTATTGAATCTTGCCGTTTTCCACCCAATAGGCTTCGCTGGCTGAAAACACAAATTTTCCCGAAGTGATGTCCACCTGCCCGCCGCCAAAATTGGTGGCGTACAAACCGCGCTTCAAGCTGGCCACGATTTCTTCGGGCTCACACTGGCCACCCAACATATAGGTGTTGGTCATGCGCGGCATGGGCACGTGGGCATAGCTCTCACGGCGGCCATTGCCTGTGGGTGCAACCTTCATCAAACGGGCATTGGTCGCGTCTTGGATGTAGCCCTTCAAAATGCCGTCTTCAATCAGCACATTGCGTTGGCTGGTGTTGCCTTCGTCGTCCACATTGAGCGATCCGCGGCGGTCGGCTAGGGTACCGTCGTCCAACACCGTCACGCCCTTGGCCGCCACGCGCTGCCCAATACGCCCTGAAAAGGCGCTAGAACCCTTGCGGTTGAAGTCGCCCTCGAGTCCATGGCCAATGGCTTCATGCAACAAAATGCCTGGCCAGCCTGAGCCCAGCACCACCGTCATCTCACCCGCTGGTGCGGGGCGGGACTCTAAATTGGTAAGCGCCGCTTTCACGGCCTGATCCACATAGGTTTCAAGCAGGGCGCGATCAAAATAAGCCAAACCAAATCTGCCGCCACCACCAGAAGAACCCACTTCGCGGCGGCCTTTTTGCTCGGCAATCACGGTCACGCTCAGGCGCACCAGGGGGCGCACATCGGCAGCCAAGGTGCCATCGGCGCGCGCCACCATGACCACATCGTATTCCGCAGCCAAACCCGCCATCACCTGCACCACGCGTGGATCTTGCGCGCGCGCGAGTTGCTCCACCTGCATCAGCAAATCCACTTTGGCGGTGCTGTCCAGGGTGGCAATGGGGTCCATACCTGCATATAGGGAGCGCGCTGAAGCCACTTGGCGTTTGTAGGGCAATGCCTTGGTTTTGACGCGACCGCTTTGCCCCAAATCTGAAATGGTACGCACGGTATGCGCCGCATCCAACAATGAGGCCCAAGAAATATCGTCCGAATAGGCAAAGGCGGTTTTTTCGCCGCTGACGGCGCGCACGCCCACCCCTTGATCGATAGAAAAAGAGCCCGTTTTGACGATACCTTCCTCAAGGCTCCAGCCTTCGGAGCGGGTGTACTGAAAATACAGATCGGCATCGTCCACTCGGTGCGCCCGAATTTCTGACAAAGCCTGAGTGATGTGGGTTTCATCGAGCCCGAAGGGCGTGAGGAGCAGCTCACGGGCGATATCCAGGCGCTGCAGGGTGGGTTCTATAGAAATCATGGTTTCATTTTAGGCGGCATCGCCCGAGCGTTTAAGACTGGACCAAACGCTTGGACTTGGCGATGGACATCAAGATACCCAAACCCAGCCCCAAGGTCACCATGGCTGTACCCCCATAGCTGATAAAGGGCAGCGGCACACCCACCACCGGCAAGATGCCGCTGACCATGCCCATATTGACAAAGGCGTAGGTGAAGAACATAAAGGTCACGCTGCCCGCCAGAAAACGCGAAAACAAAGTGGGCGCCTCCATGGCAATGGTGAGCCCGCGCAACAACAAAAACACAAAACAGCCCAACAGCACCAAATTGCCGATCAAGCCAAACTCTTCAGAAAAAGCAGCAAAAATAAAGTCGGTGGTCCGCTCTGGTATGAACTCCAAATGGGTTTGGGTGCCCTGCATAAACCCCTTGCCCCAAAACCCACCCGAACCAATGGCAATCATGCCTTGGATGATGTGGAACCCTTTGCCCAAAGGGTCTCGGGTGGGGTCCAGCAAGGTGCAAATGCGCTGCTGCTGGTAATCATGCAGAACCGGCCAGCGCATGCCGTCGGCACACAACTGGGGCTCCAGCACCACCAGCGAGACCATCCCTACCAAGCCCAGCAACACGGGGGGTGCAATCAGCTTCCAACTCAAACCAGCATAAAAAATCACCGACATGCCGGCAGCCAACACCAAAATGGCGGTGCCAAGGTCAGGTTGCCTCACGATCAGCCCCACGGGTATGGCCAACAACACACCAGCCACCACGAAGTCCAACGCCCGCAACTGCCCTTCTCGCTTTTGAAACCACCACGCCAGCATCAATGGCATGGCAATTTTGAGGATTTCACTGGGCTGAATGACGATGCCCACATCCAGCCACCGGCGCGCGCCCTTTTTGGTCACCCCAAAAATAGCCACCGCAATGAGTAAAGCCACGCCAGCCACATACAAAGGAACAGCCAAACTCATGAGACGCTGAGGTGGCACCTGCGCCACCACCAACATCAGAAAGCCGGCAATCAACATATTGCGGCCGTGGTCTGCAAAACGGGTGCCATGGTCAAAACCTGAGGAGTACATGGTGATCAGGCCCAATCCCGCCAGCAACATCACCGCCAAAAGCAAGGGGCCATCAAACCCTTCTAAAAAAGGGCCTAGGCGCTGCAGCACGGAGCGGCGGTTTAGAACGGTTGGCATACGTCAAATTATCGTCTGCCCATGGCGCCCTTTGGCCGGTATGAATGGGACAATGTGTTTATGTATGTCCTTTTTGAAGATGCCGGCAAATTTTCTGCCGGTCGCATTTTGTCGGAGGCCGAAGCCTCTGCTCAGGTGGAGTTGGAGTCTGGCAAACGCGTCAAGATCAAAGCCGCGCACTTGCTGATCAAGTTTGACAAACCCAGCCCAGGAAGTTTGATGTCCTCGGCGCAAGAGTTGAGCGCAGAGATCGACCTGAACCTGGCTTGGGAATTTGCCCCGGTTGACGAGTTTTCCTGCCTCGACATGGCTGGCCTGTATTTTCAAGACCCGCCCACCCTGACCCAACAAGCCGGCATGCTGTTCACCCTGCAAGATGCGCCCCATTATTTTCGTCGCTGCGGCAAGGGGCGCTATAAAAAAGCGCCCGCAGAGGTGGTGCAGCAGGCGTTGGCCGCCATGGAGAAAAAAAAGCAAACCCAAGCGCTGATCGACATGTGGGCCCTAGAGCTGGGCCAAGGGCAATGCCCACCCTCGATCAAAGAGCAGCTTTACAAAATTCTGTTCAAGCCTGACAAAAATGCCCCGGAATACAAGGCCGTAGTTCAAGCCGCGCGGACCACCCAGCTGGCACCGCTGGAGTTGCTCATGCAAGCCGGAGCCATTGAGTCGGCCTACCAGTTCCACTGGAAACGGTTTTTGTTTGACCAATTCCCCAAAGGCACGAATTTTCCAGAGCTCACCCTGACCGCTCCTGCAAAAAAGTTGCCCATGGCAGATGTGCAGGCATTTTCCATTGACGACTCCAGCACCACCGAAATTGATGACGCACTTTCGGTGCAAGGCATCGGCAGTGGCCGCGTCACGGTGGGCATTCATATTGCGGCGCCGGGTCTGTCGGTGCAGCGCGGCGACGCCTTGGACGAACTCGGTCGCGCGCGCTTGAGCACCGTGTACATGCCCGGTCACAAAATCACCATGCTGCCCGATGCGGTGGTACAACACTTCACGCTGCAAGCGGGACGGGACTGCCCTGCGTTGTCTTTGTACATGACCTTGGATGAACACACGCTGGAGGTTCTAGAACACATCACTCGGGTAGAGCGGGTGCCCATTGCGCACAACCTGCGGCATGACCAGTTGGATGCTTGGGTGACACCGCAATGGCTGGGCATCAAGGAAGTCACAGGTAAAGCGGGCGATGATGAAACGGGTCCTGATCCAACCCTGGCCCCGCAAATTCCTCTGCCGCTGCGGGAACTTCAGCCCGAACTGTCTTTTTTGTACCGCTTGGCACTCCAGCTCAAGGCCCAACGTGAGCAGGTTCGCGGCAAACCGGAAAGTTTCAACCGACCCGACTTTAATTTCCGATTGCTGGATGTCGTTGGCCCGGAGCCGCAGGGCCACGAACAGGTCGACATCACCTTGAGGCGGCGCGGTGCCCCGCTGGATTTGATCGTGGCCGAAGCCATGATTTTGGCCAACAGCACTTGGGGGCAATGGTTGGGCGAATTAGGGGTGCCCGCGATTTACCGCAGCCAAGCCAGCTTGTCGCCGGGCATCAAAGTGCGCATGGGCACCAAGCCATTGCCCCACGCGGGCATTGGGGTGCCAGCTTATGCCTGGAGCACATCACCTCTGCGCCGCTACACCGACTTGGTCAACCAGTGGCAAATTTTGGCAGCAGTGCAGCACGGCAGTACAGCTGCGCTGGCGGCACCATTCAAACCCAAAGATGCCGATTTGTTTGCCATCATCTCAAGCTTTGAGGCCGCCTACGGCGCCTACAACGCTTACCAGTCGTCCATGGAGCGGTTTTGGACCTTGCAATACATTCAGCAACAAGGTCTGAGTGAACTTGCAGGCTGCATCATCAAAGACCAACTGTTACGCGCCGAGGCCTTGCCACTGGTGCTGCCGGTTTTGGGTGCGCAAGACGCCGCCCGGGGCGCCCAATTCAAAGTGCGCTTGGGTGACATCAACTTCATCACCTTGGATGTGCATGGCACCGTAATAGAACGCCTGGATACCCAAGGCACCGAAGATGCTCAGACCGACGAAGATGGTGGCACAGAGGATGTGGCAGGCAGCTTGCCATTGTCCATTGAAGTGGATGTGGCTGAAGCTATAACTTCAGCCATGCCAGCATCCACCGCGCCAGCTACACCCTTAAGTCCTTAGTTCTTTTAGCCCGAGCATGTTGCTGCGCTTGCGGTCATTGTTGGCCCCCATAACCCCCTTACAGTGGGCCTTGGGCATTTCGTTATTGGTGCATGCTGGTCTGCTAACCCTGCGCTTTACCGACCCTGAAACCTTCAACCGAATCTTTCAAGACACACCCTTAGAAGTGGTGTTGGTCAACGCCCGCAGCACTTCAACCCCCAACAAAGCTCAGGCCATAGCCCAAGCCAACTTGGAAGGCGGCGGCACGCTCCTGAACGGTCGTGCCGCCAGCCCTCTGCCCCCAGCCCTCATCAACAGCCTGGGCGACACCCTGGAAGATCAGTCCCAACCCCAAGTTAAAACCCTGCAAGCCCGCCAGCAGCAGCTTTTGGCCCAAGTGCGCCAGCAAATAGCCAGCTTGCTGGAAAAAAAACCTGAGCCCGACACTCAAGAGGCTGAAGAGCAAGCCGCTGAAATTAAAAAACGCCAATTGCTCAGGCAGTTGGCTGAAATTGAGCGCCGCATTCAAGAAGACAACACCGGCCCCAAAAAACGCTACATCAGCCCCTCGACCCGAGAAGAGGTGTTTGCCCTGTATTACGACCGATTGCGCCGCACTGTTGAAGACAAAGGCACCAGCAACTTTCCCCAAGCCGGTGGGCAAAAACTTTATGGGGAGCTGACCATGGTGGTGACCGTGCAGCACGACGGTCAGATTCTGGACACCGACATCGTGGACGGGTCGGGCAACCCCCAACTCGACCGCTACGCCCTAGCCATCGTGCGCCAAGCCGGCCCCTTTGGCAAGTTCAGTCCCGCCATGCGGCAACAAGCCGACCAAATTGTGGTGGTCTCACGCTTCAAGTTCACGCGGGACGATACCTTGGAAACCCGAGTCAGCACCCCTGCAGCCGCGCGCTGAGCTTGCACACGGATACTTGGCAAGCATGCGCAGCCCTTTCAAAGCACCAAAACACATCACCAGCGCGTTTGGCCGTTGGTTGTTGCTGGTGGCGTTGGGGCTGGCGTTGTTGCAGCTTTACTTTTTGGTGAGCATTGCCGTGATGGCCTGGCTGCCCACGGCCTCCACCACTTTTGAGAGGTCTGAGGCCCTACGCATTTGGCAACACAAGCATAACTTGCCTTGGCGACAGACTTGGGTCGACTACTCAAACATCTCGGATCACCTCAAGCGCGCCGTCATCGTTTCTGAAGACGATGGCTTCACGTACCACGACGGCGTGGACTGGGATGCCCTTGAAAAAGCCTGGCTCAAAAACCAGCAAACCCCCACCAAAGTGGTGGGAGGCTCCACCATCACCCAACAACTGGCCAAAAATTTATTTCTATCAGGTGAGCGCACACTCCTACGTAAAGCTCAGGAATTTCTATTGACCCATATGCTTGAAGGACTGCTCACCAAGCGCCGTATTTTGGAGATTTACCTCAACCACGTGGAGTGGGGCGAGGGCGTGTTTGGAGCAGAAGCCGCATCCCGGCATTACTTTCGCAAGTCTGCGGCGCAACTCACACCCTACGAAGCTGCGCGCCTGGCGGTCATGTTGCCTAGGCCCAAATATTTTGAAAAATTGCCCAACTCCACTTACCTGACGCAGCGCGCGCAGGTGATTGCGGGCCGCTTGGGCCGTGCCAAACTGCCATGAAGACTTGAGCCATATGAATCGTATTTTGGGTCTAGACCCCGGCCTGCGCACCACCGGTTTTGGTGTGGTAGAGGCCGCTGGCGGCAAGCTGACTTATGTGGCCAGCGGCACCATCAGCACCACTACATTGGCCACGGGCGATTTGCCTGGCCGCATTCGCGTGTTGTTTGAAGGTGTCCAAGAGGTTGTTCAGCGCTATCAGCCCACGTCGGCGGCTGTTGAAATTGTGTTTGTCAACACCAACCCCCAGTCTTCGCTGCTGCTGGGTCAAGCACGGGGCGCCTGCATAAGCGCCTTGGTGGCGCACCCACTGGAGGTATCGGAATACACCGCCCTGCAAATGAAAAAAGCGGTGGTGGGGTACGGCAAGGCCCAAAAAATGCAGGTGCAAGAAATGGTCAAACGCCTTTTGAACCTGCCTGCCTTGCCAGGGCCTGATGCCGCCGATGCTCTGGGTATTGCCATCACCCATGCCCATGTGGGCCAAGCCATGGCGCAACTCAATAAGGCCACAACGCTGCAGCGTGCGACCAGTGGCATGTACAAGGGTGGGCGCAGTCGCTGAAAAACTGAAGAGGCAGCAGGTCTTACCAGGCAGGAGCGAGCTGCGCAAAGCCTTGGGGAGCAGTGCGTTCATCTTCAAACACCACGGTTTCCCAAGCTTGGGTTTGAGCAAGCAACACTCTGAGCAATTGGTTGTTTAAAGCATGGCCTGAGCGAAACGCGCTGTACTGGGCCAGTAACGGTTTGCCCAGCAGGTAAAGGTCGCCCATGGCGTCCAGAATTTTGTGTTTTGCAAACTCGTCGTCATAGCGCAGGCCGCCAGCATTGAGTACTTTGTAATCGTCCATCACGATGGCGTTGTCCAAGCCGCCGCCCATGGCCAAACCGAGTGAGCGCATGGTTTCCACATCGCGGGTAAAACCAAAGGTGCGTGCCCGAGCAATGTCGCGCACATAGGTGTTGCTGCTCAGGTCAAAGTTCACGCTTTGGCCAGTGGCATCCACAGCCGGGTGTTTGAAGTCAATTTCAAAACTCAAGCAGAACCCGTTGTAAGGCTCCAGCCGAGCCCATTTGGCAGCTGCGCCCTCACCTTGGCGCACCTCAATCGGCTCCAGCAGACGGATAAACCGCCGTGGCGCGTTTTGCAGTTCAATGCCCGCGCTTTGCAGCAAAAACACAAAAGACGCAGCAGACCCATCCAAAATGGGTACTTCTTCGGCGGTGATATCCACATACAAATTGTCCAGCCCCAGACCGGAGCAAGCCGACATTAAATGCTCCACGGTGTGCACCTTCACCCCGCCATTGGACAAGGTAGAAGCCAGTCGTGTGTCGCTGACCGCCAGCGCCGACACCGGAATGTCCACCGGCTGAGCCAAATCGACCCGCCGAAACACAACGCCCGTGTCAGGGGCGGCAGGCCTCAGGGTGATTTCCACACGCTGCCCGCTGTGCAAACCCACCCCAACGGCACGGGTTATAGATTTGATGGTTCTTTGTTGAATCACTTTTCCATTTTATGACACGCGCCAGATTCGGCCCTCAATGTCGCATAGAAATTAAAAGAGTTGACGGCCCTTACCGCGATGCATATCATGAGATATACCATCCAAAATAAGGAACCCCAATGCTCCAAACCGCCAAAATTTTTGTCACGGGCCGCAGCCAAGCAGTTCGCCTGCCACTGGAGTTTCGATTTGACGTGGCAGAAGTCTTTATTCGCCACGACCCATCCACTGGTGATGTGGTGCTGTCCCGCAAACCTTCCGATTGGCAAGGCTTGCTGGATGCGGTAGCCCCAAACAAAGACGAGGATTCGCTTATAGAGCGTCGTCAGACACACAGCAGGCGCGACCCATTTGAGGGCACGTAAGAGTGAATCA
>Ga0214917_10001995_pt1 | contig 25484 bp, 24 predicted proteins | sample LL_1208_BB_MetaG_FD_177983 | JGI IMG/M metagenome (GOLD analysis project Ga0214917, IMG submission 177983) | Freshwater microbial communities from Lake Lanier, Atlanta, Georgia, United States - LL_1208_BB | ecosystem: Environmental > Aquatic > Freshwater > Lake | place: USA: Georgia | collected...
TCACATGGGTTATCGATCCACTCGACGGAACAGTCAATTACTTCTACGGTCTTCCTGGTTGGAATGTCTCGATAGCTGCCAAAGATAAAGATGGTTCGGTCGTCGGCGTTGTTACAGCCCCAACAATTAATTCGACGTGGTGGGCATCTCGTGGTGGCGGGGCGTACTTCAATGGCAGCAAGATCAAAGTTAATGAACCTGTTGAGTTTAATCGCGCATTTATCGGAACTGGTTTTCAATACGATGTTTCACATCGAGTACGCCAAATTGAAAATGTGGGTCGCATGCTTCCTTTGATTCGCGATATCCGTCGCAATGGCGCAGCGGCTGTCGATATCTGTTCTGTTGCAATGGGCGCACTCGATGCCTACTTCGAAGATGGTTTGAAAGAGTGGGATTGGGCGGCTGCTTCATTGGTGGCGACAGAGGCTGGGGCGAAGTTCGGTCTCTACGGCCAAGCCCCCTACATGACCACCCTCGCCGCAGGGCCAACCCTCTTTGGCGAACTCGAGGGGTTCCTCAACCTCCACGCGTGATTTTTAGTGGGCATTTGCCCGATTTACGCTCAAGCCCTCTTCTGTGGCAAGATACGCAGTCTGCACAGCGTCACTGCGCAGTGCCTCATAGATAAGTAATGAACAGGAATCACCATGAATATTCTCGACGTCGTAGATGCAGCCTCACTTCGTAAGGACATCCCACAGTTCCGCGCAGGCGATGAGCTCAAGATTCACGTCCGTGTTATTGAAGGTAACAAGTCACGTCTTCAGGTATTCCAGGGAATCGTTATCGGTCGCCAGGGCGACGGAGTCCGTGAAACTTTCACCATCCGTAAGGTCTCTTACGGCGTTGGCGTAGAGCGCACATTCCCAGTTCACACACCAGTTATTGAGAAGATCGAACTTGTCACAAAGGGCGATGTTCGTCGTGCAAAGCTCTACTATCTCCGCGACCTTCGCGGTAAGGCTGCAAAGATTCGCGAAAAGCGCGATGGTGTTGTCGGCTACGGTGATGGAATCCTTTCAACTCCAGTGTCCGAACCGGCTGCGGTCGAAGTTGTGGCAGAGGTTCCGGTTCAGGAAGTTGTAGCCGAAACTCCTGTAGTGTCCGAGCCAGCTGCGGTTGAAGTGGTGGCAGAGGTTCCAGCTGAAGATGCGACTACAGAAGTTGTCGCTGTAGCGGAAACAACCGAAGAATCCAAGTAAGAGTAACTCCAACTCTTCATATGTCACGCAAGGGCTCAGCTCTTCGTGAGTTCCCGATTCTTGTAATCGTTGCGCTCGCAGTCTCATTACTTATCAAGACTTTCCTTGTGCAGTTCTTTTACATCCCTTCAGGGTCGATGGAGAACACGCTACAAATTCAAGATCGCGTAGCCGTCAATAAAGTCCCATTTATTTCTCGTTCCATCAACCGTGGAGATGTCGTTGTATTCCGCGATCCCGCCAACTGGTTGCCTGAACCATTTACAGCTGATGAAAATAAAGTTATTGCAAAGATTAAAGAAGGCCTTGTCACTGTCGGCGTCCTTCCAAATCCAGCAAAACAATTCTTGGTTAAGCGCGTCATTGGCGTGGCTGGAGATAACGTCATCTGCTGCAGCAATGGCAAGCTCACCATTAACGGTAAAGAAACAAATGAGCCTTATATCTTTGCGGGCAACAAGCCGAGTGAGATGGATTTCAACGTCACAGTTCCTGAAGGAAAAATTTGGGTTATGGGAGATCACCGCGGATCATCTGCAGACTCTCGCTATCACCAGGACGATGTCAATAACGGCTTCGTCCCAGTGGATAAAGTCACCGGTCGGGTCTACGCAATCATCTGGCCTTTCAAACATATCGGCCTTGTTCCTAACCACAATCCCATCAAGTAAGTACCCATCATGAAAGCGATCGAAGAGCTCCTTCGTAACGCTGGTATTTCTCCGATTGCAGGAGTTGATGAAGCAGGTCGCGGACCATGTGCAGGCCCCCTTGTAGTTGCAGCAGTTATTTTGAAAGATCCCTCAGCTCCAGAACTTGCAGAGGTGCGTGACTCCAAAGAAGTCTCCGAAGCTAAACGAGAAATTCTCTTCGATGTCATTATGAATATTGCTGAGAGTGTGAGCGTCATTGTTATTTCGCCATCTGAAATTGATGAACGTGGAGTTCATGCAGCCAACCTTGATGGAATGCGCCGCGCAGTCAAAGGCTTATCTGTCGAACCTGCATATGTATTAACTGATGGGTATGCGATTGAAGGTCTTGCTGTTCCCAATGTTGCTGTGTGGAAGGGTGATCAAGTCGTGACTGCCATCAGCGCTGCCTCAATTATCGCCAAAGTAACCAGAGATCGCATGATGGTTGAACTTGATAGTAAATACCCACAATATGGCTTCGCACAACACAAGGGCTATATCACGGCTGTTCACACTGCAGCGCTGAAAGAACATGGCCCGTGCATAGAACACCGTCGATCTTTCTCGAATATCGCAGCACTTCTTCAATAGTTTCCACAGTCTTGTAATTCTTTACTCACATCATCTGAGGTAGGTCTTACCCTCCCGCGCATGGTTCTTAAAGTAAAACGCCCTGGGCCAAAGCAGCGCACAGGAGCATTCGGAGAAGAAGTCACAGCTCAATATCTTTTAGCGCGCGGCGACGAGATCCTCGATCGCAATTGGCGAATCCGCGAAGGCGAGATAGATCTTATCTCGCTCAGTGCAGATGGTTCCTTTCACTTCATCGAAGTAAAGACACGAAGCTCTTTGGCTTTCGGTCATCCATTTGAGGCAATCAACCGCGAGAAAGCGCATCGGATGCAGCGGTTAGCAATGGGATGGCTAGCGACGCATGGGTGTTTGGGGTGTGAATACACCATCGATGCCGTTGCAATTCTTATAGCTGCAGATGGCAGCCATACTCTGGAATACCGAGCAAACTTGCTATGAGTATTGGTCAGACACAGAGCATCGCACTTCTTGGTCTTACTGGAAGTGTGGTTGAAATCGAAGTTGATATCGCAGATGGAATTCCCATGTATTCACTCCTTGGATTACCTGATGCAGCTCTTCAAGAATCACGTGATCGAGTACGTGCAGCAATTTCGAACTGCAATGAGGTCTGGCCCAACCGGAAGGTGACAGTTTCACTTTCTCCGGCATGGCTTCCAAAGAGCGGATCTAGCTTCGACCTATCCATCGCAATCGCAATTTTGATTGCGCACGGCACAGTGCCTCAAGAACCATTTTCTTCCATGGTTGTTCTCGGCGAGCTAGCACTCGATGGAAAAGTCCGTTCGGTGCGCGGAGTTCTACCTTCACTCATCGCTGCATATAAATCTGGAATAACCCGTGCAATCGTTCCGGCGGCAAATCGTTCAGAAGCTGCACTGATGACACAGATGCAGATTCTCACCTTTGAATCGTTGCGCGAAGTTTTGTTGTGGGGCAGAACTGGAGAGTATGCAGATTCGCAAGAGTTAGAACTGGATCCAACCGATGTTGATGATTACCTCGACTTTGCAGATGTTGCTGGTCAGGTAAAGGCGCGTTTTGCTGCAGAAGTTGCCGCAAGTGGAGGCCACCACCTCTTACTCATCGGTCCACCAGGTACAGGCAAGACGATGATTGCCTCTCGTATTCCAACAATCCTGCCATCGCTTTCCATTGATCAAGCGCTCGAAGTAACTGCGGTGCATTCAATTTCTGGCGCGCTCGGTTCGCGTTCTCCTATGTCACTTGTCGCCCCCATTGTGTCGCCTCACCACACAGCATCTAGGGCCTCAATTGTCGGTGGCGGATCGCATGTAATAAGGCCGGGCGCTTGCAGTTTGGCGCACCACGGCGTTCTCTTTATAGATGAAGCACCTGAATGTGCAATTGGCGTTCTAGATTCACTTCGCCAACCACTTGAATCCGGAACCATCACGATTGCACGGAGCGTTGGAAACATCACCTTCCCTGCACATTTTCTCTTGGTACTTGCTGCAAATCCGTGCCCGTGCGGAAAGTACACAGGAAAGGGTCGCAACTGCACATGTTCATCCGTGCAAGTTCGTCGCTATTTAGGAAAACTCTCAGGACCTCTTATGGATCGCATCGATATGCGCGTGCAAGTTGACCCAGTGAGTCGTGTTGAAATGGCGCAGACCGAACTCGGAGAGAACAGCGCAACTATTCGTACTCGAGTCATCAGTGCGCGAAAAGCTGCATCTGCTCGCTTTGCTAAGGATCCATGGTCGCTTAACGCGCAGATTCCCAGCCGTGAATTACGGGGCAAATATCGTCCACAACGAGATGCGATGAACTTTCTCCACGATGAACTCGATCGTGAACGAATAACTGCGCGAGGTCTTCACAAAGTCATCCGCCTTTCCTGGACCTTGGCAGATTTGGCAGGACATGCGGTACCCACTCTTGAAGATGTTGAGCGAGCACACTCACTTCGCGAAGGAACAGATCTATGAAAGAACGCGCACAGCGCCTAGCCCTCTTCTCAACAATCGAAGGCGGTGCAGCCTTTTGGAGTCGAGAGATTTCTGAAAAAGGAGTGCAATCTGTGTACGAGCGAATTCGAAGTAATGGATACGACTCGATTAAACATGCTGCAGTTGTTGAGAAAGTGAACTCTTTTGAAAGCCCGGCAGCCTTTCAAAGTATCGAAAAGACGGGATCTCACTTCATCATTCCAGGTGATCCCGACTGGCCGCTACGCCTTGATGAACTCGAGTGCCCACCCATCGGGATCATTGTGAAAGGCAACCTTGAGATATTAGGTAATCCGTCGCTTGCAATTGTAGGAACACGTAACCCAACTCCTTATGGAACGCGTATCGCAGGAGATTTCGCTGCTGGTTTTGTTGATCGCGAGTGGGACATTGTCAGCGGGGGAGCCTATGGAATTGATTCAGCTGCTCATCGCGGAGCACTTGTTGCTGAAGGTCGCACTATTGCAGTGATTGCTTCAGGAATTGATCTGCAATACCCATCAGGCAATACACGTCTCTTTGAAGAAATCTGCGAGAACGGTGCAATCGTTACTGAAGTGATGCCAGGAGTTCCGGCTCTTCCACACCGATTCCTCACACGCAATCGAATCATTGCAGCGCTATCGCAAGCCACGTTGGTAGTTGAAGCAGCATTTCGTAGTGGGTCATTGCGTACGGCGCGAGATGCTGCAGAACTGATGCGACCAGTGATGGCAATTCCAGGGCCAATCAATTCACCATCATCTGAAGGCTGTCATCGACTTATTGGCGAAAGGGCTGCAGAACTTGTGACTTCGGTAGCTGATGCAATTGAGTTAATTTCAGCGCTTTAGGTACTTAACGAATGTAATGAGAGAATAGGCCCATGAGTGATTTCCGTTCGGGCTTCGTGGCTATTGTCGGCCGTCCCAACACTGGAAAATCAACTCTCATCAATGCACTCGTTGGAAGCAAGATTGCAATTACATCTCCGCATCCCAACACCACGCGCCACGCAATTCGCGGCATCGTCAATAATCCTGAGTACCAGGCTGTGCTTGTTGATACTCCCGGAATCCATAAGCCAAAGACTTTGCTCGGCCATCGCCTTAATGCAGTGGTAAACGAGAGTCTTGATTCAGTCGATATCGTCATGATGTGTCTTCCTGCTGATGAAACATCAGGTGCAGGAGACGAATTCCTCGCTGCAGAAATCGCGAAGTATTCACGCGCTAAGAAGTTCGCACTTGTGACAAAGACAGATTTAGTTTCAAAGAAGAACCTCGCAACTCGCTTGCTCGGCATTTCCGCCTTGGCAAAGGGTTTTGTATGGGATGAAATCGTTCCTATCTCTGCGGCAATTCACGAGCAGATTGATCTTCTAGAAAAGCTCATTGGCGATAACTTGCCAGCTGGACCTGCCTTCTATCCAACCGATGTAAAGAGTGATCAGAAGATTGAAACTCTTATCTGCGAGCTCATCCGCGAGGCTGCGCTGCGCGATGCACGCGAAGAGCTGCCTCACTCCATCATGGTCACTATCGATGAGATGGCAGAGCGCGAGGAAAAGGGCAGCCGTCCCTTCTACGATATTCACGCCACAATCCACGTTGAGCGCGATTCACAGACCGGTATCTTGCTCGGCCATCAAGGCGAACGCCTAAAAGATATTGGAATGCGCGCACGTAAAGATATTGAACGCGAACTCGGCGCACGCATCTTCCTAGGGTTACACGTTAAGGTTTCAAAAGAGTGGCAGCGCGATCCAAAGCTACTTGAGCGGCTTGGTTTTACCGAAAGATAAAGTTAGCGCTTTACTGAGCGCTAATCACACCTGTTGCAAGAGCAACAAGGAGTGCAGAACCAAGTACCACGCGATAGATAACAAATGGTGTGAAACTCTTGGTTGAGATGAACTTCATCAACCAAGCAATGACTGCATAACCAATGACAAATGCTGTAACTGTTGCGACCAAGATTTCAGGCATTGAATACACAGAGACTGTTGAATCTCCCATTGCCTGCTTTAACTCATAGAGGCCGCTTCCAAATACTGCAGGGATAGCAAGTAAGAATGAGTAACGAAGAGCTGCTTCGCGCTTATAGCCAATGAAACGACCAAGTGCGATGGTGGCACCAGATCGAGATACACCAGGGATAAGTGCCATCGCTTGGGCGAAACCGTAGAGAATTCCGTCGCGAACACCAAGAGTAGATAAATCTTTCTCACTTCTGCCAAAGCGATCAGCTAATCCGAGGATGAGACCGAAGATGATGAGAGTAGATGCAATGAGCCAGAGTGAGCGGAAATTATTGGTGATGTAATCCTGTCCCAGATATCCGAGGGCGATAATGGGAAGAGTTCCGATGATGATCAGCGTTCCAAGGCGCGCTTCAGCAGATCCATCGCGCTTAAACCAAGAACGAAGAATGGTGAGAATATCTTTACGGAAGTAGATCAATACTGCGAGCTCGGTTCCAATTTGAGAGATTGCGGTAAAGGCTGCACCTGGGTCGTTGGCGTTGGGCATAAATGTGCCGACGATACGAATATGGGCGCTCGATGAAATCGGTAGGAATTCAGTGAGGCCTTGGACTATTCCAAGAAAGAGAGCTTCAAGCATTGCGAAAGTATCTCAATAGTTACGCGTTAGCAGGCTTGCGGCTCGCGAAGTAAGAACCGATTAATACAAGAGGAAGTCCTAAGACAATTCCTGTTGTGAGTGGTTCATTAAGAATGATGACTCCAAGAACTACCGCACAGGCAGTGTTCAGGTAAGTCACAAGTGAACCACGAGCGACGCCGATGATATTTGCCAGTGTGAAGAACGCTGCAAAAGCTGCTCCAGTTGAGAGAACACCTAGTCCAATGATTGCTCTGATTGCTCCTTGCGAAATTTCATGTGTTGGCCACTGCGCAATAGTCCACGGTAGATAGAAGAGAGCGGTCATAGCCATCGCAACTGCATTGATTGCAATCCCCGAAACATGAGGAAGTGCACCTTGCACCATCATGACAGCATATGAATAGCCGATTGAAGCAAGCAGAACCATAAAGACGGAAAGTGGATCTGCAGTTCCTGTAATGCTCTCGATTCCGACAACGGCAATCAAACCGATGAAACCTACGATGATTCCGAGCAAACGAGTTCGATGCCAAACTGATTTATCCCCTCGCATTGAGGCAAAGATGGTTGCCCAGATGGGAACTGAAGCAACGAGTAGCCCTGTAAGGCCAGATGAGATTTTCTGCTCGGCAGTACCGATAAGAATCCAGGGACCAATCATTTCAAGGAGTGCATAAGCACCTACATAGCGCCAACCTTTTATTGCGAAGAATAATTGTCGCTGTTTTAGTGCAATAGGAATCAAAATTGCTGCACCGATTGCAGTTCGCAGGCAGACAACCGTTGCGGGGCTAAAGCCATTATCTGGATCTACGGCAACCTTAATGAAGAGATATGGAATACCCCAAAGGAAACCGACAAGCAGAAATAGAAACCAACCGCGACGTGACATGTATTCCTTTTCCTAAATGACGCTCTTGTAGAGAGCAATTGTCTGAGCAGCTACTGCATCCCAGCCGAACTCTGATTGGGCCCGTGCCCGACCAGCTTTTCCATACTTTTCAAGAAGTGCAGGATCTGCCATGAGGGAAGAAATCGCTGCAGTTAAATCAGATTCAAATTTGGCATGATCTGTTGTGTAATCAACCAGTTCGCCAGTCTGCTTATGCGAGACTACCTCAGGAATTCCACCAACACGAGAAGCAAGCACCGCTGTTTCGCATCCCATTGCTTCGAGGTTCACAATACCAAGTGGTTCGTAAATAGAAGGACAGAGGAATAAATCTGCGTGGGTAAGAGGTGCAGTTAATTTGTCATGGGGGAGCATCTCCTTGATCCACCAGACGTTAGATCGAGTGCTCTGCAATTCTGCAATAAGTGCAGCGACTTCATTGCCAATCGTCTCTTCATCAGGGCTTCCTGCGGCAAGTACGAGGCCATATTCAGCAGGAACGTTCTTCCACGCGCGAAGCAGGTGAGTTAAACCCTTTTGACGAGTGATGCGACCGACGAACATTGCGTAGCGGCCAGTAATTCCAAATTCCTTTAGCACTGAGTCATCATGGTTTGGTGCGAACTTTGTTGTATCTACGCCGTTTCGAATTGTGACAACCTTGGCAGGATCTACATCAGGGTATGCGTTTAATACATCAGTGCGCATTCCATCGCTCACGGCAATAATTGCAGCAGCTGCTTCATAGGCAGTTTTTTCGGCCCATGATGAAATCTTGTATCCACCACCTAGTTGTTCAGCCTTCCATGGGCGCAAAGGTTCAAGTGAATGTGCACTCACGATATGGGGAGTGCCGTATAGAAGTGAGGCGGTATGTCCTGCCATATTGGCATACCAAGTGTGTGAGTGAATGACATCAACGTTGTTGAGGTTGTTGGCAATAGCTAAATCAGTGGCAATCGCTTGAAGAGCAGGATTAGCTGTTGCGAATTCTGCAGGGGTGTCATATCCGAAGGCGCCGTCGGTGCGAGGGCCTCCAAAGCAATGGACATCGACTTCTACGCCTGAGACTTTGCGAAGGGCTTGCGTTAACTGAACGACGTGGACTCCGGCTCCACCATAAATAGCTGGCGGCCACTCCTTCGTCACGATTCCGATTCGAGTAGCGCTCATCAGGCAAGAGTATCGGTGACTCTAGATAGATTGAAAGTTAATCGCTAGCCTTCACCTATGGCCCGCTACGAAACACCACTTGGAATCGTACTTGCGGGCGGAGAAGGCAAGCGTTTGATGCCACTTACTGCAGATCGTGCAAAGCCTGCAGTTCCATTTGGTGGTTCATATCGCCTCATCGACTTTGTGCTTTCCAATCTTGTTAACGCGCAGATGCGCAAGATTGCAGTGCTTACTCAATACAAATCTCACTCACTCGACCGACACATCACCACCACTTGGCGTATGTCGACACTTCTTGGAAATTACATCACCCCAGTCCCAGCACAGCAGCGCCTCGGACCACGTTGGTATACAGGTTCTGCCGATGCAATTTTGCAGAACTTTAACTTGATTCAGGATGAGAACCCCAATCACGTACTTGTCTTTGGTGCTGATCACGTCTATCGCATGGATACCAATCAGATGTTCGAACAACATCTTGAAACCGGCGCAGGAATTACCATCGCTGCGATTCGCATGGCACGCTCTGAAGCCCACGAATTTGGCGTTATCGAATTAGCGGATGATGGAATCACTATTAAGGCATTCCACGAGAAGCCATCGAATCCACCTGCGATGCCAGGCCATCCAGACCTTTGCTTAGCCTCAATGGGTAACTACATCTTCAAGCGCGATGTCATGGAAGAAGCCCTTATTCTGGATTCAGAAGATCTTGAATCGCGCCATGATTTAGGTGCAAATATTATTCCGATGCTTACCAAAGCTGGAGTTGCAAAGGTTTATGACTTTGCAAATAACATCGTTCCTGGCGAAACTGAGCGCGATAAGGGTTACTGGCGCGATGTAGGTTCTATCGATGCGTATTACGACGCTCATATGGACCTAGTTTCGGTCCATCCAATCTTTAATCTCTACAACCGCGAGTGGCCGCTGCTTACCAATCCACCAGCATTTCCACCAGCAAAGTTCAGCGCTAACGGAATTGCACAAGATTCCATCGTAGGTGCGGGTTCCATCATCGCTGGCGGGCACGTTAACCACACGGTGACTTCTTACGATGTGCACGTTGGAAACGGCGCTTTTGTCGATGGCTCAGTCTTGATGCCAAGTGTGAAGATTGGCGACCGCGCAGTGATTCGCAAAGCGATTATTGATAAGGGTGTCATTGTTGAAGCTGGTGCGCAGATTGGTGTGGACCTCGAACGCGATCGTCAGCGATTTACAGTGACTGAAAGTGGAATTGTCGTTGTCGGTAAGGGAATGATTGTTACTGCGTAAGTCGCTTAATTTCTGCAGCAGCAAAGTCAATCGCTTCACGTGCAGTCGGTGTAACGGCAAGATTTGAGAAGAAGCCGTGAATCATGCCGGCATACTCTTTATAGGTTACTGAAACTCCGTCTCGTTCAAGCAGCTCTCCATATTTCTGGCTATCACTGAGCAGTGGGTCATATTGGGCAGTGATGATGATTGCTGGCGCGATATCTTTAAATGATTGAGCCTTCATCGGAACCGCATATGGATTTTCATCATGGTGATCACCTTGCAAGTATTGATCCCAGAACCACTGCATTGCTTGAGTCGACAACCCGTATCCAGTTGCACAATTGAGATATGAATCTGTGGTGAAGTCGCGATCGTTACACGGGTAGATAAGTAGCTGGAATGCCAGTGAGATCTGGTTATCTCGCGCCTTAATCGCTACAGCAGATGCCAAATTTGCACCTGCGCTGTCGCCGGCAACACCGATAGTCGCCGGATCAATATTGAGATTTCTCGCGTTATTGATAACCCATAAAAGTGTTGCGTAACAATCATCGAATGGAATTGGGAATGGATGTTCGGGAGCTTTCTGATAATTAACGCTAATGATGGTGGCACCGCTCTGGTTAGCTAATCGCGTAAGGGATGCATCGTAGATATCGAGAAAGTTGATTACCCATCCACCACCATGAAAATAGACGACAGTCTTTGTCTCTGAAGAATTGTCTGGACGGTAGATGCGGATAGGGAGATCTGCTGTGGGACCTGGGATAAAGCGATTGATGACTTCGTGAACATCTTCAACAGGGCCTGATGTAACGGTGCGTCCCTGCGTGTTGCGCCGAATCTCATCAAGTGGTGCTTCCCAAACTTGAGGAAGTCCGGCGCGCGCCCCAGCTTCAAGAAAAGCTTTTATTTCAGGTGCGAGCGACATGGTGGTATTTAATCAGAGTTCACCACGAGAGAGCATGTCTAATACTTCCTTTGCTCGTTCACGTAGTTCAGGTAGATCGCTCAATCGCTTAAGTCCTGCTAGTTGTTGCCCCATGCGATGGTTCTTTGCAAATCGTTCTTGATTGCGGTCGAGAAAATCCCAATACAGTGTTGTGAATGGACATGCATCAGCGCCGATTCGCTTCTTCGGATCGAATGCACATCCCTTGCAGTAACTGCCCATCTTTGAGATATATGAACCACCTGATGCATATGGCTTTGTTGCAAGCTTTCCACCATCTGCGTGAAGGCTCATACCGATGACGTTGGGAACCATCACCCAATCCGCTGAATCGATAAATGCGCGACGCATCCAATCTAAGAATTCCTGTGGGGATGTTCCAGTAATGAGTGCGAGGTTACTTAAGACCATCAGGCGCGGAATGTGATGAACCCAGGCGCGCTCTTCGATATCTCGCACCTGTGTTGAAACACAAGCCATCTGCGTTTTCTTCGAATCAGTGAAGAGTGGCAGCAATGGGCGAGTAGCAGCGAGTCCATTCTCTTCACGGTAGAGATCTCCGAAATGCCAGTAGAGACCATTGATGTATTCACGCCAACCAATAATTTGGCGGATAAACCCTTCGGCACTAGCCAAAGGAATATCGCCTTTTGCGAATCGCTTCAGAGCTGCAGCAATTATCTCTTCGGCATGAAGTAATCCAACGTTGAGGTATGGACTTAAGAGTGAGTGATTAACCGCCCAAGAATCTGCAACCATCGCATCTTCATATGCACCGAATTCAGCAAAGCCTGTATCGAAGAAGTGCTTCATCTGTTTCAGCGCCGCTGTTCGCGTTGTTCCCCATGTTGTATCGGGATCTTCACCAAACACAGGAAGAGCGCGCGCCTTGATATCTGCAAGGACCTGTTTATCAATCTCATCGCGAGGATGCTCAAGGTATTTGGGCCACTTATGTTCGCCTTTGGGCGGCGGTAAGCGATTATCGGCATCGTAATTCCACTTGCCACCTACAGGGTCGCTTCCTTCCATCAAAATATTGAGGCGCACACGTTGGGCGCGATAGAAGTTCTCCATCACCAAGTTCTTTTGGCCCCCAGCCCACTGCGCAAAGAGCGGACGCGAGGTCAGGAAGAAATCGTTGGCGACGAAGGTAAGTCCTGCCGCCTTCATTTGCTCATATTGTTGATGCGACGATGGTTCAGTCACTTCAATTTCTATGCCGGGGTTAGATTGTCGGAACTCAGCTAGCCCTGACTGCGTGTCCGCACTGCGAATAAAGGTGACTATAAATCCTTCATCTCGAAGCTCTTGCAAGAAGTGATCACGTGCTGACATCAAGAAGAAGAGCCGTTGGATATGCCACGTGCGAGTAGTGAGCATCCGCTCACTCTCAATAAAGAGGATCTGATGAGTTTTAGGATCAGCCTTCTTCAACGCCCCGTACTTGCGATTGAGATGATCGTTAAGAATTAGGACGGCTTTATTTAATTGAGCAGTCACCAGCTGATTGTTCTATCTCGCAAGGTTCGGTATGCATCAACTACTTCAGGAGTAGGAGTTGAGTTCGCTCTCGCTACTTCACTGAGATTCCACTGAGGCGGAGTAGCTCCACCGAGAAGAGCCCAGGCAGCTTGTCGTGCAGCGCCATCTGCAACATATTCACCTGGTTGCGGAACTAATACTTCTCGACCAAAGAGTGAGGAAGCAATCGATGCGATTGCTGGATTCTTTGCAGCTCCACCAATGAGAAGTACGCGATTAATCGATACGCCCAACTGTTCAAGCGCATCGACGGCATCGACAAGCCCGCACAACATTCCTTCAATCATGGCGCGAGCAATATCTGCCGGGTTGGAGTTAGTGAGATTCATTCCAGCGAATACACCAGTTGCGTCGGGGCGATTCGGAGTGCGTTCGCCTTCAAGGTAAGGAAGAAGTGAGAGACCGTTAGCACCAGGCTTTGCAGTCAGAGCAAGAGCACCGACTTCATCGTGACTCTTGCCCAGAATCCGCGTTGCTGCATCCAAGATACGCGCAGCATTGAGAGTGCAGACAAGAGGTAAGTAGTGTCCAGTTGCATCAGCAAACCCTGCAACTGCTCCGCTTGAATCGTGTGTAGGTGTATCTGAAACGGCGAAGGCAGTTCCACTTGTTCCGAGTGATACAACGACATCACCAGGTTGCGCCTGTACGCCTAAAGCTGCACCGGCGTTATCGCCAGTACCTGCTGCTATCGGAATTCCTGAAAGAGTTTCTCCGCCAAAAGCTGAAGGTGCAACGATGCGTGGCGTGATGATGGTGCGATCGGTGCGCAGAGCAGATTTCAATAAGTCATCACGGTATGTAGATGTGACCGCATCGAAGTAGCCCGTGCCTGATGCATCGGAGCGATCGGTAAATAACTTCGCAAAATCTTTTCCACCTTGTAGGCGCCATGAGAGCCAATCGTGTGGGAGTGCAACAGCTGCAACTTTCTCGGCATTCGCTTTTTCGTTATCTGCAAGCCAGCGAAGTTTCGTTGCTGTAAAGGATGCAACAAGAACTGAACCAACTTTCTTGGCAGCCTCAGCATCTCCTCCCATTTCAGCATTTAGATCGCGAGCAGATTGCGCCGAGCGAATGTCGTTCCATAAGAGTGCTGGGCGAATTACATCGCCGTTGTTATCGAGTGTGACCATTCCATGCTGTTGTCCGCCAATGGAAATTGCAGATACATCATCGAGTCCACCTGCATCGGCAATTGCGCCTTCGAGGGCTTTCTCCCAGAGGGCTGGCTCTACTTCTGTTCCATCAGGGTGAGAAGCGCGACCTTGACGCAGTAACTCACCAGTATGTGCGTCGCGAATAACGACTTTTACCGATTGGGTCGAAGAGTCCACTCCAGCCGTGAGTTGGGGTTTTGCCATGGCGAAAGGCTAGACTGTGCCAGTCAGTGTTGACCACAGTGCGGCTTATTTATTTAGCCAAATCTCACTTATTTTTGGAGCGTTGCAATGCGTATTGGAATTCTTACAGGTGGCGGAGACTGCCCAGGACTTAACGGTGTTATTCGCGGAGTAGTCACAAAGGGAATCAAAGAGTACGGATATGAATTCGTCGGTTTCCGTGATGGTTGGAAAGGGCCTCTCGAGGCGCTGACCATGCCTTTAGATCTTGCAACTGTGAAGCCAATCCTTGCAAAGGGCGGAACCATCCTTGGTTCATCACGCACAAACCCATTTAAGATCGAAAACGGCGTCGAGCGCATCAAGCAGAACCTTGCTGATCAGGGCATCGATGTTCTTATCGCAATCGGCGGCGAAGACACACTCGGCGTTGCAACAAAGCTAGACGCACTAGGCGTCAAGGTCATCGGTGTTCCCAAGACAATCGATAACGACCTTAACAACACAGATTTCACATTCGGCTTCGATACTTCCGTCAACATTGCCATGGAAGCAATCGATCGCCTTCACACAACAGCAGAGTCACACCACCGCCCCTTGATCGTTGAGGTCATGGGTCGCCACGCAGGATGGATTGCACTCCACTCAGGTATCGCAGGAGATGCTGCATGCATCTTGATTCCAGAAGTGAAGTTCTCAGTCGAGAAGGTCTGCGAATACGTCAAGTCACGTTTTGAAACAGGAACAGCTCCCCTCATCGTTATTGCTGAAGGTGCAATTCCTCAGGATGGCGACATGATCACCAAGGATCAGCCACTTGATGCATTTGGCCACGTTCAACTTTCAGGTATCGGCGATTGGCTCGCCGCTGAAATCGAGACAAAGACTGGCTACCAGACACGTTGCACAGTTTTGGGTCACATTCAGCGCGGTGGAACTCCATCAGCATTTGACCGTGTTCTTAGCTCACGCTTCGGACTTGAGGCAATCACAGCTGTTCACGAAGGTGACTTCGGCAAGATGATGGCTCTTCACGGAACAAAGATTGCTCGTGTGCCTTTGGCATCAGCGACAGATGTTCTTAAGACTGTCCCAATCGAGCGCTACGAGGAGATCACTTCGTTCTTTGGATAATCTCCCTCCGAGATAACCACTGAATTACGTACCCTTATGCCAATGACAAATGACACAGTCAATACGCCTTCCTCACAGCTCGATAACCTCTTCGACTCTTCGCTCGTTGCTGCCCAGCAACCAAATTGGCCTGGTGGCCATGATGGCGAGCAGATGAAGAAAGCTGTCGCAGATCTTCGCGCACTTCCTCCACTTGTCTTTGCTGGCGAGTGCGATGATCTCAAAGCGAAGATTGCAGAAGCTGCAGCCGGACGTGCATTCTGGTTACAAGGTGGCGATTGCGCAGAAACATTTACTGCCGCAACTGCAGATTCAATTCGTAACCGCATTAAGACAATCTTGCAGATGGCTGCTGTATTGCAGTACTACTCAAGCTTGCCTGTAATTAAGGTCGGTCGCATGGCTGGACAGTTCGCAAAGCCACGTTCCAATGACCTTGAAACACGTGGTGATGTCACTCTTCCTGCCTACCGCGGTGATGCTGTCAACGATATTGAATTTACAGAGGCAGCTCGTACTCCAGATCCCAACCGACTTGTACGTGTTTACAACACATCGGCGGCAACTCTTAACTTGGTTCGCGCATTTACTCGTGGTGGTTTTGCAGATCTTCGTCAGGTGCACGAGTGGAATAAGGGCTTTATTCGCGATTCACAGTTCGGTGAAAAGTATGAGCAGATGGCAAATGAAATCGGCCGCGCGCTCTCCTTTATGCAATCTGCTGGCGTTGATCCAGAACAATTTAAAGCCGTTGATTTCTATGCAAGCCATGAAGCGCTGATCATCGAATACGAGAAGGCACTTACTCGTATCGATTCACGCACTCAGCTCCCATACGACGTTTCAGGACACTTCATCTGGATCGGCGAACGCACACGTCAGCTCGATGGTGCACACGTTGATTTCGCATCCAAGGTCCGCAACCCAATCGGCATCAAGCTTGGACCTAAGTCCACCGTTGAGGATGCGCTTGCACTGATTGCAAAGCTCAACCCTGATAACGAGCCAGGACGCATCACCTTCATTACTCGTATGGGTGCCGGCACAATTCGCCAGGCGCTTCCAGCACTTGTTGAAGGTGTCACCAAGAGCGGCGCACAAGTTCTCTGGGTCTGCGATCCCATGCACGGAAATACCTTTGAATCTAAGAATGGCTACAAGACCCGAAACTTCGAAGATGTTCTCGATGAAGTCCGCGGTTTCTTTGAAGTCCATAAGAAGCTCGGCACCCACCCAGGTGGAATTCATATCGAGCTCACTGGTGACGATGTCACCGAATGTCTTGGTGGCGGCAACCAGGTATCTGAAAAAGATCTTGAATCTCGCTATGAAACAGCCTGCGACCCACGCTTGAATCACTCGCAATCTCTCGAGCTTTCATTTTTGGTTGCTGAAATGTTGCGCGACCGCTAATTTAGCGAGCGTGACGCTGCTTCTCTCAACTCTTCCGACACCAATCGGGAACCTCAATCTAATTGCCGATGAACACATTCTCCTTGGGGCAAATCTCTCCACACTTAAAGCGCTCAAAGAGAGTTTGAGCGCAGAGGATTTACTGCGTGATATCAAGTCCGTCTCAAAGATTCCTGTCATTACAGATCTGATCAACGATTACTTTGATGGTGATATTTCAGCGCTCAATGCCATTCAAGTACGTCAACCCGGTGCACCATTTTCGCAAGCCGCCTGGAAAGCGATGAAGAAAGTAAAGCCAGGTGCAGTTATCTCGTATGCAGATTTAGCAGAACGCGCCGGAAGTCCGGCAGCCGTTCGCGCAGCCGGTAGTGCATGCGCTAAGAATGCAATTGTTCTCGTTGTTCCGTGCCATCGAATTGTGAAAACTGGCGGAGCTTTAGGAAATTATGCTTATGGGCTTAATAAGAAAGAGTGGTTACTTCGCCACGAGGGTGCGCTGTAATACAGCAATTGCTTCATCGCATTGCGCATCATCAAAATCAAGGTGAGTAACCAGGCGTGCGTAATGCGGGCCGAGTGCGCTAATCCAAAGACCCGCTTCACGACAGCGAGCAGTTAAGTCAGCCGCAGTGATGCCAATCTTTGAAAGATCAAGACCCACAATATTGGTGACGACCTTTGTTGGATCGACGAGGGATGCATCGATTGCAGCTAGAGCGATAGCAATCTTCTTGGCTCGAGCATGATCTTCTGCCAATCGAGCGATGTTGTTGTCCAGTGCATAATGAGCAGCGGCTGCGATAATTCCAACTTGTCGCATGCCAGCTCCGTAACGCTTACGCCAGATACGAGCTTCGGCAACACGCTCTTTGCTGGAGAGCATGACAGAACCAATCGGAGCACCTAAGCCCTTTGATAGACAGACGCTGATGGTGTCGAAATGTTTTCCATATTCAGCAAATGCGACACCGGATGCAACATGTGCATTCCAAATTCGAGCGCCATCAAGGTGCATTGCAATTCCGCGCGCATGAGCTGCAGATGAAAGTTTTGCGATTTCTTCAATGGGTTGCACCGTTCCGCCACCAAAGTTGTGGGTATTTTCAACTGCAATTGCTTTAGTAGAAACTAGGTATGGCCCCGCATTTTCATGTGCAATGGCGAGTGGATCTTCGGCTTTGAGCGTTCCATCAGTAGTAGGCCAGGTACGTGTTGTGATTCCACTAAATGTGGCAGCTGCACCAAGTTCAGCGCGGACAATATGCGAACGAGTTTCAACGAGAAGTTCTTCACCTGGCTTTACCAACGTGCGAATCGCTAGCTGATTGGCAAGGGATCCCGTAGGGGAGAAGAGGCCAGCTTCATGGCCAAACATTGCGGCGACGCGCTCTTCTAGTGAATTTACCGTTGGGTCATCACCATAAACATCATCGCCTACTTCAGCTGATGCCATGGCAGCGCGCATTGCTTCACTTGGCTTAGAGACTGTATCCGAGCGAAGATCGATAGCCATTTCTAATTCTCCTTCAAAACAATCATAAACATCGCGGTGAGAACCATGAGTCCGCCAAGGGTAGCTTGCAGAGTCAGTCGCTCACCACCAAAGATCATGGCAAAGACAGCAGCAAAGACAACTTCCATTGTGAGAATGACGGCCACCTTGGTTGTGGTCATATGTGCTTGTGACCAGGTCTGAACAACAAAGGCGACTGCAGTACAGATGACTGCAGTAAAGATAACCACGCCCCAGACTCCATTATCGGGAGGTGGTGAGTAACCCTCTGGAATCGAAGCCAACCCTGAAAGAACGGCACACATCGCCAGTTGCACGATTGTCATGGCATAGACATCTCGACCAGATGACCATTTACCGAGAGCGATGATGTGGGCTGCAAAGAAGAATGCGCTTGCAAGAACGAGCATCTCGCCGATTCCTACCGAGAAACCACGAATCGAAAGTAGTCCAAGTCCCACAGTGGCAACGGCAACGCAGACCCAAATTAATTTAGTGATACGCTCTTTTAGAAAGAAGTAGGCAAGCAGGGGAGTGAAGACCACGTAGAGTCCTGTCACAAAACCTGTGATTGCAGCGCCAGTACGCGATAAGCCAAGTGTTTGGAAGATGTAACCGAGTCCAAGAAAGATTCCAGCAGATGCTGCTCGTTGAAGTAGATTGCGATCGAATTTCTTTATCACTGATGGCTTAAGCGCGACCATTACTATTACTGCAAGCAAGAATCGGGTGAAGAGAAAGTTATTGACACTCTGTCTTTCAATCGCATCTTTCATGACAACAAATGCCATGCCCCAAGCTGCTGAAACAGAAAGTAGTGCCCACGGAGCTAGGCGAATCTTGAGTGTGTGAGAAGAACTCATCCACGCAGCTTCTTTAAAAGTGCAATTTCCTCACCGTGTTCGGGTTCCATGCCAGGTGTTTCAAGAATGAGTGGAGCATTGGCAATAGCTGGGTGCTTGAGAAGTTCGGCAAATGGATCTACGCCGATAAATCCTTTACCGATATTTTGGTGGCGATCTTTGAGGGCGCCGCAGACATCCATCGAATCATTGGCATGGATCAACTGAATACGTTCGATGCCAGCGACTTGAACTAGTAGGTCGAGAGTCTCTTTCATGCCACCCTTCTTTGCAATGTCATGGCCCGCAGCAAATACGTGACAGGTATCAAGACAGATACCAACCTTGGGATGGTAATTCAGCGCCTTGAGGTAGTTCTCTAAATCTTCTAGGCGCTTTACAAGTGATTGACCTTGCCCAGCAGTTGGTTCAAGAAGCAACATCGGAGCATCATCATCGAGAGCTTCAAGAATTGGCATGACGCCTTTTTCGATCTGCTTCCACGCTTTTTCAACGTTATCTTCTTTTACGGCAGAACCAGTATGAACAACGACGCCCAGCGCACCAATTTCTTGTCCGCGCTTGAGTGAATATGCAGTCGATGCAAGTGAGTTCTTGTAAGTATCTTCGGTAGGTGAACCTAAGTTGATCAGAAATGGTGCATGCACGTAGGTTTCAATATTCAACGCCTCAGCCTTTTCACGAAAGAGTGCATCTGCTTCGTGGTGAGTCTCGGGCATCGCCCATCCACGTGGATTCGAAGTAAATACTTGAATCGCTTCGGCCTGCGTTAGTTCAGCATAGGCAATCGAACGTTTGGCCATTCCGCCGGATGTTGGAGTATGAGCGCCGATACGCGGTTTCTTCGTGGCTTTAGACATTTGCCTACCCTACTGTGATGGTCACAGTACTGCCACGTTTTACCTTGCTTCCGACCTTCGGTGAAACGTTTGTCACCTTCTTCACTGTCTTCTTACCAATTTTCTTCACGACAACCTTGAGATCGAGATCCTTCAGGGCTGCTACTGCCTTGGCTTCTTCAATCGAGAAGAGATTGGGAATGTAGGCAAATTGTGTTCCCTTTGAGATAACGAGTGAAACCTTTGAACCCTTATCGGCAGTTGCACCACCTGCTGGCTTCTGCGAGATAACTTCACCTGCAAGGCGAGTTTCACTAAAGCCGTAAGTTGATGTCACAGCAAATCCAGCATCTTGCAATTCATTAAGCGCTTGATCGGAGCTCTTTCCAACGTATGACGCCAGTGCAACTTGCTCAATTCCCTTGGATACACGAATAACAATGAGGGAGTTGCGCTTTACCTTTTCGCCTGCGCTTGGGTTTGAGTCAATGACATAACCTTTAGGTACTGACGAACTGAACTCTTCAGCAAGCGGTTGGATAGTAAGAGGCAACTTTCCAATCAGATTTGTGGCGGCGATAGGTGTGAGGCCAGCAAGATTGGGAATCGTAAATCGTTCAGGTCCTTTAGATACAACAAGTTTTACAGTTCCGCCTTGATCGATGCGCCCACCGGCTTCGGGGATAGATTGAATGATTCGACCTTCAGGAATCTCTTCACTGAACTGCTTCTCAACGACCATAGATGTAAGGCCCAGCGGATCAAGGGCTGCACTGACCTCAGTCTGTGAAGCACCCACCGTGGAAGGAACAACGACTCGTGAACCAGGTCCGATTAATACATACCAACCAACAATTCCGACAACGATAGCCATCGCAAGTGCAATCTTGCGATTACGTCGTACGCGCTTGCTTGCTTTCTTGCGCTTTCTGACTTCTTCAGTTGTTTCGCGAGGAGCAGGCGTTGGAATCGCTTCAGTCAGTTCCTTTGCCCTTGAGCGAAGTGATTTACGCGATGGCTTTGGACGCATAGGCTCGATTGGAATATCAAGTTCAAGGCTGAGTTGATTCTCTTTCGGATTGAGCGCATGGCTGATGCGAGAGAGTTCATCGTGAAAGACGGTGGCATCGCGGGGGCGCTCATCCGGGTTGGCACTTGTTGCGCGGTAAATCAAATCATCGAGTTGATCTGGAACACCTGAAATTAGTGAACTGATCTTCGGTACCCGATTATTAACATGCATGTAAGCAATCTGAATCGGTTGATCACCTTCAAAAGGTTTTTTGCCAGTAAAGATTTCAAAGGCGGTAATTCCGATGGAGTAAATATCACTGCGTGAATCAGCGACTCCGCGTTGCACTTGTTCAGGAGATAGATAAGAGACGCTGCCCAGAATTACGCTGGATTCAGCAGTCATAGTGCCACCTAACAAAGGACCTTTTGCAAGACCGAAGTCAGCAATCTTTATGCGACCTTCTTTGGAGATTAAAATGTTTTCAGGCTTAATGTCGCGATGAACAATTCCGATTTTATGGGCGGCAGATAGGGCACTTAAAACTGGGAGAAGAAACTTAATTCCATCTGTCACAGAGAGTCGGGTCTGTTCATTGAGATATTCGCGAAGAGTATGACCTTCAATCATCTCCATTACTAAGAAGATTGCAGGTGTGCCATTTTGATTCCAACCCTGATCCTGCACTGCGACTATATTGGGATGGGATAACGCAGCAGCAGCTTTTGCCTCGCGAATGAAGCGTTCTACAAATTGTTCATCTTGCGCCAAGTGTGAGTGCATGATCTTGACTGCAACTTTGCGATCAAGGCGAGTATCTAGAGCTTCATAGATGCTGGCCATTCCACCTGTGGCCATCTGGCGGATGAGTTGGTAGCGCCCATCAATGAGCTCGCCGGTCAGGTCAGACATGACCCGAATTCTAGGTAGTCAGTACGAAATCAGCGGCGTTCTGCGTGCCGTGGTCGCGAAAGTGTTGCGCTTGTGTGGCAAGCCACTTTTTCATCTGACTCTCAATCTCTTTTCCATCTCGTTCTAAAACCCTTGCCAAACCTTGAGAATCCTCAATATCAATCCAGATGAGTGCAGATAAAGAATCACGGATTGCCATCTGTCCGCTGCCGACTCCTTCAAGAATGAGAAGTTCTGATTTCTCCAACTCTTCAACTGGAGAGAATGCGCCTGCATGCCAGTCGTAGGTTGAAAGTGAAATGGGTGCGCAGTTCTTGTGAGACTTCACTACATGCTCAAGAACCTCGGCGAGCTGTGAAGTCAAGGCGTTATCCCAACCGTCGTAGAGATCATCCATATGAATTTCGGTGACGGAGTATCGCTGGGCAAGTGCGAGCTTGATATCAAGGGCAAGAGTTGTCTTTCCAGCACCTGCTGGCCCATCGATTGCAATGATGGGCTGGGAAGTGTCCTTACAGAGATCTAAGAGCGCGGCGATGAGTTCCATACCAAGTGCTCCATCCCAGTGCTGCCATTGCAGTAAATGCTACATAGAGCAGCGTTGTAAAGAGTAGCCCCTGTGATGCATAGAGCGCTGTGTATCCGGCATCGACAACGAGCCACATTGGCCAACTGTCGTATTTTTCATAGACCATCAGAATTTGGGCAGCTAGTGAACCAAAGAAGAGAATGGCATCGACATAGGTAGATGCAGCTCCAAGTGATTTAAGAACGGGGCCAAGAGCAAGAGTTGCAAGAAGTATTGCTGCGATTGTGTACACACGGTACTTATTTTTAAATGGACCTGGTTTTGCACCTGTCGGTTCCCATCCATACCAACCAGCAATCGCTGCTGCGATAAATACCAATTGCAGCGCAGCACTTGCATATAACTTGTACTGCAAGAAGAAGATTCCGTACAGAACGCTACTGAGCGCCCACCAAGGCCATGTGATGCGCTTTGCAGTGATGCCAAGTGCAACGCCAATGAATGAAACAACTGATGCAACAAATTCGAGGTAAGAGACTTCATAGCCCCAAGCGGTGAAAAAAGTGGAAAACACGTAGATCCTCATTTCTAGGTCCGCATTACCGGACCAGTCAGACGGTCGACTTCGGTGAAGTCCTCTCAGCCACTGTGGCTCCCGTTGGTGCTTACTTTAACCAATACGTGCAGAAATTGCCTGAATATAGGCAGCTCCTGCAACGCGGGCGCGGCGAGCAGTTGAAGTCTTGGCACGCTTATTGAAGATGTCATAGCCAATTGCTTCGACTTCATCAACGATGCCGCAGTACAACTCACTTGCTGCACGGATACATGGCCGCGACTCTTTATCAAGATAGGCAATGCCAATATCTGCTTCACGTTGCAATTGGCGCACGCGCCCGATTTGGAATTTAAGCGCGGCAATAATTTCAGGGGTCAATGTGCGGCGCTCGAGCATTGCCCGGTCTACTCCAAATTGTGCAAGCTCTTGTAGAGGAAGGTACACGCGTCCACGGTCAAGGTCTTCAGCCACATCGCGGATGAAGTTAGCGAGCTGGAATGCGATACCCAACTTCTTGGCTGCTTCAAAGGCACGTTTATCTGAATACCCAAGAATAGGGACCATCTCAAGTCCGATCACTGCTGCAGATCCATAAACATATTCAAGTAAATCTTCATATGTGTGATATTCGGTGACAGTTAAGTCCATCTCCATCGAATGTAAGAAGTCAACAAAGTGTTGATGAGGGATATCAAATTTACGAGCGGTATCAACCAGAGCCCGGCCAATGTGATCGGTACTGGTTCCTGCTTTGAGATCAGCCAGAACTCCACTACTCCACGAGCGCAGTGCTTCTGCTTTCTCTGCAGGTGAGAGAGTCGAAGCTAGATCATCAACAATTTCATCGGCGTAACGCGCAAAACCGTAGAGCGCATGAACATAAGGGCGCTTATTTTTTGGTAGCAGAAGAGTTGCTAAGTAATAGGTTTTGCCATGCAACGAGTTAAGTCGTTTGCACTCTTCATACGATGCTGCAAGTGCTGCATCCATCTACTTAACCGGACCCACAATACGTTCTGCAGCGAGGCGACCTGAGATAAGAACCATGGGAACGCCAACGCCTGGTTGTGTTCCACTACCTGCGAAGACAACGTTTTCGAAACCAGCAGCCATATTGCGCGGTCTAAATGGGCCTGTCTGGAAGAAGGTATGTGCGCTAGCAAATGGTGCACCGCGTTCCATTCCCTGTGCTTGCCAATCAAGGGGAGTTGTCATTACTTCTGTTTCGATGGCATCGCCAAAGCCTGCGTAACCACGGTCTTCAAGAGTTTGAATCATCTGATCGCGATAAGGCTTTGCCTGTTTGGTCCAATCGATATCAGCATCCAAGTTAGGTGTTGGGTACAAGATGTAATACGACTGCTTGCCTGCTGGTGCAAGCGTTGGGTCATCATGAGTTGGAACTGTTACAAGTACCGAAGGATCAGTCATCAAGACCTTCTTGTTAATGAGTTCATCGAAGACGCCATCCCATGATTCGCCGAAGTGAATATTGTGGTGAGCGATGTGGTCGTACTTCTTAGAAGATCCCACCAATAAAGTGGCGCATGATGGCGAGTAATTAAGGCGCTTGATATTGAGCGGTGTCTTGCCCAGCAAATCGCGCCAGACAACTGGTAGATCTGGGTTCATTACAACGACATCACACTCAATGCGTTCGCCAGTGTTTGTGGTGACTGCTTTGACGCGACCATTCTGTTTGTCCAGACCAGTGACTGTGGTGTTGTACTTAAACTCAACACCATGCTTCGCAGCAGCTGCAGCAAGTGCGCGAGGCACTGCATGCATTCCGCCCTTGGGGAAGAAGACACCGTTCACTGAATCCATGTAGGCAATAACTGCATAAATAGCTAGAGCTTGCTGTGGGCTGACGCCTGCATACATTGCCTGGAATGAGTACACCTTCTGCAAGCGTGGATCCTTGAGGTATTGATTTACTTTTGGCTGTAAGTGTCTAAATCCACCGAGTGCGATGAGTCGCGCCAAGTTAGGCGTTAAAAGATTAAGTGGTGAATCGATGTTCTTATCGATGAAGTCATGCATCTCGTACTTGTAAAGCTTGGTGACGAAATCTACATAGCGGCGATAACCGAGCGCTTCTTCAGGAGAAACTTTCTCGCGAATCTCTTCTTCCATCTGGGCTGTATTTGCGTGGACATCAATCTGCGAATCATCGGCATAGAAGGCGCGGTACAAAGGTGAAAGAGGCATGAGTTCGAGCCAATCCTTCATATCTTCACCGACGCATGAGAATGCATCCTGAATGAGTGATGGCATCGTTAGAACAGTTGGTCCTGTATCGAATGCGTAGCCATCCTTATTCAGAAGACCGTTACGTCCACCTGGTACTGCTTCACGTTCTACAACGGTTACTTTGCGACCAGCACCGGCAAGGCGGAGAGCTGCACTGAGTCCGCCCAGTCCTGCGCCGACAACGACGACGTGATCTGTTGGTCCCTT
>Ga0214917_10001996_pt1 | contig 25469 bp, 43 predicted proteins | sample LL_1208_BB_MetaG_FD_177983 | JGI IMG/M metagenome (GOLD analysis project Ga0214917, IMG submission 177983) | Freshwater microbial communities from Lake Lanier, Atlanta, Georgia, United States - LL_1208_BB | ecosystem: Environmental > Aquatic > Freshwater > Lake | place: USA: Georgia | collected...
TACCCACCAAGTTTGCTAAGTCTTTGCTTAATCTCTCTATCGGCAAAGACCGTGAGTTTAGTTATTCTTCGATTTCAGGGTCATCTTCGTCGTTGTCTGTTTCTTGAGTGACGTCGATTGAGTACACACTCGCGTGGTGGCGGTGTTCTTCCCAGTTGTATCCCTCTTTTTCCGCGTCATCCCACGATTCGGCGTCAACTTCGTACTCGACCTCGACGGTGACTTTGATTGAGTAGCGGTTGGTCATTGTGTGTATCCTCTTTGTTTTGTTTGTGTGGGGATAGGTTTCCTTTCGCTTTTGGGACTCTCCCTTACTGTTCCTATCCCCACACCTATAAGCCTAGTGCATGGCTGTTTGATACTCCAACATTTTTTGGTAACGATTTGATAACGACGGTTGTTTAAAGTTTGGGGCATGAAGATAGGGCAGACCGTAGTCTGCCCTACCAACATTGTTTGATTAGACATTGACTGGTGCAAACGAGTTTGCAATTTCTAGATAGTCTGAATAATCACGCTTTTGCTCGGCGGTCAAGCCAGCAGACTTTATCCACGCTGTCTTGCTGATTTTTGACGCATTGGTTTTGAGACCGATAAAGCGACGAATTGTGTGCAGAGTCAACAGAGACTGTCCAAACTTATCCATGAGCATCTTGCCGCGAGTATCTTCGATTAGTTTGATTCGTACCCAGAATTCTGCCGACGATTCCAAAGTAATCTCATTGATTCCCGTATTCATAGTCAAGAAACAGATTGTTTTAAATATGTCGTAATCTGTCTCGTCATTTGCAATTTGTTCCCAGTCTTTGATTGCTGTTGCATCGTAGTTGAGTGACATTGTCTTATCTCTTTCTCTTTTTGGATTTGGGGATTTTTTCCCTACACTTCATTTTACGCGCGTCTGGCGCGGATTGCCACCTGCGTTACTGAATCGTTATATAGACACAGTAAGTAATGACTCTTGACTAATGTTCCAGAATGGCAGACTGTCTAATCTCTCTTGACATCTCTTGCTTATCCTTTGCTCACTCTTTGATTACTGTGACTAGAACAATAGTTTGCTGTCCAACAGACATTAGTTGCTGTTTCACATCCGCCACTAATTAAACGAAGTTTAATTCGGGCGGGCATCGTCCTACTGTGGAACAACGTTCTAGAACAATGTTCTAGGGCAGGGTCGCGGTTTGTGTTGGAACGAAGTTCCAACTAATAAAGAGAATGAGCGAAGCGAATTCGATTTTGATTTTAGAAAAAAGTTATCCACAGGCTGTGGATAACTTATCAACAACCTGTGGATAACTATTGGCAACTACCAGAGTCTAGGTGGGATTTGTTAGGAGAGTACCGACTGAACGACAGAGAGTAAACGTGCTTTCTCTGCGTTCTGGCTGTCGGACATTCCGCTGGCATCCATCAACAGTTGTTCATTGTTGGATTTGCCGGTTTTGCTGTCGAATCGCTGTGTGCGATTCCAGTCGAGCGCGTCGTAAATCCCATTGAGGGCATACCATGCGTTGCCCGTGGATAGGTTGAAGTCTCCACGGTAGGCGTTCCAAATTCCGTCAACTTTGTTGTCGTATTTGGTTTGTTGTCCTCTGTCGTTGTCCTCTGGGCGAGGGTAAGCGGCGGCGATGATTTTCGAGAATTCGTTGTCGGTAATCTCACGCTCAAACAGGGTCTGAGCGAGAGCGTCGAATTCATCCATGTACGCGCTTGCCATGCCTAGCGTGTCACGCGCCTCCGCGATACGACCGGTCACGCTCTGCGTGTGGCGCATCTTGAATTTGTTAGTCGCGCCCTTGAGCGCGATTGCCAGAGTGTTTGCGCATACGACCCGAGTGGGGGTCAAAGTCGCAACGAGCGACCCTGTCCCGTCGTAGGATGACGTGACTAGTAAGTAGGTTTCTACTTTGTCAGCGACTCCAGTAGGGTCAAGAACGGTTGAGCGAGTCATTGACATTGAGCCAAAGACTACCTGTCCACCCTTGAGACTTCCGGCGGTTTCCCACGTTGTTTCAGGGTCTGCTTCCATGATTCCGTCAGCGAGTGAGAACAATTCTTCATTCGAGACAACTTCGTAACGAGAACGAGCGTGTCCAAGAATTTCAGGCTGTCCCGTAAACGGATTGTCGCGCACGACGTACCGCATCGGGTCAACCGTTGTCCACCCCTCTGGCAGAATTTCATCGACCATTCGAGGATTCCAATTTGCCATGTTTGCGAGTTCCAACATTTCTTGAGTGGTGACAGGCTCAGTAAAGACTGTCCCCAAACCGTGCCATGCCGGTTCGCGGTAACTTGCAAAACTTTCGATATCTGCGGACATTGTCTAACCTTTCTTTGTTGGCAGCCGCCAACGGTGAGTGTGCCTATAAATAGGCTTTGGATAGGTGTCCACCTAGACTCTGTGTAGTTGTCAATGTTCTAAAGGTGAATCGGGCGGTTTTTCAGACTTCCCTTTTCCCTCTGTAACCAGTTTAGTCTATGTCTGTCCGAATCACCTAATCCGTTTTATAACGATTTGGTAACGGAAACCTGAGAGAAACCTGAGAGTTTCCTGAAAAGTTTATGTTGGCGACTAATAAGTTGTTAGTAGGGGGGAATGGGGGGTGTCCCCCCATACTATTGTTCTAGATTATTGTTCTAGAACATATACCTAGAATAAGAGTCTAATTAGAATACTGTTCTAGACTAACTATCTAGAATGATTGTCTAGACTTTGGTTCTAGTGTCTGATAACAAATAGACTTTGTTTCTAGACATTTGGTCTAATTAGTGATTGGAACAATGTTCCAGCGGCAGTAGCCGACTCCATTCAGGTAACTATCAGACAATTCATAGACTTATACCAATAGTCTGGGGATAACCCTGTGCATAACTTTGCCAAAATCCCTGTGTTTACGCGGATTTGCCTGTGGAAAACGATTCTAAGCCTTGTGGATAACACGCGGGGCACAATCATATCCCCCAAAGTTATCCACACACTATCCACAGGTGAGAGCCACTTATCCACAGGTTATACACAGGTTGTCCACAGAGTTATCCACAGCACCCCCCACCATTAGACTAAAAGTCTAGAACAATCGCCCCAGATAACATCCGCGACTACGACCCCAAAGTTGAGGCAGTAGCCAAAAGCGGTGTTTCTCTCTTGGGGGAAAGTGACACTTTCATAGCTAAATCCTAGCAGAAATGCGGGCTAAGCCTAAATCGCCCTAGTAGGTGTGTCACAATTGCCCTATGGATAATGATGACTCTTCATTCGAGGAACTCAGCCTAGGTCAGAATATAGCTAGGTGGCATGAACTGGCTCGAATAGAACGTCGTAGACCTGTTGATTTGTCAAACAAGGAAGACTTGATGGCACACTTGTCGTCTTACCATGGTCACGGCATAAAGTCGCCTAATCTAAGTAGTTCATACGTAGAACTGCCCTCTCCGGTAGGGTACGTGCTAGACAATACTTCGTACCGACATGGGCTGACCAGAGGATTTTCTCGTGGTACCCCAGAGTACAACATGGTCATGGAACCCAGCCGCGAGCTAAACCTTACAGAGATGCAGTTCCTTCATGAAAAACTGCATGAAGGCGTCCACAGAGGAATGGCTCACTACACCGAAGACGGCATCCACCAGCATCTTCAGTAGAAGTTAGCCATAGAACGCCCTTACTGTTCTGTCACAATGTAAGTATGTCCGAAAGCACCCCACTCAGCTCAGAGCAGTTCTTCAAACCTAGAGCTACTACTATGCCTGAGTTTGGTTCTATTAACTATGCCCGTAGGTTGATAAATGGCACTCAGCCCCCGGCAATGTTCGCTACGGCGCGGGAGATTGTAGCCACTCATGCCTTAGGTGATATCGGGATGCATGTCTATAAACAGGGGGAAGACGGGGAGTACGACTATAACCCCATCCTTGATAACGACGAACTCCTTGAGCACAAAGTGAACAATGACCCTGATTTAGCTGAAAACATCCGTGACTACGGGTTTGATTGGGGACAAGAACACTTTAAAGAAGACCCCGTACGTCTTCGAGACGAGACACTCACGAACGGGCACCACCGTGTAGCGAGCATGCTGAAGTACCGTCCGGACGAGTTCCTCCGTATTTATACAGAGCGTTAGTCCTAAAACGCCCTAGCTAATCTGTCACACTAGATATATGGGTGTAGAAGACAACGTCAGCCAACAGCTTAAACCGCTGTTTGAAGACCCGCCAGAGTGGTCACTGCCTCAACAGCAGAAAGACGAGGTCTACAAGGCACGTCTCAAGGTCAAGGGTCTGAAAGAAGCAAAGCCATTGCCCGAAGGGTACAGCACCCATATCGGTGCACCTCAACATCACGTATACGACAATGAAGGCAACTTACGCGGAGGGACGCAGTCCGTCTTTTTAGCGCACAACGGAGAACAAGTCGGTGAAGTTCGCTGGAACACACTGACTGGTCACGTCAACTGGTTAGGTGTACACCCAGACCACCGAATTATTGGTTTACATCACTTGTTGAATGCAGCTCATGAGTGGGCAGCTAAAGAGGGTGGTCTTGGACCTTTTCACTCAGGAAACTTATCGGAGTACAGTGCTTCTCTGATGAAGCGATTTGTTCCTTCTGCCATCTCCAGTGGTACGTATCTTCCTCCACGTCGACAGCACTCTTACTACGAATCGTCTGTGCATGAAAGTCCTTATGCCGATGTCGACCCTCAATCTGAACACGACTTTATGCGGGCTGCAAATACCGCATGCAACATTTTGGATGCAATGCACAGTATCTCCAATGCACAGGAAGTAATTCATGCACGACACGGGGATTTCATCCCCGTAGACCACCCTGATTTCCGAACAGCAAACCACTTAGCTTCAGTGCGTCTGAGGCTACGCCGAGTCCGTAACGAAGTGCTTAACAATCACAGCAACTACGACCTTGCTAATGAAGACGGGTACACCCTAGCAGATGAGATAGAGGAACACCCCTCGTATGACCATGTCCACTTAGAACCACACCTGAAAAACGCTGTCGAGTCCTTGAGAGCAAACGACCAATGAGTAGACAAGAAGAGTTCTCCAACAGCGCGAATCAACACCGCTTTAATCTGTTGTACTCAATTAATGGTATGCAAGCCGACCTCGAAAACCAGATACGCAAAATCGGCGTTGCAGGTAATGCTAGTGGCATCCACGGAGATGTTGCACCCGATGGAGAGATACTGCCCCATAAGAAGGGCAACTTCTCTTATGACCCTCCCGTATAAGCAAGGGCGTTTTAAACATGGCGAGAGTAATCGAATTCGACTCAAGTAGAGAGCAAGCCCAACAAGCACGTACCAAAGCAATAGTGCAAGACGTACAAGCCAATCAAGATGTACAAGCCATCCTCCAAGTAACGGGGGATAAGCGTGTGCGTCCAAAAGCCGTCAAAGCTTCGAGATATAAGCGAAAATCTAATTAAGGATTAAAAATGGCAGAGTACTACCACGTATCTCCTACGTACAACAAGAAGAGAATTCTTAACAGGGGTCTAGACCCTTACGCTCCCTCTAACGGGTGGGGAGACCCGATGGACGAAAAATACGAGGATTTGGACGATGCGGAGTTTGACGAGAAGTTCCACCAACCAATGCGTCGTGTCCACTTCGCTACAGGTATCGATGATGCACGTAAGTGGGCTGAACAGGTAGAGTTGACACAAGGGGATACTACCGAGATGTCTCTATTCAAGATAGACACTAAAGGTCTCCCTCTTATCCAAAAAACATCCGACATTGGTTTAGTGGACACGTACACCCCCAAAACTGTAAAGCCACATCGCATTACCCACGTAGAAGACTTTTACCCCCACGACTATAACTAACTTGTAACAGAGTTTAAATAGCCAAAAAATAAAGGTGCCGCGAATGCGCCAGATAACCTGTGTCTGTGGCTCTTGGATGTCACAATAGGTACATGGCTTTAGACTTCTACGACAACGGGACTCTGTCGTCTCCAAATTGTGCGGAATGTAAGGGGGGCATTCATGTGGAAGACAATCAGTGGAAGCACAACCACTATTTAGACAAAATACCCCCTTTTTGGGGCAAGTTGGCTGATGAAGAAGAGTCGGGCAAGTCGCAGACTGGCTTAGGGTCGTTCTTCAGCGATGTGCGCAGCAATGCGGACGGCAAATTCAAAGACACGCAACATCAAGCGGTTCCTCATGATGGTCGAACCATTGCTCAACAAAACGCCAGCGACGAACTCTTGCAGTACGAGCTTGTTTCTCGTCCAGAAGAAGCAAGTTACTACGCACCAAAAGACCTTGAAGGCAAGGACATTGAGCCTAAGCTTTTTGCACACAACGTGGGTAAACAATTAAAGGGCTATGTCCCTCCGCCATCCAACAAGCGGGGACCACGCGGTCCCGGTAGGAGAGCATAATGCCTAGCCCTTTATCTGGACCTCTGTTTAAGCACAGTCCTGACGGCACTGTTCAGTTGCCGATGTTTGCGACTGCGGGCGAGATTCTTGACCACTACAAGCCCGCTGACCTCCAGTCATATCAAGGCAACGTAGAGCACATGTTGGCAGATAAGCAAGAAGAAGCTGACTCTCGCCCCGGTGTGGGGTATCGACCAGTCCCCGAAGACTTTAACACAATGCCTAAAGCTGACCGTGCGTCTGGTTGGTACGGCGGTCTCACACAGCGGATAAAGAAGCACGGCTACGACTGGAGTAAGCCCGTAGAGGTCTGGGGTATGGGGAAACTTATCACCGATGGGCACCACAGACTTGCAGTGATGCACCGTGACCGTCCGGATGAATTTATACCTATTAAGTATGACAATGACGAGATTTCTTACCGCATGCACTTGCAGAATAAATACGACGATTTGGCAGAGACTCTGGGACCTGACCTCGCCAATATCGCGTTCAAGCCCCACGAATACCCCTACATTAAACGTCAACTCAATAAGGGTCCGATTGAAGAGATTAACCTCTAATCGTGGAATTGTACGATAATACCGAGTGGGGGCACGGTAACCGTCAGCTATACGGCACCAAGCTCAACCGCCACCAGTTCCCCAATACTCCTGAAAACCACTAAGGAAGAGCAATAAATGGAATGCCAGATTTGCAGTAAGAATCAAGAGACGCTGTGGTTTAAAAAGTGCGTGGACTGTTGGGAAGAAGATGCGCGTGTCTATTACGACAAATGGATAGCTGGAAAGTAGACTGCCCCACATGATTACTATCGATACCCCCACCATGTACATCGGAACCGCTCTTACTTACGAAGAAAAACAACTTGTAGAGGACGCTGTATTCTTCGACAGCATTGAGCTTGCTAAGCCCACTGCTCAGCGTAAGGCTAAGGAAGCGGGCATGCTGTTTGGCAATGTCTATGCCATCAGTACCATCGTAGACAATAAAGGTGTACGACACCCCTACCGCATCATTAAGCATGTTGACTGGTCCATCTAAGATTGACCCAGAAGACCCTATTTACCCCGGTTACCCGTTAATCGGGTGGCGTAAAATAACCCTGAAAGAAGAAAGTAAAGGAACTGAAGTGTCTGTTTTTCAACCTGCCCCTGTAAAAACCGTATCTAAGCCCCGAGGTGTTGCTAAGCGTCGCACAGGCGCGTCTACGCGCATCAATGCAGATAACATTTGGTTGTATCGCTTTATTGCTATCGGCGTCATTGCCGGAGCACTTGCCGCATTTGCCACATCATGGACAGGTCTTCTATACGTTGCAGGATGGCAAGCACTGCCCGTTGGGTGGGAATGGCTTACCCCCGTCATGATTGACATCCCCATCGTTGTTTTGAGCCTTGGCGCTCTGGCAAAGCGTAGTCGTGGGGAAAACCACTGGTGGTTCCTTGCATTTGCTATTTTCCTTACGCTCTTGTCTTCTGTGGCAAACTTTGCCCACACAGTGTCCGTAAATGGTCTGAATGACTACACGGGCTGGATTGGTGCGTCTTTGAACGCTCTTGCACCTGCGTTTGTTCTTTTGACCACTGAAGTTCTTGGTAGCCTTGTCACACGACCGGTTTCCAAAAAGAAGTAATATGTCTACTAATGAGCACTTTGACACAGGCTTCTCTGAAGCTCTGAAGGTGGCTCAACAACAGGCTAACCGCGAAGGGCGCTCCGTCCGTGTCGGTGAGGTGTGGGTAAATCCTTCCTCAGCGTCGCTGGCGAAGCGCCCTCGCTTTGATAACATCAACAAAGGATTCGCAGAAGGTAAAGCCCTCAAATAACCGTCAAATTAGGCATACTGGTCTAATGGGACGTAAAGAAGAGTTTTCTACGGGAGGAACTCCCCACGTGTACGCGAGGGGAAGTATTCGCCGTCGTTTGCCCGCTACTATGACCCCCAACGAAATTGTTTCACAATATCGGTCTGGCGACTTAAGGCATAGAGACAAAGCAGAGCAGGACTCCCTAGGAGAAGAGCGGGGCGGATTAAAGTGGCTAATGGACATCTCCTACCAAGGTGCTCATGGTCGATGGAACGGGGCATCGACTTCTCTCGCTGAAAGCATTCAGGAAAAGGGATACGACCCGCAGTACCCAATCGTACTAAACCCCAACCATTCTCAGGGTCCTACTATTATTGACGGGCACCACAGACTTGCAGTGATGTTGAAAACAGCCCCCGACACTCCTATCCCCGTAATGTTTACAGACGATGAGATGTACAACCGCACCATCGAAGATGAGCCAGAAAAGTTTACTAAACGCAAATTAATGGAGCCAAAACCAAGACCAAATATTTACGCTGGAAACTGTAAAGCTTGTGGTCAAAAAGTACCAGAAGGAGAAGGCGTGCTTATTAAGGTTCAAGGTCGAGGAAATCCGTTCCACCTATATCATCCCCATCACTTGACCTCAAAACAACGAACTTTGTACCCTAAGTACAAATCACGAAAGCAAACTACTGATGGGTCGTAACGAAAGCTTCAACCAAGGCAGAGGACGCCGTAAAATGGTTGGCGCACAGATTGCTGCTGAGAAACGCGCTGAGATTTCGCGCAAACTCCGCGAGGGCGACCGTCCTAGGCAGGGGCAAGACCCTGACCAAGGGTTCCCCATTACGGTTTACCCAGAGAACAAGTGCCCCCATGAAGGCTGCTCTGCTGCGTACTTCTTGCCAAAAGACCTCGATAACCACGTCGAAATCAAACATCCCCCAAAGAACCTATGAGCCGCCAACAAGAGCTTCAGCAGGGGTATCTCGGCGTACGGGAACTTCCTCACTACGCGGGAGACTTCTCCTACGTACGTAAGCACCCCTACATTGATTTCCGCCACAGTGCCTCCCCTATTTACCAAAGTCAGAATAGTGAGTGGGCAAACGACTACAGAATGCCGGGTGAACGATGACTGACGCAGCTAATGTTGGGCAACAAATGGATGGGATTCTAGAACCCATTACTTTCCGGTACCATTCCCGCGAACCGATGACGGGCAAAAACATCAACCACATCCTTGTGGCAAAAACAAAAGCAATGATTGACTTCGGAGATGGCACTAAGTTTCCCACAACTGTTGGCGGGCAAATTCACTGGAGCAAGAAGAGTGGAAAGATTGCTTGGATTGAAGTCCCGGAAGCTGCTCGACACTTGGGTATCGGCACGGCTTTGGTTAATGAAGCTCATCGACTTTCTGAGGAAAAGGGGTTTGTAGCTCCTAAGCACAGTAACGTACGTACCGACGCTGGTGAGGGGTTTGTACAAGCTATTGACTCTGACGCTAAACCTCGCACGATTCGGGGAGAGGTTTAGCCATGAGAAAATGGGAAGACATAGTTAACTCAGGGCTTATTCCCCAAGAGTACACCGACTACATGCAAAGGCATAAGCAAGGAGAAAAACCTAGAGTTTTTCTCGATATGCCCGAAGAAGAGGCTGATTCTCGGGGTCAGGCAATTAACGACGCCATTAATAGGGCTAAAGGACAAATTGGACGTAAGGGGGAACGAGGCGGAACCCCGGAGTACATGAAGGCGGAATGGAACTGGTCCGACGAACAGTTGGCTAAAGCAGCAACTTTTTACCACGCCACTCCCAAGCACAGCCGTCCCGGAATCGAACTCCATGGGCTTCGCCCGACTTTGACTACTACAGTCGGTGACCCGCACGAGATGAAGCAGCGTTACGGGGTATTTGGCAGCCCAACCACTCACGGTCCTAGCGCAGGGTATGGGCTTGACCCCGCACACCCCGACCCAGATGGAATCAAACGAGCAGACATTTACGAAGTACGTTTGCCTCTACAAGACCTGCGTATTGACCCTTACGGCGTCCCTTTTTCAGAACGAACTGTTAAGCCCCACGAATTTGAGCGCGTAGGTCACGCATTACGCCGACCCGGTAGTCATGAAGAAGAAGTTCACTGGGGTAAAGAAGAAGACTGTGAGCACTGCCGATGAGTAGCGAATACAACTTCAGCAAGGAGCAGCTTGGAGACTATCTCCCCGGCATGGCTCCCGAACAAGATGACCTACAAGCTGCTGGGTTTGTAAAGGTATACCGTGGTCTCCACAAAGGGTACCCCAACACTATCCGTTCATCCAAGGATATTGACCTCAATAGTCTAGGTGCGCACTGGACTACTGAACGGGGTGTTGCACAGTCATTTGCGTCGCACAGCGGAAGAGTGATTGACCCCGATGGCTACTTGGTAGAGGGGTGGGTTCACCCGCGACACACTGCTCAGGTCAAAACCAACCCAGAAGATGCGGCGAGGTATGGTAACCGGGGAATCTTCGGTAAAGACAGTGGTGAGGCTGAGGTTACAGTCCGAGATGGTGCGCCCATCCGTTTAACAGCCATGTCAAAAGTTCACCAAGAAAACGACCCTGACGATGGCTGGGGCGAAGATATTTTCACTGAGAAGCCTGTAGTAAACTTCAAACCTCAAATTGCACGTTCTCGGTCACACGAGCACTCTGTAGACTGGAGAATCTAATGACAGACCAAACTCAGCCCATCTACAAAGCAGAGCGCATTTGGCGAGGTTCTACGCCATCTGCTGGACGTAGCATTAGCCCGCAAGCAGCGTACGACCTTACGGGGGAGATTATCCATCACCCCAACGCAAACAGTATTGAGGGCATCCAAAACGTGCGGGAAGCTTTCACACCAGAGAAGTTTAAGCTCCATACTCCGGGAACCGAGTTTGAGCTTCCTCAGGGACTACACGCTGCAACCACCAGTGAGGGTCACATCATTGTGCGCCCTGAACGCCTGACTCCGGGAATAATTACGCACGAAGCTTCCCATCTTGTTACCAGACTCAGCTCACAGTTTGATGAGCACCTCCCCCAGCACGACGCTGCTTTTGCCCGCCAGCACGTAGAGACGGCACACGCTGTTTTGGGGCGTCCCGCTGGGCGCAGACTGGCTTTGGCATACGACCAGCATGGTGTCGAGTTAGGCAGATAATGGCAGCATCAGACCACCTTGGCGCACAGTGGAAGAAGTTTCACGGAAGCGATGCTGAGTTGAACGAGGGCGACCTTGTTGAACCACGTGTTACGGAACGTACCCGTATGCTGGGGGATGTTGACCAGACTGCACTAGCACACGTAGTTTCTCACCCATTAGTGGCATCTACCTATGGAAAGCACGTCTACGAGGTAGTTCCTACCGGAATTGAGAAAGAGCACGGTAGCCACACCGGTCCCATGGGCGAAGCAATCCGTCACTGGTCATCAACGTCAGGGTATCGGGTTGTCAAGAAAGTCGAGCCAAACGAGGCTCTCTACGAAATTCCTATTGAACACCTTTACCCCAAGCAGTAGTCTGCTACAATCCTTTTAGACATGCCAACCGGGTGTCGTTTAAGCTGCTGGTCTTCGGACAGCGGAGACTAGCAAATCTACGTCTAAGGAGTAGAAATGTATTACAAGCAAGGACCCAATCAGTGGGAAGTTCCAAACCCCCACAAGAACCCGTATTCCCCCAGTCCCAAGGACGAATGGGATAAGTACACAGGTAAGCCACTAGAGAAGGCTAAGCCCCTCACCGTTTCGGACTTGTTCCCGAATCTTGACCGCTGGGCAATTGGCTTTGACCCCTTCTTCTCTGCTTTGGAATCTGCCAAGGCGACTAAGGCTCCGTCGTACCCGCCGTACAACGTAACCCGCTCTGGGGACGTGTACACCATTGAAATGGCATTGGCTGGTCTGAAGAAGAGCGACCTTGAGATTACCGTCAAGGAACGCACCCTCACCATCGCCACCACGGAAAAGGCGGTGGACAAGCCCTCTGGTAAGAAGGACTCTGTCGAGGTGCTTCATCAGGGCATCGCATCTCGTGCATTCACTACCAACTTCGCGTTGGGCGAGAATATCGAGGTCACGGACGCCAAGATGGAAGACGGTATTCTAACCGTCACCTGCACCGACGTCATTCCTGAAGACAAGAAACCAAAGACAATTACTATCAAGTAGTTACTGGTAACCCCCGCTACGGCGGGGGTTACCTATTTCGACACGCCGTAGTCAGCCCGTGCGAATTACACCCGTGTGATACGCTGACCCAGACCATTGGACAACCAAAGGAACACTAATATGTCTCCCCTGATAGACGACCCAGAGTATCTCGCTGATATTCGAAACATGAATCTCAGTAGTCGAGATATCTCCCGCAAGTGGAGTATTGGAAAGACCACTGTAACAGACCATCGAGATAGATTGGGAATCCGTCGCCCAACCAGCAGTCAAACTGCTGGGATGCCATCTAAGGCACAAGAGTCGTTCTCTGAGGACTCTGACGGTACGCGCGTCGTAGAAGCTATTAGAGACCGTCCTGTGACACTTGACGATGCTCGTGCGTGGATTGAAGCGTCTGGTGACAACCCGGATGACTACAACATCGCTATTCGCTCCATTGCGTATGGTCAGGATATGTTCTCTAACCGCATGTCGGCTAGTCCTAAATTTAAGAAGAACTCGGTCAAGGTAGACCAAGTTGACTTCGAGAAGGCAAGTAAGTTCATTCAGGACTTCACATATATTCCTCCTAAAAAGGACTTCCTTGTTGATTTGGCAGTTTTACAGCCCACAGATGAGCAATGGGGTAAAACAGACTTCAACGGTGGCTCAGAGCAGACTCTAGAACGAATCATGAACTCGTATGGCGGATTTGCCGAATATGTCAGGGAATACCGCCCACGCGAGGTTCTGTTTGCCAAGACCGGTGACGGCATCGAAAACACGTGTAACACCTCAAGTCAGCGCGACACTAACGACCTTGACCTTCCTCATCAGATTCTGGCAATGTTTCAGGCAGATTTGGTTGGTATTCGCATGATTGCGCCCCTAACGGAGTACTTAACAGTAGCCCACGTCCCGTCTAACCACGGACGCTGGCGCGTAGGTCAAAAGGCAGATGGCGGAGATGCACACGCTGATTTTGGCATTACAAACGCCAAAGCTATCGACCACGCACTTCAGACTCTCAGCAATTTTGATAACGTTGAAATTGTATTGCCTGAGCCTCACATGGAGTCCTTGGCAGTATCCGTTGGGAATATGCGTATCGGTCTTGTACACGGACACCAGTCAAGCGGTCCCGACAAGATGGGCGAATGGTGGGCGCGTCAAGACCATGGACGTATGCCCACATGGGATGCGGATGCTCTATTTGTGGGTCATTGGCACTCATACCGCGTATACGAATCTGGGGATGGGCGACCTGTATTTGTAGGTCCAGCTTCGGATAATGGCTCGTCATGGTTCTCTAATCTCAAGGGAGAACGCGCTACTGCGGGTATGTTGGCGGTAAGTTTTGTTGGTAAAAAATGGAAATACCAAGACATCTTGTAGGTAACAAGGTTATTTAAACTGCCTCTCGGTACAATTGTCTGAGAGGCAGTTGCCTTTTTACGAAGGAGAGTTATCTTGGGAATGCCAAATCCCTTTGCAGGATATCCAGTTACTGATGACTGGGCAGCTCACCGTGCACGTGGGTCTCTTGGAGGTACCGATTATGGAACTCCAGTAGGTACCCCGATTTATGCACCTAACCCCGGTTATGTAAGCTACGAATATGGCAATGGGTCTGGTGGATACATCATTACCCTTGCCCTTGCTGACAGTCCCGGATACAAGATGCAGTTTTTGCACTGCTCATCTTTTGAAGGCACCAACCGCAACGTTAACACGGGAGACCTTCTCGGCTACACCGGAGGGGCAGCCGGAGCACCCGGTGCTGGTTCTTCAACGGGACCTCACGTTCACGTTCACATCATCAACCCCAACGGTGGACGTGAAGACGTACAGCCGTGGTTCGTCAACTCAACGCCCTCCAGCTCTTCCGCACTATCTGTTGACGGAGATTTTGGTCCACGTACCCGGCGTGCTCTTCAAACAGCCCTCGGTGTAACGGCAGATGGTGACTTTGGTCCTGCAAGTACCCGTGCACTCCAGTCTTTCCTTGGAGTCACTGTTGATGGTTCATGGGGTCCTGCTACCACTCGCGCTTTGCAGGGATTCCTTGGCGTAACAGCGGACGGCAGCTTCGGTCCTCAAACGGTTCGTGCTCTTCAGGCAAGCTTGAATGCCGGAACGTTTGTTAAGCCCGCTCCGGCACCCGCACCCAAGCCTCAGCCAAAACCCGAACCTAAGCCCGAGCCTAAACCCGAGCCTGTTCCTGCACCGGAACCTCCTAAACCGGTAGTTGAGCCAGTAGTCCCCACTCCAGCCCCAGTAACCCCACCTCAACCTGTAAAGGACCCAGTAATGCCAGAAATCACGCCCCTTCCCGAGGCTTCTACTAATGCAGCAAATGACGCTCTTGGAATCCTGATTCCTGACCCGAAGCGTCGTAAGCTTGCCTACGCGCTGTACGGTCTGACCTCTCTTGTCATCAGCAACGTTGCAGTTGGCGTCCTTGCCAGCGGAACTCAGGCTCCGGGCTGGCTGGTCATCGCACTCGCAGTCACCGGTAACCTCGCAGCACCCTTCGCCACGCTTGCCATCGCCAACGCGGGCAACAAGAAGTAGCAAAAAACGAAGGAAGCCCCTCGGTAAAGCACCGGGGGGCTTTCTGCTTTGATACACTAGAAACCTACTTGCCCCCGTCTTTGTGGCGGGGGTACTTCTATCTAAAAACCAACAGAAATGAGTGCATTATGGGCATTTTGGGACAGGGATTACAAGAGGGCTTGCTTCTCAAGCCGGTCAAATACCAATGGGCTTACGAGTTTTACAACCAAGCAATTCGCAACACATGGTTCCCTGAAGAAGTGCAGTTGGGAGAAGACCTTGCTGATTTCAAGAAAATGACCGAAGATGAACAACACGCGCTAACCTTCCTTCTTTCGTTCATGAATCCGGCTGAACTCATTGTCAACAAAGCTCTTGCTTTTGGAGTTTACCCGTACGTTAACTCGGCTGAGGCGCACATGTACTTGGCTCGCCAAATGTTCGAAGAAACCAACCACGTTGCCAGTTTTGAGTACATGCTGGAGACGTTCCCGGTAGACCGAGAAACCATCTACAACCAGCACATTGATGCGCCGGAAATTGCCGCTAAAGAAGCGTTTGAGATGCGCTACATTCGTCGAATGATTGAAGAAACCCTTGACATTAACACCGTTGAAGGAAAGCAGGACTTTGTCCGCAATCTCGTGGCTTACAACGTCATTATGGAGGGAATCTTCTTTTGGTCGCAATTTGCCGTGGCATTGTCGTTCCGCCAGCGTAACTTGCTCCGCAACTTCGGAACCATGGTGGACTGGATTGTCCGCGATGAGTCCTTGCACCTAAAGTTTGGAATCAATCTCATTCTCACGGTTCTCGAAGAAAACCCGGAAGTGGCTAACCCAGAATTTGCTGAAGAAATTAGACAAATGATTTTGGACGCTGTCGAATTGGAGCGCAACTACAACGCAGCCCTACTGCCCAACGGAATCCTTGGGATGAACGCCGAGTACATCAACAAGTACGTCGAGTACACGGCAGACCGTCGTTTGGAAGAGTTGGGGTTTGAAGCCCACTACAAAGCAGCTAATCCGCTGAAATGGATGGCTACGGCGTCGGATACGCTTCAGCTCGTAAATTTCTTCGAATCAACTAACACGAGCTACGAAGTTCGCTCTGGAGAGACTCGGTAACCAAACGCCAAAGCATCGTAGTAAGATACTTGCATGACGCAGATGATACACAGCCCAAAATCAGAAGAGCAGATTGCTTTTGTTAGCGAGAAGCTGGGGCGCAAACCAAGCAATATTTCGTACAACCCTATTTGGGATACGTGGCAACTTACCTACCGCGTTCCTCGTGGGGCTAACTCTCAAGATGTCATTGTAGAGCTTCGGGAAAACTCTCAAGAAGTGCGAGTTTTTGCAATGCCTCTACTTGACAGCTTCCATCCCATTGACGACATTGCGGATGCGTTTGAAAAGATGTCAAAAAGGGTAGAAGATATTCCACTCATTCTTCACGAAAAGTAGTAGTATCTATATGCAGACCGGCTAGCTAGCGTGTGTTGGTCTGCTTACGGAACCCCCGCTTTGGATTGGGCATACTCAATCGGGCGGGGGTTCTCTTTATCTGTCATACTTTTTGTATGGCAAACAAGTCTCGTAGCGCATCCACGCGCAATGACAACCGCCCCAATGGTAAGGGCGCTAAGAAGCGTCCCAAGAAATTCGACACAATTAAGCGCAGATTGGTAACTGCGTAATGGGTCGTAATAACGCAGACTTTCAAAACCAAGCCCTGTACCACGGGACCAACCATCCCTTTGAAATAGGCGATGTGGTAGTTCCGGGGTTTCACGGTGCCTACGCAACCACTGATGCCGGTGTCGCTAGGGCGTACGCTGAGGATAAGGCTATGACAGAAGTATCCCCGGTGAACGAGTATCGAATCCCCAAGGTGTACACGGTAGAACCTCTCGACCACGATGAAGCGGGTCCTGATAGATACGACACCCCCGGAGTCATCGTAAGTACAAAGGGATTCCGCGTCACAGGTAAGGTAGAAGAGTAATGGGTCGTAATAACGCAGACTTCAAAGCTGGGCATGGGCTTACTCAAGCTCAAGCCACTTCGTGGACCCCTAACGAGCTGGACGTGACTCGTGACTTTGACGGAACTCCGACAACTGTCGGGATGGTTCCCACCCACGTTGTTGCGCGATACACAGAGTTTGATAGGAACTCCGAGAATCCTGAAAAGGTAAACAGACTCGCTAAAGATATTGCGGAAAATGGAATCCGAGAACCTCTTCAGATTGACTACCACCACGACACCGGATGGGGAACACTGGTTGAGGGCAACCATCGAGTTGCTGCCGCTTTGAAGCTTGGCTTGACACATGTCCCGGTTGTTGTTACGGGCGTACTGAGTAGGCGACCTAAGGGTGCGCCTCTCCACTTGTCCGAGGGAGAAATGCCGACACCTCCCGAGTGGATGACCCACCGTAATCCTCCGTACTTCAAACAGGCTCACCCCTCTGCTTTCCAAGAGTTGGCTGGTCAATAATGGGGCGTAATAACGCAGACTTTGAGTCTCAAATACTTATTCATCGAGGGCTTACTGTACCCCCAGAACAAGTAAACACGGACTCTTTGGGCGAATCATGGACTTTAGACCCGGAGATTGCTAAGACTTTTGCCGGGGAGTCAGGAAGTGTCGTTACTGGCAAGGTGAGCGTGAAGGACACGGTCCCAAGCGAATGGCAAACACGCAAAGAAGCATGGACAAAAGACCCGACTCATTTCGACCCCGAGGATGACTACTCCGGGGACGACCCTGAAAAAGAAGTAACTGTACACCCCGAAGCTAAGGTGACCGTCACTTCGATTAAAAAGGTGAAAAAGTAATGGGTCGTAATAACGAAGACTTTTTTGCTGAATACAACCGGCATCATGTCCCATTTAACTCGTGGGATGGCAATGGAAGTACAACAGAGTATTCTGACATCCGTAAAGGAGCATCCCATCCGGATGTAGTACACGCCTTTACTCACGGACATTGTCACGGACTTGCTTGTCAGATTAATGAGCTTGCGGGGCACCCCATTGGTAAAGTCGTGTACTCTAACCCCGACCCCGATAACCCCAATGAGCATGGGGCAATACACTACTTTAACTACGATAAGTCAAACCCAAAATTTGGGTTTGATATTCATGGTCGTAGACCGGTAGAGGAAATTGTAAACAGTTGTAAAAATGGTTGGGGGGACCCCATGCATCACGAGGTGGTCTCAAAAGAAGACTTCCACAAAGAAACTGCTAATGAAGAAGACTGGCTACCTATCCATCATGAGGCATCTAATACCGTTGCAAAACAAATTCTAGGTATGGAGTAATTGGTTACCAATTTGACACACACCATAAAATGTGTGTTAGACTCTCTGTAACGCAAGGGCGACGGTCCAAGCGGAGTGATGGCTGAATGTGTCCCTCCAGTGGGGAACTAAAGCACAGTTGGGCTTAGCGGCTTTCCCTAGCGGGAGTAACGACTGGTCGGGTGCGGTACAGAATATATCGCTGGGAACCCGTGGTGGTAAAAGGCAATCCACCCACTCACACACCCCCCTCTCCGGAGGGGGTTTCGTGTTTTATATAATAATGTCTCTGTCATACTTGATTTATGGGTGCTAATAATTCAGACTTCTTTGACGGCGGTAACAACGCTCGTCTTAACCAATACGGTGCTCCTAAGGAAACCGAAGAACTTGATGGTCCTCGTGCTCCAAGTCAGTCCGGTGCAGAGAATCGTTTTGCCGGTTATACGGCTGGTAAGGTTGCTGGCAGTGGGTCGTACTCATAATGCACCCCCGTCAAGACCACAGTCAGCTTTCCTCTATCTTTGAAGATGAGTGGTACAAGCGTCTCAAGAATGACCCTGTGTACGCCGGTTTGGGCGGCAGGTACTACGGCTACCCAGCGTACATCGGCTCTATGTCAATGTACAACGGCATGACCACAGCACTTCCCCACGATGACCAAGCACAACCAGATGCTGATTCCAAGATAGCTGGGGCTGCCCAAGAAGTCGGGGCAACTGGGGATTCGATGGGCGGAACAGACGTAGGTCTTTAACACCCCAAGTGGAGTTAAGGGACTATGCTTGGCGTTCTTTTGTCATCATAGATATATGATTCCCCGCAAGCCTCTGGCACCAAATAACGGTGCACCAAACAGGGGCTTGTTCTCTGAGTTCCCTTACTCTCCTACGTTCCCTAAATCACGGGAACAATCGTCCATTTTTCGCTACAACTCTCCGGGGCGTGGCATGAATGGGGAACATAACAGCGGTAATCCCGGCTCAGAAGAGCTGTGGAGGAGTGTGTATGCCTTAGCAAAGCCTTGGGCAAAGTAATAACAATTTTTGGGATACCAGAAGGAACTTTCCATGATTCAAGTAGACATCCAAGTTTTGGCATCAATGGCAGCCGTGTTGACTGCAAGCATTACGTTACTGACCGTGGTGGTGATACCTCTTTTGCGTAGGGTTAGAAAAATTAACGATGGGTGGGATGACTTTATGCGGGACTGGAAAGGTGAGCCAGCCGAGCCGGGACGAGACCATGCGCCCGGTGTCATGGAGAGGTTGAACGCCATTGATGGCGAGTTTAAAAAGAATAGTGGCTCAACTTTAAAGGATGCAGTAGCCCGTATCGAGCGTAAACTTGACGAAGTAGATGAGCGCCTCCAAAAGGGAGACGAGCGCATGACTCGCATCGAAAACAAGCTGGAGAAGTAATGCCCGGTCTAAACACCTCGCACGACGTAAGCGGTCACCGCTACGGTAAGGGCGAGCTTCCCATTGGCTCTCTTGCAAATGCTGCTAGAAAAGCGTTTCTTGCTGGGCGCGACAAAAAGCGCAAAGAGCTTGAAAAGAACAAGCCCAAAGATGACAACAAAACTACCGATAAAGAGCCGGAACCACCAAAATCCAACAAGGTGTTTATTGCTGGTAACACTATCGGTAAGCGCCCAGTTGAGCTTCCTTCTCCCACAATTGTAGGTGAAGGTGGAAGGGTGGCAAGCAACGAGGATTATTGGAAAGCAAAGCAACGGAATACTGACGCTGCGGCGCATTATCAAGAGCAGTTAACTATTCAAAACCACAGTAATCATCAGTTCCAAAACTATGCTGTCCCCCATCTTCCGGGCAAACCCATGCGAGCCACAGGGTACGGACCTACCAACCCTAAGACCGGTGGGTTTAACAAAGTTAAGATGGGCAAACTTCAAAAAGAAGCAAATAACATTGAAGCCCTGCGTGCCCACAACCGGGAGCTTCAATCTCGACGACCTCAACCACCGGCTGCGGAAAGTACTCCGCCATCTACCGGAGAAGCTCCAAAAACAATCAGCGATAGCTGAGTTCAGCAGGAACTTTTCTCAACCATTTGACAAGGTAGTAACCTACCTTTAAGGAGTGACCCATGACCCCGTGCGCTAACTGTTTAGACGAAGCGATTGTTGAATACCCCATTGCGGGCGACATCCGTATCTTCTATTGCGAAAAGCACATCCCTTCTTTTTTGCTTAAACCAGACTACAAAGGGCGGCTTAACTACAACATCAACGTAGCCGCTTCGATAGCGGAGAGTGTTGCTGAGGAATCAGCGGTCGAACAGCCAAGTAAGAAGAAATCATCAAAAACTTCAACCGAAGAAACAACCACCACAAAGACGCCAGCAGAGGCAGAAGGAGAGTAATTATGAACGAGTTTGACACTGTCGGGGGATACGCATGCCCTATCGACCCTGCTGAGGCTGAACTTTGCGAAGGATGCCAGTAAGTTAACTCTTTGCCTTAGCCCCCCGAAAAGGGGGCTTTGTGCTTTTATTGGAATATCCCTATAACCCGAAAGTATCGTGATATGCCGATAATCCGTAAATTTGCCATTCAAGGGCATCCGATTCCCAAAACCGCGCACGCTCCTCGTGGACCATTTCCTCCAGAGGTTATCTCCCAGTCCTCGGTGTACTACGGGGAAGAAACTCATGGAGATTCACTGCATGAAGCTTTGGATGACATTAGGCTGTTTCGTTGCAAAGATTGTGCCACCATTTTATATGAGGACGAGTTATCTACGCACCAGTGTGAAGACGACGAATCCAACCCCGACGCGTAGGGGTATTCACTCTCTAGAGAAAGAACAATCATGGCAACTAACAACAATGGTCATCTTATTGATGACGCAGGTAACGTCGTTGTTGACTTCGTTTGGGGCAACATGCCGCTCCAGCCGAACGATGACCGCGTAGAGCCAAATCTGCTCAACTACACCCTTGACAACCACATCATTGCTGATTCAAACTGGGGCGGTTACCCGCTCTTTACCGCAAACAGTGCTGGTTCGGATGTTTCTGGTTCAACCGATTACATCACCGTTCCCAACGTTCTTGGTAAGACAACTGCTCTTGCTATCGACGCTCTTGAGGACGCTGGTTTCACCACAACTGCTGGTGTAAACACCATCACGACGGCGTCCGCCGCAACCAACACTGCAACCCAGCCGACCCGCATTAACGTTACTGCAACTACGGCAGCTACCGTTTACGTAACCGGTGGAACCGGAACGTGGGCTACCGGCACTAAGGTGACCATTGCTGCTGGAACGGGAATCCCCGCTGCATTGGTTGGTACGTGGACTGTTACCGGGGGTAGCGGAAGCACCCTCACTATTTCTGGTAGCGGTTGGACTGTTGCCGACACTGGTGCGATTACCCCCGGAACTCGCCTTACTGGTGCAACGGGAACCATCAAGGCTCAGAGCATTGCTGGTGGCGCTGCTACCACCGCTCCGGGTACGGCTATCACCATTACTCCTTGGGCTTAAGTCTTAGGTAACTGATGGCTAATGCAGGTTTGCCCCTAGGGGGTCAATTCCCTACTCGTGGCGAGATAGGGGCAAACCTGCCACCCTACGTCGAGAACCCCCGTGCAGTCGGGGCTAACCGAGGTTACGGCAAGTACGACCGTCTTTCATCTATTTGGGCAAATGAATCCGCCCAGTACATGGACCAAGAGTACATTCAATCTGAAGAAAACACGCTGACTGCTAATAACCTCGCAGAGGACCAGCGTAACTTTGAAGCGCAAATTGTTAAGTTGACAGATATTCCCACATCGTCAACTAACTACACCCGACCACGAACTGTTGCTGCGGGGTATGACCCGCAGAGTAAAACAATGACCGTAGTGTTCCGCGATGGGACGTTCTACAATTACTACGATGTAAGTCCGGGTGAGTGGGAAAACTTTTCGGCGTCTTACTCTAAAGGTCGTCCGTGGCTTAACCGAAAAAATCGTAATCAGGGTGCTGACGGTTTGTTTATCGGTAAGCCTCGTGGTCAGGCTAACATTGAAGACATTGACCCGATTGTGCGGGAGCAACTTTACCGTGTTGCCCGTTCTCAGCAACTTTACAAGAAACCTCGCCCACATCGTGGTTATAGTTACAAGTCCCCGTACGATGTAGAGGCTCAACGGCGTACGGCTAAATCTGGTGGAAAAATTCCAACTAGACGTCGCACAGGTTACGTACCTAGACCAAGGAAAGCATCCTAATAAATGCCCAAGGTACACAACATCGGTTCTACTCGGTTTATTCAACTCCTTAACTTTCCCGCCCAATGGGGGTGGAAAGTTGTCGTTAAAGGTTGGACTCAAGAAATTGAGGAGCCTTATCGCACAGCCGAACCTTATATCCTGAGACTTCCTTTTAGGAAAGCGGTAGTATTTGGTCGTTGGACTGGAACACTTACGGAAGACGAAGCGCTAAATAAAGCGATTCAAAGACGGGACCTTACCTACGATGATTTTCAAGAAGAAAACGGATGGACACCAGCCCCAGACCAAGTTGGAGAAGAGAGTAGCGAGTATCTCTACTCCTGAGCTAGTGATGTGGGCAGAAAACTCTTTATTCGTTATTGGCAAAGAAGTTACTGGCTGGATGCGTACGCATGACCACGCACTGTTGGACGAGGCAGACCTCGGTGCCGAGGCTCTCTATGCAATAACCCAAGAACTTAAACGACGGGCAAATAATGGATTCTGAGTTCGAAGATAAGTTTGAAGAGATTAATCCCGAGTTTTATCGAGAAGACAATGACGTACCTGAGTTTGAAGAAGAACCCGAAGAGGACGTACTTTCTTCAGAGTTTGTAAACAAGCTCATTGAGAAGATTATGAAGTTTATGGTAGTGCTTGTCGGACACGATTTGCACGTTTATCAAAAACCTTTAGCTCGACGCATTATTGAGTCTGTTCTTATTAACGACGGTGAAGAAATTACAGCTCTTGCTTCTCGTCAGTCCGGTAAAACCGAAACGGTGTCAGATACTCTTGCTACTTTAATGGTTATTCTTCCATTGCTATCTAAGCTTTATCCAGATTTGTTAGGCAAGTTTAAAGATGGATTATGGGTGGGAATGTTCGCCCCTACTGAGTCTCAGGCTGAAACCTTGTTTAGCCGTACCGTTACCCGGCTTACCTCGGAACGCGCTATTGAGATTCTTGGCGACCCCGAGATTGATGACACAGCAAAACGCGTAGGTGGCGTTACCCGAATGATTCGACTTACCCGTTCTGGCTCGACTATCACAATGATGACGGCTAACCCCAAAGCAAAGATTGAGTCTAAATCATTCCACGTCATCGTCATTGACGAGTGCCAAGAAGCTGATGATTTTACCGTTGCCAAGTCAATCTCCCCAATGCTTGCGTACTACGCCGGAACAATGATTAAGACTGGTACGCCTACTACTTCTAAGAACAACTTCTATCGTTCTATTCAACTTAACAAGCGGCGTGCCACGGGTCGAGGTGCTCGTCAAAATCACTTTCAATGGGACTGGCGAGACGTAGCCAAAGTCAACGCAAACTATAACAAGTTCATTAAAAAAGAAATGCTTCGTATTGGCGAAGACTCAGATGAATTTCAAATGTCGTACAATTGCAAATGGTTGCTTGAACGAGGCATGTTTGTTACTCAAGGTTTGATGGATGAACTAGGAGATATCTCGCAAGAACTTGTCAAGGTGTGGCACAAGACTCCTGTTGTTGTGGGAGTAGACCCAGCCCGTAAACTTGACTCTACAGTTGTGACTGTGGTCTGGGTGGATTGGGACCGACCAGATGAGTTCGGGTATTTTGACCATCGTGTACTAAACTGGTTGGAAATTCAAGGAGATGATTGGGAAGAACAGTATTTTCAAATTGTTAACTTCCTAAGCAACTATGACGTACTTGCTGTTGGAGTAGACGCCAACGGTGTTGGTGACGCTGTTGCTCAACGTTTGAAAATACTTATGCCTCGTGCAGAGGTCATTCCTCTTACTTCTAGTCAATCTGAGCAATCTAAGCGATATAAGCATCTTCAGGCTCTTATTCAACGTCGTATGTTGTCGTTTCCCGCTCATGCCAAAACCCGACGACTTCGTGTTTGGAAACGATTTGTTCAACAAATGGTGGACGCAGAAGTTCAGTACAAAGGTGCGAACTTTCTTGTGGAAGCTCCTGATGAGGCTTATGCTCACGATGACTTTGTCGACTCATTATCTATTGCGTGTTCCATGACCGTAGATTTGGTCATGCCCGAGGTTCAGGCGACCAGTTCCCCATTCTTCAATTAATTTGAGTTTGATAAGTTTTGTTGTTAAAAATCAATCAAACTTGTAGTTGAAATGCGCATTTCAAACAATTAAGGAGTTACATCATGGGTATTGGACCCGCACCTATGTTCCCTGAGCGTTCGCCTCAGGTTTACGAGCGCAAGGGCGCTGGTAACATGGAACGCCGTGGACCGCTTCGCTTCGAAGAGGGCATCGCTACAGACACCGACGTCCCCACCGATTTTCAGAAGGGCATCATGCAGGGCTTTGCCGCTGCACCGGGTCGCCCGAACCGCAATGCCCCTGTTTGGCAAAAGCCCGCTGCGGAGACGCTCTCGGAGCGTGCTCACGTCGGCTCGGCTTCGTGGATTGAAGCTCCGACGTTCCTCGGTGAGTTTGCTCACGGTTCGTTCACCAACTACGCAGAGCAGACCGTTGAGGTTGTTGTACGCTCGGGTGCCCGCACCATGCGGATGAACCCGACTGTCGTAAACGACTAGTTTGACCTGCGGGGGTCTGCTTAGCTGAGTAAGTTGGCTAAGTAGACCCCCTATTGTATGAGGAGACGCTATGCCGCATCAAGTACCGCTTAATCAGCGCCTTTGGCAGCTGGTTATTACGCAAGCCAAGACGCGATTTGCTACGTACCCCTCACCGGCTGCTAGTCACTGGGTCCACTCCGAGTACCAGAAAAAGGGTGGACAGTTTAAAGAGGTCAGCGACGAAACCCGTCGCCAAGAAATACTCGCTAGACAGTTCCTCAAAAAGCGCCACGAGCGTCTTGCTGCTAAAGCAAAAGAAAAATCGGAACACAAATCGGACAAAAAGAAAGATAAGAAGTAATGTCATTTGCTGACTTTTCACCGCCCAGCTATCGTGCAGC